>Ga0209718_1001189_pt1 | contig 30599 bp, 31 predicted proteins | sample AD_JPNAS1_MetaG_FD_184420 | JGI IMG/M metagenome (GOLD analysis project Ga0209718, IMG submission 184420) | Active sludge microbial communities of municipal wastewater-treating anaerobic digesters from Japan - AD_JPNAS1_MetaG (SPAdes) (version 2) | ecosystem: Engineered > Bioreactor > Anaerobic... | reverse complement strand
ATCCGGCAAGGCGACTCCCAAGTGTCGACCGTCGCAGGCGCCGGCGCCAAACTGACCTCACGTTTGCGAACCGCGCCGCTTGCCCTGGCGATCTCCACAGCGAGGCCGGCGAGACGACACGCTTCTGCCTCCGACACCGCGCTGCCCGCCGCGAAGCCCCATTGGCCATCCACCAGCACCCTCACGCCCAGCCCGTACGATGAGCCGCTACGTGCCTGCTCCACCCGGCCATTTCGCACCGTCAGACCCTCATCAGCCTGCTCCAGCGAGCGTGCATCCGCATACGATGCCCCGGCGCCAAGCGCCCGCTCAAGAGCCATTTCTAGTGGTTTCAACAACATCACACCTCCCGCGGTCGTGCAATATCGCCTATCTGACATACGAGTATGCCAAGGAGTATCAGCGCTGCGCCGATGAACTGCTTAGCGGCCATGCGCTCTCCGATCAACAGCCACGCGAACAGTGCGGCAAACACCGGTTCCGACTGCATTATCAAGGCCGCCCTCGTCGGCGGAGTGTATTTCTGCGCAATTGTCTGAACAAGATAGGCCAGAGCCGTGCCTGTGGCCCCGAGGTATGTAACCGACCACAAAACGCCGGGTTCAAACGACAGCGCCTGCGCCAGGTCGCGCCTAGCGATCACGGTGGCCAGAACTGCCGACCATACGATCTGAGTGAACGAAAGCAGGAAACCATCGTGCTTCGGTGAGTAGTGGCCCAGCATGACAATGTGAAGACCGAATGCAAACGCGCATGCCAAAACGAGCAAGTCGCCAGCGGAGGGACGCCCAAAACCATCAAGCGTGAGCAATCCCAGCCCAACCAGGGCCATCGCTATGCCGGCAGCCTGGTACGGCAGCACTCTCCTGCGCCGGAACACGTACTCAAGGACCGGGGTGAACACCACGTGCATTCCCGTAATGAAACCCGCCTTGGATGCAGTCGTGGACTTCAGCCCGTAGGTCTGCGTGAGGAATCCCGCCATCAGTGGAACTGCCATGAGTAGGCCGGCCATCCAGGCCCGCCTGTCAAGCCGTTTCAGCCGCGGACTGGCGATCAATCCCAAGATGATTGACGCAATTCCGAATCGAACAGCAATGAACGTGGCGGGGTTGATGTCGCCGACGACGCTTTTCACTATCGCAAAGCTGGTGCCCCACACCACGCATATGCCGACCAGGCTAAGGTCGGCAAGGAGTGATCTGGACGATGTAGAAAGCCGCGTATGCAATTCCGTGCCCTACTCCCATTCTATAGTAGACGGGGGCTTGGACGTGATGTCGTACACCACCCTGTTGACGCCGGGGACCTCCGTGACAATCCTTCTCGAAATCGTATCCAGCACATCGTGAGGAAGACGTGCCCATTCGGCTGTCATCGCATCCTCGCTTGTCACGGCGCGCACCGCAATCATGTGAGAGTAAGATCGCGTCCGCGAACCTGCCTCCATCGACACGCCAACGCTCCGCATAGTTGGAAGAACCGCGAAGTACTGCCACACGCCGCCCCTCGCCGGGAGTTTTTCGATCTCCTCCCGCACTATGGCATCGGCTTCGCGCAAGACCTCAAGCCTCTCGCTCGTCACCTCTCCCACGATCCTGACCGCTAGCCCCGGGCCTGGAAACGGCTGCCTGGCCACTATCGACCCGGGCAAGCCAAGCACAGCGCCTGCCCTGCGAACCTCCTCTTTGAAGAGATATCGCAAGGGCTCCACTAGCTCGAAGCTGAGATTCTCGGGAAGCCCGCCCACATTGTGGTGGCTCTTCACCCCGGTTCCGCTGCGCCCCTGCGACTGGCTCTCGAGCACATCGGGGTATATCGTCCCCTGCACTAGGTAGCGCACATCGCCCAACCGGCGTGCCTCTTCCTCGAAAACCCGGATGAACTCCTCGCCGATTATCTTCCGTTTGGCCTCGGGGTCCCGAGCGCCGGCCAACCTGCCCAGGAAGCGGTCTCGCGCATCCACAACCACTAGATTCATATGGAAGTGGCCCTGGAATACCTTCTGGACCTCGCAGGCTTCGCCCTTTCGCAGAAGGCCGTGATCCACAAAGATGCATGTCAGCGCATCGCCTATTGCGCGGTGAGTGAGCACCGCGGCCACTGAGGAATCTACTCCTCCCGACAGCCCGCACACGGCGCGTTCCGCTCCCACCTGCCGCGCAATGGCGTCTATCGAGTGCTCGACGAACTCCCGAGGCGCCATGCCGGCCGCGCGGGCACGTGCCGCATCTTCCCCGAGCAAGCTCCCGTTCACATCCATTCCAGCACACCTCGTCAGGCTAGCCCCTCGCTATCTGCGTTCCATACGCGATCCATTGGAACGCCCACGAAGGGCAGGTTGCGGTATTTCTCACGGTAGTCAAGGCCGTACCCGACGACGAACTTGTCGGGTATGACGAACCCGTTGTAGTCAGGAACGACCGGCGCCTGGCGCCTATCAGGTTTGTCGAGCAAGGTACATATCCTGACAGACGCAGGCCTGCGGTTCTTGAGGTAGGAAGCCAGGTAGCTCAAGGTGAGCCCCGAGTCGACTATGTCCTCGACAATCAGCACGTGCTTACCCTCTACGGCCGCATCCAGGTCTTTGACTATCCTCACAACACCAGACGACACTGTGGAGGCTCCATAGCTGGTTACGGCCATCGTATCGATACACACAGGGATAGTGATGTGGCGCATCAGGTCGGCCATGAACACAAGGGCGCCCTTGAGTATGCACACCAAAAGCAGATCCTTGCCCTCGTAATCACGGGATATCTCCTCTCCTAGTTGGGCCACTTTTGACTCAATCAGTTCAGCGGAAAGCAGTATCTCCCGGATGTCGTCCTCTATGCGCGCAGGCAGCCGTTCAGACACAGCTCAAAGCCTCCTATCAAGCCTCTGGGCCGGTCCCACGAATCGGAACGGACCGGCCCGTGAAGGCGCCGAGAATCAAGATTAAGCGATCCTAATCAGTGGCGACTCCTCGTGCCTCATGCACGAACTCGCGCGGCACCGCAATTGTGATCACTGCGGTCTTGTTGAAACCCTTGGGCTTCCTCACATTGGCGACCTTCGCGTCACATATGACTCGCCCCGACCTGTCGGTTGCCCGAACCTGGGCTCCGAGCTCAGGAACGGGGAGGTATTCGTAGGGGATGGATACCAGAGCCTCGGGGCCGTCCTTCGATTCATCCTCGATGAAGATGGCGAGCCCAGGGCAGACCGCAACGCACGTACCGCATCCTGTGCATTTCTCTTCGTCCAGAACTGGCAAGCTCGTTATCGGGTCGCCTACAGCGATAGCCCCGAACCGGCATCCGGTTTCGCACGGGTTACATGGAATCTCTTGCAGGCACTCGATGACCGCCACTGGACCCTTCTTCGCCCGGCCCTCGCCGGGGCATCCGCGAGAGGTCCGGACGTCTTCCCATTTGACGATCCCGTTCTTCTCGATGTCCTTCAGCAAATCAATCACTCCGTTCTCCAACCCCCGGCCCAAGGCGCGAGGTTCATGACTCCCCTGTCCCCAAACGAGCCTTCCTTATGACCCTCCGGTCATAGACCTTCGGGACTACTTCCAGCACTGACTGACGAGCGCAGTATCTGACATCGTCGGCAAATCCGATCTCGGCAAGGTACGCTCCATGCTCCGACTCTATCAGCGCGTCCTCGATGGAGCCCCTACGATGCTCATATATCGCTGAGGCAGCGCGGGCTGAGTCAGAAAGCGACGCCCCCGTCAGCCGAGCCAACTCCGATGCGAACAGCCCTGCACAAAGGGCGTCTTCAATGCTGAAACGGCCGTCCTGGCCTGCGCACAACAGCATTACGTCGCGATCATCTGCAGCAGCAAGCATGTCGAGCACTGCACTGGCGTTCAGAAAACAAGCTAGGACTATCTGCCGAGCGCCCCCGTACTGCTTGACAGCGCGCGTACCGTTGGTAGTCGCCAGGATCACCTTCCTCCCGGCCACTCTGGCCTCGGAGTACTCGCCTGGCGAATTGCCGAGGTCGAACCCATCAACCGCAAGCCCGCGCCGCTCTCCCCCCAGCACGTAGTCGGGCCTCGCATAGCCGCTGGCGATGGTTATGGCCTCTTCTATGCTCTCCGCCGGGATGACTTCCTCGCATGAGTTCGCCAGCGCTGTCGCAACCGTACTGCTGGCCCTCAGCACATCGATTACGACTACTGCAGCGTTTGATACGTCTTTCGCGGCAACTTCACCGGGAATTAGGGATACGTCGACTCGCATTGCGACTCCCCTTTCAGTTAGCTTGAGCTACAAACCAAGACGGATCACCGGCCCAGCGGCTCTACCAGCGCATGTATTGCTTCATAGTCGGGTTCCCAGTACGCGCCCTGGAAATGGCCGGGAAGCGTAACCGATTGAAGAGCGCTCGAGTCAAGCTTGCGCAGACGCCACCCCACGGCAGCCATCTCGCGCGCAGACAGGTCGGTAGTGGTGTTGTCCTGGGCGATTTTCACAATCTCCTTAATGGACTGAATTCCCCGCCAACTCGCCAGTTCGTCTAGGAGCGCCCGGAAAAACTGCTGCTGACGTGCGGTACGCGAGATGTCGCCCAGCGCATCGTGTCGGTATCTCACGTAGCTCAGGGCCTGTTCGCCATCCATATGGTATGTGCCGGGCTGAAGGTCGATAGAGTACCCTCCAGCGCGGTCGGTGTATTTCATCCGACGATCAACGGTTATGTCGACACCGCCCACAGCGTCCACAATCTCGGTGAATCCGGCGAAATTGACTGACGCATGCCTGTGCACGTCCAGCCCCACGAGCTCCGATACGACTTGGCGTGCCAGATCCATTCCGCCTATGGCCGAGGCCGAGTTGATCCTACGTCGGCCGCCGCTGGGGAACTTGACCATGCTGTCGCGGGGAATCGACATGAGAAGCGCCGCCTTATCATTCCTCGGCACGACCAGCAGCATTATGGCATCCATCCTGCCCGTGGAGTCGATGGCCTCCCCGTTCCTTGCGTAGTCACGGTCTTCGCCCACTAGCAGTATGCTGAAGTACGAACCCTCGCCCGGAAATCGAACATACCAGAGCGCTGCGCTGAGCAGCGCTCCGGCGATCGCTACAAGGATCACTACTGCAGCTAAGAGACCGCGCCGGCGACGCGGCTTTCGAACATTGTCCGATTCATCGGAAACGTGCGACATGGTGATTACTCCTCAGGCGTCCAGCACACCCACACTTAGTCTAGTTCTACGGTAAGCTGCCGTATCCTTCCGCTTGGGCATCCTCAAGCCTCGCCCCCGGCACTGCGTTGGCGTCAAGCCCGGATACTCTCCCGGCAGCCAGCCCATAGTAACCAGCCGAAGCTATCATGGCTGCATTGTCCGTGCACAGCGACAGTGGAGGGTAGAACAGCTCGATTTCCAGCTTGGCCGCAAGGCCATCCATGGCTGACCTGAGCGCTCCATTGGCCGCAACCCCGCCCGACACCGCGAGTTTCCGGATGCCGGTGGCATGCACCGCAGGCTCGATCCTCGATGTGAGCTCATCCACGACCGCTCTCTGAAACCCCGCTGCGACGTCCGGATAGTCGATCCGCAAGCCTTTCTGCTCCGACGTATGTATGTAGTTGACGACAGCTGTCTTGAGCCCGCTGAAGCTAAAGTCAAGAGGCCTGCCCTCCACGTGAGCCCGGGGAAACACGACGGCGCCGGGGTCGCCCGACTGCGCCAACCTCTCCAGCGCCGGGCCTCCCGGATACGGAAGCCCCATTACCCTGGCCACCTTGTCGAAAGCCTCTCCCGCTGCATCGTCGCGCGTACGCCCGAGCACCTCGTATTGCCCGTGCCCGTGCATCGCGACGAGCTCAGTATGGCCCCCAGACACAGTCAGGCACAACACCGGCGGGTCCAGCCGTGTGTGAGCCAGGAAGTTGGCATAGATGTGCCCTTCGATGTGGTTAACGCACACTAGAGGAATGCCGGCTGCAAACGCAAGCCCCTTTGCCGCCGCGAGCCCAACGAGCAAGGCGCCCACGAGGCCGGGGCCATAAGTGACGGCCACGGCATCAACCTCGGTCAGCGCGACTCCGGCTTCCGCAAGAGCCTGGTCAATCACTGGGATGATGGCTTCCACATGGCGGCGCGAGGCGATCTCGGGCACAACTCCTCCGAACTTGCGATGCACTTCTATCTGCGACGACACCACTGACGAAAGCATGTCCCGCCCTCGGGCGACACAGGCCGCAGCCGTCTCGTCACAGCTAGTTTCGATGCCGAGCACGATGCCGTCGTTACCGCGCATCCGCGTCCTGCCTCCCCGAGAGCTCCCGCAAAGCGCCGGATATGCCGTCTAGCCACATGATGAGCGCGTCTTCCCGGTTATCCATATAGTAGCGGGGCCTGACTCCAGCCGGTCGGAACCCGAGTCTGCCGTAGAGTTCCTGTGCCGGCCGGTTTGAGACGCGCACCTCCAAAGTCATGCGGTTTGCTCCCTTCGACCGAGCCAACCCCATCAACCCAATCATGACCGCCGTGCCCGCGCCCTGGCGACGGCGATCGGAACGAACTGCTATGTTGGTCACGTGAGCTTCGTCGCACACAAGCCACATACCGCCGTAGCCCACCATCGTACCCGACTCGTCCCGAATCACTATATATACAGCCCGCTCGTTCCGAGTGAGTTCGTCAACGAACGCGGCTGTGCTCCACGGAATCGGAAAAGACTGCTTCTCAATCTCGACTACATCATTTACATCGGCGAGGGTCATGAGTGATACCGCGTATTCCATCTCGTCACCGCTTCCCCTCTGCAAGCCTCGCTTCTGCCTCCGATGGCCCGAGGTACATGGGAATGATGCCGGCAGGGTCGTCTGCTGCCCCGGCTCGGATCAGATCAGACCCCAAAAGGCCGACCTGCGACGGTCGCAAAACACACATGGGCGCAGGCGGAATGTCTGCCGCGCCGGGCAGCTCTCGGCGGAGCGATTCAGCGTATGCCAGGGCGCCGTCGCCGAGAAAGAGCACCCGGCCCAGGCGATCGTCGTCGCCCGGCGCCATTTCACGGGCTAGGGCGGCGATTTCACTGATGTGCCTGATGGCGTATGCCGATGTCCGCTCGGGACGCCATGCATCGGCCGACTCAGGAGGCACGAACGAAGCAGAGTAACATCTGCCGTGCCTCGCGTCGATCAAACACCATACTGCGCGCGCCCCTTTACCTCGCCCATACGCCAGCGCATCGAGGGAAGGCACTGACACTATGGGAATAGACAGAGCGTACGCCATTGCCTTGCACGCCGACACGCCTATACGGACGCCTGTGAATGATCCTGGCCCTATGCCGCATGCTATCGCTTCGAGATCGCTCGGGGTTACGCCCGCGGCGGCCATCAATGCCTCCACTGCCGACATCAGCCGCTCAGAGTGGGTTGCCCGCACGTTCAGGATGTGCTCGCCCAGAGTGACGCCGTCCTTGAGCAGGGCGACTCCTCCGACCATGGTCGAAGTGTCCATCGCCAGGATCAGCACCGTGTCATCTCCTCCAGAATGCGCGTGTACCTGTCGCCTTGCGCCGCCAGGATCAGCTCTCGCTCGAAGTCGTCGTAAGTCAGGATTTCCACCGTAAGCCGGTCCGCATTCAGCAACGGGCCATACACGTCCGGCCACTCGATGACGGCCACGCCGTCGCCGCCGATATACTCGTCGAGCCCCGCGTCCTCAACTTCACCGGCCGACCTCAACCTGTACAGGTCGAGATGGTACATGGGAATCCTCCCGCTGTACTCCTGCGCGAGCACGAACGTAGGGCTGGACACATGCGCCCCATCTGCGCCCAACCCCATAGCTATGCCCCTGGCAAGGCAAGTTTTGCCTGCTCCCAGCCCCCCTGCGAGACACAGAATATCGCCGGGCTGAAGCAGTTTGCCGAGGCCACAGCCAATGGCGATGGTCTCGGCAGGCGAATGCGATATGAGTCGAACTGTCTCGCTCATTCTATTCTTACCTTTATGATTATACTTGACCGGCTTGTGCTTGGTCAAATGGTTCCAGAAGCTTTTTCCAACTCGAAACACGGGCGCATGTATCCGACCACGTCGCCCCTGCAGTTGCGCACAGGCCGTTCGATGGCGAGTTCGTTCATGCCTGCCATTTCCGGAGTGCCGACCCCCAAAACGCGCAGAATCTCCATGATAGTCGACGGAAGAGCTCTTGCGCCGCCGTCTTCGATCTTGACGGCTACGCCCAGGCCCTTGCCCGGGATGCCCACACAGAAAAGGCCCTCGGCCCCTCCTTTACAGAAGAGGGCGCCCCGCGCTCCCGCCATGAGGTTGGATCCAAATTCGCCCGCCCCGCCCACCATCTCAGGGTGCTCCGTCATCACCCGAGTGATGCGCCTCGCCGGCTCCACATACTCCGCCGGAAGCGATTCGGGCGCCGACATCCTGGCATATGCACGCGCCATGCTGGATAGGGGCATTCCGAACACAACAACCCCACACCCATCTACCCCTAGCGCTACCTCTTCACGAGGCAAGCCGGCCACATCCGATACCGCCTGCCACATGTCCTGCTGCACGCGGCTATCTCGAGATACGTAGTCATCAATGGGGTAGCCTCGGTGCACTGCATACATGAGCATCCCTGCGTGCTTTCCGGAACAGTTGTTGAAAATCGGGCTAAAAGGAATGCCGGACCGAATCCTCTGCACAGCCTGGCCTGACCTCGCCGAGGCGCGTTCCGGAGGCCACACGCATGATGGTGCATGGACGCCGCACATCAGCGCAGACTCAGTCAGCCCTATTTTGCCCAGTATGCTCGCGACGGCCTCCACATGGATATCCTCTCCACGGTGTGACGCAGCCATCACAGCCAGCTCACTATCTGTTATGCCGAATCGATCGACCGCGCCCGACGCGATTATCGGAAGCACCTGAATGGGCTTTGCAGAAGAGCGGAAGTAGGTCACGCAGCCTGGATCTCCGGCCTGCCAAAGCACCTTTCCGCCGGCGTCTGCCACAGCGATGTGCCCCCTGTGTACACTCTCAATCAGCTCGCCCCTGTAGAGCAAGACCAGCGCTTGCGACATCCACTGCAATTCACTACACTCCCTGTGCAGCAATTACGAATTCTCTGAACAAGTCCAACGCCTCCGGATATCTGCCGGCAAGAGCCTCGGGATGCCACTGGACGCCCACCATGAATCGACTCCCGACCTTTTCGATAGCCTCGACGATACCGTCGCCGGCTCGCGCCGCGACTTCGAAACCAGGCGCCGCGGGATGTACGGCCTGGTGATGGAAGCTGTTCACCATGATGGAATCGCGCCCGAACACTCTCCGCAGAATCGAACCCTGAACTACCGACACTGAATGCGTGGGAAGCCACCGCGGAGCCGCGACCCTGTGCGCATGAGCTCCTGGAACACACGACTCGATATCTTGAACCAGCCCGCCCCCTGCCGCAACGTTCAGCAGCTGCATGCCCCGGCAGATGGCGAGCGTAGGTAGGTCGGCCTGCATAGCTGCTCGGGCCAAGGCCAGTTCGAACTGGTCCCTGATGGGGTTTACCGCGCCGAGCTTGGGATGGGGCTCCTCGCCGAACAGACAAGGAAGGATGTCCGACCCGCCTGTGAGCACAAGCCCTCGGGCTAGGGAGCACAGCTCAGCAGCTGCCTCAGACGCGTCGCCGCACTCCATAGGGGGAACGGCAACGAGAGGAAGCCCGCCGGCCATGTAGACGGCGCGCACGTAATCAGCCTGCAGCTTGAGAGAATCGCTCGACTCAATATCGCAGTCGGTCGAAATCAGAATGACCGGACGCACCACAAAAACCCCCATTACACACCTATCCCGGCAGAGCTTTCGCTGCCGGGCAGAATCAGATGTCGATCAGCCCAAGGCTGATCTCAGCCGCACGGTTCACCTTCCTCATGGTGTCGCCATCGAGAGTGCACACATGCTGTAACAGGCGAGCCTTGTCGATCGTCCGCAGTTGCTCCATGAGCACAACGGAGTCGAAAGCAAGGTTCCCCGGAGAAGCCGGAAGCTCAACGTGAGTCGGCAGCTTGGCCCGTTTGATCCGGGAGGTAACGGCGGCCACTATGGTAGTGGGGCTGTAGCGGTTGCCGATGTCGTTTTGAACCACGAGCACCGGGCGGACACCCCCCTGTTCTGAACCGACGACCGGGTTGAGATCGGCGTAGAAGACGTCGCCGCGCTTGATGTCCAAGTCAGTCACCGCCCGCAAGAAACCGCTCGTACCTGATAAAGGCCTCTTCCTCCGCCGCGGCACACTCATCTGCCATCTGCGAGTTGATCGAGGCCATATCAGAGTAGCCTTCTTTCAGTTTCCTGCTCAGCTCCGATCGGGCATGTTCCGCCATGAACATCCTTACGGCTTCGCGCACGACCTCGCTTCGATTGAGCCCGATTGTCCTGCCGAAAACGTCCACTTCGCTCAAGAGCGAAGACGGAACAGAGACCATGATGCGCTTGAGTTCTGCCAAAGCAATTCACCCCCGAAGCGCCAGCCCGTGCCCCTGCATATCCGTATGCATGCCAATTATACATGTATGCCTAAAGCCATGTCAACCTGCGGCGATACTGCCCGATAGTGGATATTCAGCCTGCAACTTCGCATTTGTCGTCACGGTTGCGACGATACGTACACGCGCGGTACCCGCTTGCTGATGGAGCACACGACTTCATAGCCTATGGTGCCCATGATCCTCGCGATGTCCTCAGCATATATCACCTCGTGGCCCTGCTTCCCAATGAGAACAACCTCGTCTCCGACCCTCGCGTCGGAGTCGGGAGGCAGTACCGCCATTATCTGATCCATACACACCCTCCCTGCCACGGGGCAACGCACGCCGCCTATGAGTACCTCTCCCCGCCCCGATAGCAGGCGCGAGTACCCGTCGGCGTAGCCCACGGGCAATGTGGCAATAAGCTCGGGCCCAGGCGCAACATAGGTAGCGCCGTAGCTGACCGTGGCGCCTGCCTTCACAGGCTTGATATACGATACCCTGGTCTTGAAGGATAGCGCCGGCTGCCATCCCCGGCTCAGGGGAGACGAGCCCATCGGGGATATCCCGTACATCGCGCCGCCGATCCTGACCATGTCCATGGCGGCCTCCGGAACGCATAGTGCTGCCGCACTGTTCGCCACGTGCCGGATGGGGATTTCATATCCCTCCGCAGCCAGACTGCTCAGCACATCGTGGAATAGCTCCAGTTGCCTGCGCGTCATCGACGGGTCGCTCTCAGCGCACGCCAGGTGAGTGAATATGCCCTCGATCTCCAGTCGCGGCAGCCCTGACACATGCCTGACCAGGCCGAGAATGGCATCGGGCGGCAGGCCCAGCCTGCCCATGCCAGTGTCAACCTTGATGTGGACCTTGGCCTTCCTGCCCAGCAACGAGGCTGACTCTGACAGCACGTCCGCAGAGTCATATGACGCCACCGTGGCTGTCAAGCCATACCGGACTAGATCGGACGCCTGCCACGGAAAGAGGGACTCCATGAACAGAATGGGCGCTACGATGCCGGCCCTTCTCAGGGCGATTCCCTCCTCCACTAGAGCCACGCCCAGAAAAGCGGCGCCGGAATTCAGAGCTGCAATCGCCACCGGTACAGCCCCATGGCCATACCCGTCAGCTTTCACGACCGCCATGATCTGCGTCTTCTCGGGGATGGCCGCCCGAACACGTTCGATATTGTTGGCGATGCTCCCGGTGTCTACCTCAACCCAGGTGGGTCGCATACCGGGCAGATAAGTCTCCTTCAGCCAGGGTCACCATCCTTCCGGCATGTGCGCATGTGCAATCGGCATCATCGCCCAGAGCATCGCCGTCTTCGTACGCGCCGCCTCAAATGACTCAGGAATACGCGCCAGAACGTCGCCGGCGATCATCCCGTCCAGTCCACAATCGCGCGCTGCAAAATCCCCTGCCAGGCCATGGATATAGGCTGAACAATAGCCCGCCGCAAGGCCGCTCATGCCGGCGGCGCACAGGCTCCCTATCATGCCGGCCAAGACATCGCCCATTCCGGCGGTGGCCATTCCGGAATTGCCGGTGGGGTTCACGTACGCCTCCCCCGTCCTGTCGGCGATAACCGTCCTTGCGCCCTTCAGGACCACAGTGGCGCCTGTATCCAGCGCCGCCCGCCGGGCCCACCCCAGGCGATCCCGGTTGATCTCGTCTGCTTCCACGCCCATTAGCCTGCCCAGCTCGCCCGGGTGAGGAGTAAGGATAACAGGCGTCTTTGCCTCCCTGAGTGCCTGAGCCCTACCTGCCAGGACGTTGACGGCGTCGGCATCCAAAACCAGCGGCACGCCTAGCTCGGCGATCATCGCATCCACAATTGCCGACGTGCGTTCGCAACACGACATTCCCGGGCCAACGACTACTGCCTGGCAAGTGGCTGCCATCTCAAGCACGGCGGGCAGGCCAGCCTCAGGCGCCGGATGTGTCATGATCTCGGCATGTCGGGCGCTAACCTCGCCGGCGATGACGGCAGGAACCGACAGGTGAACCAAGCCCGCCCCGGATCTTAGGGCCCCCATTGCAGCCAGCGACGGCGCCCCTGACATCCCGAGCGACCCCGCCACGATCAGGACGCGTCCAAAATCGCCCTTATGCGCGTCGGGCCGGCGTACGGGTAGAGCTGCATGTACATCGTCCGGCGTGGTCAGGTGTGCCTTGATCGCGCCCGATTCAATGAGCGCCGGCGGCATGCCGATACTGTCTATGACTACACTACCTACATAGGACGCGCCCGGATACGTCAAGAGGCCCGTCTTGGCCAGCCCCAACGTGACCGTGATGTGAGCGATCGCACATTCCCCGGGAACCGCGCCGGTAAGAGCGTCCACGCCGCTGGGAACATCCACAGCTACAACGGGAGCAGGCGATTCGTTCATCAACGATATCGCTCGCGCCACGTCCGGCGACGGCGCCCCACGCGCTCCGGTGCCCAAGATGGCATCGACGATCACATCGGATGCAGCCAGATCAGTCCGGGCGGCATTCCACGCTCCCTCGCCCAGCAAAGGCACGACGGCAATCCCCGACTTCACCAGCGCATCCAGGTTGACCCGGGCATCGCCCTGTATCGCACAAGAATCCCCTACTACGTAGACTGAGACGCGGGCGCCGTACCCCGCCAGGTGACGCGCAGCCGCAAAGCCATCTCCACCGTTGTTGCCCCGACCGGCAAGTATGCCAGCGGACACAGAGCGCGCCTCCCCAATCCGGCCACACGGCTCAGTTCGAGCAGCCCGCGCGGCCGCGCGAAACGCAACCCGGGCAACGGCCGCGCCTGCATTCTCCATCAACGCCAGCCCCGAAACGCCGTAGCTTTCGGCGGCCGCTCGATCCATCTGCCGCATCTCGTCAGGAGTCGCAAGCTTCATCATCGCCACCCCCGCTCGTGCTCGCGTCTGGCTGGCCCCCCGCAGCGTCGCCCCGTGCGCGCCCCAACGCCACGGCGAATGCGCACACGTAGTCGCGATCATGCGACACCGACACTAGCACGTCCAGAGCCCCGATTTCACGCGCCCGGCTAGAAGCGGCGCCGGACAGCCTGACCGCGGGCGCTCCGGTATCTGCATGGTAGACTTCAATATCTGTAAAGGAGATGTCGCTCATGCCGCAGCCCAGGCTCTTCATAACGGCTTCCTTGGCTGCAAACCTGGAGGCCAGGTATTCTCGGTTATTGGCCCTGCGATCGGATAGCTCGTCCGGAGTGAACAGGCGCGCAGCCGCCCCTCCCGGCGCGCGCTGCGCTATCTCCTCGAACCGCTCCGTGCGTATGATATCGACACCTACCCCGATAACGCTGTCAGGCAAGCTCTGCCCGAATGACGCCTGCGACACCCTCAACAACCTTCCTCACCGCGGCTTGATCCGGCCCTTCGCCCATGACCCGCACCACCGGCTCGGTGCCTGACGGCCTCACAACGAGCCTGCCTGCATCGCCCAGCTCAGCCCGGGCCTCCTCCACAGCCGCCCGTATCGCGGCAGACGCGCCATACTCATCCTTGCGCGACACACGCACGTTCACCATGATCTGCGGGAACTTCACCATCACCGAGGCCAGTTCGCTCAGGGGTTTGCCTGTGGCGGTCACAATGGAAGCCACCTCGATGGCGGTGATGAGGCCGTCGCCGGTAGTAGTCTTCTCCAGCATGATGATGTGCCCGGATTGCTCGCCTCCGAGCACCAGCCCTCGGCGCCTCATCTCCTGAAGAACGTACTTGTCGCCTGCGTTAGCCATGATCACCTGACACCCTACGGCTTTCGCCGCCTGAACAAGACCGAGATTGCTGTACTGGGTGGCTACGATAGCTCTGCCCGGCAGGCCCCCGTTCGCGACGCGGAACGCGGAGCACACAGCCATAATCTGGTCCCCATCAACGACGTTTCCATCCGAGTCGACAGCCATGACCCGATCTGCATCGCCATCGTGGGCAAACCCCAGGTCAGCGCCGAGCTCACGCACTGCTTCCTGGAGCGCCTCCGGATGAGTCGATCCGCAACGGACGTTGATGTTGTCGCCGTCCGGGGAATCATTAATCACAGTGGTCCTGGCGCCCAGTGCCCGAAAAGCCGCGGGAGAGGTGCGGCAGGACGCGCCGTTGGCGCAATCGATCACGACGTGTAGACCGTCCAGCCTGCTCTGGGCGACGCCCGCCGCGAACCGGACGTACATGTCGACAGCATCGACAATGTCGAAGACCGCCCCCACCCCGGCCCCGTGCGGGCGGGGAAGGCCGTCGTCCTCTCCCCAGGTCGCCGCGCCCATGCCTCCGCCTCCCGCTGCCAGGGCTCCAACCTCGACTTCGCCCTCCAGCTCGTCGGCGAGCTTGAACCCATCAGGCCCGAAGAACTTAATGCCGTTGTACTCAGCAGGGTTATGCGAAGCGGAGACTACCACACCAGCGCTCGCGCCCAGCGCGCGAGTGAGGTAGGCCACTGCGGGAGTCGGAACCACTCCCGCCCGAGCTGCGTCGACCCCGGTGGAAGCGATACCGGCCACTACGGCCGCTTCAAGCATGCCGGTAGATCTGCGCGTATCGCCGCCCACAACCATCAGCGGCCTGCCGTCGCTGCGGCGCAGAGCAATGGCGGCGCCGGCCCTGCCCAGTCTGAATGCAAGTTCAGGTGTTAATCGGGTATTGGCGACTTCCCTTACTCCATCAGTCCCAAAAAGCGCACCCACTGCACAATTCGACCTCCACTCCATGCAAGGCGTTCAGCGAGCTTCGCAGTGCACCAGAACCGCCCCGGGACACACCTCCACACCCTGCACAACCTCGCCATTGTCGTCCAGCGCCAGCACCGTAGCTACTGCTTCACGAGTCAGAGCCAGCGCCACCACGTGCGAGACGCGATCCACGGAAGCTCTGGGGCCTTCCACACGCGCCCTGGAAGGGGATGAGCTGGCTACCACCATGCCCTCGGACGCCATACTCGCAGCGATGGCCGCCTCTACTTCAAATTCGGCGGACATGAGCTCCTCCACCGTCACGCCCACTGTGATGGCTCCCGACCTTACGACTTCTAGCCCAGAAGGAGGCAGGGGATCGACAGGCAGCAGGTGTTGCCCGGGAGTCACGCCCGCCATGTCGACCACGGCGATGACGTCGGCGGCGCCGGCCGTCGCCTCAAGCCCCGTCGCGCCCCTGAGCCGCACCGTCACCGTAGACGGGGCCTCTGTCACCACCATACCCTGAGGCACGTTCCGAACAACGACTCTGGCATCCCGGATAGCATCGAACGTGGGCGTAGATGCTATGCGGCTCTTCTCGCTCCCGGCAACTGCCCATATCACTCCTGCAAGGCCAATCGCAAGAGCCCTCATGGATACCTCTCTCCAGCCCCTTGCAGTCGGTGTCATCGCCCTGCGCCCCTTATCCGCCAGAACTTGCTCTCTCTGCCGTTCACATCGAACAGCGTATCGAGCCGCCCTCGAAGCTCGGCAGGCGAGAGGTCTCGAACGAGCTCGCCGCCGCTGGCCAGGGAGACTGCCCCTGTCTCTTCCGACACTACCACAACCACCGCATCGCTGCGCTCACTGATGCCCACCGCCGCACGGTGCCTGGTGCCGACCTTCCGCCCGGGAGCGCGCCTCTCCGTGAGCGGCAAGATACAGGCCGCAGCCACAATTCGATTTCCGCGGATCACCACTGCCCCGTCGTGAAGCGGCGTATGGGGAGTGAAGACGTTCAGCAACAACTCCGCGGACACGTGCGCATCGAGCTTCACTCCCGACTCCGCCACATCGCCCACGCCGGTCTCTCTCTCCATGACAATTAAGGACCCCGTGTACTCCCGAGACATCGCTTCAGCGGCTCGGCACACCTCAGCCAGCACCCTGCGCGTTTCCTCGGGCCCGATGGCGCTCATGGGCGTGCCGAACAGCCGACCGCGCCCGAGCCGATCGAGGCCTTTTCGGATTTCCGGCTGAAAGACTATTGGGATCCCCACGAACGTCATGGTAGTGACTTGCCTGAGCAGCCAGTGGAGAGCATCCAACTTGAGCAGCCCGGCCAGAGCATTGGCGGCGAAGAGAATGGCCAATCCCTTGATCAGCGAGACTGCCTGAGTACCCTTAAAAAGGGACATGACTTGATAGACGAGGAAAGCCACTATCGCCACGTCGGCAACAGCGGTCAGAACCTGCATCGGAGTCACATCGGGAAAACTCAGCGCGGTCAATCCAGTAGTCACTCCTCGCTGGAAACGAGTGAGGCTGACTCAGCGTAGTACGAACGTGTCCAGGGCCTCAGCCACGCCGTCATCGTCATTCGAAGCTACGACATAATCGGCGGCCGCCTGCACATCGCGGCCGGCGCCTGACACGGCGACTCCTACCGCAGCCTCCCGCAACATGTCGATATCATTCTCAGAATCGCCGATGGCCATCGTGTGAGCGATATCTATGCGGAAACGATGAGCAAGATGACGGAGGGCCCGCCCTTTTGACACACGCGAGTCAACTATTTCGAGTAGCTCAGGCTGCGATCGCATGATTCGCAGGCCGGGCCCTATGAAAGCTTCCAGCGCTCGCCGCACCGAGTCGACCCTGGCGGGATCCTCGATGATAAGGTACTTCAGCGACGCGCGCCTGGCAAATTCATCGATATCGCCCAGGACATGCACTGCCGCTCCGTACTTGGAACTGTAGTAGGCCGAGGCCGGTGTCAGTCGCGGCACGTACAGTTCGTCGTCGAAGTATGCCTGGAAAGCAACGCCGAAGTCCCACAGAAACCTGACGACACGTCCGCCTTCTTCGGGATCTATCGGCGTGCTACACAGGGTTTCGCCACTGTCGCGCATCCTGATCAATGCGCCGTTGTACGCGGCTATGGGCATGTCGGGCCCTAGGTCCGACACTATCCGGAGAGCTGTCTGGAACATTCTGCCGGTCGCTATCGCGACTACGACTCCGGCATCGCGGGCTCGCTCCAACGCATTTCGGTTCGCGGCAGAAATCGACAAGTCCGAACCAAGCAACGTATTGTCCAGATCGATGGCCACAAGACGTATCAATGGCTACTTGTCTCCTCGGATGATCGCGTTCAGCGCCGCGCCGGTCAGGCCGAGCAGGATGGAGGCAATGATCGCGGCAAAGAGCCCTCCGGGCAGATCAAACGAACGCCCCATCAACCAATCGCCCAACATGAGCATCAGCGCATTGATAACCAGAGTAAACAGGCCGAAGGTGGCGAACTGCATCGGCAGGCTGAATAACATGAATATCGGCCTGATGAATGTATTGACGATGCCTAACACCATTGCTGCGATAAGAGCCGTTCCCGCGCCGTCGATCTGTATGAGCTGACCGCGGCCATAGGGCACGTACGACACTATGAGCAACGCGAGTGCGTTAATGAGCCATTTCACTAGCCAACCAGGCATCGCGCCACGGGGGCGCTTATCGTAACTGCCCGTCATGTGAATGCAAAGCCTCCCCGAGAGTAATCAAGCGGGTTCCTCCGGTATCACGATCCATCCGACGATGTAGAGTATGACACCAGGAAACCCTCTGGTAAATAGGGAGAGTGCCACCCATACTAGACGTATGAGTGTCGGATCCGTTCCCATGTAGTTGGCAATTCCTCCGCAAACGCCTCCAAGCATGCGTTCACGCACTGATCTATACAGACGCCTCTGCATACTGCCTACACCCCCAGTCGGCTTGCATTCATCTTGAGTTTATTCTAGCATTCGGCCAGAAATCCTCCATGACCTGCGATACAGCGCCCTACTCAACGACTATCTCTACTTTGGCGCCGTCTTCATCTTCCACGTCGACCAAACTCCCCTGAGCGCCCTCGTTCACCGCCGCGAGAATCGCGTCCATATCGATGTTATGCGCTTCCAGCTCGCGCATGGCGTCCCTGGGGATGAATCTCCAGAGAACGCGCACAAGTGATATTGGCACACTGACGTTGACCTTGGCGCCGTCTTCGTCCTTCACCCTAATGCGCAGTAACCTGGGCGGCCTGGTCGCAGTCGCTGGGGCCGCGTCTTCGTCCCCCTGATCTATGGCCTCCATTATCTTCTGCGCTTCTTCCACGGTAAGCTTGCCGTCTCGCACCATCTCGAGAATCTGCTTCTTCTCGGCCTCCACTGTTCATCCCTCCCCACAAGCTTCATTCTGGATGCTCTAGACGCCGTGGATTGATACCGAACCGTTGACTGCCCGCGCCTCCACAACGACGGTCGGAGGCGACGACACGGCGCCGCCGGGACGCGCAACCAACGACATGCTACGACCCGGGCCTCTTCCGGCGCCCGGTTCCCGCTTGACCTCAGCGCCTTCCAGCGAAGTCCTGACTGAGCCATTGACGGTTTGTGCGCTGATCTCATAGGTCACGCCAGCATCTCTTGGAACGTTCAACCGCACGCTGCCGTTCCCAGTGTTCACGCGAAGCCTTCCGGCCGACCGGTAGGATAGGGTCGCGCTCACAGAGCCGTTAGCAGTCTCTAGGTTGGCATCGCCCATATCCCCGGACGCGGTCACAGACCCATTGCGCGCAGACGCAGTGGTGCTCGCCGCCGTAACGCCGCTGAGCGCGACGCGCCCGTTGGCAGAGCGCACCTCGATCGATCCTGCCGTCAGCGACTCCAGCGTCGCGGACCCATTGCGCGAACTCACCTTGACATCATATGTGTTCGTCCGGGGCAGGTACGCTTCGACCGAGAGCGAATTGCGGATGGCATCATCTCTGCACTCGAGCCGCATCACTCCGCCTTCGAGCGAAAGCCCGAGCCCTGCTGCCAGCCTCCGCTCCGCCTCGGACTTGCTCTCCGCTCCCCTCACCTCCGCCCTGGCCACCACCTTGTAGCCCAGCCTATCCCAGCCCGTCAGCTTGACACTGCCGTTCGAAGTTGCGAAGTCGACGGCGGATACGACGCAATCTGCAGGCATTTCCGGCTCAAAAACCCGTTCGGCCTGGATCCCGGCGGGCCCGAACGACCAGCCGAACGAACCGAACATGGAGCCCAGCATCCTCGCCAGCCTGTCTGGCAGTTCCTGACCGGCCTCGGCCATTTCCGATACTGCTTTCGAAAGCCTCTCGGAAAGATCGTCCCCAATCACATCAACACGGGCATCCCGACGATCTCGCGGATCACCCGGATCGCTCTTGTTGCCCTGATCGGGCTGATCGACCTGATCGACCTGATCAACCTGATCAGCCTGATAGGCGGGTCCGGAATCGCCCAGGCCATACTGATCGGATTCGATGAGCGCTTCCAGCAGTTGCTCGGCTTCATCGGCGGTGATTTTGCCCTCTGCCAGCAGGTTCAGTATGATCTTCCGCTCTTCGCTCATAGCTCTGCCCTCCCCTGATCACTTGGCGCGGAGTTGTTTGACTGCGTCGTCGGCACTTATCTCGCCGCGCGCCAGAGCCTCCACAATCGCCTTGCGTTCAGCCCCAGCATCGCCTTTCTCCGTCGCAGGCTCCTCCACCCGGTAGCCCAGGGCTGCGATGACCGAATCAAGCCTATTGCGGACGGTAGGGTACGATATTCCCAGTTCCTTTTCGACTTCCTTGATATTGCCCCTGTTCTTGATGAACACGTCTACGAACGCGCGGTGCTCAGGAGTGAGCCGACAGAACTTGCAGGTATCAAATCGCCCCTCAATGGCGGTGCCGCAACTTCTGCATGCAAGCCTGGTCACGTCCAGGCTCTCCCCGCACACCGGGCATTTACCCAGAAGTTCGCGTCGCTTCATCAAAGGCACACCTCCCTCGTCCGACATGGCACTCAATTCACATCATAAAGCCATACATTGATAATGTCAATATGGGCATTAACTTTGTGCAGCCGCAGCTTCTTCCAGGCCCAGCAGCGCTACCTTGAGCGGCAGTCCGCCTCCGAAGCCTGTCAGGGCTCCGCTGGCTCCGATCACCCGGTGGCACGGCACTACTACTCCTAGGGGATTCGCGCCTACTACAGATCCTGCGGCCCTAGCTGCGCGCGGGCTTCGCGCTGCCGCCGCCAGCGCACCGTAGGTCGTGACCGTTCCCGGAGGAATGCTCGCCATGCCCATCATGATGAGACGAGTGAAGCCGCCGCACCACGCGAGGTCGATGGGGTAGTCAAAAACAAGTCCCCGAGGATCCAAATCGCCGTCGAAGAGCAGTCTCAGGTCATGCAGGACAGATGACAGGATGTCCCGGGGATCCACACCCGCCCAACGAGAGCCGGATCGCTCAGGGCGGTTGACCCCTGCCGCAAGCTGCTCGGGCCCAATGACCACTCGATTCAGCCCCACGCTCGATAAAAGCGTCGCAGGCGTAAGCGCTCCCTCGGCCAAAGCACTCAGAACAGGCCCCGGCAAGGGCAATCGCAGCAGCCGAGTGCTATCAACTTCTGGCAAACTGACTCGCCTCAGCCCGCCGGCGCCTACCTCGGCCCACGCCTGGCCGATACGAGTATCGATTGTCGCGGACACGGCGTCCCGCCGCTCGATGCCACCCTTGACATCAGCACCCATTTACGTCCCCTCCTGCGGATGAAGATGCTCCCACACCGCCCTGGCTGCCGGGGCGGTCATGCCCTTCACCGAGACGATTTCGTCCTGCGAAGCTTCCGCCAGCGCCTCCAGCGACCCGAACTCCTTCATCAGGGCTACCAGCCGCTTCTTGCCTATTCCCGGGAGTTCGGAAAGCTCCGAAGCTATTCCCCTCTTGCCCCTGAGGGCCCGATGGTATGCCACAGCGAATCTGTGCGCCTCATCCCTCATGTGCTGCATTAGACGGAGCGACTTCGATTCGCGCGGAAGGGTCAGCGGCGCCGACTCGCCCCTCACGAAGACCTCTTCGTTGCGCTCGGCTAGACTGACCACTGGAATTGGGGGCAATCCCGCCGACTGCGCCATGCCATCGACAACAGCACACGCCGAGTTGAGCTGCCCCTTGCCGCCGTCAACCACGATGAGGTCAGGCAAACGCATGAACTTAGGATCTGGATTCTCCCCCGCAGCGCGAGCAAGCCGTCTCCTGATCACCTCGCCCATCATGGCGAAGTCGTCCTGCCCCTCCACCTGGCGGATACGGTACCGCCTGTACTGCGACTTCGCCGGACGCCCTTCTTCGAAGACCACCATGGATCCCACTGCATCCGTACCCTGCAGATTGGATATATCATAACACTCGATCCTGGCGGGAGGCGCGTCGAGCTTCAGGTATGCCGCAAGTTCGGCCAGGCCGTCCATGCGTGTCCGCATCTCGCTCTGCTCTGCCGCGCGCGCCCGCGCGAGGTACTCCCGGGCATTCTCGGCGGCCAGTTCCACTAGCTTGCGCCGGGCGCCCCGCTGCGGCGTCTTGATCGACACCGCGCCCCCGCGTCGGCCGGCCAGCCACTTTTCCTGGATGTCAGCATCGTCTATCGTTGCCTGCAGAAGCAGTTCCCGGGGGACCACAGAATCCTCTGAGTAGTATTCCTTGATGAATGCCGACAGCATCTCGGCGTTGTCCGCCCCGTCGGCGCCGCTTAACATGAAGTGCTCACTGCCCACGATCTTGCCATCGCGGACGAACACCACGCGCACACACGCGCCCCATGGGTCAGTGGCGAACGCTATGACATCCTGGTCGGCGCCGGCATCAGAGACTATCCTCTGCCTTTCGACGACCTTCTCCACGGCGCGCATCTGGTCGCGGAGCCGAGCGGCCTGTTCAAAATCGAGGCCGCCCGCCGCGGCCTCCATGCGCCGGCGCAGGCTCTCAATCAGATCAACTTGCCTTCCCTCCAGGAAGAGCACGACTTCCTCGACCATCTCGCGGTAAAGACCGGGTTCCACCTGCCCGCTACATGGCCCGAGGCAGCGCCGGATGTGGAAGTTGAGGCAGGGGCGACGCGCGGGGGTGTCCGCGTCAAGCCTCTGTGAGCACTGCCTGAGCGGAAAGAGCGTCTTGAGCATCCGGAGCGTCTCGCGTACGGCGGGGACGTCGGTGTAGGGACCGAAGTAACGTGAACCGTCCCTCACGACGGTTCGCGTCATGAAGACCCTGGGGTAAGGATCGTTCACTGTCACCCTGATGAATGGGTAGGTCTTGTCGTCGCGCAGCCTGACGTTGTAGTGCGGCCTGTGCTTCTTGATCAGGTTGCACTCGAGTATAAGGGCCTCCAGCTCCGAGCCGGTGACGAAGTAGTCTATGTCCGCGATGCACTCTACCATTCGCTGGACTTTGGGCGAATGGCCGCGAGATGACTGAAAGTAAGACCGGACTCGGCTTCTGAGGTTTATGGCCTTGCCCACGTAGATGACCTGCCCCGTGTCATCCTTCATCAAGTAGACTCCTGGAGACGCGGGAAGGCCCGCAAGGGTGTCATCCAACGACACCAGTCATCGCCTCCAGCCCGTGCTCGGATTTGGCTTCAGCCCGCAGAATCCTGGCCAGGAATTGGCCAGTGTACGACGCCGGCATGGCCGCAACCTGCTCCGGAGTGCCCTCGGCCACCAGGCGTCCGCCCTTGTCGCCGCCTTCAGGGCCGAGGTCTATGATGTAGTCGGCAGTCTTGATGACATCCAGGTTGTGCTCGATCACAAGCACAGTATCGCCGCCGTCCACCAGTTTTTGTAGTACCTCCAGAAGCTTGCCGACGTCCGCAAAGTGCAGCCCAGTGGTGGGCTCGTCCAGTATGTACAATGTCTTTCCGTTAGTGCGCCGCGACAGCTCGGTGGCGAGTTTCACGCGCTGAGCTTCGCCGCCCGAAAGGGTCGTGGCCGGTTGGCCAAGCTGGATGTAGCCGAGGCCGACATCGTAGAGAGTCTGCAGCTTACGCTGGATCCTGGGGATGTTGCTGAAGAACTCCAGCGCCTCCTCGACCTTCATGGCGAGCACGTCTGCAATGCTCTTGGACTTGTACTTCACGTCCAGGGTCTCTCTATTGTACCGTGCGCCCCTGCATACCTCGCACGGAACGTACACGTCCGGAAGGAAATGCATTTCTATCTTGATGATGCCGTCGCCTCGGCACGCCTCACATCTGCCGCCCTTAACGTTGAAACTGAACCTGCCGGGCCTGTAACCTTTTGCCCTGGCCTCGGTCGTCCGCGCATACACATCCCTGATGAGGTCGAATACACCAGTGTAGGTGGCCGGATTGGACCTTGGCGTCCGCCCTATCGGCGACTGGTCGATGCCGATCACTTTGTCCAGGTACTCAGTGCCCAGTATGCTGTCGTGAGCGCCCGGCCTGGCATACGCCCTGTTCAGGTCGCGCGCCAGTCGCGCGTGGAGTATCTCATTGATCAAGGTGCTCTTCCCAGATCCGGAGACGCCCGTCACACACACGAACAACCCCAAAGGTATCGACACATCCAAGTTCTTGAGGTTGTGCTCGCGAGCGCCCTTGATTACCACCGACTTCCCGTTGGGCTCTCTTCGTACAGGCGGCACAGGAATACTTCTGGCGCCGGAAAGATACTGCCCTGTTATGGAAGCAGGATTACTCTCAACTTCGCCGACAGTGCCGGCGGCAATCACTTCGCCGCCATGGGCGCCCGCGCCCGGACCTATGTCGATCACATAGTCAGCCGATCTTATGGTCTCCTCATCGTGCTCCACTACGATGAGCGTGTTGCCCAAGTCCCTCAGTTCTTTCAGCGTAGCGATCAATCGCGCGTTGTCGCGCTGATGCAGCCCGATGGAAGGCTCGTCCAGAATGTAGAGCACGCCCACGAGGCTGGACCCGATCTGGGTTGCCAACCTTATCCTTTGAGCCTCACCACCCGAAAGACTGCCTGCCTCCCGATCAAGAGTAAGGTAGTCCAACCCCACATTACTCAGGAAGCCCAACCTGGCGCGGATTTCTTTCAGGACTTGCCTGGCTATGAGCGTTTCGCGCTCTGTGAGCCGCCGGCCGAGGCTCTCGAAGAAGACCAGAGCATCCGCCGTGGACATCGCGGCGACCTCGGCAATGGATTTCCCGCCTACTGACACGGCAAGCGCCTCCGGCTTGAGCCGCGCGCCATGGCACTGCGCACATGGGCTGGAGCTCATGAATCGCTCTAGATCCTCCCTGATATAGTCGGACGTCGTTTCGCGGTAGCGCCGCTTAAGGTTGGGAATCACCCCTTCGAACTTCGACTCCCACACCTGTTCCCGGCCGTGCGAATCCCGATAGCGGAAGCGGAAGCGTTCCTCGCCGCACCCGTATTCCAGCATCTCGCGGGCGTCCTCGGGCATGGACGACCATGGAACCGTGGTATCGATCCCTTTCACACGAGATACTTCGCGTATCCGGCCGGTGTAGAAGTCGGATATGACCCCGTTTCGGTTGTAGGGCAGCACAGCTCCGTCGTCAATGGAGCGCCCGTCGTCGAAAATCAACTCCGGATCGAACTCGATGCGAACACCCAGGCCGGAGCAGCCCGGGCACGCGCCGTAGGGGCTGTTGAACGAGAACAGCCTGGGCTGCAGCTCCCCGAAGCTGAGCCCGCAATCAGGGCAGGCCAGCTTCTCCGAAAAGACCATATCGCCGCTCCCGACCACGTCCACCAATACCAGACCGTCTCCGAGTTTCAGCGCCGTCTCCAGCGAATCAGCCAGCCTGCGCTGTATGCCGGGCCTTACGACCAGCCTGTCCACAATAGCCTCTATGCTGTGGGTCTTGTAGCGCTCCAGGTCAATTTGGTCGGTGAGTTCGCGTGCCTCTCCATTGACCCGAACGCGGGCGAATCCTTCGCGCCTGAGATCGTCAAGGACCTTCTTGTGCTCGCCCTTCTTGCCGCGTACAACAGGGCCCAAGACCTGGATACGAGTCGCCTCCGGCATATCCATGATTTTATCGACGATCTGATCTACCGACTGCTGGGTGATCTCGCGACCGCACTCAGGGCAGTGAGGTATCCCTATTCGGGCGTACATCAGCCTCATATAGTCGTAAATCTCGGTGACCGTTGCTACCGTAGACCGCGGATTTCTGCTGGCCGCTTTCTGGTCAATCGAAATCGCGGGAGACAGGCCCTCTATGTAGTCCACGTCCGGTTTGTTCATCTGCCCCAGAAACTGACGGGCATAGGCCGACAGCGATTCCACGTAGCGGCGCTGCCCCTCCGCGTATATCGTATCGAAGGCAAGCGACGACTTGCCCGAACCCGACAAGCCAGTCACTACCACCAACTTGTCGCGGGGAATCTCCACATCGATATTCTTGAGGTTGTGCTCGCGCGCACCTCTGATGATGATCTTGTCCTTACTCAAAGCTGGATGAACCTCCGCCTGAGATCTCTGATGCGATCCCGTATTTGGGCTGCCTGCTCGAATTCAAGTAGGCCGGCTGCCTTCTTCATCTGCTCTTCCAGGCTCTTGATGAGCCTAGCGAGCTCGCGCTCGTCCATTGCCTCGGCCTCAGGCATGGTCCCAGGCAGAGCCCGCGCATCGGCCCCGCCTGCCGCGCCCTGGGCCGCACCCTTGGCAGCGCCCTTGGTCGCCGCAGCGCGCCTGCCATCGGCGCCCGCGGCGCGCTGAATCTCGGATAGGTCGCGGACCGCCTTTTTGATTGACTCCGGGGTTATGCCCCACTTCTTGTTGTGCGCGATCTGAATGGCACGACGCCGGTCGGTCTCATCTATGGCTTCGCGCATAGATCCTGTGACCTCATCGGCGTACATGATGACGCGCCCGTCCACGTTGCGAGCTGCCCGGCCGATGGTCTGTATGAGCGATGTCGCTGACCGTAGAAACCCTTCCTTGTCGGCGTCGAGGATAGCCACCAGCCCAACCTCGGGTAGATCCAGGCCCTCGCGGAGCAGGTTTATGCCAACCAGAACGTCGAACTCGCCCAGGCGCAACCCCCTCAGTATCTCGATCCGCTCCAGAGTGTCGATCTCAGAGTGCAGATACCTCACTCTGATCCCGAGCTCGCGAAGGTAATCGGTGAGGTCCTCAGCCATCTTCTTGGTGAGCGTTGTCACAAGCGTCCGGTATCCACGATCCGCCGTATGACGGATCTGGCCCATCAAATCGTCGACCTGACCCCGAACGGGTTTGAGCTCTACTGCCGGATCTACCAGGCCGGTCGGGCGTATGACCTGCTCCACTACTTGACCGCTCATGGCCCTTTCCCATTCGGCCGGAGTGGCGGAAACGAAGATCACCTGGTTGATGCGTTGCGTGAACTCGTCGAAACGCAATGGCCGGTTGTCGTAAGCCGACGGCAGCCTGAAACCATATTCTACAAGGCTCTCTTTGCGCGACCTGTCGCCATTGTGCATCGCGCGTATCTGAGGCACAGTCACGTGCGACTCGTCGATGAACATGAGGTAATCATCGGGGAAGTAGTCGAGCAGGGTCGCAGGAGCGCTGCCCGCCTCTCGGGCGGCCAGGTGGCGCGAGTAGTTCTCTATCCCCGAGCAGTACCCTACCTCCTGCATCATCTCCAGATCGAACCGAGTGCGCTGATCAAGTCGCTGCGCCTCAAGTAGCTTTCCGGCGCCTTTCAGCTCCGCGAGCCTGGCTTGCAGTTCCTCCTCAATCGCCGCTACTGCAGCCTTCATCCGCTCCTGGTTGGTCACCCAGTGAGACGCAGGATAGATGAAAGCCGACTCCCTCTCGCCCAGCATTTCTCCTGTAATGAGGTCAACATCGGCGATTCGGTCGATTTCGTCGCCGAAGAATTCGATCCTGATGGCTTGCTCTCCGCCGGCAGGGACTACTTCCACCACATCGCCGCGCACCCTGAACGTGCCACGAGCAATGCCTATGTCGTTTCTGCTGTACTGAACCGCAACCAACTTGCGCAGAAGACGGTCGCGGTCATATGTGGCGCCGCGCCTCGCAACCACCGCCTGCTTGAGGTATTCCTCGGGCATCCCAAGCCCGTATATGCAGGACACGCTGGCCACAATGATGACATCGCGCCGCTCGACCAACGCGGCGGTGGCTGCGTGCCTCATTCTGTCGATCTCGTCGTTTATCTGCGCATCCTTCTCGATGTAGGTATCGGACTGGGGTATGTAGGCCTCCGGCTGGTAGTAGTCGTAGTAGCTGACGAAGTAGTGGACTGCGTTATTCGGGAAGAATTCGCGAAACTCCGCGGCCAACTGAGCCGCGAGCGTCTTGTTGTGCGCAATGACCAGCGCAGGGCGGGCCAGACGCGTGATCACGTTGGCCATGGTGAATGTCTTGCCGCTGCCCGTTACGCCCAGAAGCACCTGCCCTCGCATGCCCGAAAGCACACCCCGAACGAGCTGATCTATGGCCTCAGGCTGATCTCCCGTCGGAGCAAAGTCCGACTTGAGCTGGAAATCAGGCAACGCTCATCACTCCCCTACATAGCGAGCGAGTGTTGCGTACAACCCCGCACCCCCACAATTATAGCACGAGCCGCGAGCCTCGAATGCTCGCGGCCGAACATATATTCGCCCCTGGCGCGCAGACTCCTTCTTCATCGGTGGCGCTGTGACAAATCGCCGGGCTGCAGATGGCCCCGATCATGGCAAGGGCGCGCGGGGCAGCCACCAATTACAGGTGTCTGCATGAATCAAAGCGATTTCAGGAGATTCTCTGCAGCCAGCGTGCAAAGAATCTCCGCGAACGGTTGCGTATTCCCATATAGACCCATGTGATGCTATAGAACCGCCCGCCTAAATCTGCACGTTACCCATATCCATGGATCGGCCCGGATACGGAGGCCGAAGCGCCCCGGATATCCACATATTGCAGCTTAACGGGAGACCGCTGATGCCGTACCATAGGTACCCAATCGGGTAGGAGGGGGCGTCTCGCCCCCGTCCTCCCACACCACCGTACGTGCCGTTCGGCATACGGCGGTTCATGAAACCTTAGGAATTCTGCGCGTAGAGATCCATCAGGCTCAGGAGCCCTTGGTTGCGCCAGTAGGCGAGGCCGAGGGCTTTGTTCACCTGCGGCGTATTCGCGAGCCGCCAGTATCCCTTGCGCGACCCGCTGATCTTTCGCGCCCACTCCTCGGGAATGCCCAGAGCGACGAGGTTTCGTCGCACCGTCTTGGGCTTCTTCCACTGTTTGAGTAAGCGCATCCGCATGCGTCGTCGCATCCATTGGTCCATCTCCTGATACACGCTCGGGGTCCGCGCGATCCGGAAGTATCCCATCCAACCTCGCACGTAGGCGTTGAGCTCGCAAATGCGGCTTGCCATGCTCCGCCCATTGCTGCGGTTGGTGATCTTCCGGATTCGTTCATCGAATCGCTCCCGGGTCTTGTTCGCAATCCGAATTCGAGGGTTGGAGCCTCCAATGAAGGAGAAGCCCAGGAACTTCCGTCTCGCGGGTCTATCCACAGCGCTCTTCTCCTCGTTGACCTTGAGCTTCAGCTTGCTTTCTTCAAAGCGCCGAACGCTCGCCATGACCCGCTCTCCCGCCCGCCTACTCTTGACGTAGATGTTACAATCATCGGCATAGCGAGCGAACCTGTGGCCTCTCCTCTCGAGTTCCCAGTCAAGGTCGTTTAGCATGATGTTCGCAAGCAGGGGACTTAGGGGTCCGCCCTGGGGCGTACCCTCCTCGCTTCGCACACACACGCCGTTTTCCATGACTCCGGCCTTGAGAAACGCACGGATCAGTTTGAGCACCCGCTTATCTTGGACCACCCTTGCCACTTTGGCCATCACGATGTCGTGGTTGACGCGGTCGAATAACTTGGATAGGTCCATGTCCACCACGAATCCGTATCCCTCCTCGATGTAGCCGCGGGCGGCTTCTACGGCTTGGCGCGCGCTCTTGCCCGGCCTGAAACCGTAGCTGTGCTCGGAGAACCTGGGTTCAAACAGCGGCGTCAGCACCTGTAGAACAGCTTGCTGAATGAAACGGTCCAATGCGGTGGGTATCCCCAGAAGCCTTACGCCTCCGCCCGGCTTCGGGATTTCGTGCCGGCGTACGGGGCTTGGCTTGTAGGTCCCACTGAGCAGCGATTGCTTGAGCTCGGCCCAATGGTCATGCAGGTATGGGCGCAGTCCGCCCGCCCGCATCCCATCGATTCCCGCCGCTCCGTCGTTCTGCTCCACGCGTTTGCATGCGCTTCTCACATTGGAATTGGATACGATGAGCTCCATGAGTCTCTGCGCGTTCTTCCCGGGTTGCTCCGTGGTTCGCGCCGAAGAAGGGCTAGGCGCTCCTGCGATCCCCTGCGTATCCACCGCATCCCTCCGCAGGCGCTCCCTTGCGGTGTATTCTGCTGTCGACGCCCTTCTTGCGAGCTTGTCACTTCGCTTCCCTCATTCCATGTTCGGCCCTTCCCGGCCCACGACGTCACGACCCGGTACTATGGCCTCTGCTGACTCCTGTCGGCTCAACCGCGCCTCTCGACGCGGGTTGCCGGGTTACTCAGCGCATCCGACAGGCCTCCCCGGGTAAGACCGTTGTCTTTCCCTCCACCCACCCGCCCCATTTACTCTGGACAGCCTTCGGCAACAAGGACTTCGCTTTGTGTGGCAAGCTCATCCAACTGTCCCTAGCCTCGTATGGGGTTTCTGTTCGTCGGGCCGGAGGTTTGCCGCCGGCTTCCTTCAGATTCCGCCTCGCGGCGGACACCCTTGCCTTAAGCTATGGCTACTGCTGCCTTCACCATCAGGGACTCTCACCCCTCAGACAACGATCATGCCGGGCGCACCACTGCAGCGGCCGGCCGACCGCCGGGCCGGCGACCCGCTTAGGCTCGGAAACGCTAGTTGCAGGCGAAAGGTGCTTTGCGCAGGCCTTTGGCGAAATGGGCTTTTAGCAGGGGATTAGCAAACCTACAACAAATGTGGGCGGCATTCTGACGTACCTCCTCAGGATGTGGGAGGTTTGGACGACCAGGAGGAGCAGGTCGACTGAATCTGGGTTTTTACGGCGGATTGGAGACCGCCTGAGAGCCTTTCCCGACGGCTCGGGAAACTCGCACGTATAGCCATATTATGTAACCCGGCTCTGCCTGCGGATTTGCCGGTGGTGTGATGCCGGAAAATGGGGGCGCCGTCGCCAGCGCGAATTCTGACAACTTGTACCTGCCAAACCACCCAGGATCCGAGGAGGTTACTCAGGAAACCTGCCGGAAAACGAATAGGATGATCCAGAATATGACAGAGCCAGATGGGCATGTATCGGGGAGCCCGTAGTCCCGTTCCAGGGCGAATAGGATGCC
>Ga0209718_1001185_pt1 | contig 30691 bp, 30 predicted proteins | sample AD_JPNAS1_MetaG_FD_184420 | JGI IMG/M metagenome (GOLD analysis project Ga0209718, IMG submission 184420) | Active sludge microbial communities of municipal wastewater-treating anaerobic digesters from Japan - AD_JPNAS1_MetaG (SPAdes) (version 2) | ecosystem: Engineered > Bioreactor > Anaerobic... | reverse complement strand
CCGGAGACTGCGTCAAATGCTCGGGCGAAAGGATTTTCCGGAGAGCTTTTTCGCTCATCAATCCTTTTTCCAAAACAACCTGGCGCAGGGTCTTGCCCGTCCGCGACGCCTCCTTCACGCACTCCGCCGCCCGGGAATAGCCAATATGGGGATTGAGCGCGGCCGCGATGCCAAAGCTGTTTTCGGCGTAATGTCGGCACTTTTCCCGATTGGCCTTGATGCCGTCCACGCACTTTGTCCGAAAAACCGACAGGCAATTTTTCAGAATTTCAAAAGACTGCATCAAATTGTGGATAATCACCGGCCGCATGACGTTCAACTCACATTCCCCGCTCGCGGCGGCAAAAGCGATCGAAACATCGTTCCCGATCACCTGGTATCCGACCTGGGCCGCCACTTCCGGCATCACGGGATTCACCTTGCCGGGCATAATCGATGAACCGGGCTGAAGCGCGGGAAGAAAAATTTCTCCAAACCCCGTGTTCGGCCCCGAACTGAGCAACCGGAGATCATTCGCGATCTGGACAAGCGACAGGGCATAATCACGAAGCGCGCCGGAGACCGCCGCGAAATCCGCGTCGTTTTGCATCACGCTAAAAAGATTGGGCGAACTTTTTAATCTGAATCCGGTGATCTTCCGGAGGTTCGCGATAACCCGGGCGCGATAACGAAGCGACGTATTCAGTCCGGTCCCCACCGCGGAGCCGCCGATCCCGAGTTCAAGCAGACCGGCCGTCATCAGCACCACCCGCCCCCGGGCTTTTTGAAGCTGATGCGCCCAGCCGCCAAACACCTGGCCAAGAGTCACGGGCGCCGCATCCTGCAAATGAGTTCTCCCCGCCTTTACCACATCCCGAAATTCCCGGGCTTTTTTCAGAAGGGACTTTTCCAGGGCCGCCGACGCCTTCCAGAATTCCGCGGAAATCCTGAGCGCGGAGAGCCGGAGCGCCGTGGGGATCACGTCGTTCGTGGATTGTCCCATGTTCACGTGGTCATGAGAATGAAGAAACCCGTGGTCGCCTTTTTTCTTTCCGAGGATTTCAAGCGCGCGATTGGCAATAACCTCGTTCATGTTCATGTGCGCGGAAACTCCCGCCCCGGACTGAAGGACATCGGTGACAAATTCCTGCCTGAATTTTCCCGAGATGACCTCATCGCAGGCCCGGACAATGGCCCTTCCCCTCCGCAAGTCAAGCCGCCCGAGCGTCATGTTCGCCCGGGCGCACGCCTTTTTGACCGCCGCGAGGGCCCAGATAAAATCGCCGTGGAACCGCTCTCCCGAGATCGGAAAGTTCTCAAGCGCGCGAACGGTTTCGACACCGTAGTAGGCGGAAGCGGGGACCGCCCTCTCGCCGAGTGAATCTTTTTCGATACGCATGCTGGTCTTTTTCATCATCAGGCTCCCGTCTTCCGACCGTTGTAATTGGCCGCAATCGCCGCCCTCACCGCCTCGGGCGTGCAGAGGACCGCGTGGATTTTATCGACCTTCGCGAGGGTCGCGAGCTCAGCTTCCGGAATGGCCGCCGTCGGATCCCCGATCCCGATCACAAGCGTTCTCCCCCGGATTTCGACCGGAATGATCCCGTGTTTTTGAGCGATACTTTGCGGCACCCGGCGAATCGCGGCCTCATCAATACGGATACGGGAAAGATCCGCAAAAGGCATCGCGTGCCGTTCCGCGAGCGTCTTGTAGAGAAGGAACCGCGGGATAAACTTCCGGCGCACGAGTACTTCGCCCACGGATTCGCGCGTCTTTTCCTGTTCGAGCAGCGCTTCTTCGAGCTGTTTCCAGTCGATGAGTTTTTCCCGGACCAGAATCTCCCCGATACGCCAGTTCACCATGAATAAAACCTTTACGTTCCGTTGTCAGTCCGCAAGGCCGAGGTTCGAGTAAATCTTCCTCGTCGCCCGCGACTGGTTCAGTGTGTAGAAATGAAGCCCGGGCGCCCCGCCGTCCAAAAGGCCGCGGCACTGCCGGGTCGCGTAATCGATCCCGAAACGGATGATCGAATCCTGATCGTCTCCGAATCGCTCAATCGCGCGGCGGATCTCGCCGGGGATCTTCGTCCCGCACATCTTCGAAAACTTCTCGATCTGGGGGCCGTGCGTGACCGGCATGATCCCCGGAACGATCGGAACCGTGATCCCGGCCTTGCGCGCCCGTTCCACAAAATCGAAATAAAAACCATTCTCGAAGAAAAGCTGCGTGTTGACCGCGTTCGCGCCCGCGTCCACCTTGATCTTGAGATGTTCGAGGTCCTTCCGGAGGTCCCGGCACTCGGGATGGCCTTCCGGATAACCGGCCACGATCAGATCGAATGCTTCGCCGAACCGCGAACACGAACGGATGAACTTCACAAGCTCGGACGCATGGCGGAACCCGTCGGCGACCGGCCTGAATTCGGTCTCCCCCTGCGGCGGATCGCCCCGAAGGGCCACGATGTTCTCGATCCGGGCCGCGGCCAGCTTTTCGAGGATTCCGCTGATCTCGCCGCGGGAGTGCGCGACGCAGGTCAAATGGGCCGCGGTCTCGATCCCGATCCGGTTCCGGATCTCGCTGACGACCCGCAGGGTATTCGCCTGGGTGTTCCCCATCGCCCCGTAAGTCACCGACACGAATGCCGGATGAAGCTCCTTGAGTTCGGCCGCGGATTCATAAAGTTTCCGCTCCCCTTCCGGGGTCTTGGGCGGAAAAAACTCGAACGAGATCACCGGCTGACCGGCGCGGTATATGGATGAAATTCTCATAACGGCTGATTTTACCCCAGGAGTCCGGATATTTTTAAAAAATTTGCGAAAATAATAACCGGGGAGGCCTCGTCAAGGACCCGAGAGCCGTGCCGGTGAACAGCCTTCGACCTCACACGTCATGTTCCGGGTGAACCAAAGCCGGGAAGACACGCTGAGGGGAATTCAGCCGGCGGGTCCGAGGACCTTTCGGACTGTTTGCAACAACTCTTCGGGCGTAAAGGGTTTGAACACGACCTCCTTCGCGCCCCGCAGCCGGAATTCGGACACCGCGGTCTTTTTGACATCGGCCGTCAGCATGATAACGGGAATTCCCCTTAGCTCCCCGTCCTGCCTGATCCGGTAAAGCACTTCTTCACCCGGCATCTCCGGCATGACGGAATCGAGAAGAATCAGATCGGGTTTTGACCGGAGCGCGAACTCGAGCCCCCGGGCTCCCGAAAGCGCGGTCGCCGTCTCATAACCGTTCGCACGAAGACGGTTCGCAACCATAATCAGGATATGGGGTTCATCATCAATAATGAGGACCTTGAACGGCATCAGAGGGCTCCCGCAGCGTCAATCATAAATCCTGTTCAGGATATCGTCGACCGTCCGGGCGTCCTCGGGGAAGGTTGCGACGCTCGAGTGGATCTCGATCCCGGAGTCGGGGCTGATCCGGGCGAGGAATTCCTCGAGAAGCTGGTAGAGACGGCCGAGCACGATGAACGCGTTCTCTTTTTTCGTGTCCGGAAGGAGGATGAGGAGCGCTTTGGTGTCCCGGATCGCGACATCCGCGGCCCGGCGCAGGCTGTCATTCATGAGCTTCTCGATCTTCGCGACGATCTCCCTGACGTGCCCCTCGCCGAGCGTTCGCTTGACCGTTTCAAAATCCACGATATCGAAAATGATGAGCGACAAGGTACCGCCCTCTTCCGCACACCGATTGAGGGCTTGAGCGATGTGCTCGCGAAAGATTTCGCGCGACGTATACTTGGGAAGGAGCACGGTGACGGACGTGCCTTTCAGCGGGTAGCTGTCGATCGATATCTTCCCATGATGGAGTTCGATGAGTTTTTTGCAGATCGAAAGCCCGAGCCCCGTGCCGCCGATTCCGGGCCCCACGGCGCGTCCGAACTGCCGGAATTTCTCGAAGACCCTTGACAGGTCCTCGCCCGAAATGCCGCGACCGGTGTCCGAGACCTTGCATTCCGCAAACCCTTCGAGCTCCCGCAGCGAGATTCTGACGTATCCCACGGACGTGAACTTGATCGCGTTGCCGACGAGATTGGTCAGGACCTGGATGAACTTGTCGCGGTCGAGATAGACCTCGATCACGTCGCTTGCGGCCTCAAGCCTGAGCTCGATCCCCTTCTGCGAGGCAAGCCCTTCGAAGTTGGCCAGAATCTCCCGCGCGATTCCCGTCATGTTGCAGAGGGTCCTCTTCAGATGCACCTGACCCGACTCCAGTTTGGAAACATCCAGCAGGTCATTGATGATCCGCCCGAGACGGTCGATACTCTGGAGGACCATGTCGAGGACCTCCCTCTGGGCCGGCGTCACGCCGCCGAGAAGGCCGTCCCGGATCTGGGCCATTCCTTCCCTCACAACCGTCAGAGGGGTCCGCAGTTCGTGGGAGATGGTCCCGACGAATTCATCCTTCAGCTCGTCGTATTTCCGGCGTTTCGTGATATCGTGAAGAATACACCGCAGGACCTTGCTCCCCTGATGGCCGCCAATCAGATCGACGCTTCCCTCCGCGATAATCTCCCGGTTGGATTGGGAGACCATCGTGATCCCGATCTTCCGGGGGGATTGCCCTTTGAGTACGTCTGCCACCGCTTTCCGGAATCCGTCATGGTCCCGGGGGTGAACCACGCTGAAAACGGAAAGCTGAGTGATGTCATCGTCCGGGCGTTCCAGGACGCGGCGCCAGGACGGGTTCACGTCAAGGAGGATGCCGTCGGGGCTAAAGAGCTGGATCAGGTCGTGCGTATTCTCAAAAAGACCGTCCCCGCCTTTCGGACCCGAACCGGATTGTGGATATTGAGGATTTTCGTTCGTCATAATTTCATGCGTCCCGCCCCGGCATTATCGGCCCGTCCGGCTCCCTTTTAAAGCGTTTCCTCCGGGTAAAACGACCCTCAGACGAGAACCGGCCTGGGAAGAGGGACAATGAAACGGACGCCCCGGTCGCGGAGGAAACCGATCTTTTTCATGATCTCCGGCGCGAAGTTCCAGGCAAAGATCAGGACATAGTCGGGGGGGACATCCTGCAGGCGGGCGCTCGGCACGATCGGGATTCCCGCTCCGGGCACAAGCCGTCCCTGCTTCAGGGGGTTGTCATCGACGATGAATTCGATCTCCCGGGGCGTCAGGCCGCAAAAATTGACGATCGTGGTGGCCTTGGCGGGCGCGCCGTAGCCGCAGACGGATTTTCCTTCCTTTTTGATCCCATCCAGCATGCCGTTCAGTTCGGACCTGAACCCGAGAACGCGTTCCGCAAACTCCCCGTAGACGCGGTCCTCGCAGCAGCCTTTTTGTTTCTCGTCCGCGAGGTACCGTCCGACAACCCCCGCGCGCGCGCGGGGGCCGCCTTTTTTCTGGATAAAAACCCTGAGGGAACCGCCGTGGGTGTCGACCGGCTTGATGTCGAAAATTTCCATCCCGAAGCGGGTCGTGAAAAGATCGAGGGCCGTCACCCCGATATAGCAGACATGCTCGTGATAGACCATGTCGAAATACATTTTCTCGAGCATCGTCACGAGGTACGCGAACTCGATGACGAAGAACCCGTCATCCGCAAGTAACTCCCGGACGTTCTGGAGCACCGAACGGATATCGTCGATGTGAGCGAAGACATTGTTCGCGCTGATCGCGTCGGCCTTCCCGTATCGGGCGATGATCTCCGCGACCGCTTCTTCGCCAAAATAACGGTTGAGGGTCGTAACGCCGCGGGCGTTCGCGTCGGCCGCGAGATTCTTTGCGGGCTCCACGCCGACGCCGCGCAGGCCTTCTTTTTCATACGAGGAAACGAGCAGCCCGTCGTTGCTCCCGATATCGACGGCGAGGGCCCCCGGCTTCTGGCCGATCCGCTCCCGGACGTCCCGCGCGTATTCCGCGAAATGCGTCCGGAACGTCTGTGTCGTCGAACTCACGTAGAGATATTCGTCGAACATGAGATTCGCGGGAACCGAATGGGTCAACTGCACCAAATGACATTCCGGACACTTGACCAGGGCGAGCGGGCAGCGGAACTCGGGCTTTCGGGCGTTTTCGATCCCGGGCAGATTATTCGCGAGCGGCTGCGCACCGAGGTCCAGGAACGCGGTCCCGAGGGGCGTTTCGCAGTAGCGGCAGGTTTTTCGTTTGTATTCGTCGTAGTTCATTCGTCAGTTCCTGACGCGGGAACCTTCTCCGTTCAACCGGAACGGAAAGTCTCCCGGGGTTGTGTTTCAGGCGGCGGGCGGCGGATAGATCCCCGTGATGCGGCCGTGGCGAATGACGATATGACCGCCCGAAAGAACATCGATCTTCCCCTGAACGACACGGTCGATCACGTCCGCGACAAAATCCGCGCCCTGTTGCCGCTCGGCGTCTTCTTTCCCGAAAAGATCCAGGCGCATCCGGGTGTTCATGCCCCCCGGACAAACCGTAACACATTTAAGAGCCGTTCCGTCATTCTCCTTCGCGATCGCCTGCGAAAGAGCGAGCACTCCGAATTTGGAAGCGGAGTAGGGGAAAAGGCGCGGAACTGCGCGTGTTCCCGCCATGGAAGAAACGTTAATAATAAGAGGCTGTCCGCTGGTCCTCATAAACGGAATCGCATACTTGCACATCAGGAACGCCGAGACGAGGTTCTGCCGGAGATGCTTCTCGAGCTCGTGGACGGGGGTATCTTCGACCCGGACCAGGCGGCCGCAATAACCCGCGTTGTTCACGAGGATATCGATCCGTTTATGCGTCTTGTGGATCTTCTGAAGGACGGACGGAACGCTCCGTTGGGAAGTGATATCACACCGGATCAGTTGGAACGCCGGGGACGGCAGACCGGACCGGGCCTCATCCCAGTGTTTCCTGGTCCGGCTGATCCCATAGACCGTGTCCCCCTCATTGATGAATCTTTTCGCCAGCTCAAAGCCCAACCCGCGACTGGCTCCGGTGATTACAACGATACGGCTCATGGGAATTCAGGCCTCCCGGAATCTTATCGGGTCTTCAGTTCTTTATTGAGATAGCCCTCGATCACGGAGATCGCGATCGTGTCTTCCTCGTACTTCCCCTCTTCCCGCATGCGCGTCGTGAGGGAGAGGAAAACGGAATCCTCGGTAAACTTCTGGGCGTGCGCGACCATCGGCGGCGTCTTCACGATATCGCCGGGCCGCACGTTCAGGATCTGCTTCCGGGAAGGGTCTCCGACGGGAAAGCAGTGAGTCTCATAGGCCCCGCTGATGAGGTACATGTACTGGATGTCTTTTTTATGGTAATGGTTCGCGCGGACCGAACCTTTCTTCGAGGTAATGTAGGCGACGTGACCAATATCGCCTTCAAAAAGGTTGTATATCTCGCCGCGGGCGTCAACGAACGCGGGGTCAATGTGCTTGATCGTTTCCAATTCCATTTCGATCTCCTTTTAGAATTCCTGGAACCAGGCAATGGTGCGTTTCAGCCCTTCCTCGAGACTATAACGCGGTTTATAACCGGTGACGGTGGAAACCTTCGTGATGTCCGGGCAGCGCCGTTTGGGATCGCTCTTCGAATAGACCGCGTGCGGCGGGTCGATCTTGACGACCTCGACCGGATACGGCATCGCCTTCTGCACATAGCGCGCGAGCTCCTCGATCGAAATCTCGGGCTCGGGATTGCCGATGTTGAAGGCCTCGCCGTTCGCGTCGCTGAAAAGGACGCGAAAAATCGATTCGACGCCGTCATTGATGTAGCAGAAAGACCGCGTGTTGCGCCCGTCACCGTGGATCGGAAGCGGTTCCTTCCGCAGCGCGTGCTCGATGAAGTTCGGAAGGACGCGGTAATCGTCGGGGCGGATGCCGGGGCCGTACACGTTGAACGGACGCACCATCTTGACCGGCGTTTCGTAGACGTTCCAGAACGCGCTGCACATCGTCTCGCCGAAACGCTTCGACTCATCGTAGCAGGCCCGCGGACCGATCACGGCCACGTTCCCCCGGTACTCCTCGGACGTCGGGACATGCCGGCTGTCGGGATCCCCGTAGACCTCGCTTGAGCTCGTGAAAAGAAAACTCTTCACTTTCTTTTCGCGTGCGAGTTCCAGCATGTTGCGGGTGCCGATCGTGCCGACGTCCATCGTCTCGACCGGATATTTCGTGTAATAGACCGGCGAAGCGATCCCCGCCGCGTGGATGATGTAGTCGATCTTTTCGTCGGTCCGGAACGGCTCGATCACGTTATGACGCCAGAAGGTGATGTTCTCGTCCGAAATGATCTGCTGTTCGTAACCCGTGATGAAGTTATCGAGCAGGATCGCCCTGAGCTTCCTGTGACGGAGATGGTGCTGGTTCATGTGACGGAAAAGGAGGGTCATGTAATTCCCGAGGAAGCCCCCCGCGCCCGTCACGAGGAAGGCGCTGCCTTCGAAATACTTGTGATAAGGCTTCAGGTTCTTCGCAAGCTGCGCGATGTCTTCCTGGATCACCCTGGACTCATAAAGCCGTTTCCTTGAGCAGACAGCCGACATGGTCACCTCACCAAAGCGTTGGGATTTCCCGGTAAAGAGGAACGGAACCTGTCCCCGGGGCCGGAATAAAAGAGTTGAGATTATAGCCTAAATCGTGTAGAAGGACGAATAAAAATATGCTCATCTTTCAGCGGATCATCGGGTTCTTTCTCCGGAAAAAATGGCTCGGGTGGCTTCTGGTCTTCGCCCTCTTTTACGGGACCTGCATTTCCACGGTCTACCGCGGCGCCATCGGCCACAAGCAACGGACGGACCTCACGGTCTACGTCAAAGCAGCTGAAATGGTCCGCATCGGGAATCCCGGCCACATATACGGGATCGAAACCGACCGGCACTGGCATTATGTCTATTCCCCGTTCCTTGCCGTCACACTCGCCCCTGTCTCCCACCTCCCTTTCGTGATCCTCGTGATCGCAAACTATCTTCTGGCGCTCGCGTGCCTTTTCGCGACGCTGTTCCTGTCCAGGACATTCACGTCCGAAGGTCCGGAGGCCACCTGGAAGATCGTTTTTGCCGCCATCCTCTGCCTCCCGGTCATCCTCAACACGCTTACCCGGGGACAACTCGGCACCGTGATGCTCTTTTTCCAGGCCATTGTCCTTTTTTGTTACATGAGGAACCTCAAGGTCCTGGCGGGGGTCCTGCTGGCGCTCGCGGTCAGCCTCAAGACGAGCCCGCTCGCGGCCCTCCTCTTTTTTTTCCTGTTCCAAAAGGAATGGAAGGTCCTCCTCGCGGCGGCCGCGGGATTCGCGGTCTTTCTTATCCTCTACCCTTCGCTCAGCATCGGGTTCCGGACGAACTGGAACCTCCTTATGATCTGGAAAGGGCTCATGGCGGAGGGATCTTCGATCCAGGCGTACAAGAACTATCTCTGGCCCGAACTGTTCACGCCGTTCGCGGGCGACAACCAGTCGTTTTACGCCGTTCTCATCCGCCTCGTCTGGCGGAGCGACTCCGATTTTATCGCGCATCCCTCAAACTGGGTCCGCTGGATCTCGATGGCGGCCGGGGCCGTCGCGATGGCGCTGATTTTCCTGAAAAGATCCCGGCCGGATCGCCGCGCGGTTTCTCCGGAAAAGCTCATGGCGGAATTCTCCCTTTATCCGGCATGGATGCTCGTGTTTTCGCCGGTCACCCAGATCCACCATTACACGTCGCTTTATTTCCTCTTCCTGGCGGCTCTTTTCCTGAGCGGAAAAGAAAATCCCCGTTCCCGATTCTTGACGGTGGGTCGCGCCTTTTCGGCGGTCCTTTTCTTGTTGGGTCTTATCATCGATCCGCTCGCGTATCTCGGCCTTCCCATGTGGGGAACCCTGGCGCTGGGCGGGATCGTCCTCTTTTGCCTGGACGGGAAACAGGATGGGCGTGCCGGGCGGGCGCAATCCCCCGGTCCATAAATAACCGGGCGGCAGCTTCGCGACCCTTATCCTTCAGGATTTCATGCGGATCGCGGGACAACGCCGCTTCCTCTTCACAGCAAACCCAATTGAAGCTTCGCCGCCTCGGACATGCGGGATGGGTCCCAGGACGGATCCCATACGATCCGAAGGGTGACTTTTTTGATTCCGGAAACGGAACTGACGCGCCGTTCGACATCCTTTTTGATGATGTCCGCCATCGGGCACAGGGCGCTCGTGAAGGTCATTTCGATGACGGCTTCCCGGCCTCCCCCCTCGGGAAGGCCATTCACCCTGACGGAATAAACAAGCCCGAGCTCCACGATGTTAACCGGAATCTCGTAATCGAAGCAGAGCCGGAGCTCGTCCCAGATATTTTCTTCTACGGTCTTTCCATTTTCCATAACACCCATCCAGATAACGATCTGGCGCCCGGAACGGTTCCCGATCTTATTCCGTCGAGACCTGCTTTCCCGTCGGAGCGATCGCTTCCATCATCGTATGCCAGGCCAGCGACGCGCATTTGACGCGCAACGGGAATTCGCAGACACCGGCAAAAACGGCCAACTTCCCGAGTTTTTCCGCGTTCACCGGCATGCCGGGTTCACGGGAAAGCATGGCCCGGACCTCCGCGAAAAGGCCTTCCGCCTCCGCGCGCGTTTTCCCTTTCAGGGCCGCCGTCATCATGGACCCCGATGCCTTCGAGATCGCGCAACCCGCCCCTTCGAAACTGATATCCTCGATCCGGTCGCCGTTCATCTTGAGATAAACGTGGAGATGGTCCCCGCAAAGGGGGTTGAACCCCTCCGCCCTGGACGTGGCATCCCGGATTTCCCGGAAGTTCATCGGGTTCTTGTTGTGGTCCATAATCATCTGCTGGTAGAGGTCCCGGAGATCGGGGTTCATTTGAATACCTCCACAACTTCTCTCAAAGCGTCCGACAGACGGTCGATCTCTTCCCGCGTGTTGTAAAAGGCCAGCGAGACGCGTGTCGTCGCGGATACTCCGAACCGCTGCATGAGCGGCATCGCGCAGTGATGGCCCGCGCGGATCGCAATGCCCGCGCGGTCGAGAATCGTTCCGATATCATGGGCGTGGGCCTCGCCGAGCGTGAAAGAGAGCACGGCGGCCTTGCGCTTCGCCGTTCCGATCAACCGGAGTCCCGGGATCGCGAGAAGCTTTTTGGTCCCGTACGCGAGGAGCTCCTTTTCATACGCGGCGATCCACTCCAGCCCGATCCCCCGGAGATAATCCACGGCGACGCCGAGCCCGATCGCGCCGGCGATATGCGGCGTCCCCGCCTCGAACTTGTAGGGAATCTTGTTGTAGGTGGTCGCTTCAAAGGTCACGGAACGGATCATATCCCCGCCGCCCTGGTACGGCGGCATCTGGTCGAGCAGTTCCGCCTTCCCGTACAGTACGCCGATCCCCGTCGGCGCGAATAATTTGTGTCCGGAGAGCACGTAGAAATCGGCGTCCAGGTCGCGGACATTCACGGCCTCGTGCGCCACGGCCTGCGCCCCGTCGATCAGGACCTTCGCGCCCTTCTCATGGGCAAGACGGATGATCTCCTCCACCGGGTTGAGGGTGCCGAGCGCGTTCGAAACATGGACCACCGAAACAAATTTCACCTTGTCCGTCAGGAGCTTCCGGAACTCTTCCATAATCAGCTCGCCGGCATCATCCACGGGCGCGACCTTGAGCTTGATCCCCTTCTCCTCGCGAAGTATCTGCCACGGCACGATGTTTGAGTGGTGCTCCATGTGCGTAATCAGCACCTCATCCCCTTTCCCGAGAAAGGCGCGGCCCCAGGTCTGCGCGACGAGGTTGATCGCCTCCGTGGCCCCGCGCACGAACACGATTTCTTTTTCGGACGCGGCACCGAGAAATTCCTTCACCTTGAGCCGGGCGTTCTCATAGCGCCGGGTGGCCCGCTCGCTCAGGCAAAAGATCCCGCGGTGGATATTGGCGTTCTCCCTGGAGTAGAACTGTTTGATCGTTTCGATCACGATCTTCGGCTTTTGGGTCGTCGCGGCGTTATCGAGATAGATCAGGGGTTTTCCGTAGACTCGTTCATGCAGCACCGGAAAATCCTCCCGGACCTTCGCCACATCCAGACCGTTCATGCTTCCGCCTCCATTTCACCGAGTTTTTCATCCGTCCGGACTCCGGCAAGCTCCCGCAGGCTTTCGAGCGGGATCGCATCCGTCACCTCGTTCGCGAAACCCGCGGCAAGGATACGCCTCGCTTCTTTTTCGCCGATCCCGCGGGACCTCAGGTAAAAGACCGGATCCTCTTCCAGTTGACCGACCGCCGCGCCGTGGGCGCATTTAACGTCGTCCGCCAGGATCTCAAGCTGTGGCCGCGCGTCGGCTTTCGCCGTCTCCGACAGGAGCAGGTTCTTGCTGGACTGATGGGCGTCCGTTTTCTGCGCGCCCCGCCGCACGAGCACCTTACCGGTGAAGACGCCGCGCGCCGCGCCGGCCAGGATGCTTTTGAAAAGCTGATCACTTTTGCACCCCGGGCTCGCATGGTCGATCCCGGTCACATGATCGAGAACCTGGCGGTCGGCCCCGAGGGAAAGACCCAAGACCCTCGCCGCGGCTCCCGCGCCACCGAATTTCACCGACAGCGTGTGCCGCGCAATCTTTCCGCCAATGGCCAGCGACACGGAGAGAAGATCGCTTCCTTCCTCCTGGAGCGCTTTCATCGCGGCCGTGTGGCAGGAGGCGCGGCTCTCACTCTGGATCTTGTAATATTGCACGGCGGCGCCTTTCGCGAGGGTCGCGCCCGTGAACGTGTTTGAAAAATACATCTTTCCTTCCGCCCCCCGGAAATCCTCTACCAGGGCCACGCGAGCGTCCGTTCCGGCCGCGAGCAGGATCTTCGGCTGGCAAAGCGCCCCATGGGCATCCGACCAATGGATCACGTAAAAAGGACAATCCGGCGCCGCGCCATCCGGAACATCAATGAAAACACCGTCCATGCCAAGCCCGAAGTTGAGGGATTGCAGAGAATCCATTTCGTCGGTGAACAACCGCGTGATGGCGCGACGGAATCCTTCGTCGTTTCCCGCCTCCGGGAGCGGGATCACACGGACACCGGCCGGAATACCGGAGATATGCGGCTGGAACTGTCCGTTGATGAAAAAAAGAAAGTTCGCCTTGAGGGAGGGTTTGAGGAACCGCACACCCTCGGACACGAACCGGGACGTCATGGGTTCCACGATGAACCGGGCACCCGTAACGGCGCTCAGATCCGTGTACCGCCACGCCTCGTCCCCGCGCTTCGGAAATCCCTTGTCAAGAAACGAGCGCATGGCCTCATCGCGCATCACGCGGAACCAGTCCGGTTCCTTCAGGCGCTGCGGCGACAGTTTCTCGTAAGCGTCAACGTAGGGTTGTAATTCCGGAGTGTCGTTCATGGATTCCGTTTCTCCCGTTCAGGGTTCTTTGACCCAGGCGTACCCTTTCTCCTCGAGATGAAGAGCGAGCTCCTTCTCCCCCGAAAGGACCACTTTCCCCTCCATCAGGACATGAACCCGATCCGGCGTGATGTAGTCGAGCAGGCGCTGGTAATGCGTCACGAGGAGAATCGCCCGTTCGGGACTCCTCATCCGGTTGACGCCGCCCGCGACCACCCGCAGGGCATCGATGTCCAGCCCCGAATCCGTTTCATCCAGCACCGCCAGCTTCGGTTCGAGAACGGCCATCTGAAGGATCTCGTTGCGTTTCTTTTCGCCTCCGGAAAAACCCTCGTTGACGGGCCGCGCGAGAAAACTCTCGTTCATCTCGACGATCTTCATCTTTTCCCTGAGAACCGTCAGAAAATCCACGGCGTCCAGCTCCTCAAGTCCCCGGGATCGCCTGACCTCGTTCAGGGCGGAACGGAGAAAATACGTGTTGTTCACGCCGGGAATATCGATCGGATACTGGAACGCGAGAAAAACGCCGGCGCGCGCCCGGTCTTCAATAGACATCGCCAGAAGGTCCTTTCCCTCGTAAGTGACCGAACCCCCGGTGACCCGGCAAGAGGGATGCCCGGCAAGCACTCGCGTGAGAGTGCTTTTCCCGGACCCGTTCGGCCCCATGATCGCGTGAACCTCGCCCGCGTTCACGGTGAGGTCGATCCCTTTGAGGATCTCTTTGCCGTCGATGCTCACATGCAAATCATTGATCTCTAACATGATCTCTCCTTGAATCTTGACCAAACGCGAAGGACTCAAAAAACCGGGAGCGGCTCTTCGCCCTCAGCCGCTCCGCTATTCACCCGACACTGCCTTCCAGGGTCACGCCGAGCAACCGTGACGCCTCCACCGCGAACTCCATCGGAAGGTTCTTGAAGACCTCTTTGCAGAAACCGTTCACGATCATCGACACCGCGTTGTCCGCCGACATGCCGCGCTGTCGGCAGTAAAAGAGCTGATCCTCATCGATCCTGGAGGTTGTGGCCTCATGCTCGACACGGGACGAACGGTTCTCGACCTCGATATACGGGAAGGTGTTTGCGCCGCACCGGTCCCCGATCAGAAGCGAATCGCACTGCGTGTAGTTCCGCGCGTTCACCGCATTCGGCAGCATCTTCACAAGCCCGCGATAGGTGGCCTTCCCGAACCGCGCCGAAATCCCCTTCGAGATAATGGTGCTTTTCGTGCCCTTCCCGAGGTGGATCATCCTGGTGCCCGTGTCCGCCTGCTGGTGATTGTTGACAACCGCGACCGAATAGAACTCTCCGACCGAATCGTCGCCCTTCAGGATGCAGCCCGGATACTTCCACGTGATCGCCGAACCCGTTTCCACCTGCGTCCAGGAAATCCTGGAACGCTGTCCCCGACAGAGACCGCGTTTCGTCACAAAATTATAGATACCGCCGCGCCCTTCACGGTCACCCGCGTACCAGTTCTGGACCGTCGAATACTTGATCGAGGCCCGGTCATGCGCCACGAGTTCCACGACGGCCGCGTGCAGCTGGTTCTTGTCACGGATCGGAGCGGTGCAGCCTTCGAGGTAGCTGACGCAGGCGTCATCGTCGGCCACAATCAACGTCCGTTCGAACTGCCCAATCTCGGCCGCGTTGATCCGGAAATACGTCGAAAGTTCCATCGGGCACCGGACCCCCTTCGGGATGTAACAGAAGGAACCGTCCGAGAACACCGCCGAGTTCAGGGCCGCGAAATAGTTGTCGGTCACGGGGACAACGCTTCCCAGATATTTCTCGATAAGCTCGGGATGGGCGCGCACCGCTTCGGAGAACGGGCAAAAGATCACGCCGTATTCCTTCAGCTTCTCCTTGAACGTCGTCGCGACCGAAACGCTGTCGAAGACCGCGTCGACGGCGACGCCCGCGAGACGTTTCTGTTCCTCGAGCGGGATACCAAGTTTTTTGTAGGTCTCGAGAATCTCCCTGTCGACGTCCTCGAGGCTTTTCGGGCCGTCCTTTTTCGAACGCGGCGCGGAATAATAGATGATGTCCTGATAGTCGATCGGCGGATACTTGAGGCTCGCCCACGCCGGCTCTTTCATCTTCTTCCATCCGGCGAACGCCTTGAGACGCCACCGCAACATGAATTCCGGTTCGTCTTTTTTCTTCGAAATGAAGCGGATGATGTCTTCGTTGAGCCCGCGCGGCGCGGCGTCGGCGTCGACCGGCGTCACGAATCCGTACGGGTATTCCTTATCGAGAAAAGAACCCGCGTCCGTCATAAACCGCGTCTCTTTCCGCCGCCACGGGGAACCCCGTCCGCAGCCCCCATCATGTCCTCCGCGATCTGTTCGAGCGTGATCTTTTCATAAAGACCGTCCAGGGTTTCCTTGGTCTTGTACCAGATAGGCTTGAGCTTGCAGATGGAAAAATGCCGGCACACGATGCTGTCGCGCCGCTTCAGATCGCAGAACGTCTCGAATGTGCTTCCTTCCAGCGCTTCCACAATCTCCCGCAAAGTGATAACGGACGGCTGGCGGGTCAGCGTCCATCCCCCTTTATTCCCCTGCTGGGAGGCGGTGATTCCCGCCTTGCGGAGCCCCTGCAGGATCTTTTCCGTAAAAGGGACCGAGAAGCCCTCGTGTTCGGCGATCTCCTTGGCCGTACTCGCGCCGGGCCATTCCTTCCTGGCCATGTGGGCGAGGCAGATAACACCGTATTCGGTTTTGGTGGTGTAACGCATGATGAGCTCTCCGGATGAGGGCGGAATTTTATCAAACCGGACTATTTTTGTCCAGATTAAACCCGAAAAAAACGCTCTCACTTTCCAAAGAGAGAGCGCAAGAAACCGCCAAATCCGCCGTCGGAAACCGGCCCGCCGGACTCTTGACTGATGGCCTTGAGGGTGACAAGAGTCCCGCAACCCCATGGCCACAGGAATGCAAATTCCAGGCTCCCCCCGGCTTTCAAAAGGTACATCGTCTGCTCATAACGGACACCGCCGTAAGGACGGGAATAGCGATTCGCATCACCTTCCGCGAAAACCCCCGCAGGCTTGATCGGCGGTCCAAAATGCCTGGTGAGCGTCTTTTCAAGTGTCTGCAAATCCCCTTTCGGGATCACGGCTTCAAAGTAGGTTTCGTTACTCGTCCGGACCTCCTGGAACTTGATCTTCTTTATTTCTCCGATGAGTCTTTGAAAGCTCATGATCTTTCCTCCGTGGTGGCGGGTTGGATCCCGGTTTTTCCGGAGGTGAACCGGATCGACCGTACGGCCGAGAGGAACCCCGGGTAATCGATGCTGAATGACGATTCAAGGTCCTTGAAGGTGACCGAATAGAGCCGGCCGTTATGCACAAGCAGGTAGTTCATGTACTTGAAATCCCCTTTGCCTTCCACCTGCTGCTTGAAGGAACCCGGCCTGATCTTGTAGATGCAGTAACGGGCCTTTTCGCCGTTAATCATCGTTTCGGCTTCCTGCCGGATATTGATCTCCTCGAACTTCGGACTGAACAGGTCTTCCCACTTGAGGTCCGAAACGGTCTTCGCGCCTTCGAGGTCCCGCTCGGTCACATGGAAGGTCGCGACGGTCCCCTCTTTCCAGAACGTCATGAGCACGCCTTCATACGCCGTTGGCTGCCGGAGCCAGCCTTTGGGCACCTCGATCGAGAACCCGTTCCCGGGAGATTCAAACTTTTCCGCCCCAACGGCTCCCGGCAGTATCAATGCCATCAGGGCCAGGAAAATCCAAAATCTCTTCATAGCGCTCCTGTCAGTCAATCTCATTTATTGAAACGATCCGGTCGAACAGCGACCCGATGTAGGAATTCCCGTTCAGTTCGAGATCCGAGACCACCACCTGGTTGATCCGGTTCTTTTCGTCTTTTTTGGGATCATAGGCCGTGCGCTCGGCCCACGTCGAATGAATCACATAATACTGTTTTCCGACGCGGCCGAGATAGATCATCTGATGTTGCGGCATCTTGATCAGGGTCAGTCCGGGCCGCGCCCCATTGAGCGTTTTTCTTTTTTCGGCGTCGAACTCGTTCGGCTCGAAAAACCCGAGCTGGATCCCGATGATCGCCTGCTGTTTGGAATCGCGCGGGAACGCGACCCCCATGCTCAGAAACACATCGTGCACGAATCCCGAGCAGTCGCGCCCGTTGTACTGTCCGCCCCACCCATAACGTTGTCCGAGAAGCTTGAAGGCCTGCCGGATAATGTTCGCCTGCGTGTAGGCGGGATAGGCTTGCCGGACGTCGCTTTTCCGGCTGACGTAGGCCTTGGCGACACCCGCGCTCCCGTCTTTCCTGCGATACGGCATCCAGACGGTGTAGGGAGCCGTGTCGCTTTTTGAGGAGACCATCGCCCGCGGAATGACTGTGCCCATGGAAGGCCGCTGGAGAAACACGGTCAGTGCGCTGTCCTTCCAGACCCTTGCGCTTTCTCCTGTCACGACCAGGAATTTGTCGGAACCGGCGTATTTTTTAAGTTCATCCCGCGACGGAAAAACAGCGATATCCTTCGCCCTGACCCACCCGCGGACATACGGCGCCTGGACATACAGCCACTGGCCGTCGCTGGAGCTGTGATAAATCCCGACCGGGGTCCAAAGCTTGATCCGCGTGAACTGGAGCTGATCGAACTCGACATCCCCTTTTTCCTCGAGCATCTTCACCATCGTGGGAATCGCGCGGACCGAGGTCGACCGGACGGCCGCGCCCCACTTCATCCTGATCTTCGCGGGAACCTTGTCGATCTGGACGAGCGGCTTGATCTGCCCGTCGAAAAAATCCTTCTGGATATACTTGTTATCGATCCCGAACAGCTTCCGGTTCCGGAGCGTCGTGAATTCAAGATTCAGCTGGTTCGTGATCTGCTTGCCGGGGCGCGTGAAATCAAGCTTGAAAATGTCCACGTTCTCCCTGACAAAACTGCGGATGTAATCATTGAATTGATCGAGCTGCCTGGGAGTCTTGATAACGGCCTCCGCGTTCGGAATCTTCCGGATCCAGAAATCGGGAGACTGCATCGCGCGCGTGGCGCTGGTCAGGATCATCGGCCCCTTGGGGAGAGGCGGAAGCTCCTCGGCGACAACATTAGTTGTCGTAAAGACAAACGCAAGCGTGAGGAAGAGAAATTTACGCATAGGATCCCTTTGAGTGTGGATTGTATTCTAGTCCAGTGTTCCCGGGTTGTCCCGATTAATTTCGGCTTCTTGTGCGGGGGACTTGACTTTCAACGATTGAAAGCGCCGGGCCGGGCATTCCCGGCCTCTTGCTGGCCTTCGCCGCCTCCATGCCCGCGACCTGACCGCTCGCCCAGGCCCAGTGGAGATTGAACCCGCCGATCCTGCCATCCACGTCAAGCACTTCGCCCGCAAAAAAGAGTCCGGGGACTTTCCGGGACTCGAGCGTCCGCGGTTCCACGTCTGCCATCGCGACCCCGCCCGCCGTGACCTCCGCCTTGTCGTAACCGCAAGAGCGGTCGATGGGCAACGAAATCGCGCGGACCGACCGGATCAGGATTTCCCGCTCTCTTCTGGAACAATGGGCCATTTGCCTTGCGGGATCGAGACCGGCCCGTTCCAGGAGCAGTACCGACAGCCTCTCGGGAAAATAACGCGCGAGGAATTTTCTGAGGGACGAGGCCGGATGCTCCGTCATGTAACGCGCAAATGCATCGCGAAGCTCCTTGTCCCCGGTCCCGGGGATAAGGTCCGCAACGACCACCGCGTCCTGTTTTTCCGGCAGATGCGCCCATGACGCGCTGAGGTCCATGATCGCGGGTCCGCTGAACCCCTGATGCGTGATGAGGAGCGGTCCTGCGGAAGCAAAACGAACCGTCCCGGCGACTTTCAGCGCAAGCCGAACCTCGAACGTTATACCGGCAAGGGAGCGCCAGTCGCGGTCTTTTGTTTCTAACGGCACAAGCGCCGGCATCGTCGGGACGATCCGGTGCCCGAGCGCTTTCGCGATCGCATAGCCGGCACCCCGACTTCCGGTCTCCGGATAGGAAAGCCCTCCCGTTGCCACGACCACCGCGCGGGCCCGGCGCATGAAATCCCGTCCCGAGACGGCAAAACTTCCGCCGCCTGTTTCGACACACAGCACCGTCATCCCGGTTTCAAGAACAACGCCAAGATCTTTAGCCCTGGCGAGAAGCGCCTCGAGGACGGTGCCTGCGCGGCGGGTCCGGGGGAACATCTTGCCATCTTTATCCGTCACAAGGTCCATGCCGATTTCGCGGAAAAATCCCGTAGCGGCACGGACGGGAAAGGCACGCAGAATATTGCGAACCGCACGCGGTTCTCCGGAACGGAAATCCTTCTCACTCACTTCACGATTTGTGATGTTGCAATGTCCACCGCCCGTGATGAGGAGTTTCTTTCCCGGACGGGATTCCCCCTCCAGCACCAAAACCTTGGCACCGGTCTCAGCCGCTGAAATCCCGGCCATAAGCCCCGCGGGACCGCCCCCGAGCACGATCACATCATGGATGGTAGTTTCCGGCATAGGATTCCTGTCATCGGATTTAAACAAAAACCCCCGCATCCTGACCCTTCACCCAAGCAAGACACGGGGGCTTATTCAATGTACTATTGACGATCCCGACAACGGGATCGTCTTTCAAACCTTTCCAAACATCACATCCGACAACCCGCATCCCGCTTCGGTCGAAACGGATTCCCGGTCGTCATTGCCTTCAGGGAAACCCGCAATATCACGCGACGGTGGGAGGATTACGGTCATCCTTCTCGAGGATTCTCGTGATCCGCGGGTCCTTGATGATCGAACGCTTCACGAACCGGTTCCAGTGAAGGACTTCCTTCAACGCTCGTTTTTTGTGCTGATGACCGCGTTTCCCGGCCCAACCGACCGCGACAAGGCTGACCAGCTTGTAACCCGTCGGGATGTCAAGAAGGCGGAGAACGTCGGGCGCGTAATCCTTTTTGTCCCCCGCGATCCAGCAGGTCGCGAGCCCGAGATCCGTCGCGGCCAGGAGGATATTCTCGGTCGCCGCGGAACCATCTTCGAGATAATACTTCACGTCCTCGCAAACAACGACAATACAGGCCGGCGCCTGCGCCAGGAACGCGCCGGTATTGATGAACACGGCAAGCGCATCGAGCGTTTTCCGTTCCGTCACCACGATAAATTCCCACGGCTCGACCGCGCGGGCGCTCGGCGCCCGTCGTCCCGCATCGACCAGCGCCTCGAGCATCTCCTTCGGCACGGCCTTGTTTTTGTATTCGCGGGTGCTGTGGCGTTTTTCAATGGCGTCGAATGTCTGCATGGTCAACCTTTCTTCACGGTTTCCGCAATCTTTTTCCCGAATTCGTAACAGGCGGCCAGTTGTGAGGCATCCGGCGCGTACACCACCGAAAGGGCCGGCTGCGCGATCTCCACCCCGGCTTCTTTCATCGTTTCCTCGAGCTTTTTGATCGCGAGGCCGGACCAGCCATAGGAACCAAACGCGGCACCGATCCGGTTGCGGGGATGCAGTCCTTTCAGGAATTCCATAAAGGACACCATGTTCGGCAGCATGCCGCTATCGTGATTGGACGACCCGAAGATGTAACCTTTAGCGTTGAAGAGACCGTAGATCACTTCCGTGCGGTCCGTCGCGGCAATGTCATAGACCTCATGTTTCACACCCGCGTCCGCAACGCCTTCCGCGATCTTGCGGGCCATCCTGGCGGTCGAACCCCACATGGTCTCATAGACGATCACGACTTTGGGTTCCGTCGCGTTACCCGCCCATTTTTTATAAGCTGAGATGATCTTGCCCGGCTCCTTGCGCCAGATGAGGCCATGGGACGTGGCGATCATCCGGATCGGAATCCCCAGCTTCTCGATCTCCGCGAGCCGCTGCGCGATCAGATGGCTGAACGGCCAAAGGATATTCGCGTAATATTTGACGGTCTCTTCCATGAGGGTTTCCCGGGGAACCTCGTCATCAAAACGCTCGCTCGTGGCGTAATGCTGTCCGAAAGCGTCGTTCGAGAAGAGAATCTGGTCCCCGATCAGGTAGGTCATCATGCTGTCCGGCCAATGGATCATCGGGATCTCGATGAAAACCAGCGTCCGCTTGCCGAGGCTTAACTCGTCGCCGGTCTTGACGGGGGTGAAATCAAAATTCCGGTGATAGTACCGTTCGAGCCCTTGCCCCGCCCGCGCGCTTCCGTACATTTTTGCCTTGGGGCAGAACTTCAAAAGTCCGGGATAGGCGCCGGAGTGGTCCGGCTCGATGTGATTGGCGATGATCGTGTCGATCTTTTCCGGCGGAATCACGGTCCGGATCCGCTGGAGCATCTCATCCGCGAACGGGCCGTACACGGCATCGATCAGCGTGATCTTCTCGTCGATGATCAGATACGCATTGTAGGTCGTGCCGCGTTTCGTTGTGTAGGTGTGCCCGTGAAAATGCCGGGCGTTCCAGTCGATCGCGCCCACCCACCAGATATTCTCGGCTACCGGTACCGCTTTCATACGCCGGGCTCTCCCGCTTATTTCCTCTGACCGAGGATGCCGTCCAGGATCAGAAGGGAGTTGCCACTCTTCCCGCCGATCGCGAGCTTCTGGATGATATCGGCCACGCTGGCCTCTTCTTCGATCTGCTCCGTCACAAACCACTGGAGAAAGATCTCGGTCGCCGTATCCCCTTCCTTCTTGGCAAGGGTAACCAGGGCATGGATCGAAGCGGTCACTTCCTTTTCATGATCGAGTGTCTTGTCAAAAAGGCCCGCGACCGAAGTGAACTTCTGGTCCGGAGCCGCGATCGCCTTGAGGACAAGTTTGCCGCCCTGCTCGCTCAGATAGTTCATGAACTTCTCGGCGTGGCCGAGCTCTTCTTTCGCCTGGGCGCGAAACCAGTTGGCAATCCCCCCGAGACTCATCGAGTCGACATAGGCAGCCATTCCGACATAAAGATAAGCCGAGTAGATTTCCTTGTTAATCTGGTCGTTGATCGCCTTCGTTATTTTCCCGCTGATCATGATTAGCTCCCTTTCTTCTTTTTAGAGTTTTCGAACAGGACGTTGTTATCCATCACAGCCCCGGTATGGGCGCTCAACACGTGACGCGAATATCGCCCGAGCCATCCGCCAGTGACCCTGGGGCTGAACGGTTTCAGCTTCCGGAGGCGGGACTTGATCTCCCCGGCGGGGACAAGAAGTTCCAGCGTCCGTTTCACGGCGTCGATCTCGATCACATCCCCGTTCCGAATCACGGCGATCGGACCGCCCGCCGCCGCTTCCGGTGAAACGTGGCCGATGCAGAGTCCGCGCGTACCGCCCGAAAACCGGCCGTCCGTGATAAGCGCGGCGCGAATCCCGCGTCCCTTGATCGCGGACGTCGGAGAAAGCATTTCCATCATGCCGGGACCGCCTTTCGGACCTTCGTAGCGGATCACGACCACGTCGCCGTCGACCACTTTACCTTTCAGGATCGCGTCGAGCGCGAGATCCTGGGAATCGTAACATTTCGCGCGTCCCGTGAATTTCATCATATCCTTTTCAACGCCGGCCGTTTTCACGACGGCGCCCTGGGGAGCGATATTCCCGTAAAGGACCGCAAGCCCACCTTCCCGGGAAAACACCTTCTCCCCGGTCCGGATAACATCCCCGTCGGCGTCCGGGGCCTTTTCAACCATATCCCGCAGCGTGCCCGTGCAGGTTTTTAGATCGAGGGAAAGCGGGGCGCGTCCGTCCTCCGCGACCGCCTTGAGGATCGCCGCGATGCCCCCGACGCGATGAACATCCTCCATATGGACATCGGGGCGCGACGGCGACACCTTGCAAAGGTTCGGCGTTTTCCTGGCCAGCAGGTTGATACGTTCAAGCGGATAATCGATTCCGGCCTCGCAGGCGAGCGCAAGCGTGTGCAGAACCGTATTCGTCGAACCGCCCATCGCGAGGTCCAGGATGAACGCGTTATCGATCGATCGTTTCGTCACGATATCGCGCGGACGGATCTTCTTCTTGAGAAGCTCCTCCAGAACATCCGCGGCCTTTTCGACAAGCGCGACGCGTTCGGGATTGATGACCCACGAAAGCGCCTTCGTATCCGTCCATGCCGCCGCGGGTATCGTCCCGTTGCCCGGGAGTGCGAGGCCGATGGCCTCCGCGAGACAGTTCATGGAATTCGCCGTGAACATGCCCGCGCAGCTTCCGCAGGTACGGCACGCCGAATTCGCCATTTCGGCCAGCTGGTCGGACGATATCTTGCCCGCCGCCTCCTTGCCCACGCCTTCGAAAACCGTGATGAGATCGGACTTGTTGCGGCCCGCGAGCATCGGCCCGCCGCTCACATAAACCGAGGGGATATTGAGCCGGACCATCGAGTTCAGCATCGCAGGAATAATCTTGTCACAATTGCCGATCCCGATCCACGCGTCGCAGGGATGGGCTCCGATGATCGATTCGATCTGATCCGCGATCAGTTCCCGCGACGGAAGCGAATACTTCATGCCGAAATGCCCCATCGCGATCCCGTCACAGATGGCCGCGCCGATATTGGCGTACCAAACGTTGTACCCCTTTGCCTTGAGGGCATTGACGACCTTTTCGCCAAGGACATTCAGATGGACATGCCCGGGGATCTGTGTCGTGTAGGAATTGATGACCGTGACGAACGGACGCTTGCGATCGTGAACACTCGACAGCGTTCCCGTCGCAACCATCAGACCGGCGGCCGGCAGCATGGGATTACCTTCCGCCACGACGCGGCTCCCTTTTTTCCGGATCGCTTCAAACCCTTCATTGATCGCTTTGGGCATAAACAATTCCTTTCGAATTAATCAGCCGTTTTGGCCGGGTTTCCCGTATAAAGCAGCATGGCCTCCACAGCGGCTTTCGCCTTCACGCGGATATCTTCCGGGACACTGACGACATGCTGCATTTTTTTGAGCGAGTCGCGGACATCATGGGGGGAAATCATTTTCATCATGGGGCAGACCAGAAATTCGCTCGCAACGTGGAAGGTCTTTTCCGGATTGTCCTTCCGGAGACGATGCAAAAGTCCGATTTCGGTCCCGACGATAAATTCCGTCCCGGCGGGCTGTTGTTTCGCGTAGCGGATCATCGCCGACGTGCTGCCGATATAATCCGCCAGCTCGAGCGCCTGCGGACGGCATTCTGGGTGCATCATGAAGATCGCCTTCGGCCATTTCTTCCTGGCCTCTTCGACGGCCAGCGTTGAAAGGAGCGCGTGCGTCGGACAGCAGCCGTTCCAAAGGATCATGTCCCGTTTCGTTTTTTTCGCGGCGTAGTGACCGAGGTTATAGTCGGGTGCGAAAATGATCTGCCTCGAGGGATCGATCGCCTTGACGATATCCACGGCATTCGCGGACGTGCAACAGATATCACTCTCGGCCTTCACGGCCGCGGAGCTATTCACGTAAGTCACGACGAGAGCGCCCGGGTGTTTCTTTTTCATTTCCCGGATCTCTTCGGCCGACGCGTGATCGGCCAGCGTGCAGCCGGCCTCCGGAACAGGCAGGAGAACGGTCTTTCCGGGCGAAAGGATCGCGGCCGTCTCCCCCATGAACTTCACGCCGCAGAAGACGATGACACTCGCGGAGGTCTGCGCGGCGATGCGGCTGAGATCGAGGGAGTCCCCGGTGTAATCGGCCAGGTCCTGGATCTCGGACGGCTGATAATTATGCGCGATGATGACGGCATTCCGCTCGCGCTTCAGGGTCTCGATCTCCTGAAGAATCTCTTTCGGGGATTGTGTATTCTGGGATTGGCTCATTAATGGCTCCGAAGTCGGGATATCTTACGTTTTTTCCCTTCGTCTTGCAATGAACTCTCTTGCGGCCGCGCTTTCACGACACGGCGATCTCAGGCGCTCTCCTTGCCCCGCCGGCGCTCGGTCGATTCCCTGCAGAACGGCTCGCTTTTCTTCCGCTCCTCTTCATAAACGGTTTTGACGGGGATTCCCGCGCAGATCTCCCGGAAGATCTTCGTGATCCCCGCCATCTCTTCCGGCCCGAGCGGCTTCACCGGGCTGACGCGAAGAGGCGTGTTAACCTCGATCTCGTCGGGACCGATCGAAAGCGCTCTTTTCGCGATCCCGGCGGCCGCGTCCCGGTTCGGGCTGACGAACATGGCCTGGAGCACCATCCGTCCCTTGAATTTCTTTTTAAAAACGCGCAATCCGCCGCAGATCTCCTCGATCGTCAGCTTCGCCGCGGGATGATTCACGTCGCCGAACATGGTTTCGGTCGCGGCATCAAGTTTCGCGATCACGACATCCGCAAGCGCGAGGTCCTCCCGCACATCGGGCCGCCAGATCAGGGACGCGTTCGTAATCACGGCGATTCTTTCGGAGCGGATATTCCGGATTCCGCGGATCATTTCCCCCAGATTGGCCGCAAGCGTCGGTTCCCCGTTCCCCGCGAACGTGATCTGGTCGATCTCGACCGGCGGCACTCTCTGGAGTTCTCCGATCAGGGCCTCAGTCGGAACGAAAACACTCCGCTGATCCGTCAGGAGCACCGTTTTCCCCACCTGGCAATAGACACAGTCGAAAGAACAGGTCTTCTTCGCGGCCGAAACCGGATCGATCCCGAGGGAACGTCCGTACCGCCAGGAAGCGACCGGTCCGTAGATGTATTGATAACCCGGAAATCCCATGTTTTCTATATTCTCCCGGAGGAACAAGACCCCCGATGCCTGGTATCCGCATCGGGAATCTGAGATGTCGAACTTTTGTTATTGGAACACGGAACCCCCTTTTATTCAAACGGATTCCCGTTTCGGGACCGGGCTCCTGTCGTCCCCCTCCTGGCGGGCCTCTGCGGCCGCACCTTCAACGCGCACGAACCCCCTCCTTCGGCCTGATGCGCCGATGAGCAGTCAAAGAAGCGATATTGATGGCAGACAAGCGCCGCAGAACGTCTTTTTCGATCGCATCGATCTCGCGTTTCAATCTGCAGGTGGCGCGATTCGGGCAGACCTTCCTTTTGAAGATACATTCATTGAGCTCGACCGTCCCCTGGAAGATGCGTATGAGTTCGGTCAGCCTGATCTGTTCCGGATCCTTGGCCAACGTGAAACCTCCTCCCTGGCCTTTAAAGGACTGGAGGATGCCTTCCGCGCTGAGGGTCTGGAGCAGCTTCCGGAGGAACGGCCTCGGGATATGAAGAGCCGCCACCATTTCGGGGACGGAGACCGAATCCTTCTCCTGCTCCGCGATATAGCAGAGCGCGCGCAACGCATAATCCGTGTTCCGTGTGATCAGCTTCACTCCGTCAAGACTCCCCTTCTTCAAGAACTGACGTCGGGATGGGGCGAGCGAACCCGCGCGCTACGCTTGCGGACTTAATGATACCGTATTAGTATCATTCGTCAACAATAAAAATCCCGTCCCTCCCTTTCGGGGATCAGGCCGGGATTTTATTTTGAAGGGCCTCGTGAATGGCCTTGGCGGCTTTTTTCCCCGCACCCATGGCGAGGATCACGGTCGCGGCGCCGGTCACGATATCCCCGCCCGCGTAGACATTCTCCTTTGAGGTCTTCATCGTCGCTTCATCCACCACGATGCCGCCCCATTTCTGGACCTCAAGTCCCGGGGTGGTCTGACGGATGAGAGGGTTCGGCGTTCCGCCGATCGCCACGATCACGGTCTCGACCGGAAAAACAAAGTTGCTTTCTTTTTTCACGACCGGACGCCGGCGCCCCGATTCATCGGGCTCTCCGAGCTCCATTTCCACGCATTCCATCCCCGTCACCCAACCGTCCTTGCCGACGATTTTCACGGGGTTCGTAAGCAGTCTGAAAACAATCCCCTCTTCCTTCGCGTGGTGAATCTCCTCAAGCCGCGCCGGGAGTTCTTTTTCGCTGCGGCGGTAAACGATGTAGACCTCGTCCGCGCCGAGCCTTTTCGCGGTCCGGGCCGCGTCCATCGCAACGTTGCCGCCGCCGATGACCGCGACCCGTTTCCCCATCCTGACGGGAGTCGGGGAACGCGGGAAGTCATACGCCTTCATCAGATTGACGCGGGTCAGGAATTCGTTGGCGGAGTAGACGCCGTTCAGGTTCTCCCCTTCGATCTTCATGAACGAGGGAAGGCCGGCGCCACAACCGACGAACACCGCCTTGAAACCGTCCCCGAAAAGCTCGTCGATCGTGATCGATTTTCCGATAATCACGTTCTTCTCGATCTTGACGCCGAGCTTCAGCGCGCCCGCGATCTCCTTTTCCACCAGTTTTTTCGGAAGCCGGAACTCGGGGATACCGTACATCAGCACGCCGCCGAGCGCGTGAAGAGCCTCAAAGATGGTCACGTCATAGCCCAGGCGCGCGAGTTCACCCGCACAGGTCAGTCCCGCCGGACCGCCGCCCGCGATCGCGACCCGGATGCCGTTCTTCTCAATGGCGGGGACTTCTCCGGACCTTTTTTCCATCGCGTAATCGGCGACAAAACGTTCGAGACGTCCGATCCCGACCGGCTCCCCCTTTTTACCGCGCACGCAAAGAGCCTCGCACTGCGTTTCCTGGGGACACACGCGGCCGCAGATGGCCGGGAGGCTGTTCTCCGTTGTCAGGACCCGGTACGCTTCGTCGAAATCGCCTTCCGAAACCTTCTTGATGAACTCGGGAATCAGGACGTTGACGGGGCATCCGGCGACGCAGGGACGGTGCTTGCACTGGAGGCAACGCGTGGCTTCTTCCTTAGCCTGTTCCGGCGTGTAGCCAAGCGCGACCTCGTTAAAATTCTTGACCCGCTCTTCAGGTTTCTGTTCCGGAATCGGAACCTTCCTGGGGCTCATGTTCGGCGCCATATCAACCCTTGAGACCGATCTTGCAGGCGTGGGCCTCTTCGGTCTTGTACATACCCTGCCGCCGCATCAATTCGTCGTAGTCCACGAGATGGCCGTCAAAGTCGGGGCCGTCGACACAAGCGAACTTTGTCTCCCCGCCGACCGTCACGCGACATCCGCCGCACATCCCGGTGCCGTCGATCATCACGGGGTTGAGGGACACGCTGGTCTTGAGATTGTATTTCCTGGTGAGGAGGCTCACAAACTTCATCATAATCACGGGGCCGATCGCGATGACCTCATCGTACCGGTTCCCCGCTTCCACGAGCTCCTTGAGCTTGTCCGTCACGAGCCCCTTGGTCCCGTAGCTGCCGTCGTCCGTCGTGATGTAGATGTTCTTGCAGAACGCCCTGAACTTATCCTCCAGGATAATCAGGTCCTTGTTACGGGCACCGAGGATGAGGTCCACGGCCACGCCCATGTCGTTCAACTTCCTGAGCTGCGGGTAAAGAGGCGCCGCGCCAACGCCGCCGCCGATGCCGATCACCCGCTTATGCGCGTGAAGCTGTGTCGGCCGTCCGAGCGGGCCCACAAAATCGGCGATCGATTCGCCCGCTTTCTTTTCGCTGAGCTTGCGGGTCGAGAACCCCACCACCTGATAGATGATGGAAACGGTCCCCTGCGCCGCGTCGTATTCGGCGATCGTAAGGGGAATGCGCTCGCCCTCGTCATCGACCCTCAGGATGACGAACTGACCCGGTTCGCAGCGCCGCGCCACGTAAGGCGCGCGGATCACCATCTCTTCGACGTTATTATTCAGTTTTTTCTTCGAGAGGATTTCGTACATGATGTGGATTCCTTTGCCGTTGGGGGCTCATCATACTCAAGCGGCCGGGGATTTCAAGCCGCGGGAGAAACGGGGCCGCACTCCGTGAGAAAACGGCTCCGCCTGACACCTTGCCGCAAACCTCGTCAGACGAGGCCCTGATCGATCATCGCGTCGGCGACCTTCACGAACCCGGCGATGTTGGCGCCGCTGACGTAGTTGATGTACTTCGCGTCTTCACGGCCGTGCTTCGCGCAGTTCTCATGGATCGACACCATGATCCCGCGCAGTTTTTCGTCGACTTCCTCGCGGGACCAGCGGAGCCGCATGCTGTTCTGGCTCATCTCAAGGCCCGAGGTCGCCACGCCTCCGGCGTTCGCCGCCTTGCCGGGGGCATACATGATCCTGGCCTTCTGGAACACCGCGATGCCTTCCGGCGTTGTCGGCATATTGGCGCCTTCCCCAACCGCGACGCAGCCGTTCTTCACGAGGGCCCTGGCGTCGGCCTCGTTGATCTCGTTCTGCGTGGCGCTCGGGAACGCCACGTCACACTTCACCCTCCACGGCTTCTGACCGGCCGCGTACTCACAGCCGAACTTCTCCGCGTATTCCTTGATGCGTCCGCGGCGGACGTTTTTGAGATCCATGACGAATTTTAGTTTCTCGGCATCAATGCCTTTCTTGTCATAGATGCAGCCGTCGGAATCGGAAAGCGTCACGACCTTCGCGCCGAACTCATTCAGTTTCTCGACGGTGTATTGCGCGACGTTGCCGGAGCCGGAGACGACGCAGGTCTTGCCGGCCAGCGTCATCTTTCTCGCCTTCATCATCTCCTCGACAAAATAGACGCAACCGTAACCGGTGGCTTCGGGGCGGATCAGGCTGCCGCCCCAGGTCGGACCCTTGCCGGTCAGGACACCCGTGAACTCATTGCGAAGCCTCTTGTACTGGCCGAACATAAAACCGATCTCGCGGCGGCCCACACCGATATCACCGGCGGGAACGTCCGTGTCCGGACCGATATGGCGCTGAAGTTCCGTCATAAAGCTCTGGCAGAATTTCATGACTTCATTTTCGGATTTGCCCTTGGGGTCAAAATCCGAACCGCCCTTGCCGCCGCCCATGGGAAGCGTCGTGAGGCTGTTCTTGAACACCTGTTCGAACGCGAGGAACTTCAGCATGCCGAGATTCACACTCGGGTGGAAGCGAAGACCTCCCTTGTACGGACCGATCGCGCTGTTCATTTCAACGCGGAAACCGCGGTTGACCTGCATTTCGCCCTTGTCATCGAGCCAGGGAACGCGGAATATAATCACGCGCTCGGGCTCGACCATTCTCTCGAGGATCTTGGCATTCTTGTACCTGGGATGCTTCTCGATGAACGGCGTGACGGATTCGACGACTTCGCGGACCGCCTGATGGAATTCCCTCTCTCCCGGATTTTTTGCGATCACTTTTTTCATGAACGCGTTGATCTCTTTTTCGACCGAATTCTCCGCTGACTTCGCCATGATTTTTACCCTTTTTTTAGTGTTGCCGAGCGTTTTACCAAAAAAAAATCCTTCCCGGCAAATGTTGCTGCCAGAAAGGACGCCATTATCCCGGACCGAAAACCCGAGCCGCGCACCCACCTTGTGCGCAACGGCGGAATTATAACATGAGGATTTTTATTTTCAATCGCGAATTTAAACCGAACTGAACCGTAAACAGGTCGGGCGTGAAAGCCGCAGCGCGCCTTCCGCGGTTTTGTCCGCGGGGACCGGTTAAAAATCAAATCTTGCGGTCAGGTAATAGGTGTGATTCCGGTACTGGTCCCGGAGCGTGCAGTCGTAGTTGGCCG
>Ga0209718_1001181_pt1 | contig 30761 bp, 21 predicted proteins | sample AD_JPNAS1_MetaG_FD_184420 | JGI IMG/M metagenome (GOLD analysis project Ga0209718, IMG submission 184420) | Active sludge microbial communities of municipal wastewater-treating anaerobic digesters from Japan - AD_JPNAS1_MetaG (SPAdes) (version 2) | ecosystem: Engineered > Bioreactor > Anaerobic... | reverse complement strand
AGCACATCATTAAAACACCCAAGCAGAACCTCAAGATAAAGACCTTTGTCGGAACTTCCAAAAACGCCCTCATGGTTCAGATCTGGACAGCATTGATTGCCATCCTGCTATTGAAGTACCTGAAGTTCAGGTCACAATTTAACTGGTCACTGTCGAACCTCGTTGCCATGCTCCGATATAACCTTTTTACCTACAGGGATTTATGGGGGTGGATCAACAAACCATTTGAGGTCCCGTCAATGGTGCCGCATGGGGGAACAGTTGGCACTGGAGTTTAAATAACTTGGACAGCATGATGCACTATAATAAACAGAGGATGAACCAACCTCATCTTAAAAAGGCGATTTTACCCGTCCAAAGGGCTGATTTTATTGGAGGTAATTAGTGATTTTGTGGTATTTTGGACAGTAGTGGTATACAGTATTAAAGGGAGAAAATAGGGGAGCATGAGTACTTCCACGACGGTTATTACCAGCCTTTTTTGTAAAAAAGAAATACAATTTGGTGAGGCGCTTACCCGTCAGATACCGAAAAGACTCCAGAAAAAAATTCGAAAAGGGATCAAGAGGGGGGCAAGAACTTCTCCCGATCAACAACAATACAAGTTATATATGTTGAAGGATATGGGAAATAAAGGGGATAACTTAACAAAATTAAAAGTTCTTGATTTTAACAAGGTCTGTGAGGGCATTTAAGGAGGGGTCATGGAGTTGCAAGCGTATTTGAGTTCAAAAGGTTGGGATATTGCAGGATCATTGTCGATTCCGGCAAGGGAGAGCGAGTTTTACGGATATGATGATCTAGGATTGTCACAAGAATCACTTAAAGCGTTAAAGAAACTGGCTCCAAAAGGGATTTACCTTCACCAGAAAGAAGCAATAAAGAGCCTAATGAATCATGAAAACGTCTGCCTTACAACAGGCACTGCTTCGGGAAAAAGCTTGGTTTTTTATACGGCCGCCGTGGAACATTTAGTTAGAAATACCAGATCAAGAATTATTGCCATTTATCCGTTAAAAGCCCTGGGTAAAGAGCAAGAGGATCGCTGGAAATCATTTTTGCGTGCCGCAGGCCTTGATGTGAGCGTAGGAAGGATTGATGGGCAGGTGCACATGATGCAGCGACCGTCAATCATAAAGAATAGTCAAATTCTTATCATGACGCCAGACATCATTCATGCTTGGCTGATGTATGGTGTGAATGACAAGGGCATCATGAACCTGCTAAAAGAGACATCTTTGATGATAGTTGACGAAACCCATAACTATACAGGAGTTTTTGGAAGCAATTCTGCGTTTTTATTTAGAAGAATGAGGCATGTACAGGAAATGCTGGGTGCAGCACCTCAGTACATTTCCGCTTCAGCTACCATAGCAGAACCTGAGATGCATCTGAAGAGGTTATTCGATCTAAATTTTAAGATCATCGATTCAAGCTTCGATACATCGCCCAAAAAGAAGCTTACACTGAGATTGGTTAACCCTCCTTTTACAAAAGAACTCTTCACAGATCTTTCCGACTTATTAGATTTCATTTCAAAAAACACAGAGCACAGGTTTATTACTTTTGTCGATAGTAGAAAACAGACTGAATATATAGCTTCTATAATGTCGCGTTCACATACAAAAGAAGATGATGAATTGATATTCGAAGACGATTTGTTAGAAAAACTTAATATTTTACCATATCGTGCTGGGTACGAAGAGCATGATAGGCATGCGATACAGGAAAGACTGAGTCAAGGTAAGTTGACAGGGGTAGTAAGTACAAGCGCCCTTGAACTTGGCATCGATATTCCTTTTTTAACAATGGGTGTTTTAGTTGGTGTACCTCGTTCCGCAACAAGCTTTTATCAGAGAATTGGCCGTATAGGACGTCACGCCAATGGTGAAATTATTATCATTAATACGGGAGATTTTTTCAGTGAAAGTGTTTTTAGTAATCCAAAGCAAATACTAAGTATGCCTCTATCAGAAGGAGCACTTTATTTAGAGAATCCGCGCATTCAATATATTCATGCCTTATGCCTGGCAAGACATGGAGGCGAGCACGACAAGATAGCTTCTGTTATGGGTATCAAAGAAAGCTCAGATTTTACCAGTAACATAGGTTGGCCTGAAGGATTTTTGGATCTTTGTAAATCTGAGCGAGTGGGAGAAATATCAGTTGAATTTCAGAACATGAAGGCGCAGGCAGGTGATGACCCTAACCATACTTTCCCGCTGAGGGATGTTGATATACAATTCCAAGTTAAATTCAAGAAAGGTCCAAACGAAGAATCTCTTGGATCATTGTCATACGGTCAATTAATAAGGGAGGCATATCCCGGTGCTATTTATAATTATATTACGAGGCCTTACAGGGTCTATCGTGTAAACGTTCAAAAACGCACTATCGAGGTCAGAAAAGACAAAAAATATACCACAAAACCTCAAATAATTCCTGCGCTTGTTTTCCCGAATCTGACCACGGGAAGCGTTTATGTGAGTAGAAAATATGGCGATCTAATAATAACGGAATCGGCACTTCAGATAAGAGAGGCAATTACGGGTTATAGAGAATTCAGGGGACCAAATGAGCTTGAATACCAATATCCATTGGATCCTACGACAGGCATATTTTTTGACCAACCTAGATTTCAAAGATATTTCTTTACCACAGGGGTTGTATTTACCCATCCCGCTTTAAATAATCCAAATGTTGAGAATAATTTAGTTGCTCAGTTGCTCTTTGAGGGTTTTCTGATGATAATTCCTTTCGAGAGACGGGATATTGCCTTTTCAGATGATAAGCACAGGCGAGCGAGAACCCCTATCAACGAGGGAGACAAATTTGTGTCTATATACGATCAAACTTATGGGAGTTTGAGACTTTCCGGTAGAATACTTGAAGAATCTGTTTTAAGCAGTTTTGTTGATAGATTGGAAAACATCAAAAATATTAGTCAGAAAGAAGGATTTTTGGAAAAAGGATCCTCTACGGTAAAGGCTTTGGAGGAAATACTAAATTCATTAACGCAACCCTATGTTGATTTTTCTTTTGATTCATCAGCGCTATCGTTAACGGATGCCGATCGCTATCTCAGGGTTGTGAAACCAGGATCAAAAGGAATCGACATCAAAAAAGACAACGAAGAATTTTTTGTAGAAGGGGTGTTTTATAGTCCGTTAATGAAAAGCCTTGCATATCGTGGAAGACATATTTCTGAAAAGGGAAAGAAATTTGATTACTCAACAATCTCAATACCGGTTAATTCACTGATTGAAATACCTGGCGAAAGCGAGATGTCTCTTTATGATTTCGAGACTGGTGAAATAAAAGACGCAAATGATATAGATGCCAACAGATAGCGAAACTCTAATATTATTTAAGTTAGTGCACATAATTGAGGGTAATCTCTTGTTCATTGCTTGTGGTGTTTCTGGAAAGTCTGTGTTTGCTTCTTCAAGTGTTGCCAAGCTGGTTACTGAAAAATTAACCAAGCCTTTGAATATAGTTGCATTAACCTTAAACTATTGGCGATTTCTGGAAGAGTTAGAAGAATTCTCAATGCTTGTTTCGACAAAGGACCCGTGAGATATTGCAAAGCGAATAGACTTGGATTATGCAAAGTAAACGAGATGAGAGAAGCATGAATTATACAGATGAAGTCGGAATTAACCCGATTATAACCAATAAGGGCAAGACTGATAGAATAATAAATGCCCTGTCCTTATTGACCCCCAATGCATCTGAGATTCGAATAATCACAAATGAATTTGAAATTACCTCTCTGCTTTCATCAGAAATTAACTGGTTTGTGCCACATAAAATAAAAGCTATAATAGGCAATAGAGGAAAGCCAGAATCTCGCCAGTCAATAATAAATCAAATAAAAACTCAGAATGAATATGCCATTGAGCGAATCAAGGCAAGAGATGATGATTTAGCAGGCCTTATTACAATAAAGGATGCGATACAGAATAGTAAAATTGAAATCAGGGTTTATGTCAAAGATAAACTTGGAGGTTCTGTATATCTTTTTGGTGATAGAGGAGATGAAATACGAGGATTAATTGGTTCGAGCAATTTTACTGAAGATGGCCTTCATTACGGATTAGAGTTAAATGCTGTGATCAACCATAATCAGTTTGAAAAACTCCGAGAGTTATTCGATGATGTATTTAAATTATCAGAAAACATTGGAGACACTTTTGTTTCTCTTATTGACCGACATACCAGAGATTTTACTCCCTATGAAGTCTACCTGAAAGCCCTCTATGAGTACTTTCGAGGCAGGGAGATTTCAACAGGGGTATGGGAACAACAACAATCCAAAATTTACAGGATCCTCAGCGATTATCAGCGTGATGGTTATCGACAACTCCTAAAAATAGCATCTCGTTATGGTGGTGCGCTCCTCTGTGATGGTGTTGGTCTTGGTAAAACTTTCGTAGCGCTTATGCTTATCGAACGTATGGTCTATGAGCGTAAGAGAATAGCCATTTTTGTCCCTAAATCAACGCGAGAAGCGGTTTGGGAGACATTGATTCGAAAATATATTTCTTCAGCTCGCGGCGTATTTGGCAGCCAGGTTGTGGTTTATAACCATACCGATTTGTTACGCGGAACAGGTTCTGATAGGGATTTTGTGGCCGAATTCCAGGAAATTAAGGATCACAGTGATGTAATTATAGTGGATGAAGGACATAACTTCAGGAACGTAGGATCTAAGCGCTCAGAAAAGCTTTATGAGCTCACTGAAGGTAAACTCGTTTTTTTCCTAACAGCGACGCCCATAAATAATAGCCTATTTGATCTCTTACATCTGATAGAGTTTTTTAGTAGGCGCAACGATGCTCGCTTCGGGCACTTGGGAATTAATAGCATTCGTGGCCATCTGATCCAAAAGGAAAAAGTAATTGAGTCAAAGATGGGTTTTGGCAATGGTGATGAATTTATCATGGCTGATTATGATGTTGCCGAAGCCGAGAAGATCTTACAGGATGACAGGCTCTTCACTGAAGTTGTTGTACAAAGGAGCCGATCTTACGTTGTGCAGCGCGAGCAGCTAAATAGTCAAGAACGTTTATTCCCGGAACGCCAGCCTCCGGCGGTTGCCGCCTATGATTTGAGTAATGCTTACAAGAATTTACTGGGAGATCTTCGTCTTGCCTTCGATCGCGATGATCCCTTGCTCAAACTTGCGATTTACTATCCAATGGCCTATGCCTTTCGACCCGCTGAAAGCGCAGATGAAAAAAGAGAAGCGAACCGTCAAAAACAGGTCACTGGGCTTGTCCGCACCACCATGCTTAAACGCTTTGAAAGTTCATGGAAAGCATTTCAATATACCTGTGAGGACCTTTTACTTAAATTGGCAACAACAGTACATAAATTAGATCCCAAGAAGTATGAAAAATGGCGTGACGCACATGCCTTGTGGTTTGCGGACATTGAAAAGCATCTGCTTGAAAGATACAGCCAGGGAGAAGATGCCCAAGAGATTGAAGAAGATGATCTTATGAGTATTTTTGAGGACATCGTCCCAGTATTGGATTCGCGAATGTTCGATATAAAAAAGATCGTGGCTGATTCTCTCAATGATATGTATCTTCTCGTAAGTTTTTTGAGTCACTTGAAATCAGTTACACCTAAGGAGGATACTAAGCTTCAGGTGCTGTTGGATATGCTTCATAATGACCCGCTTCTTAACCGTCATAAGGTGGTGATCTTTACTGAATTTCGCGATACAGCACGCTATCTTGCAAGCGCTATGAAAGAGGCTGGTATAAGGCATATGCAGGAAATAGATAGCAGCAGCAAAGTGGATCGGCTGGATGTTATTCGTCGTTTTGCACCGTTTTATAACTACGAGGATGAAGAAAAACATCTCAAGGCTCTTGCGGCGCCCATTCGTATATTAATCTCCACCGATATTCTCTCGGAAGGTCTGAACCTTCAGGATGCCTTCCTTTTGATAAACTATGATCTTCATTGGAATCCTGTACGATTGATGCAACGTATTGGCCGTATTGACCGTCGCATGAATGCAGAAACTGAAGGCCGGATTGTTGCAGCAAATCCTGAGCAAAAAGAACTTCGAGGAAAGGTATGGTTCTGGAATTTTCTACCACCCTCTGCATTGAATGATTTACTTAGTCTCTATCATCGGGTTGCACATAAGGTGTTGAGGATTTCGGAAACTACAGGCCTTGAAGGAAAACAACTTCTTACACCGGAAGATCATTTTAAAACGCTTAAAAACTTTAATGAAGAATACGAGGGGCATCCGAGCACAGAAGAGCGTCTACGCTTATTTCTAAACCGTGCTCTTATCGGTAATCCGGAGCTTGAATACACACTTTCTGACATGCCCTGGCGAGTTTTTACAGCCAAAGAGAATCAGGGCACTATGTCTGGCGTTTTTGCATGTTACCGCTTTCCAAAAACAGGGAACGAATCACAAGAGGAAAATCTGGGAGAGTTTCGCTGGTATTTCCTTGCAGATGGAAGTGAATCTGTGCTTACATCTTTGGAGGAGATTGATATTCACATCTCATCAGATCAGGGTGTAGCTCGTCAACAGGGCCGCCCACTGGGTGAAAGACGTGAGCGCCTCAAAATCATAGAAAACTATATTAGATCACATGAGTTGAAGGTCCGCAAGGCGACTACCATGGCCCAAATTGTTGGTGATACAGAGATAAATCGCTTACAGCTGGTGGCCTGGATGGATGTTATGCCGCCAAACGAGTTAAAGGAGGCATAAGGGGATGGCAAAGAAAAGTTCCAAGACGCTCGACCCTGTTTCGCGTGATACCATAGGGAGAATCAAGGGCGAGAAAGATTTTGTGGAGTTTCTCAGAAGCGAGCTTGAATGGCCGATTCCTTTCAGCATCGATAGGCTGGACGATGTGGTGATCCCCTACGACCTACAGGAGGATTTCGGTTTTGGACTCGAAGAGGATCGCATAAAAGTGTCTCGCTTGTTGAACCTTACCGAGGACCAACCCTGGGGTGTGTTCCTGTTCGAATTCAAGACAAAGCGGCCTTACCTTTCGCACCTTCGCAAGCTGCTTCGAAAACTTAGCTCTCAGCGGACCCTGCGAAAGGGAGATCCGATATGGAACAGAAACGACCTGCTCTTTATTTGTACGCCCGATTGGCGGGAGTTTCAGTTTGTGCATTTTTCCGGTGAAAAGCCAGAGAGTGCCGTGTTGAGCTGTTTCGGCTGGACAGGGCCGGAAGATCCATTTCTTTACACGCTCTGCAAACACAACCTTCCCCAGCTTCGCCTTCCTGAAACCGATGCCGCAGGGGTAATTGATCCTGAAAAGTGGCGCAACCAATGGTCAGACGCCTTTAGCATCAAACCAGTGACCGATGAATTCTACAGCACTCTCAAAGAGGTATTTGAAGCTGTTCAGGCCGGAGTCAAGGGTCTGAAGGGGGAGGATCGACGTTTCTTTGCGGAACTGCTCGTGAACCGCCTGATCTTCCTGAAATTCGTGGAGAAGAAAGGCTGGCTCGACGGGGACACGGATTATCTCTTCAACCGCTTCAAGCAGCACGGCCGCAAGAATTACTGGCGTAATTTCCTCTTCCATTTCTTCTTTGAAGGCCTGAACACAGAACCAAAGCAACGAATGTCAAAGGTGAAAGACCTGCTGGGCGATGTCCCCTTCCTGAACGCGGAACTCTTTGCAAAATCGGACAAGTGGGATGATGAGGCCGTGGAAGTGGTGAACAACGTCTTTGATCTGGTCTTTGACAAGCTGCTCAACCCGTACAACTTCACCGTTTGTGAAACAAGCCCGTTAGATGTGGAGGTGGCCTTCAACCAGGACCTGCTCGGTTACGGCTACGAAGAGCTGATTGCAGACCAGCATGGCCAGGGGGCCTATTACACCCATCCGACGGAAGTGAACCTCATGTGCCGTGAAAGCCTGCGGGCCTACCTGGAAGCACGCTGCCCGGATGTAGACAAAGAGATCATCGGCAAACTCGTTTACGGCGAATTGAGTGAATCGGCCTCCATCGCCCCTCCGCCGCATCACGACCTCTTACAACTATATCAGGCTCTTCACGAAGTCACCGTTGTAGATCCCGCCCTTGGTTCCGGCACTTTTCCCGTAGCCATGATGAAGCATCTCTTTTTATGCCTGACCACCCTGGGAAACATGCTGAAAGGGGTGGCGGCCTTTCAGAGCAAGATTAAGTCGCATGAACTGACAGATCCATCCGACGCCTTTCAACTGAAACTGCACATTATCGAAAAGAGCCTCTATGGATGCGACATTGATTACTTCGCTGTTCAGATTGCCAAGCTCCGCTTCTGGATCGAGCTTATGGTGAACTGTGATGAGCCATCCGCATTACCCAATTTTGACTTCAAGCTGGTCGTTGGTGACGCCCTGGTCAGCGTCGTAGGAACCACATCGGATGGAAAACCCATTGCTCTGGAAAATATCCTTGGGCACCCAACGAAAGGGCAAATTCCCATTGGTAAGATCTTTGTGGATGAGTATGCTGAACTAAAAAGAAAGTATTTTGCTGTCAAGAACAGAGACGAACGTGAAAAATTGAGGAAAGAAATTGAAGATGCCAAAGAAAAACTCCTTGTCAATCTGGGAATAAGCATACCAAAGTCAAGGAGAACAGACAAACATGTCCTCTGGCAGATTGACTTTGCCGAGATCTTTTCAAGAGAGAATCCTGGATTTGACATTGCAATCGCCAATCCGCCGTATTTACGGCATGAGTTAATTAACGCATCATTCGCTAGTAGTGGTCTCATGGTTGATTTTGAATTTCTTCGTTTAAAATATCCAAAAGTTTATGACGTAGAAGTATCTGGGCAGAGCGACCTCTATGTCTTTTTCTTCATACGTAGTATCGCGCTACTTAAGAGAGAATTTGGCGTGTTATGTTTCATATGTTCCAACTCTTGGTTGGATGTTGACTATGGAGGTGCACTGCAGGCACATGTGGCTAGTGCTACAAATATAAGAGCAATAGTTGATAGCAAATACAGACGGTCGTTCGCTACTGCTGACATTAACACTGCAATAACTCTCTTTGTTACGTGCGCAAATAATCGACAGGCACAGGAGTCAACAGCGAATTTCATTTCATATCGTGCGCCTTTCGATCAAGGTGGAGCACTTCCACTAGCCCCACATGCCGAAAATATTGCAGTCACAGAAGGGGTCATTTGTCGCCGTTTCGTTATTCCACAGAGACTACTACAGAATGAAACTGTGGCCGAACCATCGCATAATGCTAAATGGGGTGCACGGTTTCTGAGATCACCCAACATCTATTTCAGGCTGATCGATAGAATAGGAAAAGAAGTCCTTCGGCTCGATGAGGTCGCCGAAGTTGGAACATATTTAAACACCGGAGGGGCAGATGGCTTTTTCTTTCTGAGAATCGTCGAATGGGGTAAAAACAATGCAACCATACAGACGTCTGACGGGTCTAATAAATTCAACATCCCCTTAAAATATCTTAGGCTGATTATTAGATCGCCCCGTGAATGCAGCCAGATACTGATAACACGCGACCATGTCGACTGGTGCATTTTTGTGTGCGATCAATCTATAATAGGACTGCCAGATGAAGTCAAACGCCTTATTCAATGGGGTGAGGATGAAGGATTCAATGAAAGGTCAGGATGTCGTATAAGAACTCCATGGTATCGTTTGCCGGATCAAGCAAGAAAAGGTGCCCCAATATTAATTGGCAGGAACCACGACCAAACACATATCGTGTATTTTAATCCGGATAATTATGTGTCTAACCGCTTTTACCGGATCGTGCCCCACCAGGGATACTCCATAGAGAGTTTGGCAGCGTATCTCAATTCGACACTGGGATGGTTGCAAAAGGAGCTACTGGGGAGAACGAATCTAGGTCAAGGAGCTTTGGACACACAAGGCACCGATCTGTCCAGAATACTTGTTCCTAACCGATTAGTAAGTAACATCATATCGAAGAACGCAATGAATGCTTTCCTGAACATCGGCAAACGTAAAGCATTGCCGGTAAAGGAAGAGCTTGGACAGGGTGATCGCATAGAATTAGATCGGTTAATCCTTGATGCAATGGGTTGGTTAGAATACAGATCCGAACTATATGAAGCAGTTTACGATCTTGTGGCAGCACGTTTACAGAGAGCGAGGTCAATCTAATGATTTCAAACGCCAAAGAAGCATCTATATTACTTACACAGCGTCTTGTGAAGCGGGGTCTTGAAGTTCGCGAGGTGGAGGATTTGTCACGTCACGGTAAGTATGGAAACGTTCGTCTCTATGCAGCGACGGGTGAGGTGTTTCATCTTAAGTTTACCAAAAGCGGGTACAAACCGAAGGATTCGAATAAAGTCAGCTCGTCAGCGAAGGAGTTGGATGAGAAGCTGAAGTTTACGATTAAGGTGTTTGGTCAGGGAGCTGACACTCTAAATGGTATTGACGAAGACTTGCTTCTGTATCTTGTCGAACTGATGGGAAAAGGTGTACCCTGCTATTATGTAACTATTCTTTCTGATGAGACAACACTTTGGTGCCGCGCTGATAGTTTCTACCAATTTGTGATGCGCTACGATACTTTTTTCAAGTTTCCGAAAACGAACGTTCCAGTTTGCGAAGTTCCAATGGGCTGGCTTCTGCCATGGGAGGAACCGTTGATAGCACCTCCTATAACTTTTTAATAACGAACAGGATATGTAGAAATGACGACTCTGGGAATTGATTTTGGCACGGGAAATTCAGTCATGGCCGAATGGCAAGGAAGTAACGCGGTTCTTTTCAACAAGATCGGCGATGATGGGGCGGTATGTTCTGACATTGTTGTGGATGACACAGCTCAGATCCTGTCTGATCCATCGCTCATCTTCGACAAACTGCCCAAAGACAAAAAAATCGAAACCGCCATCAAGAGAAGGCTGCTTGAAGCCCTTGAAAAAGGAGATGGAGAAACTGTTGAGTACCTGATGTCATGTGCGGCAGCCCGCCTGAAATATATCTTCGATGCCTTCAGTACGCAAAGTGAGGAAAAGGTGGTTAAGGCGGTATTGACCTGTCCGGCGAATACAGGCCAGGCTTATCGCAATGTCCTCATGGAAATCGGCAGGAAAATTGGCTTGCCGGCGGTGGACATCGTGGATGAACCGACTGCCGCTGCTGTGCATCATGGTCTGAATGAGATCGCAAGGAAAAATGAGCGATGGATGGTGGTGGATTGGGGTTGTGGAACCTTTGACGTATCGTTGATCCAGAGGGAAAAAGGCAAAGCCGACCTGCGGGTGGTCTGCGTCCGGGGCGATAACCGACTGGGCGGCTTGGACATGGACAGGTTACTGGGAATAAATCTGGCGGAAAGATTCGCATTCCCCGCCGGTGATCTGAATTATTACGAAGTGGAAACGATTAAGAAAGCACTCAGTGAAAAAATAAATCTGGATGTGCCCCTAACGCTCAATTCAGGGAAGAACATCCAGATCACCTATACCCGTAAAGAACTTGAGGAACTTGTAAAGCCTCTTCTTGATCGCGCGCAGGAACTGATTCTGGAAGCATTGAAATCCGTCGGGTGGGGTGATCTGGATTGCATCATCGCCACCGGTGGCCCCATTTTGATGCCGTGCGTTCGCGCCATGCTGTGCGATGCCACCGGCTATGATGAAGGAGAGATCCTCTGCAAAGATCCCCTGACCAGTGTCGCCCTCGGAGCGGCAAGACTTGCGGAAATGAAGCGTCGGGGTGGGCTCGTTGTCACGAATAAAGTGGCAAAATCCATCGGCGTGCGCATCAAGGAAGGCAAAAACGACGATGCGTACCATATCGTGATCTCGCGCGGTGAGGATCGGCCGGTGCGGCGGGATGTGAAGCTGGCGACCAGCGTCGATCTTCAGGACATCATCCAGATTGAAATCCGTGAAGGGGACAATATGGCCAGCGCGGCAGCGAATTCGCTCCTGGCGAAATTAAATGCCGTGGTCCGGCCGGAAAATAAAGGGGCAGTGCAATTGCGCCTACAAATCGCCCTGGGCGATGCCGGCGGTATGGAAGCATACCTGGAACCGGTGGGCGATGCCAATACGGTGCGTGAAGTCCAAGCCGTAGGTGTTCGCATTGAAAAGAATCAACGCGAGACAGCAACTGGAGAGTTGCGCACGGAAGATCCCCTTACGGAATTCAAGGATCAGGTGCTCGACCGCGAAGTTGACCCTGACACTGCCAGGCAGGTGTATGAGAGACTAAAGATCAAATATCACCCCGACCGTCAACCGGAGAAGCGCGATTACTGGAATGGACGCCTTGCTGCCCTTGATGAGGCATTCAACCGCTATCTTGAAGAGGTGGAACGGCGGATGAGGGCCTCCAGCGTGCCCGATCTCCCCTGGGACAAAACCGCTGAACTTGCCAAGATTGTGGTGGATGAAGTGCTTGCGCAGCGGTTTGCCCATTGCCTGGCCAATGATATCGGTACGGCAGAGCAGAAGAAATCCATGCCGGGATTGTTAAAGCGCTTTCCGGATTATCGACGGGTTTTGGCCTCGTATCTTTCCGCCGTGAAGAGAAATCCCGTCTTACAGAAACTGCTCAGCGAGGATGACCGGCCCCATGTCGGTTTGGTTGTACTGCTTCAGAATCTGCCGGGGAAACCCATCCGTGAACGACATGAGGTTTTAAAGGCGGCGTATCGTGTGAGTGTTGACAAGGTGAGGGAGATGATTGCCGATCCCAAACTCGACCTGGAGGCGCTGTATCAAGAAGTGCCCAAAGTGGCCGAGGCGGCTGTGAATCCCATGACAGGGAAACCAGTGGGTCAATCTGCAAATGCGAAATTGGATTTGAAATTCGAATACAAGGACGGAGATACCCATATTAGCGGCAACACCTTCCCGATGAAAGAACAAATCAAGCAGGTGGCGCAAAACGCTGGTTCGAGAGCAAAATGGGATGGTAAGAATAAGCTGTGGGTCATAGAAGGTAAAAAAATAACCGAAAAAGACTTTCAATAATGCATGATATAGTCGTCAGTGATGAATTTTTGAATGCCCTCGATACTCTACCAATCGATCTGAAGGAGCGAGCGCTTCAGAAGATCGGGCTCCTTGCCCAAAATCCGGCCCATCCCTCCCTCAATGCTCATAAGCTGAGCCGAGCCCCCGGAAAATGGGAATGCTATATCACCGATAATCACCGGCTGATCTATGAGCCTGGCAGCGATGAGATCCGCCTCTGGAAGATCGGCGATCATACGGTGGTGGATCGGGTTCACCTCTTGTCTTTTTCGCCCCATACGTCCTTCCGCAGGATAGATTCTGACAACCCTCGAGAAATGGAAGCGCCGCCTTTTGAGATTCCTGAAGATTGGCTGAAGCGCAGCAGTAAAACCGGTGAGAATCCCTTTTCTCTTCTGCCGGCGGCGCACCTACGGGTGCTTGGGGTTCCTTCTCATCTGGTCCGGGCCGTCCGGGCGGCCCCTTCTGTGGAAGATATTGGATCGATACCCGGCCTTCCAGAGCATACGGTTGAATGGCTGCTGGAGCTGGTTACGAATCCGGCATTGAATGGCGTGCTGTTCGATACGGGGCGGTTGATCTTCCGCACGACCCTGGATCGCTTGCAGGGCTATTGTGAGGGGAAGATTAAGCGGCTCATGTTGAATCTGGAGACGGAGCAAAGGGTGTATGTGGATCGCCAAATCGAAGGTTCCTTTCTGCTCAGGGGCTGCGCCGGGTCAGGCAAGACGACGGTTTCCCTCTACAGGGCGATCCGCTTTGCTGAGACAGGTGGCCGGGTCCTCTTTTTGACCTTCAACCGAACCCTGGCTGTCGCCGCCCGGACACTGATTGCGGAATTGATCGGGCCGATTCCAAACAACATGGAAGTGATCCATATCGACGCCTGGCTTGTCCGCTTTCTAAGAGAACGCAACCATAGGATCAAGATCATATCCAATGCCGATCAGCGAAACCTCTTCCTAGACGTAATCAAATTTGTTCAAAGGCATCAAAGTTCCTATGTTTTTGACATGCCCTGGTATTTCTTCCGCGACGAGATCAGCCGGGTGATCAAGGGCAATGGCCTGAAGAAAGAGGATGAGTACCTGGCCATCCCCCGATACGGAAGAAAGACGGCCTTGAAACGGAAGGCGCGCTCTATCACATGGGCGGTATATGAGGCCTATCAGCAGGGTTTAAAGAGCCGCGATGTGATCGACTGGCAGGATGTTAGCCTCTTGGCCTACCGGGAGTTGTTCCGGAACCCGTTGGCCTCGCCCTATGATCATGTCGTTGTGGATGAGGCGCAAGACCTGACGGCCATGCAGGTGCGCATCGCCCAGCGGATGATGAAAGGGCCGGGCGACACAGAGGCAAGAAGCATCTTTCTCGTCGGCGACGTCGCCCAGACGCTGTATTCCCGAGGCTTTGCCTGGAAGCAGGCTGGCCTTCAGCTTCAGGGAAAAAGCGCCAGCATTCGCCGGAATTTCCGCAATACGCGCCAAATTGCCGAAACCGCCGCCGCCCTCAATTCCTATAACCGCATTGTCCGACTGGCGGAAGACTATGTGGATCCGCAATTCACCCAGCGCCAGGGACCGTGGCCGATCGTTCTCCAATGCGATATCACTTCGCGGGAGGTGAAGGCGGTCAGCGAAAAGATTCTTAACCTGGTGGGCGACAATCGCTTCCGGCTGGCCGATTTTGCCGTGGTCTGCCCGACCGTGAATCTATGCGACCTCTTTCTGGAGGGCCTGAAGCGCGCTGACATTCCTGCCATCGTTCATACCCAAGAACAGTTCGACATCCTGGAAGAACAGGTTAAAGTGTTGACCATCCACTCCGCAAAGGGGCTGGAGTTTCCAGTCGTGTTTCTTGCGGGACTCCATGATGGCATCCTGCCGCAACGCAGAAAGCCGATGGATGACGAGGAAGCGGACATCGCTCTTGAGAGGGATCGAAGCCTCATGTACGTGGGCATGACCCGCGCGGCGGAGGCCCTTTATCTGGTAACGTCTGAAGAAGCACCGTCGTCTTTTCTTTTGGAAATTAAGAAACTCACACGCCTGGAAATATTCAAGGGGGGGAAATTGTATGGCTGATTTACTGGAGATCCTGATCACACTGTTGCCGGAGTTTGACCTGCCCGAGCCGGAAACGAAATATACCCTAAAGGACGGCAAACGGCAGATAGAACTCCTGATGGCCTTTCGGGATGAAAAGATCGGGATTCGGAGAGGCGGCAGCCTTGAGACGATGGCGGTTAGTGACTGGACTGTCTGGGAATGCGAAACGGAAGAACGGGCACGCGTCGTTTGCGCCGCCATTGCCAAGGCTATGGGGATCGAGCCCAGCGTGCTGCGCCTTGACTTCAGCCGCGTGGCTTATCTATTGGATGCACAGCAATTCGATTCTGCACGGGAGGAACTGGACGTCATCCAGGGAAAAATCCAGATGGGGCATCCGGATTGGGACAAGTGCGAGGACTACCGGAAAAAAATCCGCAAGGCCCTAAAAAGCGCAAAAAGGACGGAAGAAGCTGCCGAAACGCCGATTATGCCACAGATCTCTTTCGTGAATCTGCTGAAGGCGGACGCGAGGCGCATCTCGATCTCGGATATTCCGGATTTCAACATATTGGGATTGTTCTCGCCTCAGGATGAATCTCTGAGCGCCGTTGATGCCGTCTGGGTAGCGCAGGTTATTGGCGGTAAGGCTACTGTTTGGGCGGCCTGCCTGGAAGGCAATCCCGCCTATGCCCAAGATCCTTCCTGGGAAACCGTCGGCAGCGAAGTGGAGCTGTTGCAGACCCTGCTGATGAAGCTTGGCAATACTGCAACTTTTATCTGGGAAGCCTCGGGGTATTTGCTGCTTCTACAGCGCTGGCATCGCCGGGCCGTCGGATCTCCTCTCCCCCCTGGATTGAATTTCATCGATCTTCAGGCCTTCTGCCGGGTGTCATTCCCCATGGCGCACCGTACTGATCTCGCGGAATCCCTCTGCAAGCAACTGGGCATTCCTTTCACCGACGCGATGGGAAACGGCGGACCTCTGGCTGCTATGACGTTCCTGTTACAAAAATGCTCAGTAACGCTGAAGGACCTGCCGGACGAACAGCGGGAGGCGCTACGCACGATTTTGAGTTTCACACTGCCTGACAGATACGATGGCGACTTGCTGGGCCTTGAGGAAGGCATGCCTTTGTATGCCGCCATTCCACCCTCGTGGCTCGATTTCTTCCTGCCGCCGGGCAAGGCGGCGGGCTTCCAAGGATATCTGGATCTTCTGATCCAGCATTACCGAACGCTCGCACCGCCGGTGCAAAAGAGCATCGGTGACAGGAAGCCCCACACGCTGGATGTGATGGATTTCTTCAAGAAAGGCGGATTGCTTGCGCAGGCCGCCGCGTTCGACTATCGGGAGCGGGCGGATCAGATCGGTTTCAGCCGCAAGATCGAAGAGGCTCTGTTAGACGAGCTACCTTACCTTTTAGAGGCGGGGACGGGGATCGGCAAAACCGTTGGCTATCTTGTGCCGGCGCTGCTTGGTAATCAGCGGGCCTTCGTTTCCACCCATACGAAACCCCTTCAGGATCAGGCTTGGTCAAAAGACGTTCCCCTGGTCCTAAAGGCCTTCAGCTTGGCGGATATCGAAAGAAGCGTCAGCATCATCAAGGGCAAGGGGAATTATGTCTGTCTGCAAACAGTAGGCGATTGGCTCGATGAACCCGGCGAGATCCTCAGAACGACGGAAGACCAATTTTTTCTGGCGGCGCTGCTGAACTGGCTGCTTATCACGAAGACAGGTTGGTTGAGTGAAATCGAACATCTGGGAAGCTGGCGCTTACGGTCATTATTGGGAAGAGATCAGGCGCCGCCGAAACTACAGGACGCCTGGGTGGACATCGATCCCCATGCCAAGGCGCGGGACGCTGCCGGAAAGGCGGACCTGGTACTGGCCAATCACAGTTATGTATTCTCCGTGGCGAAAGCCGCAGACTCCAGCAAGCACGATGTGGACGTCCTAATCCTGGATGAGGCACATAACATCGATGAGGTGGTCACCGAAGTTCTGACCCTGCACTTTAGGCCCTGGGCGTTGATGCATGAGATGGATTCGGTTCTCAAAAGGGATGATAAAGGTAAAGCGCAGGGTCTTTACCGGGCGCTCCTGCACCACCCGCAGATAAACGATTATGAAGAGCTGAAGAAGTTCAGGGACCGAATGGAGAATGCCGAAAAGCACATTCATGCATGGTGTCAAAGCGCCCGAGTACGTATGGGCGATATGCTTTGCGATGTACGGGATTTCGACCCCGATCTGCCCCTGCCCTTTCCCTTGGATCAATTCTGGATTGCTTCGTTGTACGACACAGCCAAGTCCTTACACGATCAATTGAGTGCCTTGGCAAATGCCATCCATCAATTGCTGGAGCAACTGCCAAACATCAGGGGATTGAAGAAGCGGATCACCGGATCGCTTTTGGCCCTGGAAGAGCATTTGAACGAGAATGCCGAAGCCCTCAATGACCTGTTCGAGACCCGAGATGATGCGGTTCATTGGGGGGAGGCCCGCGTGCGAGTGGATGCTCACGGTCGTCTAGCTGAAGAGGACGGCATTACCGCCTGGAAAGCGGACCTGCACAGCACGCCTCTGGATATTGCCGGATGGTTGAAAAGCACGGTGAATGTCCTTTACAAACACAGGATTTATGTGTCGGCCACCTTGAGTGTTGGTGGTGAGTTTAAAACCATCATCGAGCGTTTCGGACTGGAGACAGAGCAGGACAAACTGCTGCCTGTGACCGGCATATACCCATCGCCCTTTGACTTCCGGAAACAAGCGTTGCTGGCTGTACCCCATGACATGCGCCTTCCTGATCCTTCCCTGAGGATTGATCCCCTTTATGTCGAGCAGCAGAGCAATCATATTGCCGAGCTGGCAACGGTGTCCGACGGGAGGATGATGGTTCTCTTCACCTCCAATCTGATGATGCGGGAAATGCTGCCCCGCTTGCAATCCCGGTTGCAATCGAAAGGGATCCTTGTCCTCTCACAGACGGACGCAGGGCGATCTGCACTGATCGACCGCCTGCGGGAAGCGCCGCGCAAGGGAGAAAAAATGGTACTCCTGGGGCTCCGCGCTTTCTGGGAGGGGGTGGATATTGCCGGTGAAGCCCTCTCGGTGCTGGTAGTCTCGAAATTGCCCTTCGACTATCACGGCCACCCCGTCTATCAGGCCAAGAAACGTTTTTACGAGTCTCAGGGCTTCGATCGCGACTACTTCCGGGAAAGGGTCGTGCCGAATGTCTTTTTACATCTGCGACAGATGTATGGCCGACTGATCCGCAGCGAATCGGATCGGGGGGCAACGGTCATCACAGATCCGAGGGTCTACACGAAACAGTACGGCAAACATTTGCTGAAGCGCCTTCCGGAAACAACCACGGTAATTGACAAAAGTCCGGTGGTGGTGGATGCGGTGCACCGCTTCCTCAAAGGGGAAGATGTGGAATCCTCTTATGTCTGGGGAGAACTGCCCATAACGATTCTGGGTCTTTCTCCGGAACAGAAACACATTGTGGAAAGCCCATCCAAACGGATTCTTGTGCGCGCTGCGGCCGGATCGGGGAAAACCCATGTACTCACATCACGCATTGTTCGCGTGGTCGAGGCGGCGTTGGCCAAACCGGAAGACATCCTTGCCCTGACCTTTACCAATAAGGCCATGAACGTCATGTACGATCGCCTGGAACAGACACTGGGCGGTGACAAAGCCTACCCGATGCACCGCAACGTCCTAACCTATCACAAGCTCGCCATGCGCATCATCCGGCAAGACGATCTCCAGCAAGGGGCGGAGACGGAATTCATTGATGAAAAAAATCCAGAAATCCAGGAAACGCTTTTTCAGCAGGCCAGAGCGGAAGCTGGGCTTACGGAAGAGTCTCTCACCAGCGAAGACGCTCGCACGTTGATCGCTTACGCTCAAAATGGCCTGGTCAATGAGGCGGAGTTGGCAGGGAAGATTCCGGAATGGGAAAAATCCGATATCACCCTTGCCAAATTTGCGAAGTTCTTTTTGGCCTATGTCCGAGTCCTTCGGGAGCGTAACCTGATTGACTACGGTGAGGCGATTGTCCGCGCCGTCCGGATACTCAGGGATCAAGAACAGGCCAAGCGTTGGAACAACCGATTCAAATGGGTTTTCTGCGATGAATATCAGGACACCTCTCCGGCTCAGGCCACCCTGCTGCAACTGCTGGCTCAACAGGCGAATCTCTTCGTGGTGGGCGACAACGCCCAATCCATCTATTCGTGGCAAGGCTCCGACCCGGACAACTTGCGACGCTTTGAGCTGGATTTCCCCAATACGGCTACCTTCAACCTGTCCAAGAACTACCGCTGCTTCCCCAAATTAGTCAGAATGTCGGCCCGTTTCCTTGATCGTTGCGGCCATAACTACGGCATCCGCATGGAATACGATCAGAAACGCTCCACGGAAGATCAAAACGTGTATTACCTTCATAACGAATCGGACCGGACGGAAGCAGAAGCAATAGCCAAGTTAGCCAAGGAAGGTCTGGAACTCGAGATACCCGGCGATCCGCCGCCAGCGGCCACCGTAGGCATCCTTGCCCGGAAATGGAACCTGCTGGATGCCATGGAGTGGGAGTTGATCAAGCAGGGGATACCTTACAAATTTGAGGGTGAGACGGCACGGGGCATCACGGCGGGCGGGGGTATCAAGCAAATTATTACCCGGGCCGTTGATCTCTGCAAGCAAAGTAAAAGCGAGCAAGAATTCGGCGACACCAGTGAAGGAAAGATTATCCAGAAATTGCGCAATGGTGAAATATCGAGAGCGCCCGGCCTTCTCCAAGCGGTCCGGGCCTCTATGCCAGGGGAAGACCTTACGGCGACAGAATCGTACAAATTTTATCGACTGACCCAGATCCTGGAGGAACAGCCCCTGGACAATCTGGTGCGGTTGTTCGATACGACCGAGAAATCCTCAAAAGTCGTCCTTTCGACAGTCCACAGCCAAAAAGGGGAAGAATTCGATACGGTCATCGTGATCGGGCTTGAGGAAGGGAATTCACCGCATGAGCATCCCAAAAGCCATCAAGGACTCATCGAGTGGCGAAAAGTTGTTCAGGCGCTCAGTCACGCAACATGGCGAAGCGCTTTGACGGATCTTGACCTTCAGCGGCTCTACGACGAGGAAGAACGGCGCATCTTCTATGTGGCCATGACGCGGGCAAAGCACAATCTCGTGGTGTCTAGGGCGAAGAATAGAAATCTATTCGGAAAATCCAAGTCCTATGACAAATCGGCATTCCTGGCTTTGGCTCACGATCCGAAACTTGTGCGCGAGACGAGCAGTGCATACGATGTTTCATTGACGACACCTGCTAAATACAAGCCGGATGAGGGATACCGGTCCGATGGTCGCGTCTATCAGACAGATTGCGGCATTCTTGTCAGATCAAAATCAGAAATGCTCTTGGCCAATGAATTTACGAAGAGAGGAATGCATTTTGAATATGAAGAACCCGCAGATGGGGTTTTAGATGCCTTGCCTGATTTTACATTTCCAGATTATGGTAAAATAATTCTTGAACACCTCGGGCTTTTAGCTGACCCTAACTATTTAGAACGTTGGGAACAAAAGGCCAAAGAATATCAGAAAAAGCACATCAGATACTTCAGGACTAACGAGGAGGAAATAAAGACCTTACCTGCAACTGTAGACCGACTACAAGAGCAGTTTTGTGATTGGGTTCAGAAAGTTTTTGGAGAGGAAAGAACAAATATGATACGTAAAGTAGAAAAACTCCGTAGAAAATCTGGTTTTCAGATAGGACGTGCGATAGGAGATTTCATGAATGGCGTTTTTGAGGTCGATGACAAGGAAGGTAATGTAGTCGCTATTGCTATTAAGGATGATATTGAGAAAATAAAAGATATGAGTATTCCGGGATATTTGAATATAAATTGGGAACAAGCTGTAATTGCAGGTAAGGATGTATACATGGCTCGATGCCATGGTGAATAGATGTATACAATATTTTTCAGGACTTAGCGTTTTACGCCCTTCTGGGCGCTTTGTGAAAGAGTAACTTGCTATTGGACACAATATACGGTACTGATAGTATGGCATCCGGGATGACGAGGCCGTATCGCCACTGGTACTTTATGTCCGAAAATTAGCGTGGTCCTGGAGTTGAGCTAAGATGCTTTTAGTGGACACCAAGGTTGATGTATAATACAAGACGGAGGTGTCTTAAATGGAAAGGGTTCCAAAAGGAGTATTCACAAAGGAATTTAAAGAGGAAGCAGTAAAAATGGTGACAGAAGGAAGATTGTCCATACCAGAGGTAGGCCGCAGATTATCAATTCCCAAGTCAACCTTAGCCCATTGGGTGAAAATAGCGAAAGAAGGAAGGCTATCAGATACCTGTAAGAAACAAAAACCGGTTACCGTGGATCAGATGGAACTTGCCCGCCTAAAACGTGAGATAGCTGAACTGAAGATGGAAAGGGATATATTAAAAAAAGCAGCCGCGTACTTTGCAAAGGAGTCGCTGCCAGGTACGCGATCATGAAGACACTGCGACTCACCTATCCCCTTCCTCTTATCTGCCGTGTATTAGAAGTATCCAGAAGCGGCTATTATACGTGGCTCAAGCGTTCCCTCTCAAAAAGAGCGCAAGAGGAAGCACGACTTGAAGTTGAGATAAAGGCAGCTCACAAAAGAAACCGTGAGGTTGCAGGTCCTGAAACATTGCAGCGTGATCTTAAAGAACACGGTATAAAAGTCGGTATCTGCAGGATAAGGAAGATAAGAAAGAAACTCGGGATACGCTGCAAACAGACAAAGAAGTTTAAAGCCACAACAGATTCAAAACACAAATTGCCTGTCACAGACAACATACTGGAACAGAACTTCAAAGCAAATGCCCCCAATAAAATCTGGGTAAGCGATGTTACTTACATTCCTACCGATGAAGGATGGCTTTACTGTGCTGCGCATAAGGACCTATTTAACGGAGAAATAGTTGGCTATGCCTTAGGATCAAGAATCACCAAAGACCTTGTTATCAGATCTCTTTTGATGGCAGTGAGAATAAAGAAGCCTGAGCCTGGTCTTATCAATCATTCCGACAGGGGAAGCCAGTATTGCAGCCACAAATACAAGAAACTTCTTAAACAGCTCGAAATGAAACCCTCAATGAGCAGAAAAGGCAACTGCTATGATAATGCCCCCATGGAGAGCTTCTGGTGAACCATGAAGAACGAGCTTGTCTATCATAAACGTTATAAGACAAGGGAACAGGCGATCAGAGAGATTACAGAATATATTGAAGTATTTTATAATCGACAACGGCGACAGAAGAGGCTTGGATATTTATCCCCTGTTGCCTATTGGAAACAATTTGCAATGTGGAAAGATGCAGCATGAAATTATTTTCGTGTCCACTATTGCCATCAGGGGTCAATGATAATCCGGAAGAAATAATAGGACATGGACAAGAACTTATAATACACAGCGATAATTTGGAGAAAGTGAGAACATTGATGATGCGCCGCGAAAGGGGAGACAGCGTGATAAATCATTACATCGTAAAAGGCGTAAAGAAAAACAGCGATGTAATATATGTAGACATATCGGCGACATCTGTTGACTATAACGGCAACGTGTCATCCCTTGCTTTCATGCGGGACGTGACAGACCGTGTAACTGCTCAAATAGAACTTAAGAACACGAAGGAGTTGTATGAAACGATTTTTGAAAACACTGGCGTTGGAACAATGGTAATTGAAGAGGATAGTACAATATCCACCGTCAACGATATGTTTGTTCGCATTTCTGGATATACAGACAAAAAGGATATCGAAAATAAGATGACATGGAAAGAATTTTTCGATGCATCTGTAGTTGGTTTCATGGAGTTGTACCATTATGCAAGACGAAACACCGGATCGCAGACCGGAATAATACCCCCGAACCAATATACAACTATTTTTGTCGATAGATATGGCAACAAAAAAAATGTTCTGTTGAATGTTGCGATGGTGCCAGATACAGGGAAATCAGTTGCATCTGTTATTATTTTGTCAGACCACACAGGCGCACCACTGCCCTTGTAAGGGCATTAAAAATATTAATTCCGATAATATATTTTATGTTAACTATAATAGCTGAGAAACACAATATTCCAAGCCTGCTTTAATTGCAGTTTGAATTTTGAACGTTAAATCCGCATTTTCCTTTGTCTGAATTGCCTACAATCGTTTTATATGCGTGGGGGTATATAAAAGCATTAGCCACCCTCTTTAAATCGTTCTGAGCGAATCCTACGCGGTCACATATTTCTTTATTGTTTTTTAGTTGCCTCATTGTTTTTTACGCATTATTTGACAGCAACAGCAGTTTTAATATATTTATTGGAATTTGATGTTATGTTCACCCCCGGCATTGCCATAGACAGTGAGGTAAAGAGTGTCGGTAAGGTGCTGAGTGTTAGAGATATAAAAAGATGTTGTAAAGAAAACAAGCTTAGAAACAAACAGGAGGTTGCCAATGTTGGAAGAAAAAGATGTTTGTTGCAGCGGTAATGCAAACACATTTGTTTTGGGTCGTGCAGACGGTTCGATACTGCAAAGGATTAGCAGCAGGAAATATGCTTTGAATATTGTTTTGGCACTGATTGCCGTGGGTATTGAGGTTTACTACAGTATCTGCGGCGGCGCATGCTCTTACCTTAGCGGCAATCTCTTCGAGATTGACCTTAAGTATATAGGCATTGCCTTTATGGCACTGGTTGTTTTGCTGAGCATCCTGAAAAAGGATTTCCTGCTCGTTGTTGCGCTTTCTACAGGGGTAGGCATAGAAGCATACCTTGTCGGGTTTCAAATATGGTATGGTACGTATTGCCCATATTGTTTAGCTTTTGGAGGTGTAGTTGTGATTATGTTTTTACTTAACATCCGTAAGACCTTATTAAAGACTGCGGCTATAAGCGCAATCTCAGCCCTGATACTATTTTCGATATTTTTTAAGGGTTCAGCAACACCTGTATATGCGGCGGAAACGCTCGTCCCTTCGTTTGGGACTGGCTCAGTGAATGTAAGGCTGTATACGGACTATCGCTAGAAAACGCTCCACCTTCTTCCTATGCTGCAATCTCCGATCCTTCCGGTATATGCTGCCGCTCGACCTCGGCTACTTTGTTGAATGCCACCGTTGTTTTGTCGGTTGCTTTTTTCCCGGTATGACACTTACCGCACCTTATCGTTCTGCCAGCTACTTTGTTTTTTCTCATGTAGAGGGTTCGACCGCATGAAGGGCATTTTAGTTGCAGGTATATTTCCTTGTTTTCCTTTTCTATTGCCGCTTTCTTTTTGGTTTCCGCGATTGTGTTTGCTTCTGCAACCACATGTGCAGGAGCGGGTTTGTCGGAATATACATTGTCCCACATGTCGAAACTATAGTGCCTGTGAGAATATATGTAGCCGTTTGGTGTGAGTTCGTACAGCATGTATTCGTCAGTATAGGTGGTTGCATTGGCAGATCGTATTCTCTTGAGAAAAAGGCGATTGCCATCGCCTTCCCTGTCTATGTCGTTTTCTTTCTGTAAGACCCACTTCGGGTTGCCGAGCCAGTTTTCGTATTCCTCGACATTGCGTTTGTATTCTTTTTCGTTTGCCTCTTTTTGGATATCGATCTCTTTCCTCAGTATTTCTTTTTCTTCTATTCTTTTGTTTTGGTCGTCAATGCTGTCAATGCATATGTTGTAGCCTTTTTGTTTCAGTCTTTCGATGCCACGCGTATCCAGTCTCCAACCCGGCACATCGTAAAACATATCCATTTCCTCGAGAAATTCGCGATCCCAATAGTAGATTTCTTTGTGTGTTTTCAACTCTGCAAAATCGCCAGGTGCAATGTTTTTTCCCGTGAGCCGATATCTTCCGTATCCTTTTCGCGGCGGCGGGGAATTCCAGTAGTTGTTTTTTATCCCTTCTTCCGTATATCCTTCCGACGGTTTTACCTCTTCAATCATTTTGACTGTGTTCTCCGTATTTTCCATGTTTCCTCCATTGTTGTTAATTGCAACAACAAATTAACCTTTTAAGCATCTTTCGTCAATTAATACGGTATGTTATAAAAAACATAACGTTTTTGTCCGTTTGAAAAGTCATGTCCCCTGCCCTCTTCAAAGAAGGAACATGAAGGCGATTGCCCCCGGTTGCCGTGAGCGTAAAATTCACTTCCAAATTTGCTTATATACCTTAAAAGGTAAATATTTTGTGAAGGGGGTTTTCAATGGCAAAAAAGAACATTACGGTAGATGAAGTTGCAGGATTGTTGAAACTGAAACGGCAGGCGATACAGCAGATGAGGCAATGCTATTCTGTGAAAGATGAAGAAGCCGAGATGCTCGATAGAGTTTTAATGGAAGCTATACGGCAGATGGTTTCGGGGAAGCCGTTGCGGTAGTCACGGTTAAGAAAACAAGGGGGAAAGACTTTTGTCTTTGCCCCCTTTCTTGTGGTGACCTATGTTAGCGTGTTTGCCTTGAGGCAATCTATGGCTTTATCGGCAGAGCCGATTCAAAAAAAACGCTATCGTCGCCGTTGTCAATCCTCTCCCTGATTTCTCTTGTTTTGTCTATTACAATCTGATCTATATTTTCGATTAATTTTCCTTCGTATATTTTGAAATTTTGCCAGCCCCTCACCGTTGCCGTAAACCGCCTGATATCTGTCCCTTCAAGGTAACTTTCTGTAATTTTACAGCCTACAAGCCATTTGTGAACTGCCAATTTTTTCCAACCCATTTTTTGAACCTCCTTTTCTTTTATAATCTTCTTTTGAAGCCTGAATATTTTTTTTCAACCCCTTGAATGCCCCGCTACCTTTTGCAGGGCATTCAGCAAGGCCTGCGGTAACCGCAAATCCAGACGCACCATAATATTCGGTGTTCTTAAGTTTGTTTGACGATTCTGACTTTGTTGTAGGGTTGCGTTGCTGCATCGCCGCTGTACAAATAGTCGTCTGCCCATTGTTCGGGGGTCAACATATACCAGTCTTTGTTTTTGGCTTCTACGCCCGGGAACGCCAATATACAGGTGTACTCATTCGCAAACCCCCTGTTGTTGTCCCTCATAAGTTTGTACCCATTGTTTACCAATTCTGTGAGCCAGTCAATTAGACTGCGCCTTTTGTTGTTTTTATGGGTTAGGTTGTAAGGCTCTGGTCTCATTTTTTCTTTAATGGCCTCCAGAACGTTTTCTTTGTCGCAATCATCGATTCCCCAATCAAGAGTATGGAACAACCCTCTCTCATTTTTGTCAAGATTACCGTGTTCTGAGTCGCAATCTTCAATTTTCCAATCAAGAGTACACCTGTCAATATAGTGAGCTATTAGCTCTCCGTTGACATACAGCAGGTTTCCTGTCCAACAATCGTAGCCGTCTTCGTTTTCTTCAATTTCCTGTTGGTGCTCATTAATTTTCCAGTCCCAAACACAATCGCAGTTTTCTTCGTGCCTGATTTCAAATTTACCCTGTTTAAGGTGGCTTAATATTTCTTGAATTTCCATTTTCTTTTTCTCCCGTGAATGTCTATATTTTCGTACTGGTTAGGAATTTTACCAATTCCAGCGCCTTAGTATATTTGACATTTTACTCTATTGTGGTTGTATTGTCTATTATTTCAGCAAGTTAGAATATTTTTATGATGTTTTTATGTTGTTTTTTGGTTGTTACAATTACAAAAGGGGCAGGGTTTTCACCCTTGCCCCTTTTTTCGCTGATGCCGCATTCTCATTAGCGGAAAGAAATTCTTGTGCCCTACCCTAATTGTTGTTTTTGAGCATTTTTTTTGCCCTTTTAATCGAGATAATCATTTTAAGCCATCCGCTTTGATTGTATTTTAAGTAGGGAGAAAGCTCGCCGAATGGCTCGGCTTTCATGGGAGTCATAAATTTGAACATTGAAGATATTTTTTCACGGTTTTTGGTTTTGAAACCTACGAAGTTTATGTAGTAGTGGTTTCCGAGGTAGTTAGGTTGAATACTGTCATCGAGGTAGCCGGCACTGCGGATAGCATCAAATATATTTGCCATCATCTGCGCCCTTTCCGTTGTTACGTACAAGCGCATGTCAATAATGCCATTCTTTTCGGCATATTTGCGCACAGCAGTGAAAATAGCGTTAGGATGAGTCCACACTATACCCTCACGATAAAACGCATCGAATACGCCCATTTTGGGGCATTTGTTAAGGTTTGGTTTGAGGGCGTCTATTATTATTTGTGGCGTGAACCACTTTTCGAAATCTACTATTTTGAGATTAAGCGCTGTTGCAACCTCTTCCTGTCTTGCTTTGACCGTAGCGTTTCTCAATATCTCCGATAGGACATCTTCACCGTAGACAGGGGGGATGTGGTGGTTTTTAATGGCATCGAGCATGGGTTTTGTTTTTTCTGCAGGAACTTTTTCTGTTATAAGGTCTTTGAAAAGGTCGGCGGAAATAATTGCGTGGTCGGTTTTGTCGCCAACGATATTTTCACGGTAGCTGTCTACAACACCCAAGTCCATTGTCAAACACATTATGGCTATCCACGGTGATATCGATCTTTCCCCTTTAGGGAGCCTTGAGCCAATTTCTGAAAGGGCGTGCTTAATAACAAGGTAAGTGTGGTCGGCAAGGGCAAGTCTGCGGAAGACACCGTGGTATTTGCGATAGCTTGAAAGTTCACGAGCCTCCAAGTCCTCGGCAGTTCGTGGTAGCAAAGATGGTCGGTTGCCGTATTCGGTTATGCGGAACAGGCAGGTTTCGAGTATTTCGGTGAAGCCCATCTTTGAGATATATGCCATGTATGGTTCTAGTAATTCCGTGAAATGTTCGTAAGTGTGAGTGGGTTCTATGTATTTGTCGAAGGCAATGGTTTTTGTACAGGTTGTGTCTTGGTTTTTTGGTATTGAAGTTTCGGCTGCAGTTTCGGCCTTTTGCTCTTTAGGGGGCAAGGAGCGTACCCGGCGGGTTTTGGCTTCGAACACCATTTCAGTACAGGGAACTGTTTTTAAACCTTTTCTCTTTAGGGGGAGATTGTGGCGGTTGATAAGTTTATTTTTTACTTTGCGGGCAATTTTCATATACATCGGCATTTTGTATCGCGGTATATCTTTGTAGCTTACATACATAGCAGCAAGCACTTTGGGTGGCAGGGTCATATCCTTTATAAGTTTTTTTTCTATGTAATTTTCCACCTTGGCATATGTATCATATTCGTGTTTTTTCCACTGAGCGATTGCAATGTCAAATAGCGCATCTACCAGGGCTGGATTGTTTTTCACTTTTTCCGTTATGATGGATCCCAGTTGTTTTTTTGTTACTACCCTTTGAGTTTTTGTTTTTTGTGTCAGTTGCATTAAGCACCTCCATTAATTTTATATTGAAAGTTTTGCAAAATTGTAGTTTCGTGATTTTAAAAAAGGGAAGATATAAATTATAGTATAATTTATATATATGTGCTTATTTTTTGCTTATCACGGATTTATTTCAAATTAAGCCGTTGCTATTTTCCCTTTTTTTTCAGACTTGGTTGGGACATCGTTTTGCTTTAGTTGTCCCGGTTTCGGGCATACGCCCTAAAGAAATTACTAACTAACCATTGCAGGTCGGCATGTTTCGGGCAGAGTGCCCTAAAGAAATTAATATGTGCTACACTTATATATTACTTTATTTTTTTCATGTCAAGTTTTTTCTCATTTAGACAAAATAGCATAATTTTGTAAGTCGTCTTTTGTATCCAAATCTGTCAATCGCTTCTGCTCCCAGTAATGTTTTCTCTCAAGCCGTGTATTTTGCTTTAACCTTTCCAGCCCTTCAAGCAATGCGGTATTATTGTTGATATCATGCACATATGCAGGGGTAAAATTCCAGAGACCCTGGTGGGGTCTCTCATGGTTGTATGCGTATATGTATGACCCGATCTCTTCCCATGCAGAGCGTTCATCGGGATAGCTTCCCACTATGTATATTTCTTCCTGCTTGGCGGTACCGAAGAATCTTTCAGTCAGGGCATTGTCCGTTGGTCTTCTCACCCGTGAAAAGCTCAAATCAGCACCCATGATGTCAAAGAACTCTTTTGTGACAAGCGAGGTATTCGGTGATCCCCTTTCCACTCTCAATTCGGGCAGTACCGGGGCACCTTTCTTTATGCCCTGCTCTTTCAATCCCATAGCGTATATGTGTTTCACATGGGATGCATTGACAGAGGGAAAGATACCGTAAGAAACAATATAGCGGGAGAAGAAGTCAATGAGGATGAGTAGGTACCAGCGAAGATGATTGACCAGGAGTTTTGTCCAGTCGCATCCCCACATGAGGTTTCTCTGCCATACATTATATCTTGGTTCTTTCAAGGGGGACGGTCTTCTTTCATAGGGCTCTACCAGGCCCAACGATCTAAGGTGCTGATATACTGAGCTAAAAGAAAGGTACATGCCCTTTTGTTGCAGGATACCCTGGAGCTGCCGGTGGCGCAGTTGCGGATATTCCTTTTTTATCTCTTCGATGGCTGTTTTTTCATAAGGGGTGAGTTCGTTGATTTTACTCTTTGATGGTTTTTTCTCTGCCGGTTTACACCAAGAATAGTAGGTCGGTCTTTTTATGCCGATATCATTTAATATGGCTGAGATGGTATATCCCTTTGCCCTCTGCTCATGCACAAACTGTATGATCTGCTTTTTCTGCTCTTCCATAAGCTTTCCCGGTCCTAATCCAAACTCATCTCTTTTTTTAGGCTGGTGATCGTCAATGACTGGTTAAGCACAACTTCTTTCAGCTTTCTGTTTTCTTCTTCAAGTTTTTTCAGATCAGGTGATTTAACAGGCCTGGTATTTCTCATAGAGGCTCGTACTCCCACCATGAGCTGCTTTTTCCATTTCCGGTACAGGGAATCAGCGATCTGGTATTTTTGAAGCCCTTCTTTCAGTATGGGGTAACGTTCAACATCCTTTAAAATCTCAAACTTCTGTTCTGGGGTGAATGCTCTTCTTGGTGCCTTTTCTTTTTCTTCCATGCCATTATCTCCTTAATGAAAATGACTCACTAATAATAGCATATTTGTCTAATATCATAAAAAACAGGTCAAAATAAGCCATTGTTGCTAACGTCTTTAGTGGGTTTAGCAACCCTTTGTTTTGTCCAAAGGTTGCTATATTGTCGGCGAGATACGCCTTGCCTCTAAAAACGATAGCGCTGCCCCTAGGCAATGCCTCAAGGGCGTCAATGTCCTCGACAACAGCGACCTCTCTAATGTCGGGGGTTTTAACCCCAAAATCTTTCTTTACGATTTTATACTTCATGTTGTCTCCTCCTTTTTCCGCGCTCTTGACGGATTTGAATTTTCGCCCCCGAAAGGGAGCGTATATTTAATCCGGTATCTGGACGCAACAATGCCTGTCCGATGATAACCGGTTTTTTTTAAAATCCTCCGCACAAGAAGCACAAGAATCTGGAGGTGTGAGATCCCCAAAAAGGGGTGTGGTTCGGGCATGTGCCCTAAAGAAATTACTAACTACTTATATATTACTTTAAATTTTTTGTTGTCGGTAATTTTTTTTGCCGTGAGTAAATCCAAAATACTCTATTCTGTTTCCTTCAATTTTTCGATGGCTTCAACTATCCTCACTGCCTTCTCTTCCCCGATCTCCGCGCCCCTTAATGCATCGGGTATGCCTTCAGGCGTTA
>Ga0209718_1001175_pt1 | contig 30806 bp, 19 predicted proteins | sample AD_JPNAS1_MetaG_FD_184420 | JGI IMG/M metagenome (GOLD analysis project Ga0209718, IMG submission 184420) | Active sludge microbial communities of municipal wastewater-treating anaerobic digesters from Japan - AD_JPNAS1_MetaG (SPAdes) (version 2) | ecosystem: Engineered > Bioreactor > Anaerobic... | reverse complement strand
TGCCCTGCTTTTAAAGTAGAAGAATCTCCCGGATCTACAATTACCTTTTTGCCCCAAATACGATCATTCTCTTCCATAAACTCTTCCTTGTCAACAACTTGTTTCTCGAGGAAGCGTGTATCACCCTGATCAACAATTTCAACTTTACGCATCATCTGACGTACAATAACCTCAAAGTGCTTATCATTGATTTTCACACCTTGTTCACGATACACATCCTGTACTTCGTTTACGATATAATCCTGCACTTCGGTCGGACCTTTGATCAACAAGATATCGGCAGGCGTGATAGCACCATCGGAGAGCGGAGTACCGGCACGAACAAAATCATTCTCTTGCACGAGAATTTGCTTCGACAGCGGGATCATGTACTTCTTTTCTTCTCCCGATTTTGAAGTAACACTCACTTCGCGGTTACCGCGTTTAATCTTACCAAAGCTTACCTCTCCGTCAATTTCAGCAACCACTGCCGGATTCGACGGGTTCCGGGCCTCAAACAGTTCAGTCACTCGTGGAAGACCACCTGTAATATCACCGGTTTTACCAACAGCGCGAGGTATCTTCACAAGCATCTGCCCCGCCTTGATAGAGTCACCGTCATTAAGTACAAGGTGAGCACCAACGGGCAAATTGTAGGTTCTGATTACTTCACCCTTTTTATCCAAAATATTGGCACTGGGTACTTTGCTACGATCCTTTGTTTCTACAATAATTTTCTCACGCAAACCTGTTGTCTCGTCAACTTCGGTTTTAAACGTTATATTTTCGATCACGTCCTCAAATTCAATCACACCATCATTTTCAGAAATGATGACTGCATTGAAAGGATCCCACTCACAGACTACCTGTCCCTTTTTACCTAAATCTCCGTGTTTCGCGTAGAGTTTCGAACCATAAGGTATGTTCTGAGTTGTAAGCGTAATACCTGTATTCACATCAATCACACGCATCTCAGCCAAACGGCTTACCACCACATGGTATTGATTGTTGGATTCATCTTTAACAGCTACAGTGCGCAATTCATCAAACTCCATCCTGCAATCATACTTCAGCGTAATTTTCGACTCAGAAGCAATGTTGGACGCGATACCACCCACGTGGAAAGTACGCAGTGTAAGCTGTGTACCCGGCTCACCGATAGACTGTGCAGCGATAACACCGACAGCTTCTCCTTTGTGTACCATTTTTCCGGTAGCTAAATTTCTACCGTAACACTTCGCACAAACGCCTTTCTTAGATTCGCAGGTAAGTACTGATCTGATTTCCACCCTTTCAATCGGGGAATTCTCAATGGCTTCTGCCAATGACTCAGTGATTTGTTGTCCGGCTTCCACCATTATTTCTCCAGTATGTGGATGGTAAATATCATGAACGGAAACACGTCCTAATATTCTTTCATATAAGGAGACTTTAACCTCCTCATTCTTTTTCAACTCAACAGCCGCCAATCCGCGTAAGGTACCACAGTCTTCTTCTGTGACAACCACGTCCTGTGAAACATCAACCAGGCGACGGGTCAAATAACCGGCATCAGCAGTTTTTAGCGCCGTATCCGCCAAACCTTTACGTGCACCGTGAGTCGAAATAAAATACTCCAACACTGACAAACCTTCCTTAAAGTTAGACAGAATCGGGTTTTCAATAATCTGACCACCTTCGGTTGTTGATTTTTGTGGTTTTGCCATCAGCCCGCGCATACCGGAAAGCTGGCTAATTTGTACGGTTGAACCGCGAGCACCCGAGTCGATCATCATGAACACAGAGTTAAAGCCCTGATCGTCATTAGATAAACGATTGATTAAAACATTTGACAGTTTAGAGTTTGCCCGGGTCCATGTATCAATAATCTGGTTATAGCGTTCGTTTGTAGTGATAAACCCGTTGTTATACAAACTCATAATGTCTTCAACTTCCACGTTCGCATCTTTGATGATCTGCTTCTTTTCATCCGGAATGATCACGTCATCCAAATTAAAGGACAAACCTCCTTTAAATGCCATATCAAAACCTAAATCTTTGATTTCGTCAAGGAACTGAGCGGTACGTGAAACACCGCAAGCATCTATAACCTTACCAATGATATCTCTCAAGGATTTTCTGGAAAGCAGTTGATTGACAAATCCAACTTCCTCAGGAACAGATTTATTAAATAATATACGACCTACCGTGGTATCGATAATCTTTCTTTCCTTTTTTCCTTCTGCGTTCTTTTCAGTGATACGTACTTTGATTTTCGCATGCAAATCGACTTTACCCTCATTATACGCAATTTCAGCTTCTTCAGGAGAATAAAACATCAACCCTTCACCTTTAACGCCATTTCTGGGCTTAGTAATATAATACAAGCCCAACACCATGTCCTGAGAAGGCACGGTAATAGGAGCACCATTGGCAGGGTTCAAAATATTATGCGATGCAAGCATGAGCAGTTGAGCTTCTAAAATTGCATTGTTGCCTAACGGTAAATGCACAGCCATCTGGTCACCATCAAAGTCGGCATTAAATGCAGTACATGCCAGAGGATGCAACTGGATGGCCTGACCCTCAATCATTTTAGGTTGGAAAGCCTGGATACCGAGTCTGTGCAATGTAGGAGCACGGTTCAGCAGTACAGGATGACCTTTCATGACATGTTCCAGGATATCCCAGATAACAGGATCTTTGCGGTCGATAATTTTTTTCGCTGATTTAACCGTTTTTACAATTCCGCGTTCAATCAACTTACGGATTACAAACGGTTTGTAAAGTTCAGCTGCCATGTCTTTTGGGATTCCGCATTCGTGCATTTTCAGTTCCGGTCCGACTACAATAACCGAACGTGCTGAATAGTCGACACGCTTACCCAATAAATTCTGACGGAAACGCCCCTGCTTACCCTTTAAAGAATCAGAAAGAGATTTCAGCGGACGATTGGCATCTGTCTTAACAGCGCTCGATTTGCGTGAGTTATCGAATAAAGAATCCACAGCTTCCTGAAGCATGCGTTTCTCATTCCTCAAAATCACTTCCGGTGCTTTGATCTCAATCAATCTCTTTAAACGATTATTACGTATAATTACACGACGATACAAATCATTCAAATCGGAAGTAGCAAAACGACCTCCATCAAGCGGGACCAACGGACGTAATTCAGGCGGAATCACAGGCACCACCTTGATAATCATCCATTCCGGTTTGTTGCGATTTTTTGATGCACGGAAAGACTCCACGATCTGAAGACGCTTCAAAGCCTCGTTCTTACGTTGTTGAGAAGTGTCATTGCTTGCTTTATGACGCAATTCATAAGACAATTCATCCAAGTCGAGTCTGGCAAGCATATCGTAAATCGCTTCAGCACCCATTTTGGCAATAAATTTATTGGGATCGGTATCCTCAAGCATCTGATTTTCACGAGGAAGTGTATCCAAGATGTCTAGATATTCCTCTTCAGTGATCAATTCATTATCAATGATATTTTCGCCATTATCAGCAGCTCCGGCTTGAATGATTACATATTTCTCATAATAAATGATGGAATCCAATTTTTTGGTAGGCATTCCCAGTAAATGTCCAATCTTGTTGGGAAGTGAACGGAAGTACCAAATATGAGCAACGGGAACAACCAATTGAATATGCCCCACACGCTCGCGACGTACCTTTTTCTCCGTTACTTTAACCCCACAACGGTCGCAGACAATTCCCTTATAACGAATTCGTTTATACTTTCCACAATGGCATTCATAATCCTTGGTGGGTCCAAAAATCCGTTCACAAAACAATCCGTCTCGCTCAGGTTTATAAGTCCGATAGTTTATGGTTTCCGGCTTGAGAACCTCTCCGCTGGATAATTTTAAAATCTCTTCCGGAGATGCTAATCCGATGGAAATCTTATTAAAACTTGTCTTTGTTTTTGTTTCAGTCTTAAGAGCCATAAATTTTTATTTACAATATAATAAATTGACAACCGACAATTTATACAAAATCTTAAAAAATCACCTTTTATCTCTTTCTGTCAAGAAAAACTAGCGGAGGTGTTATTCTAAATTGACACTCAAACCCAAGCCTCTCAACTCATGCAATAACACATTAAGTGATTCGGGTATTCCAGGTGCAGGCATATTATCTCCTTTCACAATTGCTTCGTATGTGCGGGCACGTCCAATAACGTCGTCCGACTTAACAGTAAGAATTTCCTGCAAAGTATGAGCTGCTCCAAATGCTTCAAGTGCCCACACCTCCATCTCACCAAAACGTTGTCCGCCAAACTGTGCTTTACCACCCAACGGTTGTTGTGTAATCAGAGAGTATGGTCCAATGGAACGAGCATGCATCTTATCCTCAACCATATGACCTAATTTCATCATATAGATAATACCTACAGTAGCAGGCTGGTCAAATCGCTCTCCGGTACCACCATCATATAAATATGTTTTTCCATACTGAGGTATACCGGCCTTTTCTGTCCATTTGTTTATATCCTCCATCGTTGCACCGTCAAAAATCGGTGTTGCGAAGCGCATGTTCAACTCTTTTCCTGCCCAGCCAAGCACAGTCTCGAAAATCTGTCCAAGATTCATACGTGAAGGTACACCAAGCGGATTCAGTACAATATCAACTGCTGTTCCGTCTGCCAGGAAGGGCATATCTTCCTGACGAACGATACGAGACACAATACCTTTGTTACCATGGCGTCCGGCCATTTTATCACCTACGCAAATTTTGCGTTTTTTGGCAATATACACCTTAGCCACCTGAACAATACCTGTGGGTAATTCATCGCCAATCGTAATATTGAATTTCTGACGCTTAATCTGAGCATCTAATTCTTTGTATTTTTTCAGGCAATTCAGAATGACTTGTCTGATCAAGTCGTTGGTATGTGCATCCTGCGTCCATTTACTCAACTGAACAGTTGAAAAATCAATGTCACGTAATCTTTCTTCAGTAAACTTACTGTTTTTCGTAATTAAATCCGTACCGAGGAAATCTTTAACACCGGCAGAAAGTTTATTTTCCGTCAATATCAACAATTTCTCAATCAGGGTATTTTTCAACACTTGTGCTTGCGCTTCAAACTCCTCATCCAAACGAGGTAAGATGGCTTTATCGGCCAATTTTGATTTTCTGTTTTTCTGAGCCCTTGAGAACAAGCGTTTTTTGATAACAACACCTGACAATGAGGGAGTTGCCTTTAAGGATGCATCTTTAACATCACCCGCTTTATCACCGAAAATGGCCCTCAACAGTTTTTCTTCCGGAGAAGGATCGGACTCTCCCTTAGGAGTAATTTTACCAATGATAATGTCACCCGGTTCAATGGATGCACCAACGCGAACCACGCCGTTTTCATCCAAATCCTTGGTTGCTTCCTCACTAACGTTTGGAATATCAGCAGTAAATTCTTCCACACCACGTTTGGTTTCTCTTACTTCAAGTAATTGTTCAACCACATGCACGGAAGTAAAGACATCATCGCGTACCAATCTTTCGTTGATTACGATGGCATCCTCGAAGTTATAGCCTTTCCAGGGCATAAACGCAACCCTCAAGTTTCTACCCAAGGCAAGTTCACCTTGTTGAGTGGAATAACCTTCAGTAAGAATCATACCCGGCTCAACCCTGTCACCTTTACGAACCAAGGAACGTAAATCAATGGTTGTATTTTGGTTGGTCTTCTGGAATTTTGGTAATTTATATTCTTTAATAGCGGAATCGAAGCTGATAAATTCCTCTTCTTTCGTTCTTTCGTATTTTATCTTGATACATTCGGCATCAACATATTCAACAACACCGTATCCTTCAGCAGTAATCTGCGTACGTGAGTCGCGAATCAATTGTCCTTCAATACCGGTACCCACAATAGGTGCCTCAGAGCGAAGTAAGGGAACTGCCTGGCGCATCATGTTCGAACCCATCAACGCACGGTTCGCATCGTCATGTTCCAGGAAAGGAATGAGTGCAGCTGCAATTGAAGCAATCTGAGACGGTGACACGTCCATCAGTTGCACTTCATTGGGCGCAACAACCGGGAAGTCGGCTCCAAAACGAGATTTAATGCGCGAGCGAACAAAGGTTCCGTCATCATTCAACATAGCATTACCTTGTGCAACCACCAAATCTTCTTCCTCTTCAGCCGTGAAATATTGAATGCCTGCAGGACTCATATCCACAACAGCATCCTTTACCTTGCGATAAGGAGTTTCTATAAATCCAAGTTCATTGATCTTAGCATAAACACACAAAGATGAAATCAAACCAATATTCGGTCCTTCCGGTGTTTCAATGGGACACAGGCGACCATAGTGGGTGTAGTGCACGTCACGCACCTCGAAACCGGCACGTTCACGTGACAAACCACCGGGACCCAATGCCGACATACGTCGCTTGTGAGTGATCTCTGCCAATGGATTTTGCTGATCCATAAACTGTGACAAAGCATTGGTTCCGAAAAACGAATTGATAACGGAAGTTATACTCTTCGCATTGATCAAGTCAATGGGCGTAAATACCTCATTGTCACGCACGTTCATTCTTTCCCGAATGGTTCTTGCCATACGTGCCAATCCAATTCCAAACTGTGTATACATTTGTTCTCCAACTGTACGCACACGACGGTTACTCAAGTGGTCAATATCATCTACTTCAGCTTTAGAGTTCAGTAACTCAACTAAGTATTTGATAATTTCGATGATATCTTCTTTCGTCAGAATCTTTACATCAGGACTGATAGACAGATTTAGTTTGCGATTGATGCGGAATCGTCCCACGTCACCCAGATCATACCTTTTTTCAGAGAAGAACAAATTATTGATTACTTCACGTGCGGTAGACTCGTCAGCAGGCGCAGCATTACGCAACTGACGATAAATATAGACAACTGCTTCTTTTTCCGAGTTGCTCGGATCTTTCTGCAAAGTATTATAGATAATGGCATAATCTGACTGATTAGCATCCTCCTTATGTATGAGTATAGTTTGAGCACCGGATTCAAGGATATCATCGGCATGTTTCGCTTCGAGGATAGTTTCCCTATCGATAATTACCTCGTTACGTTCAATACTTACTACTTCACCCGTATCTTCATCTACGAAATCTTCAATCCAGCTCTTTAAAACGCGGGCAGCAAGTTTCCTTCCGATTACTTTTTTCAGGTTTGTCTTATTCACTTTAACCTCTTCCGCCAGGTTAAATATTTCTAAGATATCCTTGTCGCTTTCAAACCCAATAGCACGCAGAAGTGTTGTAACGGGTAATTTCTTTTTACGATCGATGTATGCGTACATCACAGTGTTGATGTCGGTTGCAAATTCGATCCATGAACCGCGGAAAGGAATGATACGTGCCGAATAAAGCTTTGTACCGTTGGCATGTATGCTTTGTCCGAAGAACACACCGGGAGAGCGGTGCAACTGAGAAACAATGACCCGTTCAGCTCCGTTGATAATAAAGGTGCCTCTTGGTGTCATATAGGGAATGGGCCCCAGATAAACGTCCTGAATCACCGTATCGAAATCCTCGTGATCAGGATCAGTACAATAAAGTTTCAGTTTTGCTTTGAGAGGAATAGCATAAGTCAAACCTCTTTCAATACATTCGTCTATACTGTACCGCGGAGGATCAACATAATAGTCAAGGAACTCAAGGACAAAATTGTTACGCGTATCGGCTATAGGGAAGTTTTCCATGAAAACTTGGTATAGACCTTCTGCTTTTCTTTTTTCAGGAGAAGTATCCATCTGAAAAAAGTCATGAAAAGATTTTAATTGAACCTCTAGAAAATCAGGATAATCAAAAATAGTTTTAATAGAGGCAAAATTGTGTCTTTGATCTTTATTTAATGAAGACATTTTCAAAGAATTAATTGTTTTGATACGGTAAAACTTAACTGCGATAAATCTGACAGTTCCAGGGTTTAGATAATAGATAGATAATAGATACGAAAGGTTTAGATTCCCATCCATGGAGGGAATCTAAACCATCACCTGTTAGAACACAGGCATTTAATTTACTTAAGTTCTACTTCTGCTCCGCCTTCTGTCAACGCTTTGTTCAGGGCGTCAGCTTCGTCCTTAGTAACACCCTCTTTAATTACAGAAGGAGCTGCATCTACAAGGTCTTTAGCTTCTTTCAACCCAAGACCGGTAAGTTCTTTTACTAATTTTACGATTGCTAATTTGCTAGCACCGGGACTTTTCAATACTACATCGAAAGATGTTTTTTCTTCTACTGCTTCGGCAGCAGCGGCGGCCGGACCGGCAGCTACAGCAACAGCGGCTGCAGCGGGTTCGATACCATATTCATCTTTTAAAATTTGAGCTAACTCGTTTACTTCTTTAACGGTCAAATTAACCAATTGTTCTGCAAAAGCTTTCAAATCTGCCATTGGAATTAAGTTTTATAGATTTTGTTTTTAAAAATTCAATATTATTTTTCCGACAATGTTTGTAACACGCCGTGAATAGTAGTTCCTCCTGATTGGAGTGCGGACACAACGTTCTTAACGGGCGACTGCAACAAGGCAATGATATCCCCGATAAGTTCGTTCTTACTCTTAATAGTAACCAGCGTTTCTAATTGATTTTCACCAATATAGAACGACTCTTCAACATATGCAGCCTTTAAAACAGGTTTTTTGGATTTGCTGTTTCTACTGAAATCTTTGATAAGCCTTGCCGGCGCATTACCGGTATTTGAAAGCATCAATGATGTTTCACCTTTTAGTACACCGAACAGCTCACTGTAATCTACTTCAGAACTTTCCAATGCTTTTTTTAGTAAAGTGTTTTTTACTACCAACAGTTTAACATCCTGTTTAAAGCAAGTTCTGCGTAAATTACTGGTTTCTTCAGCATTTAATCCGCCGATATCGGTCAGATAGAAATGTGCATAAGACTGAATCGCTGATTCAATTTGCTTTATAATTACGCTTTTATCTTCCTTTTTCATAAATTATAATTTTATTCTTCAACAGATTTTGGGTCAACTTTAATACCCATACTCATTGTGCTCGAAAGATAAATGCTCTTTACATAAGTACCCTTGGCTGAAGCTGGTTTGAGCTTTATCAAGGTAGAAATAAACTCTTTGGCATTTTCAACAATCATATCAGCAGTGAAAGACACCTTACCGATTGAAGCGTGAACTATACCGGCCTTATCAACTTTAAAGTCGATTTTACCTTGTTTTACTTCTTTGACAGCCGTTGCCACATCCATGGTTACCGTACCGCTTTTGGGGTTCGGCATCAAGCCGCGCGGACCGAGTATTCGACCCAATGCGCCTATTTTTCCCATGATTGAAGGCATCGTGATGATCACATCCACATCCGTCCAGCCACCTTTTATTTTTTCGATATATTCATCGAGCCCGACATAGTCTGCTCCGGCTTCTTTAGCCGCCGCTTCCTGATCGGGAGTACATAATGCAAGAACCCTTACTTGTTTACCGGTACCATTTGGTAACGATACCACCCCGCGCACCATTTGATTGGCTTTACGTGGGTCAACACCTAAGCGTACATCAAGATCAACAGAAGCATCAAATTTTGTAGTCGTAATTTCTTTTACTAATTCAGCTGCTTCCCGTAATGTATAGGCTTTACCCGCTTCAATCTTTGCGCTAGCCAACTTTTGATTTTTTGTTAGTTTACTCATTATTGAAGTTCTAATTAATTATTACTCGGAAATTTACCTTTTACGGTAATACCCATACTTCTCGCTGTACCGGCAACCATTTTCATGGCAGCCTCTACCTCAAAACAATTCAAATCGACCATTTTGTCCTCGGCAATTTGCTTTACCTGATCCCAGGTAACAGCAGCTACCTTTTTACGGTTGGGCTCAGCCGAGCCGCCTTTAACTTTTGAAAACTCCAGTAACTGGACAGCAACAGGCGGCGTTTTGACAATAAAATCGAATGATTTGTCGATGTAGTAAGTAATAACAACAGGCAAAACCTTTCCGGCTTTATCCTGGGTTCTGGCATTAAATTGTTTGCAAAACTCCATAATGTTAATCCCTTTGGCACCTAAAGCAGGTCCTACGGGGGGAGATGGGTTTGCTGCACCTCCTCTGATTTGTAACTTAATAAGTCCAGCAATCTCTTTAGCCATAATTGTTATTTTTGAATTTAAAAAATGGAAAATCAGTTTGTAACAGAACCAATTATTCCCGTTCTACCTGGTTGAAAGAAAGTTCGAGCGGAGTTTTCCGACCAAACACCAAAACCATAACTTTGAGTTTTTTCTTCTCGTTGTTAACTTCCTCAATGATACCCGTAAATCCGTTGAAGGGTCCTGAAACTACTTTTACACTTTCACCTTTCATGAAAGGTGTCATTAAGTTAGCTTCAGCATCCTGCATTTCATCCACAACCCCAAGAATCCTATTGATCTCAGAATTTCTTACCGGAGTGGGAACGTTGTTTTTTTCTTCCAGGAAGCCAAAAACATTTGGGATCTGTCGAATACGATGAGGAACATCACCAACAAGATTCGCCTCTATCAGGATATATCCCGGCATGAGAGTAATCTCTTTCGTGACTTGCTTTCGATTGCGAATAACAATCTTTTTTTCAGTAGGAATAACTACCTGCGAAACATACTGACCAAGATCGGTATTTTTGATTTCAGCATCAATATACTCTTTGATCTTATTTTCCTTTCCACTATAAGCACGCAAAACGTACCATTTATAATTGGTTGTTTCAGACACGTTTTATTCCTCCTAAATAATTACAATAATGCTTTGTAAACGAAAGTCATGATAGATTCAAAACTGAGGTCCATTACCCATACTATCAGTGCAATAATGATGGAAGCAATCAATACCACGATAGCACTGTTCACGAGTTCGGCGCGTGATGGCCATGTAACTTTATGAACAAGTTCTGTGTACGACTCTTTGATATAGTTTAGTACTTTCATAAAATAGATAGAATTTGCACGGGTAGAGAGACTCGAACTCCCGACACCTGGTTTTGGAGACCAGTGCTCTGCCAACTGAGCTACACCCGTGTAAAAACAACCCCACTTAAACCCTCCCCGAAAGAGGGAGGAGTTTTAAATTGCAGGGTTATTATTGGTATAGTTCACTCTCTAAAAATCTCCTTATTATTAACTCAGGAAATTTAAGGGGCTACTTAGTCAATTAACTCTATAATTTGTCCTGAACCTACTGTACGTCCACCTTCGCGGATAGCGAAACGTAAACCCACATTACAAGCTACCGGATAAATTAATTTAACTTTGATCTCCAGGTTATCGCCCGGCATTACCATTTCTGTTCCTTCCGGCAATTCAATTTCACCGGTCACGTCCAATGTGCGGATGTAGAACTGAGGACGATATTTATTGTGGAAAGGAGTATGACGACCACCTTCTTCTTTCTTCAGAATATATACTGCTGCCTTGAAAGTAGTGTGGGGAGTTACTTTTCCCGGGTGTGTAATAACCATACCACGTTTGATTTCATCTTTATCAATACCGCGGAGTAATAATCCTACGTTATCACCTGCCTGGCCTTCGTCCAAAATTTTGCGGAACATTTCAACACCTGTAACAGTTGAAGAAAGTTTTTCCGCACCTAAACCAATGATAGAAACTGCTTCACCGGTTTTAACAACACCTGTTTCAATACGACCTGTTGCAACAGTACCACGACCTGTAATAGAAAATACGTCTTCTACAGGCATCAAGAACGGTTTGTCAACAGCACGTTCGGGTAATTCAATCCAGGTATCAACGGCATCCATCAATTCCATTACTTTATCTTCCCATTCTGCAACACCGTTCAATGCACCGAGAGCAGATCCGCGGATGATAGGAGTATTATCACCATCAAAATCGTAGAAAGCAAGCAGTTCACGCATTTCCATTTCAACTAATTCCAACATTTCTTCGTCATCAACAACATCACATTTGTTCATGAAAACGACAATGCGAGGTACGTTTACCTGACGAGCCAACAGGATGTGTTCGCGAGTTTGAGGCATAGGACCATCAGTTGCAGCAACTACAATGATAGCACCGTCCATTTGAGCAGCACCGGTAACCATGTTTTTAACGTAGTCAGCGTGGCCCGGACAGTCAACGTGAGCGTAGTGACGATTTGCTGTTTCGTATTCTACGTGAGAAGTATTAATTGTAATACCACGTTCTTTTTCCTCAGGCGCATTATCGATTGAATCGAATGAACGCAATTCAGAGAGACCCCTCTTGGCTAAAACAGTAGTAATGGCTGCTGTCAGCGTAGTTTTACCATGATCCACGTGTCCAATGGTACCTACGTTTACGTGAGGTTTCGACCTGTCAAATTTTTCTTTTGCCATAATTCAAAGATTATTTTAAGATTTTAAAAGATATATAAATTAATAAAAGTTTTTCAGCAGAGCTGTTGATGGGACTTGAACCCGCGACCTCTTCCTTACCAAGGAAGTGCTCTACCCCTGAGCTACAACAGCAAAGAAGCCACTCAATTCCCCTCTTCTTAGTGGAAGAAAAATTCTCTCCAAAGAAAGAGAGGTTGAGGTCGGCATCGCTTAGAGCGGAAGACGGGACTCAAACCCGCGACCCTCAGCTTGGAAGGCTAATGCTCTATCAACTGAGCTACTTCCGCAAATTGATTTACAATTTATTGATTTAAAACCGTAAATACTTAGTGGGCAGTGAAGGATTCGAACCTCCGAAGTCGAAAGACAGCTGAGTTACAGTCAGCCCCAGTTGGCCACTTTGGTAACTGCCCTGTTTCATCATTTCAAAAAATGCAAAACAGCCCTAATTTTCGAACTTTTAGGCTTGCATTCATCGCTTTTGAGCCTCTTGTCGGATTCGAACCAACGACCCCGAGATTACAAATCACGTGCTCTGGCCAACTGAGCTAAAGAGGCAATGTATTGATAATTAATACTCTTAGTCAAATAAAAGCCGCTTAAACACCCTTATTTAAACGGCTTGCAAATTTACGCAAAAATTTCGAACTACAAAACTTTATATGCAATATTTTATTTTTTAATGAGTTTTTCCTTGAATTTTACAATTTGACGCTCAAGTGCCTCCAATGACAAATCAACGGCTTCCTCGAAGGTATCGCATACCTTGGAAGCGAAAAATTCAGCAGAAGAAACGGATATTTTTATACTTGCCTCTTTGTTGGCTGCCGTTTCCGGTTTTACCACCTTTAAATATACCTCCACATTGATAATATCATCAAACAAACGATTCAATTTCTTGGTTTTCTTCGTTACATAGGATTCCAACGCCTGCGTTGCTGTAAAATTAATAGACTGGATTCTTAAATTCATAATCACCTCCTTCTTTATATTGTTATTTGGCTCGATTAATTATTTAGCTCGTGGATGAGCTTGTTTATATATATTATGCAATGTCTCAAAACCTGTATGGGTATAAACCTGTGTGGCTGCCAAAGAACTATGTCCCAACAATTCCTTTACTGCATTGATATCTGCACCGCCGTCTAACAAAGCGGTAGCAAAACTGTGCCGTAACACGTGGGGACTGATCTGTGGTAAGGTACTGACCTGCGACATCAACTTACGAATAATATTGGAAACTAATTTGGGATACATTTTCATCCCGTTTACCCTTACAAATAAATAAGAAGTGCCCGGCCCGACAAGTTCTTCTTTCTTGTCAATATAGGTCGATATCTTCTCACACAACAATTTGTCAAGCGGAATAATGCGTTCTTTATTGCGCTTTCCTATCACCCGTAATTCTCCTGCAACAACATCAACGTCATTTTCCTTAATATTAATAAGTTCCGACAACCTGATACCTGTCATATAAAATACCGCCACAATCAGCACATCTCTTATGCGTTCAAAATTATCCTGGGGAACGTACGGGTCTGTAATAACCTGGCTGACCTCTCTGTGTTTAAAAAACACGGGAAGAGGCTTTTTTGTTTTGGGTAAAATAATTTTTAAAGTGGGATTTACCTGCGCAAGATTTTGTTTCAGCAAATAATTCCAAAAAGATTTCAAGGCAGATACTTTTCTCGAAATACTCCGGGCATTCATACCTCCTTGCATCATTTCAAATATCCATTGCTGGATCATAACAGGCTCAACATCGTCCGGGGAGAAATGTTCCGGATCAATTTTTAAAAAATGAAAAAACTGATTGATGTCCGTATCATAAGATAAAACAGTATGAGAAGAATAATTCTTCTCATACTGTAAATATTGCAGAAACCCATTTAACATGATTGTACCCAATTCTGCAACGAAAATAAAAGAAATAAATCAAAAAAACAAACTATTTTCGATTTATTTATTGAAGTCTTTTATTCTTCTGCGTCTTGCAATTTTTGCACGTAAACAGCACGCATTTTCTGGTCACGCTTGAGAATAGAAGGCTTATCAAAATATTGACGACGACGGAGTTCTTTAACAACACCCGTTTTTTCAAATTTTCGTTTGAACCTTTTCAAAGCTCTTTCAATGTTTTCACCTTCTTTTACCGGAACTACAATCATAGTTGTTCTTTATTTTGATTTGTATATTTAATATTTATTTTTTGAAATTTCGGAGTGCAAAGATAGAGAAGTTTTTTCAATCAGCAAAAAATGACATTATTTTTTACCTTTAGGTGGCTCATCTTGCTTTAATGTAAAAAGGTGCGGAGACACAATTTCAATGTCTCTTTCTTTACATACATCAAGTATATGTTGATACAATTCCGAATAAATCGGATTAAAACTATTGGTTTCATGAGTATACACACACAATGTATAACTTACATAAAAATCATTTAAAGCCGTTTGAAGAACACCGGGCTTTTTATCTTTCAATACCTTGGAAGTCCGTGAGGCTGCCTCTAACAGCGCTTCATGTATATCTTGCCAATGATACTTATAGTCGACACTGATAGTAACACTTAATACTAAGCCTTCTGTTTTTGCCATAGCCGAAAAATTGGTGGTATTTCCGGATAATATTGAAGAATTGGGAATGGTGATCTCTTCATTATAAATCGTGCGCAAACGAGTTACCAATAAGTTTTTTTCCATTACATCTCCGGTGACATCTCCAAATTTAATTCTGTCCCCAATTTTAAACGGACGCATATAGGTAATGACAAATCCGGCTACAATATTGCCAATCGCCGTTGATGATCCCAATGAAACCAGCAACCCTAAGAACACGGAAACACCGCGGAAAATAGGAGATTCCGAACCGGGAAGGTTAGGGAAAATCAAAACAAACATGAAAACATAAAGCAATACCCTGACTATGTTGAAAGTAGGAATTGCCCAATCGGAATGAAAATTACCTATTTTTAATCTTTCTGATTCAATTTCTTTAAAAAAGTATTTAACAAACCTGATCAGATATTTAAAAACGAAACAAATAACTATGATGGTAAACAATTTCGGAAGATATCTCCACACAGCGATTACCATTTTCTTAAAAGGACTCCAAACCAGCCCAAATAAAGTGGACGCCCATCCCCTGGTAAAAGGAAAAATACTAAACAAAAGTGGCAGCAACAGATAAATCAGCAGAATAATAATCACCCATTTCAGCAATTTCAACGCCCAATTAATCAAGTTCATTGCCTGCTGAGCGGTGATGAGCATGTATCCCTTATAAGAAAAATCTCTTAACCATTTGTGACTGTTTTCTTCTATTTTCCGCTCAACATATTTATGCCCTCTTTGAATGAGCATGATCATCAGCCAAATACCGGTCAGGACCAACAACACCAACCCGATTCGGGTGAGAATGGTCAGTAAGCTTCTTTCTTTATATGCCTCTTTAAATGCTTCATCGATCACTGCAATGTATTGATCCGCCAACTCCTGATTGGAAACACCCTTGCTTAGTGCATCTTCATCAGACAGACTCATGATGATGAGATCGCCGCAAATTACATCAACATAAGGTCCATCAGTTATGGTAGCAATTCCATTCTTTCTATAAAGATCTTCATCAAAAATTTTTTCTAAGCGTTCCGAAATATCCTCTGCTCTTTCTTTAGGAGTCGAGGAAACCTGACGTACATCAATGTAGAAAAGAGTGTCATCGGAAAACACAACCGGTGCAGGGGCAGTTTGGAGAACAGGTGTAACTCGTTTTTGAACTGTTTCTTGCTGTGCAAAGATCCCGAATGAACATATAAAGCCTAAAATGAAAAATGAAATATATTTCCTCATGATTACAAAAATTTGTTTCGGCAAAAGTAACTAATTATTTAAATCCTCCGGCATTTTAATCACTCTGCTCTAATCCAGGGTTTTTCGTACTTCAGTTTCTTCAAAACTTTCAATGATGTCACCTACTTTGATGTCGTTGAAGTTTTTAATATTCAATCCACATTCAAAGTTAGTACCCACTTCCTTCACGTCGTCTTTAAATCTTTTCAGGGATTCTAATTCACCGGTATAGATTACGATACCATCACGAATAACATGCACCTTATTATTTCTTTTTACCTTCCCTTCCCGTACGATACATCCGGCAATTGTACCAACTTTAGTGATTTTGAAAATTTCACGTACTTCAATGGTGGCAGTAACCTCTTCTTTAATTTCAGGAGAAAGCATGCCCTCCATCGCAGATTTGATTTCCTCTATTGCATCATAGATCACTGAGTACAAGCGAATATCAATTTCTTCTTGTTCAGCCATCTTTCGTGCCGAAGCAGTAGGACGTACCTGAAAACCACAGATAATGGCGTTGGATGCAGCAGCCAATAAAATATCTGAATCGGATATAGCTCCAACGGCTTTGTGGATCACATTCACCTGAATATTTTCTGTCGACAATTTTTGCAAGGAATCGGCAAGCGCCTCTACAGAGCCATCCACATCTCCTTTAACAATGATGTTCAACTCTTTAAAATCACCCAATGCAATACGACGACCCAACTCATCCAAAGTAAAGTGTTTCCTGGTCCGGATATCCTGTTCACGCTGCAATTGCTCGCGTTTGTTGGCAATATCTCTCGCTTCCTGCTCAGTGGGGATCACATTAAAATTATCGCCTGCCTGCGGTGCTCCATTCAAACCAAGAATCAATACGGGTTCTGCCGGCCTTGCTTCTTCAATGCGCTGATTGCGCTCATTGAACATGGCCTTGATCCGGCCAAAATAAGTACCGGCCAAAACAATATCACCCATTTTAAGCGTACCGTTTTCTACCAATACAGTAGCAACATAACCCCTTCCTCTGTCCAGGGAAGATTCTATAACTGAACCCACAGCACGTCGGGAAGGATTGGCTTTTAATTCGAGTAATTCAGCCTCAAGCAATACCTTTTCGAGTAGCTCTGCCATGCCGGTACCTTGCTTTGCAGAAATGTCCTGTGATTGATATTTACCTCCCCACTCTTCTACCAAATAATTCATATTAGCCAGGGCTTCCTTGATCTTATCGGGATTTGCACTTGGCTTATCAATCTTATTAATAGCAAAAACGATGGGAACACCGGCAGCGGATGCATGATTGATTGCCTCAACGGTTTGCGGCATCACACTATCATCAGCTGCAACAATGATGATGGCAATGTCAGTCACTTTAGCACCCCTTGCGCGCATAGCTGTAAAAGCCTCGTGACCGGGTGTATCCAGAAAAGTGATGCGCTGCCCGTTATCCAATTTTACATTGTAGGCTCCGATATGTTGCGTAATTCCTCCGGCTTCACCGGCAATCACGTTCGTTTTACGAATATAGTCAAGCAAAGAAGTTTTACCATGGTCAACGTGTCCCATCACAGTTACAATGGGTGCCCGTTGTTCCAAATCTTCCTCCCGATCCGGCTCGTCATCTCCAATTGCTTCCACCACATCGGCACTAACAAACTCCGTAGTAAAGCCAAATTCATCAGCGACGATATTGATGGTTTCGGCATCCAGGCGTTGATTGATAGATACCATCACACCAATGCTCATACAGGTAGCAATAACTTGATTGACAGAAATATCCATCATCACAGCCAATTCACTCACAGTTACGAACTCCGTAAGTTTTAATACTTTTTCCTGCTGACGTTCCTGGATTTCCAATTCGGTCTGACGAGCAGACGCGCTGTCTCGTTTCTCTCTACGATACCTGGCTCCCCTGCTGCTTTTTTTCCTGCCCGAAGCTGCCATCCTGGCAAGGGTTTCCTTGATCTGACGTTCTACTTCTTCCTGATCAACAGCGGTTTTCAAAGGCTTCCTCAGTTTGTCTTTATCTACTTTAGCACCTCGTGAGTCTGATCTTCTCTGCTGGTCTGCCGGAAAATACTCAACATCAATCTTTTGAGTGGAAAATCTTTCTCGTTTCTTTCTCTTTTTGCTATCCTCGCGTTTATCCAAAAAGGCTTTCTTGTTTTCGAGGGCTAATCTGGACTTTTCTTCTCTTTCTCTCTTTTTCTGCTCACGCGTCTTGGCTTTCGGACGAGTTGTTTGATTGATGGCATCCAAATCCAACTCACCTTTAATCTTTATATTAATGTCCGGAGTGGGGATGGAAACGGAAAACAATTCCCCTTCCTCAGGATCTTCTGTACCTTCTACTTCCGATTTTTCTTCCTTTACATCTTCAACCTTTTCTATCGGCTTAGCCGGTGCCGCAGTTTTCGTTTTAGCTTTAGCTTTCGTTTTGGTTTTTGGTTTAGCCGGAACAGCAACTGCATCTTCTTCAACTTCCTTTTTTGGCTCTTCCTCTGTTTGAGCAACAGACGCCACTTCTTTTACAGAAGCTTCCTCCCTAACTTCTTTGACTTCTTCTTTAACTTCCCTAACTTCTCTGACATCTTTAGCTTCTTCCTTCTTCGCTTTCGGTTCATCCAATTCAATCGTGCCGACATGTTTGAGTTTAAGCAGGCGATCCGTCGGAGTTTCAACAGTAAATACTTCTTCCTGTTTTTCTTCAGGTGCCTGTTCTCCATATCCTTCCAAAGCAACAGTTGTCGCCTTTTCCTTTTGAAGACGCTCCTGAGTCATACGCTCTGCCTCTAATTTTAATGCCATATCCTTATTGAATTCCTTGGCCAACAGCAAATACAAATCATCCGACAACCTATAATTAGGATCAGCTTCGATTGTACTACCTTTTTTAGCCAAAAAATCAACAGCGGTAGAGATACCGATATTCAATTCTTTGCAAGCTTTAATTAGTCTAATGGGCATATTATAATAGTATGTTATTTTTAACGTTTGACAATTGGGAACTCTCTCGGCTATTTAGATTGCTACTCTTCTTGACTGTCTCCTTGAATTTTGTCCTGAACTTCTTCTTGTTCTTCTTCTTGTTCTTCCGTTTGAGTTTCTTCTTGTTCTCCGGGTTGCTCTTCTTCTTGAATTTCCTTTACACTTTCCTCTTCTAAGTCAATATCCCGGTTTTCATCCTGAAACTCTTCCTGATAATGTTCCTCATCTTCAAATTCAGACCGCAATATTGCCAGGGCCTCATCAATGGTTTCTTCTTCAAGATCAGTTCTTCTGATCAGATCCTGACGTGGTACGGCCAACACACTTTTAGCGGTATCGTATCCAATATTTTTAAACACATCGATAACCCACTGTTCAATTTCATCATTGAATTCGTCCAGATAGATATCTTCTGTTTCTTCCTCATCATCAAGTTCACGATACACGTCCAATGTGTATCCGGTGAGCATGCTTGCAAGTTTAATATTCAGTCCACCTTTCCCGATAGCCAGGGAAACTTCTTCCGGCCTCATATAGATCTCGGCTCTTTGTTCTGCCTCGTTGAGACGGATGGAAGATATTCTTGCCGGACTCAAAGAGCGTTGAATAAATAAACTTATGTTATTCGTAAAATTAATAACATCGATATTTTCATTGCGTAATTCCCTAACAATCCCGTGAATGCGTGATCCTTTAACACCCACGCAAGCTCCCACCGGATCAACCCTGTCATCGTAAGATTCAACGGCCACCTTGGCTCTTTCTCCCGGCACACGGGCAATTTTTTTGATGGTGATCAGACCTTCATTGATTTCCGGAACTTCAAGTTCAAACAATCTTTCTAAAAAAACCGGTGAAACCCTGGAAAGTATGATTTTAGGATTGTTGTTTTTTTTCTCAACCACGGCCACTACCGCACGTACGGTATCTCCCTTGCGATAAAAGTCGGTTGGTATCTGTTCTGACTTTGGCAAATACAACTCATTGCCTTCTTCGTCCAGCAACAACATTTCTTTTTTCCAAATCTGGTATAGTTCGGCATTTACGATCTGCCCAACTTTTTCGCTGTATTTTGCAAAAACATTCTCCTTTTGCAATTCTAATATTTTTGAAGACAAGGTCTGTCTGAGATTCAGAATTGCCCTGCGACCAAAACTCATAAAGTCAAGTGCATCCGTCACCTCTTCACCCACTTCAAAATCCTCATCCACTTTTTTAGCATCGGACAATTTGATTTGCGTATTTTCATCTTCAAACTCATCATCTTCTACCACAACGCGGTTACGATATATTTCGAAGTCACCTTTATCAGGATTGATAATTACATCAAAATTATCATCACTACCGAACATTTTGGAGATAACGCTTCTGAATGACTCTTCCATCACAGCTATCAGCGTCATCCTGTCAATACCTTTTAATTCTTTAAATTCTGAAAAAGTATCTATCAAATTAACAGCTTCTTTTTTGCCCATGTTTTTATTTGAATCTAATAATCAATTTTGTTGTTTTAATATCCTTGAAAGTTAAATATACATCTTCATAAACCGTGGTTTTACGTTTTGCACCTTCCGGTTTTACCATTTGCGTGGTCGTTAACTGAATGCCTTCATCGGTAACAGACTTCAAAACTCCACTAAACTTTCCGCCATGAACAGTAACAACATCCACCTCCTTACCCACATTTTTTAAATACTGTTGATGAATTTTGAAAGGAGAACCAATGCCGGCAGAGCTGACTTCCAACTCGTAATCTTCCTCATCCCTGTCCAAGTTTGAATGAATAAATCTTGTTAAATCAGCACAATCATCGATACTAACTCCCTCAAAGGAATCAATTTCAATTTTGATGCGATTGTCAGGAGCAATATTCAGGTCTACGAGATATAATTCTTTCTCGTGAACATATTCTTTAACCAACTGATTTATAAAATCTTTATCCATTATTGTTTTGTTTCTTCCAATAACAAAGGGGACATTCAGTCCCCTCCACACTTCATTATCGGCTGCAAAGATAATATTTTTTATATTAAAAACAAATTGTTTGTTTTATCTTTCACCGTATTGCTTCTGATAATAAGACTGATACTGACCGGAAGTGACATGGTCCATCCATTCCTGATTAGCCAAATACCAGCTTACTGTTTTCTCCAGCCCTTCTTCAAACTGCAAAGAGGGATTCCATCCCAATTCTTCCGACAATTTGGTGGGATCAATGGCATAGCGCAAATCATGTCCTGCTCTGTCTTTAACAAAAGTAATCAACTTAGCGGACTCTCCGGGCTGACGCCCTAATTTTTTATCCATGATCTTGCACAACATGCGGATCAAATCTATATTAGTCCATTCATTATGACCACCAATATTATAGGTTTCCCCATTCTTTCCGTTATGATAAATCACATCTATCGCCTGTGCGTGATCGTTTACCCACAACCAGTCGCGCACATTTTCACCTTTTCCATAAATAGGGATAGGCTTCATGTTTTTAATATTATGAATAGCCAGCGGGATCAACTTCTCCGGAAACTGATGCGAACCATAATTATTCGAGCAATTGGAAATCACAATGGGCAATCCATAAGTATGGTAATAGGCACGCACAAAGTGATCGGAAGAAGCTTTGGCAGCCGAGTACGGACTTCTGGGGTCATAGGCGGTTTCTTCAGTAAAGAATCCGGTATCGCCCAAAGAACCATATACTTCATCAGTAGAAACATGATAAAACAGCTTTCCTTTCATATTGTCTTTCCAGGCATTTTTGGCAGCATTCAGCAAATTCGTCGTGCCGAAAACATTGGTCCTTACAAAAGCAAAGGGATCGGTAATTGACCTATCCACATGCGATTCAGCGGCCAAATGAATAACCCCGTCAAATTGATATTTGGCAAACAACTCAGGAACCAATACTTCATCCGTAATATCACCTTTGACAAAAGTATAATTGGGCAGATTTTCGATATCCCGCAGATTTTCCAAATTGCCTGCATAAGTCAGGACATCTAAATTTACAATGTGATATTCAGGATACTTAGTCACAAAAAGTCGCACCACATGCGAACCAATAAAGCCGGCACCTCCGGTAATCAATAATGTTTTCAATGTTAAATGATTTTTAGTTGATATTGACTTAAATACGTATTATAATACAGATTATATTCTCTCCGAAAATAATCCCCACAAAAATAGTTAAATATTCTGAATGTAAAAAGCTTTTTCGGGAAACAATGAAGCGTTACCTTACTTTCAAAAAAATCAAGTACATTTGCAAGAAACGAAAAAAGACATGCAACCTTTAGCAGAACGTATGCGTCCCCAAACATTGGACGGATTTGTCGGTCAGAAACATTTGGTCGGTGAGGGAGCCATTTTGCGCCAGATGATAGAGTCCGGACATATTGCGTCCTTTATCATGTGGGGACCGCCGGGCGTAGGAAAAACAACTTTGGCAAAGATCATTGCCAAGCAACTGGATTGTCCCTTCTACGTTTTGAGTGCCGTTACTTCCGGTGTAAAAGATGTTAGAGAAGTCATAGAAAAAGCAAAATCCAACCGCTTATTTACTCAAGGCAAAAGACCGATATTGTTCATAGATGAAATACATCGTTTCAGCAAATCGCAGCAGGACTCTCTGTTAGGAGCCGTTGAGAACGGTACCATTACCTTGATCGGTGCCACTACTGAAAATCCGTCTTTTGAAGTTATCACTCCCCTACTCTCCCGTTGTCAGATATATGTGTTGAAGCCATTGGATGATGAGGATTTGTTGGAACTGCTGCACCGCGTTATCAAAACAGATGAACGGCTAAAAAACTTAGACATCCAAATTGATGAAACCGAAGCCATTTTACGTTTTGCAGGGGGCGATGCCCGCAAATTATTAAACATCATTGAGCTTGTCAGTTCCTCCAACCAGGGCGAAACCATCCACCTGACCAATGCCGTTGTCACAAAGAAGCTGCAGCAAAATCCCATGGCTTATGACAAAGATGGGGAAATACACTACGACATCATTTCCGCTTATATCAAGTCCATCCGCGGCAGCGACCCCGACGCCGCCATCTATTGGTTGGCACGCATGATCGCCGGCGGCGAAGACCCCAAGTTCATAGCACGCAGGTTGGTTATTTCAGCAGCCGAAGATATAGGATTGGCCAACCCCAATGCCTTGCTGTTAGCCAATGCCTGTTTCGATGCCCTTCAGAAAATCGGCTGGCCCGAAGGCAGGATCATCTTAGCAGAAACCACCATTTATTTAGCCGCATCCCCCAAAAGCAATTCAGCCTACCTGGCCATTGACGATGCCCTGGCTCTGGTAGAAGAGACCGGCAACCTGCCTGTACCCCTGCATTTACGGAATGCCCCCACCAAATTGATGAAAGACCTGAACTACGGTGCTGACTACAAATACTCCCACGACTACCCCAACCATTTCGTTAAACAGCAATTCATGCCCGATGAATTGATCGACCACCGCATCTGGAAAGTGCAGGAAAACACAGCCGAAAAGAAATTGGGAGATTGGTTGAAGGGGTTGTGGGGGAAAAAGGAACCCCCGCACTAAGACGAGGGCTCTACTTTAATGTTTTCACAACGGAATAATCCTTATTGTGAATTGCTTTAAAAAATTGTGTGACAAATATAAGTATGTTTGTTTAATTCTCCAAATATTTGGGGAAATAAAATAAAACATTTAATTTCAAAGCCTGAAATTTAACATTAAAAAACAAACTGATTAATATCAAAATATCATGAAAAGAATATTGGGATTGGATTTAGGTACAAATAGCATTGGTTGGGCGTTAGTAGAAATTGACCATGAAAAAAAAATTGTAAAGATAATTGGACTTGGTTCACGTATTTTACCGATGGACGCCGGAGAGATTGGAGATTTCGAACGCAGCGGAAAAATAAAAAGTACCACAGCACAACGTACTGAAAAAAGAGGACCTAGACGATTAAATGAAAGATATTTACTGCGTCGAGATAGATTGCACTTGGTTCTTGATTTGCTTAATGCTTTACCTGCACATTACAAACTTGAAATTGATTTCACAAATTCAAAAGGAGAGAAATGTGGTCAATTTAAAACAAATAAGGAGCCTAAGTTGGCCTACTTTCCAAAACAAAAAGGCGAAAAAGCAAAATTTCTTTTTATGAATTCCTATAAAGAGATGTTGGATGACATAAATAGTGATAACGTTAAAAATGAAAAAAGGAAAAGAATTCCTTATGATTGGACATTGTACTATTTACGACAAAAGGCTCTGTCAAAAAAGATAAGTTTGGAAGAATTAGCCTGGGTCTTATTAAGTTACAATCAAAAAAGAGGATATGAGAAAACAGAAGTAGAGGATAAGTCAACTAATGATTCAGAGTTTGTTGAAGAATTGGATTTGCGTGTTTTAGATGTGTTTGAAAAGGAAAAAGAAGGAAAAAAATATTTTGAAATACATTTAGATGGGAATGATAAATTTACATATAATGAATATTCTGACATTCAAATGACATTTAAAGATGATTTAAAAGAAGTTGTAAAAATATCAAAAGTTGACGATGAAGGTAATATAGATAAATCAAGAACAGAATATAAAATTACTGATATCTATTCTTTGAAAATTCAAAAGTTTGATTACGAAAGAATAGATGCAAAAAACAAATATACACTGACATATCAAAATGGTTGGATTGAAACTAAATTAACGGCAAACTATTTTAACTTTAAATATAAAAATGCTCTCAATAAACCTTACGATTATATTGTAGAAACTGTTTATGACAATCATGGAAAGTTTAAGACTCAGCAAGGTAAAGAAAGAAAGCTCAGAGAACCTGATTTTGGAGACAATTCGTCTGATTGGACACTATTAAAAAAGAAAACCGAGAAAGAAGCACTAGCTTTTAATTCAGAGCTTGGTTTAGTTCATAAAAATGGAGAAGTGAAAAAATACATTTCACCAAAAATTTACAATGTACTAAAAAATGATGCTAAAAATGGAGCACAAACTAAAATAATTGGTGGAATGTTCCAAGTTGTAGACAGGGACTTTTATCGTGAAGAGTTAAACCAAATTATCTCTACTCAAAAACAATTTCACACAAATTTAGCCGACAGAGACATATTTGAACAGTGTGTAAAAACCCTTTATCCAAAAAATGAAAACCATCAAAAGTCATTGTTAGAAAATAAAGATGCCATACAACATTTATTGGTAGAAGATATTTTATTGTATCAAAGACCACTCAGAAGCAAAAAGTCAGAAATATCCGACTGTAAATATGAAATAAGATATTGGAGAGATATTGTTGATACAGAAACAGGCGAAATACACCCAAAGAAACAGCCTGTCTATGTAAAGGCAGTTTCCACATCCCATCCGTACTTTCAGGAGTTTAGAATTTGGGACAAACTGCACAATTTAAAGTTAATTCAATTAGACAAAAAGGTAAATGGCAAATCATCAACCAATCAGGATGTTACAAAAGATTACTTCAAAAGCAGCAAAGAATATCAGGAACTATTTGACGAATTAAACAACAGAAAATCACTAAATCAAGATCAGTTTCTAACTTATTGCAATAAAAAATTCAATATTGGCTATAAGTCTAAGAGTAATGACAATAATTTTGTTTGGAATTTTCCAGCAGAAGATGAGATTAAAGGAAATGAAACAAGGGTTAGCTTTGCTACACGATTTAAGCGATGTGGCTTTTCAAATTACAAGGATTTTCTAACCCAGAAAAAGGAATTAGAACTTTGGCACTACTTATATTCAGTTAGTTACAAAGACAGAATAGCAAATAACAAAAAAAGCATAACAACTTTTTTCAATAATTATTTTAACGATTTCGAGATTGAAGAGAAAGTTAAAGAAAAAATCATTAATGATTTTTCAAATTATCCAAAATTTAAATCAAACTACTGTGCGTATTCAGAAAAAGCTCTTAAAAAGTTTATTCCAATAATCAACTTAGGAGAGTACAAGGAGTATTCATGGTTGTCTGAAAAATGGTATAAAAACTGGCAAGCTGTGCTTGAAGTACGTAAACTCGAAATACTTGAAAGATTAAAGAAAATTGATTTCAATACGGACAAACCCGATTATTCTAAAGTAGAACAAACAAATGTAGATTATTCTATAGGTGAGCTACTGTTTCCGAAAGGCTTGTTTAATGTGTTTAGAGACTTCAATTCACAAGAAGAATTCAAAGAACTCAATCTAACAAAAGCATCGTATCTTATTTATGGCAGACATTCTGAATTAGCATTCGCAAAATATTGGAACTCACCTGATCAAATTAGAAAAGAATTGCATCAAGAATTAAAACAACACTCTTTAAACAATCCTGTTGCAGAGAAAGTACTTCTTGAAATGATGCAGATAGTTGCCGATATTTGGGAATATTATGGAAAAGGTGAACAAAAATTCTTTTCACGTATTCATGTAGAGGTTGGAAGAGATTTAAAGAAATCTGCGAAAGAGAAAAAAGCTGAAACCAAACGAATGTCAAGTAACAGAGCGCAAAACAAGCGTTTACGTTACATTCTTGAAAATTTCTTAAAAAACCAACCCTATAATGCTAATCCGAATAATTCAGACCACTTTGAAAGATTGAAAATTGCAGAAGAGGGAGCAGAACACAAAAGCAATATTGATAAAAAGTTTTTTGAAGAAAATGAAAAGCTAAGAACCGAAAAAATAACCAAAAAAGACATTGATGAAATTCTAAAAAAAACACGGATTTCCCAAACAGACTTTATTAAATACAAGCTGTGGATAGAGCAAGGCTATCGTTCACCCTATTCAGGAAAAATTATAAAACTAACGGATTTATTTGATGGCACAAAATACAACATCGACCATATTTTCCCACGAGCCTCTGTTACAAATAATTCTTTAAGTAATAAAGTTGTATGTGAATTAGAAATCAATGAATTGAAAGGCAACCAAACAGGTAGAGAGTTTGTCAACAACCCTAAAAAAAGAATTGTTTCTTGCGCTGCACATAAAACAACAGGTGATAAGGAAGGATTAACAGAGATTTTAGACGATCAAAAATATGTCGCACTCGTAAAGCAGCATTTTTATGATAAAAAACGCTATATCTTATTATCCAAAGAAATTCCAAAAGGATTTATTAGCAGCCAATTGAATACAGCTAGACATATTGCCAGAAAAGCAATGGAACTACTGAGCCATATAGTTAGAGAAGAAGGCGAAGTTGAGTTTCGTTCCAAAAATGTACTCCCTGTTACAGGAGCGGTTACAAATGAATTAAAGCGAGCATGGAGGTTAAACGAAGTTTGGACCGAATTAGTCGCACCGCGTTTTATTAGATTAAATGAACTAACTCAATCAAACCTATTTGGAGAGGAACGAGATTCTAAAGGGCACAAGTATTTTGATTGTAATTTAGACAAAACAATACGAGACAAAAATGAGGCTTATGATATTAAGCGTATTGACCACCGTCATCATGCTTTAGATGCCCTAATCATAGCTTTATGTACTGAGGAACATGTGAACTACATCAACAACATTAATGCCGATGCAAAATCAGATGATTTCGGTAAACAAAAGCAAATTGAAAAGTATCGACAGACACTAAAACGCAAAATAATGTTTACCAAAAAAGATGAAACAGACAATGAGAACAATTGGTACTACATGTTACCAGGCGAAAAACGGATGGATAATGCTGAAAATTCGAATAGAAATTCAGTAATTGAGATGTTATATCATTATAAGGATTTTGATACTTTCCATAGCGATTACAGAAAAATGATTTTGACTGCACTGCAACAAACAATCTCAACATTTAAGCAAAATCTTAGAGTAATAAACAATAGAGTTAACTATTATCAAGCCGAACCAAACACAAAAAAGAGAGTAGCACAAGAACCAAAAACACAAAAAGACATTAACAAATCAAGCAATAAATACAATTGGGGAATTAGAAGAAGTCTTGGTAAAGAGACTTATTACAGTAAAATTGATATAGGAGAACGGGAAAACAAAAAATTGATTACAAAGTCTAATTTCTTTTTCAACAATATAGATGCAATTGTAAATCCTGATTTAAGAAATCAAATAAAAAAGGTAAAAGATATATCTGTTTCCGAAGATGATTTTAAACAAAATCTTAAGAACAACTTCAAAAATATTAAGGTTGAGTGTATTTCATACAAGATTGCAGGACGATTTAATAACGAGTTAGATTCTACCTTCAACAGTGATAAGATAAAAAAAATAGTTGATCTTGAAGGGAACACTAAAAAAATCTTATTCAATCACTTGATGCAGTTTGATACAATTGAATTGCCTTTTGAGGAAGCTATTATCTATTATAACGCATTGTTAGAAAAAGATGAATTTGAAGTAATTATTAACAATAATGATGTAAACATTAAAACAAACACTGAACTTTTTAATTATCTAAGAAACAATAAGTTCAATTACAATAAAGTAGATTATTCTAAACTGAATGTTTTTATAGATAAGGTTAAATCACGTAATTTCAGACAAGAATTGCAATTTCAAGACAAAATCAAAGAACATCCAGAAATTGCTTTTACTCCGCAAGCGATTGAAAAAATGAATGAAAAAGATGAGCTAAAAAGGTTAAATGGAGGGAAAGACCATAAACCCATATATAAAGTCAAGACATTTGAAGGGTTTGGCAACCAAAGAGCTATAAGTAAGGATACAATGTCTATCAAATCAAAGCAATTTGTAGTAAACGATGCAGGTACAAATATTTATCTTGCTGTCTATGAAATAGATGATAAAACAAAAATATCAAGGAAAAATTCAATAAGGCTATTCAGAGAAATAAGTATTTTTGATATAATTGAATTTCAAACAGCAACAAATTCAAATAACTTGCCTATTGAAAAATTCATATTTAATGATGAGGGAGAAAAGTACAATTTCTTATTTACTTTAACTCAAAATGATACTGTGAAGATTAATTACGACAATAGTGATATAATTTTTGCATTTAATCGATATTCAAAAGGAGACGTGTATTTTAGACCTATAAACCATGCCTACGAAATATACAAATATGAAGTAGATTTGAGAATTGATAAAGATACAGGAAAATTAGGAGGTTCTCAGGTAAATGAAACAACAAGTTTCAATGGCAAACAAATCAAAAATATTTGCACTAAATTAAACATTAATCGTTTAGGAGAAATTACTGATAAAAAATGATTAAAAAAACACTCTACTTTGGCAATCCCGCATATCTCAGTTTGCGAAACAAACAATTAGTTATCCAATTACCCGAAGTAGTGAAAAACGATACATTACCTGAAAGTTTTAAAGCAGATGCCGTAAAAACCATTCCGGTAGAAGATATTGGTATAGTTATTCTGGACAATAAGCAGATAACTATTACACATGGATTAATGGAAGCTTTGCTTGAAAACAATTGTGCTTTGATCACTTGCAATAGTTCCCGAATGCCTGTCGGATTAATGTTGCCGCTTGCAGGAAACACCACACAAACCGAAAGGTTTAGAGACCAAATAGATGCATCTGTTCCGCTTAAAAAGCAACTTTGGCAACAAACCGTTCAGGCGAAAATCCAAAACCAGGCTTATGTTTTGGAAAACAAATCAGAAGTTGTGGTAAAAAATATGCTTATATGGGCAAATGATGTAAAAAGCGGCGATCCAGACAATTACGAAGCACGTGCGGCGGTCTATTATTGGAATAATTTATTTCCCAATATCCCGGGTTTTACACGTGGCAGAGAGGGCGAACCACCTAATAATTTGCTGAATTACGGTTATGCCATTCTTCGTGCGGTAGTGGCTCGCTCGTTGGTAGCCAGCGGACTTCTACCCACGTTAGGGATTCATCATCGTAATAAATATAACGCTTATTGTCTTGCCGATGATATTATGGAACCTTATCGTCCATTCGTGGATAAATTGGTGTTCGAGATGATGGAGAGCGGAATAGATATTTCTGAATTATCGCAAGAGATAAAAGCTCAATTGCTTAATATTCCGGTTCTTGACGTGGTTATCAACAACCAACGCAGTCCGTTAATGATTGCTGTTGGACAAACAACCGCATCACTCTACAAATGTTTTTCGGGTGAAATCCGAAAGATAAAATATCCTTCATTCGGTTAGTTAGACTAACAATGTAAAACGATTATGGAACGGTTTAGCGAATATAGAATTATGTGGGTACTTGTATTTTTCGATTTGCCAACCGAGACCAAGAAAGACCGAAAGATATATGCGGACTTTCGAAAGAAACTGATTCAAGACGGTTTTACTATGTTTCAGTTTTCTATTTATTTGCGCCATTGTGCCAGTAGAGAAAATGCAGAAGTGCATATCAAACGGGTAAAAAGCTTTCTTCCACCCGCCGGACAAGTCGGTATCCTTTGTATTACCGACAAGCAATTTGGAAATATGGAATTGTTTGTCGGTAAAAAAGAAAAAGAAGTAAAAACTCCCTATCAACAATTAGAGTTGTTTTAGCATAAATAAATCCCGCCTTTTGAGCGGGATTTATAAGATCTGAACAACGATTTTTTAATTCTAATATTCTCTACAACTTACTGTATTTGAGTGAAATATTGACATCCTGTTGTTCAGAATATCAAAGATACAATTTTTTGAAAGCAATTCACAACCATCAGGTA
>Ga0209718_1001167_pt1 | contig 30976 bp, 42 predicted proteins | sample AD_JPNAS1_MetaG_FD_184420 | JGI IMG/M metagenome (GOLD analysis project Ga0209718, IMG submission 184420) | Active sludge microbial communities of municipal wastewater-treating anaerobic digesters from Japan - AD_JPNAS1_MetaG (SPAdes) (version 2) | ecosystem: Engineered > Bioreactor > Anaerobic... | reverse complement strand
ACAAGGCAGAGTTAAAGTAGGAAATAATTTTGAATTACACACGGAAACAAAAGCACCGAGCGGATTTTGTTCTGCTAAAATAGCCACAGGAGAAAGTGGAGGAGTTAGAACTTATAAAACTTGGGCAGTAGCAGAAAATAAAATTCTTAAATCTAAGGATTTTGGCGAGTTTGAGGAAGACACAGGCACAAATTTAGGAAACACAGACGAAGGAAGTGATATACTTTCTCTTAAAGATGACACAGGAGAAGAAATAGTTTCTTTACAGTATTCTGTTTTAGGAAATGATAATATTAAAATAACAGGTGAAGGTTCAACTCAAAAATGGGGACAGACCATAGAACTTCACGGATATTTAAAGGATATTGAAATAAATATTAAAAAGGTTGGCTCGCCAACTGATAACTTTAAGATAGATATCCAAGAAGATAATAGTGGATCGCCAAGTGGAGTGAGTTTAACTTCTAAAACAATAGCAGGGACGGAATTAACAACCTCATATACTACGGAAACTTTGGATTTTTCTGGTGATGTAAAACTTTTAGATGTAGATAAAACTTATTGGGTTATTTTTGAAAGAGATGGTGCGGCAAGTTCTGTTAATTATTATGTTATACAATTTATTGGCACAGAAGATGAAGACGCAGACCCTTATGCGAGCGGAGGATTAAAGAGTTTTGATGGAACTAATTGGAAAAATTGGAAACTACCTAAAAGCACATTAGTAGATGAGAATGACAAAGGAAAATTACCAACCGCTAATAACGCTGTGAGCGGAGAAACTGGGTGGAGTAATCCACAATATGCTTATACTGTAGTAACTAGTGATGCTTTTTATGCTTATGCTGATACAGCAGTAGGGGTTGCTAAAAAACATGTTTGGAAAGGGTTTGGATTTAGTATTCCTTCAAGTGCTATTATAAAAGGGATAGAGGTAAAAATAAGATACTCACAAAATAAAGATGACTACGGAACAACCCCTATCACAATTGCTTTAACTAAAAATGCTAATGATATAGCAGGAACTACACAAAGAGTTTGGGCATCAACAACAATAACTAGTGCGACTAAAGGCGGTATTGATGATTTATGGGGAGTTAATTGGACTCCAGCGGAAATAAATAGTGCTGATTTTGGAGTAAGATTAGAAAATCCAATAGGAGTTGAAGAAGTTACTCTTCAGCACAGAGTAATGTATATATATGTTTCTGTTTATTATCAAGAAGAAGACATAGAAAACGAAAACTATTTAGACGCTGGAATAAAAGTTCAAACAAGTTTTCCTTTAGCAGACGAAAGATTATATGTTTCAACTACAAATGATATTGTATTTACAGACGAAGAAAACTCTCGTTGGTATTCTCTTTGGAAAGGCATATTAAGACAAGAAGAATTAAATAAAGATTATCCAAGAGTTTTGAAATCTTGGGGGATAAACCAAGTTCTCTTTATTGGAAATGATAACAAAGTTAGTAGTATATCGCACAGGGCTTCAGATTCTACTTATGTAGATTATGGAAGGTTAACTTTACCGCCATCTCATTTTGTCAAATGGATGGTAACTACCAAGACATCTATATTTATCGGATTTGAAAACAAAGATTCAGTCAACTTGCCATCTTTGGTAGTTTATTATGAGCCATTTTCAGAATATACAAGAGTATTAGATATTCCCGAAGGTTCAACAATAGGATTTTTAATGAATGAGAATTGCTATATAATAGATATACGAGGAAAATTAAGGGCTTGGACTGGAGTTAGGTTTGAAGATGTTAATTATTTACCCACTTACTTTTTAGGAGAATCAATAACTTTACCTCATAGAAACGCCTTTGCTCAGCACGAAGGAAATACTCATTTCTTATGGAGTGGAAAATATCCTTATCCGATGGGAGTTTGGATTTACGAAAATAAACAATTCTATCATAAAGGAAGTTTTTTACCTGATTCAAATTCTTATGGCTCATTAGAAGGAACTTGTAAAGCATTATATAGTGATGGCACGAATTTATTAGCAGGGGCTTCTGTTTCAACCGGAGGAGCAACTTTGGAAGGTATATTTAATCACACCACAGGAAAAAGAGGGTGGATTATAACGCCTAAAATTCCATCAGAACAAATAAATAACATCTGGCAGGATATAGTTATAAAATACTCACCTATTAAACCATCTGTATCTTCTGGAAATTTTGTGGTAAAATATAGGACAGAACCTTCTAAAATTGGAGAAGGAATAAATGCGGATAAGTTTAATGGAGAATGGACTTCTTCAAATACTTTTACTTGTAGCGATGCTCTTTTTACGAGCTATATAACAACAAAATCTATTGAGGTAGGAAACGAAGTTATAATAAGAACAGGGCAATGTGCTGGACTCACTGCCCATATCACAGATATAACAGAGGGGACTATCACAATAGATGAAGAAGTCGAAGTTGAATCTGGAACATTTATTTTTAGTGTAGAAAATTGGAAGAAAATAAACTTTACAGAATTTAAGAATACTAAATTTTCTAATATTGCCAGCATAGGAGATAAAAAGGCAGAATGGATACAATTCAAAATAGAAATAAGACAAGATTATGAATTAGAAGAAATACAAATTAATACAATAACAGATTCAACAATAAATAAAAAATAATATGTTAGAACAACCATTAGAACAATTAAAAAATATACAAAAAAGGGCAGAAGAAATTTCTGGGCAAGTTGATATTTTGTCAAAAGCACAAAAGGCGGGAATGACTATTACTCCCAAAACATCGGTTGAGGAAGCACAAAGTTTTATTTCTTCTCAACCAACAATCAATGTAGAAAATAATATAAAGCCTCCTAAACCACCAGAGCCAACAGATATAACTAATTATACCCAAAGCATTCAAAAAGAATTAGAAAAACAACGACTTGAACTTGAAAAGCAATATCAAACTCAATTAGAAACTATTCAAAAGCAATTAGAGGAATCAAGAAAATTACAAGAACAAACTATTCAAAAACAAGAATCAACTATTCAACAGGCAGAACCTTTAACTCAACCATTTAGACAAGATATTGAAGAAAAAGAAAGAGAAAGATTGAAGGTTGAAGAAAACTACTTTGCTAATCAATCTCTTGTTAATGAATTAGATTCACTTTTAACTGAAATAAATACAAGTAATTTAAGAGATCAAGAGTTAATTCGCACGGGCGTTATATCTCGAACAACTGCTAACAAAAGAAAAGAAAACGCAACGGCAAGGGTTGGGGTTATTGAAGCAGTATTAAATGCCAGAAATAATCAAATTGGCACTGCTTTGAATTTTATTGATAGAACAGTTAACGCCATTACTCAAGACAAACAAAGTAGACTTTTTTACTTAAATACTTTAATATCTTTTTATGACCAAGCAAGAAATGAACAAGGACAAAAGATTGTCCAGTTAGAAAAAGACGAAAGAGATATTATTAATAAACAGATAAGTTTATTAGAAAATGACTTGGCACAAGCACAAAAAAATGCTGATTATATTAAAGAGTTAATGATTAGCCCTGAAACCGCTCAAATGGTAGCAGACGCAGGAATTACTCTTCTTGACACGCCAGAAGTTGTTAATAAAAAATTAGCTGATTATTCTTATAGACAAGAGAAAATTCAAATAGCTAATGAAATGGAACAGCAAGGATACCAATTTATTACAGCTGAAATAGCTAATACAAAACCAGCAGATGAGGTAGTAATTGTTGAAGATAGTAGGGGCGTTAAGCAATATTGGTGGAAAAAGAAAGAAGTAAAAACAACCACAACTAAAATAATCAGTCCAATAACTGGGGCTGAATATAATTCTCGTCTTAATCAAGAAATTAATAATTTATATGATGGCAGATATGGCACAGATGGAGCAAGAGAAAGAGTAATTAATATTCTTCAAAGAGAATTTCCAAGTGTAGATGTTGCTGGCGATATTTATAATCGTGTTCCTGATAATTGGGAAAAAACAGGTGGCGCTATCTATACAGAAAAAAACATTCCTCCCCAATTAAGGCAAAGCATAATTGACACGCTAACTGATACGGCGGGATTACAACAATTAGGAAGGGATTTAACTATTGATGATTTAATAATGTTATTCCCAGAAGTTTCTTCCGATACTCTTGAATCTTATTATAACCAGTATTATCAGCCAATATCAACATCAGGAAAGAAATGGTGGCAGTTTTGGAAATAAAAAATTATGGCAAGTAGATTACAACAACTATTAGGAAATCAACCTGAACCAACAATTCAACCTACAACTCAACCAGTCAGTCAATCTAAAAGTAGGTTGAATTTGATTATTTCACAAGAAACTCCACAAATTAAACCACTTCCCGAACCGCCAAAGTTAGTCCAAAGATTTCCTTCTACGATAGAAACCCTTGCGGAATTACAGATTGACCCTCTTTCATTAAAGGAAAAACCAAAAGAGACGATTAAAGCCGCTTGGGAAGCATTAAAGGCACCCGTATCAGAGGTAGGAAAAGATATTAAAGATTTATTTACTGGATTAAAAACAAAACGCACTACTGAAAAATTAGGCAAAGAATTAGAAGTTGCTGCTGGAATTGGAGGGATTTTCTTCAGTCCAATATCGGCTTTATTTGAAGGAGCATCAAAAATTCCCATTTTGGGTTCTGTCTCTAAATTGATGTCTATTCCTTTTATTTTACTTGGAGAAACTGGAAAGGGCGTGTCTGATGAAATTATTAAACAATTACCTATTCCCGAGCAAGCCAAATCAGATATTCAAGAAGGAATGGGAGAAATTTTTGCTTTGGCTACTCAAATTATTGGCGGAATGGCAGGAGCGAAAACATTAAAAGTGGGCGGAGAGAAATATAATGAATTGGCTAAAAAATATGGGGAGAAAGAAGCTAATATAATTATTGATAAAGCCCAAGAGTGGGCGGAACAAGCGAAAGAACCAATACCAACAGAATTAGCAAAACCAAAAGCAGAATTAAAATCCATACTTCCTTCAGAAACCCCCACCAGAGGCGAAATTTTGCCCGTAGAGAAGGGTTTAGAGCCGAATAAGGCAATTATACCTGAGGCAAAACCAGAGATTAAACCAACCAAAAAATACATAGAAGTGCCAAGAGAGCAGTTGCCAATTAAAACACCGGGAGCAGAAAAAGGAGTTAGTAAATTGGAGTCAAGAATGAAGGGACTTTTTGAAACTAAAAATGTTGAAAAAGCAAAAGCAGAAGCAGAAGAAAGAGGGTTAGATATTTCTATTTATGATAAAATGAGCAAACCAGAACAATTACGAATGGCGGCTGAATTTGTAAATAAAAACCCCCAAAAGAAAGTATTAGACATTTTAGAGGGAAAAGAACCAACGCCGAAAGGATTACTTCATAATTCTTTAATGTTGGCGTTGGAAGAAAAAGCAAAATTAGACAAGAATGTTAATTTAGCGATTAAACTTGCTTCCTTGCGTTCAACCAGAATGGGACAAGAATTGAGTATTCTTACAGAGGTTTCTGATATTAGACCAGACATTGCCAAAATGAGTGAAATTATAAGAGCAAGAAAGGCAACTGCTCAAAGAAGTTTAAAAGAAGGAGAAACAATAGAGCAAAAAAAAGTAAAAATGAAATCAGAAATAAAAGCAGAACAATCAAAATTACAATTAAAAGTGTCGGAATTTGAAAAAATATTAAATCAAATAGTTTGCTAAACTATGGCAGTTTGTTTACCAAAAGTTTATAGGGATAAATTATTGAGCGCTTTTAAGAGCGGCGAATTGACAATAGAAAAACTTTATAATTTATCCGATAAAGAAAGACATAATCTTTTCTCAAAATATGTGGGAGAAGATTATGCTTCTTTTGTTAATGCCAAATTTGAGCAGGCAATGTTATCAAAACAAAAAACAGCTTTTGCTAACTGGATTAAAAAGACAACTACTTACAATGACCCAATTCGCAGGGATATGCTTAAAAGAGTGGAAAGAAATAAAAAATATCTAAAACCAGATGAAGCCAATAAATTTATGGACGATTTAGTAGAACAAAAAATGGGTTTTCGTCTTTCTGAAACAGAAGCCAAAACCATAATGGATTTAGCAGAAAGGGCAGAGGAATTGAAAGCAAAAATAACGCCCGATATGCCAAGAAATAGCGCTGAAAGATTGGCTTATGGTTATGCGTTAGATGAATTTAATCAACTTGCTTCCAAAATGAAATATGGAGCAGAAACATTGAAATTAAAAGAAGCAATTTTACCTAAAAATTGGTGGCGCGATATAATGACTATTGGGGGTATTTCAAAATCATTACTTTCGTCTTGTGATGTTAGTTTTATTGGAAGGCAGGGAATTAAAGTTTTATTTACTAATCCTAAAATTTGGGGAGAAACACTTGTTAAAACCTTTGAATTATTTGGGAAAGAATTGGTGGCTAAATCACCCGAAGGATTTTTTAAAGATAGAAATGATGCTGTAACGAGAGGAACAAGAGCGAGTATTTTATCAGACCCAAATATGCTTAATGGGAAATATAAGGCGGCTAAAAATGGATATGGATTGGGAGTGGTAGGCGAGGAATTTTTTCCAAGTTCTCTTTCTGAAAGAATACCAGTTTTAGGGAGAGTATTTAAGGCATCAGAAACCGCTTTTAATGGTGCAGCTTTATATATGCGTCAAAAATTGGCTAACGCCGTAATAGAACACGCAGAAAAAATGGGAGTTGATATGCTTGATCCAAAACAGGCAACCGCACACGGAAAAATAGTAAGTTCTATGACTGGCAGGGGCGATATAGGAAAACTGGAAGTAATTGGAAAAGAAATAAATGTTTTAATGTTTTCTATTAAGTTTTTGAAATCTAATTTTGATACATTAACCGCTCATTTGTTTGACAGGACAATGACCCCAGAAGCCAGAAAGTTAGCGGCAACTAATATTTTGAAAATAGCGGGCGGCGTGACAGCTCTTCTTGCTATTTCTAAGGCATTAGATGATGATAGTGTAGATCTTGACCCACGAAGTAGCAAGTTTGGTCAGATTTGCAAAGGTAGTCAGTGCGCTGATATTACTGGCGGAATGAAAGGACTTGTGACATTGGGAATGAGAATAGTTCCAACTATTCACGATGGTGAATTTGGATTTTGGACCAAGAGTTCTACTACCGGGAAATGGACTAAAATGACTGGTGATAATTTTGGACAGCAAACAGCATTAGATGTTGTTGAAGGATTTTTGGAAGGAAAGTTTGCTCCAAGTGTTGGAATGTTGAGAGATATTTGGGCGGGACAAAACTTTCAAGGAGAAAAACCAAATGTTGTTAATACCACTATTGGATTAATAACTCCAATAACCGCTCAAACAATTATACAGGAATTAAAAAGAGGAAATGATAGTTTGTTATTGGTATTGTTATCAGAAGGATTAGGTTTCAGTTATACTAATTATAGTTTTCGAGGCACGGGCAAGAAATGGGAACAACTAAAAGAAAAAAGAGGAGAGGAGGTTTTTAATAAATCCCTTCAAGAGGTGCAGGACAGATTTAACATTAGAGCCAAAAAATTAGAGCAATCCCCTCGCTTTAAAAAACTTAATTGGGAAGAACAAGCAAAAGAACTAGATAAAATAAGACAGGAGGAAACCCAAAGGATTTTTGACCGCTATGGCATATATTTTAAGAGTTCCAATTGAGCAGGTAAACAGAAATCTGGCGGATTTGGAAGTTTAGGTAAATAAATTATGGATAAATACTTCTTCCAACTTCGTCTGGTGCTGGTTCATAATTATAAGTATCTATGGGTGGCATTTTGGAAGGAAGATAAATAAACATTATTATAAGTATCTATGGGTGGCATTAAGTAAAGAATAATTATAGCAATAATTAAACTACCCAAAACAATGATTTTTTCTTTAAGATTACGCCAATTCATATAAATATTTTATTATTCGACCAATATCATTATATATCATTGACAATATATTTGTCAAGAGTATATGATTGGTAGAAGCATTTTATAATTAAAACTATGCCAAAGGAAAATTTACAGCAAACAATAGGAGATTTACAAAAAACAATAGGAGATTTACGACAGACCCTTGGAGAATTAAAAGGGACTACAATAACTGGCTTTGAAAATCTTAATAAAAGATTAGATGAAATGAAAGAAAATATTGATAAACAAAATGAAACGATAAATGATTTGCAATCATTTAGAGATAATTTAACTGGTAAATTAGGCATTATAGGAACAATTGCTGGAATTATAGGCTCTATAATTACAATGATAGTAAATTATTTTATAAATAATAAATAATATGTTTAAAAAATCACAAAAAGGAACAGGGGCTTTATTAGATACCCGTCCACCAGAAGAAAAACAAAAGGACTTTCTTTGGAAGGAAATTGTTGCTAATGCTGAGCCAGTCAATTGGCAGGAAAAATCTCAATGGAGAAAATTTCCTATTTATGACCAGAACGGTTCGTCAAGTTGTGTTGCGTTTTCTTTGGCTAAAATACTCGGCATAATGCATCAAGTCAATGAAGGCGAATGGATTGATTTCTCACCTGGCTTTATTTATCAGCAACGCTCAAACAAACCAAGTGCAGGAATGGCTGGCATTGACGCTTGGGAAATTGTCAGAAAGAATGGTGCTTTGTTGGAAAGTTTCTTTCCCTCACAAGGAAAAAATGATAATTATTTTGACAATTATTTAGTTAAGGCTTACGAAAAAGCAATTGCTTCAATTTTTAGGATTCCAAATTATGTAATTCTACCAACCAAAGATATTGACACAATTGCTTCAACTATTCAAAAAACTAACAAAGGAGTGATGGTTTGGTATTATTGGACTTATGATGAGTGGGATAGAGATTTTCCGGTTATTAGAAATTATAATCTTGATATAGTTCAGGCTTGTAAGCATTCGACGGTCGCGGTTGATTTTACCTTGTATTATGGAAAAAAATGTCTTATAATAGATGATAGCTGGGGACATAGGGGAATTAATGGACAGAGAATTATTACCGAAGATTTTCATTCTAAACGAAATTTCTTTGCCGCCTATCCGATTAACTTTAAATTTGAGGAGTTATGTATGCCAAAACCCAGTTATACTTTTAATAAAGATTTATCTTATGGAATGAATAATAATGATGTCAAAATGCTTCAATGTTGTTTGAAATTTGAAGGCTTGTTTCCTGTTAATACGGAATGCACTGGTTCTTTTTATGGCTTGACCTTATCGGCAGTCAAACAATTTCAAGCAAAATATGGCATTCCTCAAACTGGTTACGTCGGACAAATTACAAGAGCAAAATTAAATGAACTTTTTTAGAATTCTGAATTGTTGCTCAGCAACAAATTTAATAAAAGGTCGGATAAAAATATATAATATGTCGGGAGAAGTTATCGCAATTAATTATGGAGTTTTGGTCGCTGTGGTTATTGGTTTAGTAGAAGCAGCCAAGAGGATTGGAGTTCCCGAAAAGTTTGCTCCGCTCGTTTCTCTTATTTTAGGTTTAGGGCTTTCCTTTCTTGGTTTTGTTGCTAACCCTGATTTAGCCAGCACTATTATCGGTGGAATAATAATAGGATTAAGTGCTGTTGGTTTGTATAGCGGCACCAAAAATGTCATTGAGGGTTTCAGGGATAATCAATAAAAGTTATCCACAGCCCCCATATTGACAACCCATAATTTTGAGATTTATAATGTGATTAATGTGTAAGTTGCAAAGAATAGTGGTCTGGTTTTTGACCATAAGTAGCCTGATAGGATTTCTGTATGGAATAAAAATGATTGAGAAGATGGTTCTGGCGGAAGCGAAAATGGTTGAAGCCACAACTGCTGTTCTCCGTCCTCTTACTGAAAAAGAAATGTTGCAATTATATCTCTATGAGCAGGTTGAATATAATGTCAAGGATTATAATATCCTGAAAAGAATAATTACCTGTGAAAGTCAATGGGATATAATGGCTTATAATTCCAAATCAAATGATTATGGATTATTCCAAATTAATCAAAGATATTGGGAAAAGAAAGCCAAAGAATTAGGACTGGAAAATTACAAAGACGATTGGAAAGAAAACATTCAGTTAGGGGTATGGATATATAAAAATTCCGGTTTATTTAACTGGAATTGGAGTAAATCTTGCTGGAAGTAGATTTACACTACTTTAACAATAAACCCCTCTTAAAAGGCAAAATTTCGCTTCTGGTGAGGTTTTAGATGGTGGGTTAGGAAATAATTTACCATCTGAGGGCTTTTAGACAAAAAGGAGGTGCAATTCCTCCAACCCTCACTAATTATTGATAACTGGTTAGTTCTAAAAAGGAACTTACCATCAGACAGGAGATATTGACAATCAAAAATAATTTATTATAATAGAATTGTAATGGACTTGACATTTAAAAATCATTTATTAAAATAATAATCAGTCGAATAACACCAGTAGGGCATAGACGGCACGCTTCGACTTACCAGGCTATATGCTTGGTTCCCTACTGGGGCGTGCCGTCTGTGTTATAAAATTATGAAATATAATATCAATATCAACCAATTAGCACTTTACAAAAGCGGATTGGATTTAAAAGATTGTGCGATACTTGAATATATTAAGGGCTGGTTTAATGCTGACGACAAAAAAGTAAAGCAATTAGTGATTAGCGAGAATGGCTATGATTATAGATACATTTGGATAAATTTTAATACATTGATTAAAGATATGCCACTTTTAGGAATAAAGCAGAAAGCCTCTATCAGCAAGCGATTAGCCAAGATAGAAAAGAAGGGGTTTATAAAGAGATATTTAGCACCGGACGGCAATCTTTATATCAGATTATTGCCAAAAATTAAGACCACCGAGTTTGAGGGTGTTAATTTAGACGAACAGGAAGTTAGCGATGGGAAACACCACCCGTTAGCCGAAAGAAACTATAATATATTACTAATCAAAGATAATATAAATATGTCTGCAAAGCAGCCATTGTCGGACAAGCCGACAAATTCCTCTTTCTTGTCAGAAAAAGAAACAAAGGATGAAGAGTTATTGGATGGTATTACTGAAAAAACAACCTCCAGCCAGGAAAAATCCAAAGAAATACCCCCCGAAAAAATTGCGGGGGTGCAAAATGACACGGGGTTGGAAGAACAAAATGAGCCAATTACCCCACCTTCGGAAGGAAAAAAAGAAGAAATAAACACCCGAGATTTCTTTCTTGGAGAAATAAAGCCTCTCTTTCTTGAAATGCTTGATAAATACCGCCGGGTGGAATATTATGCCTTTGATTATGTAAAAGAAATTGCCATAGTTAAAAGATGGATTAAACAAGTAAAAGAGAAGCAACCTGACTGGGGCGAGGAGGAAATTGCTCCCCGACTTAAATCTTATATCAAACACTGGTTTGAAGCCCACGACAATGATCCGCCCTCAATTTCCCGAATATTTTCCTCAAATAGTTTAAACGAATATAGATTTTGGGTTGCTAAAACCCACCCAAGTCAAATAAATACAAGCCTTTAATATGAACAACAAAACAATTCAACAAATATCAAAAGAAGAAATGCTCGCTAAATATGAGGGGAAAGACAAAGTGGTTTCCTCTTTTGAAAAGAAAAAAGAAATTGAAGAACAAAAAAATAGATTTTTTTATGTCCATTCAAAAATTCCCTCGCTTGATAAAAGCATTGATGGATTTGAGAGCGGCGAGATGATAATAATTGCTGGGGCAACAGGACAGGGCAAAACAACAATAGCCCAATATCTTACCAATGAGTTTGCTCAGCAACATTTCAAATCTCTCTGGTTCTCATACGAAGTGACCCCATATCAATTCTTTAACAAGTTTCAAGAGTTGCCATTATTCTACTTACCCAATATCTTGGCGGGCAAAACATTAACTTGGTTGGAAGATAGAATAATTGAGGCAAAGGTTAAATATAATATAAAAATAGTTTTTATAGATCATCTTCACTATCTTTTGAATTTGAGTTATAATAATAACATCACACCGGAAATTGATTATATTGTCAGAAACTTAAAACTTTTATGCTTGAAACATAATTTAATTCTTTTCCTGCTTTGCCATTTAGCAAAAGTTAGAGTTGATGAAGAATTAGAAAATTCTCATTTACGCAATTCAGCAATGATAGCAGGTGAAGCAGACACGGTTTTAATGGTTAGAAGAGATAGGGAGAGAGAAAATACCACTTGGCTCAAAGTAACCAAATCCCGACGAATAGGTGTAATGGATAAAAAAATTCCTCTCTTGTATAAAGGCGGAGCAAGTTTTGAAGAAATAGAAGATTTAGAAACAGACGAAATAAAATTAGATTTATTATGAGCATTGAACAAATTAAACAAATTTATTCAGAAAAATTAATGTCATTGTCAGACGAAACACTTAAAAAACTTTTAGGTGATGATTATAATTCTCTAATTGAATACGATGAATGGGTAACGGTTCAATCTAAAAAAATAGAAAAAGAATGGAAGAAAGAATATAAAAAAATTATTGATAATATTTTTGAATTTGTAAAAGAAAACGAAGAATTCGCCAGAGAAAGAAAAATAGAATATCTTGAAAATCTAATTACTGAATTAAGCAAAAGAATAGAGGAAGAAGTAAATTATCAACAAAGAATGATAAATGATGATGTCCCATTTTGGTTTCGCTCCTTGTCTAACAATAGATTAAAAAAAATGGTTAAAGAATATAAGAGATTAAAAAATTCTTTGTATTTTCTAAAAAACAATAAAAATCAAAATGGAATTACTCCTGAAATGATAGTCAGAGCCAGAGAATATCCGATTGATAATTTAATAGACGTTGGAAAAAATATGATGGCTCTTTGTCCATTTCATTCTGACAAAAATCCCAGTATGTATGTTAGAAATAATTTTTATTATTGTTTTGGTTGCGGTGTTTCGGGTGATGTAATAGATTTAGCAATGAAATTATGGGGTCTTTCCTTCCCGGAAGCGGTCAAAAAGTTATCCACAGGTTAGGTGTTGACATTTAATAATTTTTAGAATATAATAGAACCAAAGGTCAATTAAAAAATAAAATTATGTATTTATTTGAAGCAAGAATTATAGATGAAAAAACAGGAGATGTTATTACAAGAATTTTCTCTTATTCAGGAGAGGGATTAGAAGAAGAAATGGGAAAATCAAAGTGGACAGAAAAAGCCATTGAGGCAGAAATAAAAAACGAAGAAGAAAATGAAAAAGCGGGTGGAAACGAGGCGGTTGTTTCTTAAATGACTCTTTCGCTTAAAGTCAGCCCGCTTATAAATAAAAGGTCGTTTAATAATTAAAATTAAAAATTATGACTGACGAATTTAAAATAACAAAGGAAAGAATTTTAGAGCTTATTCCTAAATATTTTGAAGAAGTTCTTAAGAGCGACTACTCTAATCCTATTAAAGATGCTGTTGAAGAAGCAATAAAAGAAAAAGATGGAATAATTAAGAGAATGGTTAATGATATTATAGCTGAAGTTTTTACAACAAATGAATTTAAAGAAGAAATTACTAGACAAGTTATTGCTCAAGTTCTTAAAAAGGGATTAATAGACTAAAGAAGTTTAAGGAAGAACAAAATAAAAATAAAATAAAGGTCGTTTAATAAACAAAATTATGACAAAAATAGATATTGATATTGTTTATGGTCAAGGGGATTTAGACGAAAGATATTTAAATGATGATAATGAAGAAATATATAATATTAGCGAAACTTTTGAAGACATTGAGGAGGCAATTAAATTTTTAGAAGATATTAAAACAAGTATGGAAGAAGAAAAAGAAAGACTACAATCTATCCCCGATGATGTTGATGAAGATTAAATTAAAATTATAAAACTATGGAAAACAAAAAAGTATATTTATCAAATGGTGAAGAGGCGGAATTATTGGCTCAATATGAAGATGGCAATAAAATTGAGTATGTAGTTAAGGTTGTAGTTGGTGAAAATGTTTATGAAGAAGGAAGTGAATTGATTTATGAAAATAGAAATAGAATTGTGTCAAATGTTTATGAAAAATACGAGGATGTTCCGATGTTTTTTAGAAAAACTGAATTAGAAAAAGAGGTTGAAGGATTGGAGAAAAAAATCAAAGAATTAACAAAGCAAAAGGCAAATCTTACCAAAAAGTTAAAGTCAATTTATAATCCGAAATTTCCTATTGGAACTAAAATTTATTATACTAACTGCTGGGGAGATGAAGTTGAAGAATTAAAAATTATCAGAATTGTTTTTACCGAAGAAGAAAATAGAAGTTTTCACACTTATTATCTAAATAAAGAATATCGTAATTTTAAAGAAATTGGAGACGGATATTATTTAACAAGAGAAGAAGCAGAAAAAGCTCGGCAAGAGTATTTAGAAAACAAAAAGATAGAAGAACAAAAAATAATTGAAGAGAATTATAAAAGAGCAAAAGAGGAATATGAAAAATTAAAAAGGTCGCTTAAAAAACAAATCCATGACACAGCAGGAAAAAATTGAAAAAATGTATAATGAAAAGCAGAAAAGAATTCAACAAAGAATTGAAGAAAAAGATTTGAATATTGCCATCGGGCAAGGAATTAACAATGCTTGCCTTTTATTAAAAGATAGAGATGAATTTATTAATGCATCATCTGACGATAAAAAAATGGCAGTTAAAAAATATGCTCAAATGATAACAGAAGTTCTTTTAGAAATGAGAGAAGAATATCAAAAAGAAAATAATGAAGAGCAACCATTATGATTGATTTAACTCCTTATTTTATTGAAAGTTTTAAAAGAAAAAGAGTTGTCGGAAAGTATAGCGTTACTGACTTGTGGGCTATTATTCACGGCTATCTTACCCCAGAAAATTATTTAAAAGAAGAAAGTTTTAAAATTATTGATATTGTTAGAATGATAAATGGAACAGTTAAGCATAAAATTTTAGAGGAATTTTTAATTGAAAATGGCTGGCAAATAGAAATAAAAAAAGAATTTCCCTATGAAGATATTGTTTTTGTTGGCAAGGTTGATGCTATCAATGATAAAGAAATTTTAGAAATTAAAACCTCTGACAAGATAATACCCGTTGGCAAGGATTGGCAAAAATTACAACTTAAAGTTTATCTGACAATGTTTGAAAGAGAAAGCGGGTGTTTGGTCCAACCGGTTTATACCAATGAAAAAATTTACCTTAAAAAAATTACTGAAATAAAAAGAGATGACGAATATGTTTTTAATATATTTAAAAAAGTAAAAGAGTTTCATAATCAATTATTAAACTATGGAAAAATTTCTTAAAAAATATTTCCCACATTCATTTATTGAAAAGATTAAAAATAATCTCTATTTAATCATTTTGCCATCTTATTATTGGAAATATGACGATTTAGATGTTCAAATCAATTTAATGTTGCTTTATATTGCTAAAAATAAAAATTTCAGGCAATACGATTTTAATAATGACGAGCATTTAAAAATTATAAAAAACAAAATAAAGTCATTAAAAATTCCTCATTGTAAAAATGCCGTAATTATGATTGGCATAAGGGTCGGTGAGGAATTTTATACTTTTAAAAAAGAGGATTTATGAAATATATCGAAAAATCAGTAGATGACGATGTGGCGTATTTAATCCCGATATCAGATCTCCACATCGGTGATAAAAGTTTTTCAAAAAGTGGGCGAAAAAAACTTAATGGCTATATCAATTGGATTAAAGAAAGAGACAATGCTTTTGTTTTTCTGGGGGGTGATATATTTAATGTGGCTGGCAGACAAACTTTAACATCGCCATTTGATAGCAGTTCCGATGAATATGATTTAGCTATAGATTTATTTGAACCAATTAAAGATAAAATAATCGGAGCAATAGATGGTAATCACGAATTTAGAATGATTGATGAATTTGGATATTCGCCCACCTCTTTATTATGTAAACATTTTAATATTATTTATGCCCGCTGGTCTGCTATTATTAGATTTAAAGTTGGAAAAAGAAAAGACTCTTACAATAGATATAGGGAGAATTACTTCGTTTATTACCATCATCTTACTGGTGGTGGCAGAAGAACAGGAAGTAAAATAAATAAATTAGAAGATTTGCGTGAAATTGTTGAGGGTATGGATGTTTATATCGGCGGACATACTCATCAATTGTCGGCTCACCCAAAAGAAATATACTATCCATCAATGCAAGGAAAAAGTGTTGAAAGGCGAAGAATTTGGTTTGTAAATTCGGGCAGTTATTATGATTGGGGTGATAATTATTCCGAGCAAAAAATGTATTCCCCGCCAAAGTTAGGCTCTCCCCGGATAAGATTTGATGGCAAAAAGCACGATGTCCATGTAAGTTTATAATTATGTATAACATTGAAGAACTAAAAAATCAAATAATCTGTGGTGATTGTTTAGAAGTAATGAAAACTTTTCCTGATAAAAGTATAGATATGGTTTTAACCTCTCCTCCTTATGATAATCTCCGAACATACAAAGGTTACACTTTTAATTTTGAAGGAATAGCACAAGAAATATATCGAGTATTAAAAGATGGTGGGGTATGTGTTTGGGTAGTAGGAGATGCCACAATAAAAGGAAGTGAAACAGGAACAAGTTTCCGACAGGCATTATATTTTAAAGAAATTGGATTTAATTTACATGACACAATGATTTGGAAAAAAACAAATCCTATACCATTAACACACAATCGTTACGAACAGCATTTTGAATATATGTTAGTATTTTCGAAAGGTTCGCCTAAAACGTTTAACCCAATCAAAATTCCTTGTGCAACAAAGGGACAAATCAGAAACCGAAAAAAATCAAACAAAGAAGAAGGTTCAGCAGTTAGGAACAGGGATGAAGTAACCATAACCAAAGACAAAAAAATTAAAGGGAATGTGTGGGAAATGCCAGTATCAAACACAAAATTCAACCATCCCGCAATTTTCCCTGAACAATTAGCACAAGACCATATATTAAGTTGGAGTAACGAAGGAGATATAATACTAGACCCATTTGCTGGTAGTGGAACTACTTGTATGGCGGCTAAAAAAATAGGTAGAGATTTTATAGGAATAGAAAAAGAACCTGATTATGTGGCTATTGCGGAAGCCAGAATTAAATCAATTCCCGAGAGTTTGTTTTAATTATAAAAATAATGAATAAAAAACTATGAAACAAAAATCTAACCAGAAGATTATAAAAAAATGTGAAGTTAGCCCTATTTATAGCAAAGACAACGATGATACTCTTCATTTTTATTGCGACTTTTGCGGTAAAGAGATGTCTTACAATGAAGTGAGGGAATGTAAAGCAGAAAGAGAAAAATGTCCAAGGTGTGGTAGAGAGTTGGGGGAATCCGACTATTCAGTGGGTGTATGTCTAAATTGTGAATATAAATTAGATGATTAAAAGTGGTAAGTTCCATTTTGGAACTTGTTAAAAAGGTCGTTAAATAATTAAAAAAATGAAAATAAAAATTATACCAGAAAAAATTTGGAGCAAAGACATTGATATTAAGGGCAAACCAATTACTAAATGGTTTGTAAAGTTTGAAGATAAGATTTTCTCCAGTTTTCAAAAGCCAGATTTAGAAGAAGGAAAAGAGGGGGAAATTGAATATGATGAGGATAGTAAATTTGAGAAGCAATCAGAAGATGGATTGACTATTTTCTACAATATTACACCATCTAAAAAAAATAAAGATATACTGGATAAATTAGATGAAATTGATAAAAAATTAGAATTTTTAATTGATATAGTTAATAAAAAATAATATGTCATACGCCAGTCAAAAAGGCTATTTAGGAGAAAAAGAAGTGGCTGAATTTCTAACTAATGTTTTCAAGCAGTGGGGTTTTAAGTTTATGCGGATCGGAGGAACAGAAAGGAATAAAAAGATTTTTGCTGGTGATGTTGTCTTGGATTATCGGACGGATAAAGAGCAGAATTGTGTTTTAAGGGATTATTATATTGAGGTAAAGAAGCAAGGCAAGCCAAATGTTTTTGCTGATTATGAGAAGGCCAAAGATGATGCCGAATATTGGAATAAAAAGGGAGCGATTATGTTTGTGATTAAATCAGAAAAAGGAAAGTTTGACAATAAAAAGATAGTCGTTTTAGATTGGCAAATTTTTGCCCAGCTTATTAAAGATTTACAATATTATGACGCAGATAAGTAATGTTTCAAAAGTAAAAGAAGCCCACAAAAGAAGGGAAATGTTTATTGAATTTCATCAGAAATCCCGCTTGCTTGAATTAAAACTTGTTTGGAAAATCTGGAAATTAAAGGACTGGATTTATCTTGGATTTGATACCTTTAAGGATTATTGCGAAGCCCCGGTTAATTCAGGAGGATTAGGAATTAGCCGTGCTTGGGCAACACAATTAGCCGAAGTTTATCAAAAGTATGTTAAAGAATTAGGTGTTGCTGAGCAACAATTGCTTTTAGCCAGCCCCCGAAAACTATATCAAATCAGGAATTTAGTAAATAAAGACAATGTTGATGACTGGCTAATCAAGGCGTCCAATTTATCATTAGAGGACTTACAAAGAGAAGCAAAAGGAATAGATATAATGGAATGCCAACATGATTGGGAATTATTTAGACGATGTAAAAAATGTAAGATATGGGAAAAAGTTCCAAACAACAACAATTTTTAAAGGATTTAGAAAGTTTTGAGCCAATTTTAATTGCTGAAAGTAAAAAGCATAACATAGATGGATGGGAGGCTGAAGACATTCAGCAAGAGGTTCGTCTTCGTTTATGGATTAAGTATTCTACTTTCAAAGGAAAGTCGTCATTTAAAACTTGGGCAAATAAAGTAATGAAGAATTGTATAAAAAACATAAAGAGAGATGCTGAAAGACAATGCCGCAAATCTCTTAGTTATTCAATTTCTTTTGATGATTTAGATGATGAGAGCGAATAAAAAATGCGAGGCTTTTCAACCCCGCACTTTAATATCTTAATCACTTATTACATCAATGCCGCTGATATCAAACCCGTAATGTAGACATTGTGCCGCCTGCCAATCGAGAAGATAATAATTAGGAGATATTTTGCTTTGTTTAATCCATTTAATACACTCACTTTTTTCTTCTTTTTCAATGCCAGTAAAAATTGCATAATAAAGCAAGCTAATAAAACCAGCAACTATTAATACAATTATTAATCCATAAATAATGTTTTTAATCATATATTTAATTATTAAGCGACCTTTTATTATTTTATTTATGTTATTATTTTTACACTTTCTATTTATTCTTCAGTTAAAACTATAGGTGTATTTTGGTCGGTAAAAGAAAATTGTATGGTATCGGAATTAGTATTCTTAAGACAATCTTTTAAAAAGTTTTTATTAAGTATTATAACATTTTCCCTCATACTTTTTTCATTTCTTATCGGCATTATTAAATAAATATCTTTTTCATTTGGATTGATATCAATTGGAGTTTGCGGAATAACAGGAACTGAACATTTGAAAGCTATTTCATCATTACTATTGCTTGTCAAAATTATTTGTTTATTTTTAGAATCTAAATCAATTGTTATTTCATTAATTTTATCTGGAACTTGATTTAATGCCGATAATAATTCTTTACGATTTACTTCGAATTGATACTTTTCTTTTTTTGGAAAAACTTGTTTATAATTTGGAAATTTACCTTCTATTGCTATAGTAAAAATAGTAAAATTATCAAATACAAATTTTACATTTCTTTCTTGGTCTATTGCTATTGATACCTTGTCAGGTTTAACTGATTTTAAAGTTTTTAATAATTGTTTAGCAGCGTCTTCTGGAATAATTGCCTCAAAATCTTGGAATATATTAGCTGGTAAATGTATTTGAGATAATCTGAAAGTATCAGAAGCGACTATTAATAATTGATTATTTTCATTTTTAATAAATATACCTCTAAGTTCAGCATGATTTGAATGATCGCCTTTTTCTATAGCATAAATTGATTTATTGAGACCATTTATTAAATCATCAGAAGAAACTGTTAGTTGTGGAGATTGTTTTACATCTGGTATAATGGGAAAATTTTCTAATAAATCCCCTTTTATTGTTAAATTGCCGATTTGTGCAATATGGTTATTTTTATCAATAATTTTTATATCATCAATAGTTTTACCCTTTAACAATTTGGCATCTAATGCTATTTTACCAATCTCTTTATTTGTCTCATAAATTATTCCTGTATCTAAATTGGTTGCCATTATTTTATTACCATTGATTGCAATATTTTCTAAAATTGTAATAGGAGGATTTTTTTTAATAAATGTTCCTACAATATCAAATATTTTATTATTAATATTAATTTCTTTTTTTGTTTTCATTTTATTATTTTAATTATTAAGCGACCTTTTATTTTATAATCACTAAGTAAAAATTCTCAAATTTTTATAATACTGACTACTCACGCCCCATTTTTCACAATCAGCAATTTCTTTATTAAGATGTTCTATCGTTGCTGGTTCAAAATAATATGGTTTTCCACTACGCCACGGATAAACTAAAAATTCCTTATCACCCTCTTGCCAATCTTTTAAACAATGTTTTGAGGTATTATCTTTTCTAATCTTTAATTCTTTAAAATCAACATTTTGATCTAATTCTGTGCCGTCAACATTATAATGTGGTATCCATTTAATAAATATCATTTTTGGAGTTTCTTTAAGCCAATAAAAATTACCTTCACAATAATATAAATTTTTATCTTTATTAATTCCCTTTTTCATTTTATTATTTTAATTATTGCGACCTTTATAAATTTAATTGTCTTGAGAGAGAAGGAGTAGAGTTTAGAACAATAAATTAATTTTGGTTTCTGCTGGCTATTCCTTCTACATCTTTATTATAATTTAAATATTTTATTATTGTCAAGATGCAACCTGTGGATAACTTTTTTTGACTTTTTTAATGGGGGGCTTGACTTTTTATATAAAAAGAGTGTCTATTGTAGTAGAGATTGTTTAATGAAAGACACCAAGATTTGAGGTTATTGTGTCATAGATGTCATAATTATATTCACAAACATCATTTAGAAAAGGTTCTTGCTTCTAATCTTATGAAAAGAAGAGATTTAAGAGATTTAATTTTATCTGATTCTGATAAGTAAATTTATTTTCTGCTAAGATAGTGTTCGTTCAAAGGACGGAGGCACTATCATAGCAGAGAACAAGTTTATTTATTCCAATAAAATAAAAAAACTTAATTAAAGATTATGCCAAAAAAACTTGAGCAACAATTAAAAAAAGAAGCCAAAAAGAAATTTGGCACAACTACTTCTGAAAAAGCAAAACGCTATATTTACGGAACCCTCAGAAAGACAGGGTGGGTTCCATCATCTCAAAAAAATGGAAAACGAAGAAATAAAAAATGAATCTCAAAATCTTGAAGAAACTGGAAAAACAGGAATTTTAAGAGACGAAAAGGGAAGAATATTACCGGGGTCTGCTTCATTAAATCCCAAGGGAAGAGGACCTGAAACTATATCATTTACTACAGCCCAGAAAAGATATTTTAGAGAACACCCCGACGAATTTGAGAAGTATTGTGAGGATATAAGAAAAGACCCATCAATGAGAAAGATTATGTGGAATTATATTGATGGAATGCCCAGACAAAATATTGAATTAGAGGGCAAAGTTATTCATATACATATCGATTCAGATATAGCAGAAAAAAACAATGTTATTACACCCAGCACAGAAGATAGTAGCGAAGGACAATCATAGGTTCCGTGTTTTAAGATGTGGTAGAAGAAGTGGAAAGACCAGTTTGATGATAGAGGAGATTAAAGGGATTGCTCTTTCAAAACCAGCTCGCATAGCATATATAGCGAGAAACTATCAACAGGCAAGAGATATTGCTTGGGATATGCTACTTAAAGAAATGAGAGGGGCAATAATTTCAACTAATGATTCACGATTAGAATTAAAGATTAGAAATATTCAAGGAAGTGAAAGTTTAATTTTACTTAGAGGATGGGAAAGTATTGAAAATTTAAGAGGACAAGCATTTGATTTTTTGTGTATAGATGAAGTGGCTTTTATGAAGAATTTTTGGTCCAACTTGGAAGAGATATTGAGACCAACTTTAACAGATAGAAAAGGCAGTGTATTATTCGGCTCAACTCCTAATGGATTTAATCATTTTTATGACCTCTGTAATAAAGAATTAGTAGACAGCACATATAAAACATTTCATTTTACTTCTTGGGATAATCCTTTTTTACCAAGAGAAGAAATAGAACAAGCCAAAGCAACTTTACCAGAAGAAGTATTTTTACAAGAGTATGAGGCAAGTTTTCAAAAGAAATCAGGTTTGGTATATAAAGAGTTTCAAAGGAGTTTACATCTTTATGAAAAACTTCCTAAAATGGAACTTATCAAGGTGGCTGGTATTGACTTCGGATTTAAAAACCCATGCGCTGTATTACATATATTTACAAATGGAGATTTCTTCTTTGTAGAAGATGAGTGGTATAAAACAGAACGAACAGATGCTCAAATAGCGGAATATGTAAGTTCTTGTAATTTTCAAGCAGTATATCCTGATCCGGAAAGTCCCGGTGGAATACAAGAGCTTAAAAATCATAGAGTAAACACCAGAGAAGTATGGAAAGGTAATGGAAGCTTAGAAGCAGGTATTCAAAAAGTGAGAGAACTCTTTATATCAGGCAAATTAAAAATCAATAAGAGATGTATAAATCTTATATCCGAGTTAGAAATGTATTCTTATGATGAACCAAGCAGTGATAGAAACCAGAAAGAAACGCCAATAGACGCATATAATCACGGATTAGACGCTCTAAGATATGTGGTTATGACTCATCAAGCATCTCCCCGAGTTATACATAAACAGGAAGAATTATGGGAAAAAAACAGGAGAAATCTATCACAAACGACAAGATAATACCAAAAAAACTTCATTTAGTATGGGTAGGAGATAGACCTTGCCCGAAAGATTGGATTATGAGTTGGCGGAATAAGCATCCTAAATGGGATTTCTATTTATGGAATGAACAGAATATAGTGGGATTTGAATGTCAAAAGTTGATTGATTGGTGTTTAGAAAGGAAGCTTTATCCAGCAGTTGCCGATATAGTGAGATATGAGGTTCTTTACAAATATGGTGGGGTAGCAGTAGACGCTGATTCAGAGTGTATTAAGCCAATAGACGAATTATTAGATATTGAAGAGGATTGTTTTGCTTGTTATGAATCAGAAAAAAACAGACCCGGACTTTTATCTCCTCAAATGGGGGCTTGCAAAGGAAATGAGTTAATGAGAGCAATAATTGATATTCTTAAGAAGAAGACGGAGGTAAAAGTTGCTTGGATGGAGACAGGCAATTTACTTTTAACCAATGTGGTTGCTGATAAAAGATACCCGATAAAAATTTATCCCAGTCATTATTTTATTCCTGTATATCATAATGGTGAAGAAAATAAAGGAGATGGAAATATTTATGCTATTCAAAAATGGTATACAACCAAAAAACTGTGGAACAAATAAAGAATTAATCAAATGACCCATATTATTATTTCAAGAATGTGGTATGAGAAGGAAGAGGATTTGCTTAAAAGGATTACAATTTATGAATCTAACCTCTTGCCAGCCCTTTTAAATCAAACAAATCAAGATTTTGATATTGGAATTCTCTGTAATGAAAAGCATAAAGAGATTATTCAAAACATACATCCACGCATTATTCCTTTCTTTACAAAGAAAAAAGGGCAAAGAATGGGGAAATTCTGGCATATCCATTCTAACTGGGAAGATATAATAGGGATTAAAGAATATGATATACAAACAAACATAGATAGCGATGATATCGTTTCAAAAGATTTTGTTAAAATAATTAAAGATTCTATTACTGAGGAAAAAAGAACATTAATTCATTTTCAACCATTATTAAGAGATTTTTTTACGGGGATAGTTAAAAAAATAAGAATAAATTATAACGATAAATACATTTCGCCTTGCTATTCATTATATCAGCCAGATAAAGAAAATTATGTTTATATCGGGCAAGACGAACATCCACAGATGTATAAATACGCTGATAAGGTTATAAAAATTCCAGAAGGACATTATTGGATGAATATACACGATAATAATGATTCATCTACTATGAAGTTAAGTGCGGGAGATATAAATATTTTAAGTCCAGAAGAAGAAAGAGAAAAAAGAAAGGCACAAGCAGAAAAACTTAAAAAAGTTATAGAAGCATATAAAATTAGAAATCCAATAAAATACAAACAAAAAGAAAAAGAGTTGATGGACAAATTAAATAGTTTATTATGAAATCACTATATAATATAATAACTGATGCAGAAAAAGCGTTAAGATCTGGTAACCCTATTAAGATAGGGAAATATGCGGAGCACGACCACGCAGAAGTAATTGCAACGATAGAGGCGTATCTTAACAAACAGCATATATCGGGAAAGTTTGACTCTAAAAACAGAGAGAAGCCTTTTTATGATATAGTTACTCAAGCAGTTAATACTTGGTATAAGGCAACTGACATTGACCGAAAGAATATAAAGTTTTTACCTAAGAACGCAGGACAGAGATTAAAAGCATTTATTGCGACATTGATGTTTAGGGATTGGATGAAAAAGAATAATTTTGGACAATTCCTAAATAAATGGGGATATACTCTCGCCGCTTATGGTTCAGCAGTAAGTAAATTTGTAGAGCAAGATGGAAAACTAATTCCTTATGTTGTTGCTTGGGATAGGCTTATTTGCGACCCAGTGGACTTTTATTCTAATCCAATTATTGAAAAAATTTATTATACTCCAGCTCAATTAAGAGCATTACCTTATGACCAAGAAGAAGTTGAAAGAGTTATTAAAGCAAGTCAGCAAGCGGGAGAAGTAAGAGAAGATTTAGAAGAACAGACAATAGATAATAGAGCAGAATATATTGGAGTATATGAAATACACGGAGAATTGCCTTTATGGTATTTAACTTTTAAAGAAGGAGATGAAGATATTTATCGCCAGCAAATGCATGTTGTCTTTATTAAAAAAGGAAAGAATAAAGAAGACGATATAGAAACAACTCTTTATTCGGGTAGAGAAAAACAAAATCCTTATTATATTTCACACTTGATTGAACAAGAGGGAAGAACTTTATCTATTGGAGCAGTTCAGCACTTATTTGATAATCAATGGATGGTTAACTATTCAGTTAAACTTATTAAAGACCAGTTAGATTTAGCTTCAAAAATGGTTTCTCAAACATCTGATACAGACTTTGCGGGAAGAAATGTAATGACAGACATTGACACGGGAGATATTTTAATTACGAAAGAAAATCAACCATTAACTCCTATAAATTTACAAGCAACTGCTTATAGTCCTTTGATAAACTTTTTAGATACTTGGTATCAAGGAGGAAGGGCTATTACTGGGACACACGAATCAATTACCGGAGAAACGCTTCCATCTGGAACTCCCTATCGGTTGGGGGCTATGCTAAACACAGAGTCCCAATCATTATTTAGTATGATGGTAGAGAATAAAGGGCTTCATTTGGAAGAGATGATAAATAAATATGTTTTACCTTTCTTTAAAAAATCATTAAAAACCACAAAAGAAGTTTCTCTTATTTTACAAGGAGAAGAATTGGAACAATTTGATGAATTAACATTACCAGCAAGATTAGAGAGGGCTTTAAGAGCGGAAATTATGGCAGGAAGAATGCCAACTATGAGCGAATTAGAACAAATGGTTTCAGAAGAAAATCGTTTGCTTGGTAGTTTAAGACCGATAAAAATAAATAAATCTTGGACAGATTACTTTGCTGATTTAGATTTAGATGCAATTGATATAGATATTACAGGTGAACAATTAGATAGAGCAGAATTCTATTCAGCAATCAATTCTATTTTACAAATGTTAATGTCTAATCCTAATGCTTTACAAGACCCGAATATTAGAAAGTTATTCTATAAGATATTTGATAAAGTAGGAGTAGTAAGTCCACTTGAAATCGCTAAACCCAGTCCATTAGGACAAATGGGACAGATTGAAATTGCTAAACCCAGTCCATTAGGACAAATGGGACAGATAAGAGAAAATACTGGTGGCATTGCTGGTCTTCCCGAGATAGGGCAAAGACCAGAGGTCGGCATTGCCTCAATTTAAATTAAATAAAAGATATGGAACAAGGAAAACAAATGAGATTTACAGAAGACGAACTTCGTCTTATCAGGGATACTTTTAAGGGTAATGACCGATTACTTAAATTAATGAGAAAAGTATTCCTTCCTGAATTAGATCCTGATGCTCCGTTGGGGCAAGTTATTGATTTGTGGATATCACTTCCTCTTAAAGAGATGGATCCACGAGACGCAATGGTAAATATGTTAGCAAGAAATCAACTTATAATGCACGTAGAGCAACAATTGATGCAATTACAAGCATTGGCTAATAGGGAAGAATTAACAGAAGAACAAAAACAAATAAAGGAGAAAAAAAATAATGGTCGTTAAAATAATAATTTGGCAGAGAAGTTCTGCCTTAAAAAACTTCTATGAACAAAGAAAACTTGGTGGACGCTGACACCTTAAACAGCGGGGTTCAGGATACCTTACCTGAAGATACAGATGAGAGTCTTGAAGAGTCTGATGTTCAAGAGGAAACTCAAGAGGAAACTCAAGACACTCAACAGGAAGATGAGAAAGAAAAACTACGAGCAGAGTTAGAAAAGTTAAAGCAAGAGGCAAGAAATCAAAAAATTCGTGCTGAAAAAGCCGAGAAACTTGCTAAATCTGCTGCTAAACCTGATTTAACTCCTACTGATATCTATGCTTTATTAAAAGCAGATGTAGAGGAAGAGGATTTTCAGGAAGTAGTTGATTATGCCCATCTTAAAGGGATATCTGTCAAAGATGCCCTGAAATCAAGCGTTGTTCAAGGAATTATCGCTGAAAAGAAAGAGGAAAGAAAGACTGCTGAAGCTACTGCCACTGGCAATAAGCGTAGCAGACCAAAACCTCCAACTGGCGATGAACTCCTTCATAAAGCAAGAACGACTGGAGAATTACCTGATAGAGAAGAAGACCTTCAAGAATTAGTATCATCTGCTATCAATAAAAAATAGTTTCTGATGGAATCTGATGGAATGGTCGTATTAACTAAATTACTGAAATGGCAAACACAATTTCAGACAAGACTTGGCGAGATAAATATAGATTAGCTGCCTTGGATCAGATTCTTAGACGCAATTTAATTGCAGAAGCTATCTGTGAAGTAGATAGAAGTGATGCAAAAAGGATTGATTGCCCTTATGGAGATCAGTCAACAGCAGTTATTCAAGAACTTAAAGGAACATATAATCCTGTTACATTTGAGACGCACGATGATTATTTACAAGTCAATCACGAAGTAATCGCATCTGAACATATCTATGATTTTGAGAGCGTTTTCTCAAACTTTGATTTGTTCTCTTCACGATTCAATGAACAGGCTTTCGCAGTTGGAGAGAAAATTGACAAGATGGTTCTTAATGAATTAACTGATAAAGCAGGAGAATCTTATAGCACTCCAGCAGGCGGATTCACTTCAGACAATACTCCAGTAATCTTTTCTAACTTGATTAGTAAGGTTGCAGGGTATGCTGATGCCTATAAAGGTCTCTTCATAGTCCTTGAAAATACTGATATTCCCGGAATCATTCAAAAGCAAATTAACAGCGGTTTCTCTTATGCCGATATGGCATTAAAGAATGGATTTCTTACTTCTCATATGGGAGTGGATATCTATGTAACCCGCACAGGCACTTTTGTTAGTGATACCATCGACGAAGATAGTGGATTAACTTATACTAATTCTGGACATCGAGTGTTCGGAGTCAAGAAAGTTGCTACTTATGCTTCTGCTCGAGGTGTCAGATTCGAGGAAAAACCAGTTTCCGGTAAAACCGGCTTGGAAGTAACCACCATTGCTTATGTTGGATTTAAGCTTTGGGAAGTCAAGAAAAACTTAATCGTAGACATTACGATTACAGCTTCTGCTTCGTAATCCAATGCTAACCCTTAGGGGTTGGCAGAGGGGGTTAAGCCATCAGTTAGCCCTCTCTGTCAGCCTCTAAATTAAAAATATGGATATTGTTTACTTAAACACAAAAACAAAATGGGATTGTAAAGAAATAAAGTTCTCAATAAGGAGTGCTGAAAAGTTCCTTACCTTTGACAATTTATTTATTTTTGGATATTTACCGGACTTTATAAATCAAAAGGCAATTCATATTCCTTTTGATGATAGAGGGCATAAATATGACAATGTAGATAAGAAAATGCTTTTAATCTTAAAAGATGAAAGAATATCGGAAGATTTTATTTTAATGAATGATGACTTTATTCTTTTGAGAGAATATAAAACCATTCCTTATTACTACAAAGGAGACCTCAAACAGGCAGTTGAAAAGGCTGGTGGAAGATATAAAAGACGATTAGAAAATACTCTCAAACTCTTTCCTGATGGCAAAGATTTTGAAGTTCATTTTCCTATAATCTTTAACAAAACTAAACTTTCAAATCTATTTAAAAAATATGGTCAAGAGATTGAAAAAAGGAGTGCTTATTGTAATGAATACAATGTCAGAAAAACACAGCATAAAGACCATAAGGTTTGGGAGTATTCTCAATTAGATAAAGACGCTCCTTTTGTCAGCCTTACTGATGAAATTCAAGAAATGTATTTCTTACAAGATTTTATTAGTGAGAGATTGCCTAATCCTTCCTCATTTGAAAAAAATAAAGAAAGTGAAATCCGAGAAAGAATTGAGCATTTAAAAAAGATTTACGAACTTTATAAAAAGAAAAACCCCATTAAATACGAACAAAAACAAGGGGAATTTAAAAAACAAATAAAAAACATACAAAATGGTTTATAACAACACAACTACAAAAAATGGATTACTCCAATCAATAGAATTTTGGACTAATCTTGGCGATGGTGCGGTTTCAGGAGACCCATTATTAAAGGCAGTCTTTACTAATCGTTTGAATAGACGATTGGATATGTATTTAGGATTACTTGGGGCTGGATCAAGGCAGGCACAAATAGATGATACTAACTTTACAAACCAGCCATTTTCTCTTTTTAACATAGTAAGCGGACAGCACGATTATGAATTTTTAACTGATGAAGATGGAAACTCTATTTCAGATATAACTGCCGTTTATTATAATTCAGGAGATGGTTTTAAGAAGTTAGATAAGATAACTCTTGATAATGACGAGGCAGAACTTATAATGAGCCCTAATCCTAATAACACGGGAACTCCTATAAAGTATGTAGAGAGAAATAATTCTATCTTTTTAAGTCCTGTTCCTTCTGTTTCTTTAGAAGGAGGTGGAAAGATATTTTATAAGAGATGTCCATCTTATTTTACTATCACAGATACAAATAAAGAACCCGGTATTCCTTTTCAATTTCACGAAATGCTTGCTATTGGGGCAAGTTATGATTGGCTATTAGTAAATAAATCCAACGCACAAACTCTTATTACAAGAGTAGAGGCGGAACTAATGAAATGGGAAAGAGAATTTAGAACTTATGTAGAACTTCGCAATCCGACCAAAAAAAGATTAACTCCTAAATTAGAAGATTTAAGATGAGCCAGACATTGATAAACATACCAAAATCATCATCCTGTATTTTTCTTGCTACTGATGATGGAAAACTAATTGTTGACGATAATGATAACCTTTATTTAGTAATTAAGTGGTTTGATACCTTGAGCGGGCTTGATAAAAATACAGGAATAATGACAGGTATTTCAAAAAATATATCATATCTACCCTTTTTTAGATTATTAGAAGGAACAGTTAATTCTTTCAGATTACAAGAAGATGGTGATGAAAAAAGGTTATTAGAAAATAAGATAACTAATAGCAATATTAAAAAAAGTTAAACAATTACAAAAATGGAAGACAAACGAATAAGTGAATATGATAATTTAGCAGCCGCAGAGATACAAGATACGGATTTATTAGAGATTGGCAGACCATCTATTAAAAATTTCAAATTAACTTGGGCTAATTTAAGGTTGGCTGTAATAACTTTTTTGTCAGATATCTTGTTAGGAAAAGAAGATGTTTCTAATAAAAAAACAGACTTTACTGACAATTCTGATACTTTTTATGTCTCTCAAAAGGCAGTTAAAACAGCAATAGATAGTAAACAAGACAAAGGAAATTATTTAGAAAATATAGTAGAAGATACCACTCCTGAATTAGGGGGAAATTTAGACGCAAAAGATAAGAATATTACAGGAATTGGCTCGGCAGGATTTACTCAAGAATTAGATAATGGCACAAAAACAGCAAGTTTCACTATTGACTTTTCAACAGACCAGAAACAGAAAGTTACTTTGACCGCTAATACAATGACATTAACTTTGGATACTACTAATGTTAAGGTTGGAAATTATATTCTTAAAATAGTTAATGGCGGATTGGCAACTCTTACTTGGGCTTCCGAAAGCGGAAGTATTTATTGGGTCGGGAAAACAAAACCAACATTAACATCAAGCGGAACTGATATAATTGCTTTTTATTTTGACGGAACAAATTGGTACCTTGTCGCTTCATTAAACTTTGGTACACCAGCATAAATGGTTAAATAAATAATTTTATGGCAAATTGGCTAAGTGGTTATACAACCAGAAAAAAAATAACAATTGACAAATCAAAGATAGATGCTGACTTAACAGACTTTCCAGTTTTAGTTAAATTAACTTCATCTAATTTTGATTTTTCTAAAGCAAATTCAGACGGATTCGATTTGCGATTCACTTCCTCAGATGGCACAACTCTTCTAAAATATGAAAGAGAAAGACATGATGCTACTAATAAATTGGCTGAATACTGGGTTAAAATTCCTTCAATCTCAAGCACGGCAAATACAATTTTCTACCTCTACTATCGTGTTGAGGATACGGATGATGGAGCAGACCCAACTAATGT
>Ga0209718_1001166_pt1 | contig 30991 bp, 32 predicted proteins | sample AD_JPNAS1_MetaG_FD_184420 | JGI IMG/M metagenome (GOLD analysis project Ga0209718, IMG submission 184420) | Active sludge microbial communities of municipal wastewater-treating anaerobic digesters from Japan - AD_JPNAS1_MetaG (SPAdes) (version 2) | ecosystem: Engineered > Bioreactor > Anaerobic... | reverse complement strand
GTCACGACCGCCGACTCGATACTGCGGAGCCGCCAGGCGAACGAGCATGGCTACATCGCGGAGGTTTGCGACAAGCTCGCGAAGCGCGTGGCGCTGGTGCCGTGGATGAGCGTGCCGCCGACCGGTACGGCGGGATTGTCGGCGATGCTCGCCGCGGGCGGCAACCGATGACAGAGACCTACCCGCGGGACCACGAAGCGCTTGACAACTTGGCCAAGTCGCCACATACTCGTCCGAGTCTTGCGGAGGCGTGCATGGTTGCCAAGGACGACGACATTTTTCGACGGCAAGCGCGGGTGCTCAAGGCACTGGCGAACGAGTCGCGGCTCAAGATCGTCGACCGGCTCTCGCGGGGCGAGTGCTCCGTCGGCGAGCTGACCGACCTCGTGGGCTCCGATCGCTCGACCGTGTCCAAGCACCTGGCCGTGCTGCGCGCGCACGGAATCGTCAACGACCGTCGGGATGGGAACGTCGTGTACTACACGCTGCTCACCCCCTGCGTGATGAACTTCTTCTCCTGCGCGACGCAGGTGTTGAGGGAGCGAGCATGACCGGCGGGCTGCTTTTTTTTGATCCAATGTTGCCAATGTGGCCAAGTCGCCACGCTGGGCTCGGAGATCCGGGATGAAGGAGCGCACAAAGCTGGCGTTGATCCTGGCCGTGTTCGCGGCCTGTTGGTTCCTGCCGACTGGAAGCGAACGCTTCTGGAGCGCTATCCAGGAGAGCCTCTCGCTGGTGAAGTGGTACGCGCAGGAGCACGTCCTCCTGTGCCTCGTGCCCGCATTCTTCATCGCGGGCGCCATCAGCGTGTTTGTGAGCCAGGGCGCGGTGATGAAGTACCTCGGGCCCAAGGCCAAGAAGGTTGTCGCCTACCCCGTGGCCGCGGTGTCGGGAACCATCCTGGCGGTCTGCTCCTGCACGGTCCTGCCCCTCTTCGCGAGTATCCACAAGCGCGGCGCTGGGCTCGGGCCCGCGACCGCGTTCCTCTACTCGGGGCCGGCCATCAACGTGCTGGCGATCATCCTCACCGCCCGCATCCTCGGGCCCGAGCTGGGCATCGCCCGGGCCGTGGGCGCCATCTCGTTCGCCGTGGTCATCGGCCTCTTGATGCACCTCATCTTCCGTAAGGAAGAAGCGGCCAGGCAGGACGCGGGCGGCGTGGTCATCCCCGACGACGTCAAGGGCCGCGCCCATCCTCGTCGTCCTTCTGACCTACCTCGCCGGCTCGGGTTCCTCGGTCGCGTGGGGTGGCACGCTCCTTCTGGTCTACGCCCTCGGTCACAGCGTCCTGATCCTGATCGCCGGGACGTCGATGGGTGCCGCGAGACAGCTCATAGAAAACAAGAAGGCGACCCGCGTGCTGGAGATCCTGCGCCGAGGCGCTGGAGCGGCGATCGTGCTCGTCGGGGTCTACTTCGCTTACGGAGGTCTGCAATGATGACGCAACTCACAACTGTCCTTCTTGGCCTTTCCCTCTCGCTCGCGACAGCGGGCTGTCGCAACATGTCGAGGACCAACAAGTCGAACCACCTCTTCGTCGCCGCGTTGGTCGCATCGGCGACGATGATGGTCGCCAGCGGCTGCGGCGACCTCGAGCCGCACGGCGTGCCGGTCCCGGCGAAGGACTCTCCCGCCCGTGCCTCGGGCGTCTGCCCGCCGTTCCAGCTCCGCGACGAGGCGGGCAACGTGATCGACCCGGTGAAGGGCGTGAACGACACCGTGCCGTACTCGCCGAGGCAGACCTGCGGTGCGAGCGGCTGCCACGACTACGGCAAGATCACCGAAGGGTTCCACTTCACCCAGGGCAAGGGTGAGCAGGTGCCGGCGGTGATGGCCGAGCGGTACGCGTGGGTGACCTCGCCCGGCAACTACGGCGGCAACTGGTGCTCGCCCGCGCCGCTCTACCGGCAGCTCGCGCCCAAGAAGAACGCGAACGCTCGCGGCATCGACATGACCTCGTTCGACTTCGTGACCGCCACCTGCGGCACCTGCCACCCGGGCGGCGGCCCGATGGAGCTGGACCGGGACGGCAAGCGATACGACACCTGGATGCGCGACCCGGCGTCAGGCTTGACCGCGGGCGGGGAGAACGGTCTCGACGGCGACTACTTCAAGGCACGCTGGTCCGAGACGGGCGTCATCGAGGCAGACTGCCTCCTCTGCCACCAGCCCGAGTACGACTTCAAGCGACGCAACGCCGAGCTCGCAAACCTGAACTTCCGCTGGGCTGCGACAGCCGGTGCGGGCCTCGGCACCGTCACGGGCAAGGTGAACGCCAGCGAGGAGCCGACCGTCACCTACGACAAGAGCCGGTTCGACGCCGACGGCAACGTGCTCGTCCACATCGCGCCCGAGCCGCGCAACGAGACCTGCCTCACCTGCCACGCCAAGCCCGACTGGAAGAAGCGTGGCGCCGCCTACTCCACGCGCACCGACGTCCACATGGCCGCGGGGTTGCGCTGCGTGGATTGCCACGCGGCCGGCAGCAACGCCGTGGATCCGCGCATCCGCGGCCGCGAGGTCCACCAGTTCGGCAAGGGCGACGACCCCTCGGGCTGGGTGCGCAACGACCTCGACGACACCGTGCGCTCCTGCGAGAGCTGCCACCTCGAGGGCTGGCGCAACTCGCCGCGCGCGACGCACGCCTGGCTGCCGCCGCTCCACATGGAGAAGCTCGCTTGCCAGACCTGCCACATCCCGACCCGCGCGGTGAAGAGCGCGCTGGTGCAGGCGAGCGACATCTACAACCCCGCGCCGCGGATCACGCCGCCGCCCAAACACATCTGGACCTTCTACGACCAAGACATGGCGTTCTGGAACCACTACGGCGAGATCAATCTGTTCACGAACAGGGACCAGCCGACTGATGTCACGCGGCCGACGCTCATCCGCTACAAGGGCAAGGTCTACCCGGGGAACCGCGTCCACAGCGCATGGGTGGGCTTCGAAGAGCAGGGCAAGCCCGGTTTGAACCAGCTCTTCATGAAGGACTTCTTCCAGATGTGGAGCCAGCACCGGGCCGACCCGAAGGGCAAGTACCCCGAGCTGGCGAAGATCGCCGACGACAACCAGGACGGCATCATCGAGGTGAATCGGCCCGAGGAGATCGATGCGCTGCTCGCGGCGAGCCGGGCGCACCTCACGGCAACCGGCTTCCCGCTCGACGGCCGGCGACTGGTGTGGGTCGCGAACAGCAAGGCGTATTACTCGGCGACCGAGTCCAGGAACCTGCCGCGAGAGGAGTGGGAGGCCACGGCCTACGCCTCGGTCTACAAGTTCTCCCATGACGTGTCGCCCGCCCAGGCGGCCCTCGGCTCCGGGGGGTGCACCGACTGCCACCGCTCGGGCTCGCCGTTCTTCCAGGGGGCTGTCCTCGACGCGGTGTTTACCGGGGACGACGCGCGGCCGCGCTGGATTCCCAACCATCAGATCCTCGGCGTGTCCTCCTTCTGGGTGAAGCTGGGCGCGTTCCGCGAGGCCTGGCTCAAACCCGTGGTTTACGGCCTGGGGGCGGCCGTACTGCTGCTGCTAGCCGGCCTGGGGTTGCGGCGACTGCTCGTAGCCCGGCTCGGCGTGCGTCCCCATCACGCGGCGCTGCTCGCGAGCGTCGCCTCCGGGATTGGTGTGGTCGGGGTGCTCGTCCTCGCGGCGTCGCCCGACTGGTTGAGCTACGTCATCATTCGGCGTTTCACGCTCGACGCGAATCACGCCTGGGTCTCGCTCGCCTGCCTCGGCGTCGGGGCGGCGACCGCGCTCCTGCCGCTGGCGACGTCGGGCTGGCGCAGGAAGACCCTGCACCTGATCAATGTGGTCATCTGGGCCGGCCTCGCCGCGGGCGCCGTGTCGGGTGTGCTGATGTTCGTTAAGCTGGAGGCGCTGGCTGCCTTGACCCGGCTGGCCTACACGGGCCTGGAGCTGGGTCTCGCGCTGGCGCTGCTCGGCGCGGTCGTCTCATTGGCTCTGCGAGTCACCACGATCGCTGACGGTCGGACCATCGCCCCGGCCGGAGTGCCGAATCCGGAGTCGACCGCTAAGTAGTCCGTTCTCGTCTGTTCTCGTCTATTTCCGACGCCCTGTCCCCGCCACGGCCCCCTCGGGCTTTGCCCTCCTGGGAGACCCATCTCCCGAGGAGGTGCACGCGATGTCCGAGATCATCACCTGCCCGTCGGGGCTCAAAGGAAGCATCCGCGCCATGCTGGTGCGCGAGGAGCGGATTCTCGCCGACCGGAAGCTGGCCAAGGCCGGGGGCCAGGTCGACGAGCTGCTCAGCGCCTGCTGGGAGGAGACGCTCGAGGCCGGGCCCTACGACTTCGGGGACAAGGTTATCGACTGGGGCAAGGTGCTCCAGGGTGACCGCTTCTTCGCGCTGCTGAAGATCCGGGCGCTGACCTACGGCGCCAAGTACGCCTTCTCGGTGCCGTGTCAGAACGACGCCTGCCGGGCGCGCATCGAGTGGGAGCTGGACCTGAACGAGCTGCCCTGCCGGCCCCTCTCCGACGAGAGCCGGGCGGCCTTCACCGCCGACAACCGCTTCGAGACCGTGCTGCCCGACTCGGGCAAGCGGGTCTGGTTCCGGCTGCTCACCGGGGCTGACGAGCGCCGGCTGCCCCAGCTCCGTCGCAGCGCCGGGGACAAGCTGCTCTCGGCCATGCTCGCCTTCCGCGTCAGCGAGATCGAGGGCGTGGATGCGCGCGAGCGGCGCAAGGTCATCGAGGAGCTGACCATGCGCGACGCCGACTTCCTGGTCGACGAGTTCGACCGGGTGGACTGCGGCGTGGACACGGCCATCGAGATCGAGTGCCCCGAGTGCTTCGCCTCGCAGGAGATCGACCTCCCTTTCGACCGGACCTTCTTCATGCCGGCGAAGGAGAGGACGGCGAGGCGCCGGGACCGGGGCAGCTCTTTCCTCGGGTAGACCTCGATGCGTGGCGCGAAGGCGTGTTCCAGGTCTGCTGGCGGCAGCACGGCGGCTCGGGGCTGGGTGCGAGCATGAGCGAGGTGCTCGAGCTTCCGGTCTCGGACCGCGACTGGCTTATCGAGCGCATCGGTCAGCAGCGCAGCCGCGAGGCCAAGGAGATCGAGAAGGCGAGCAAGAGGAGATAGGCGGTGGCACTCAACAACCTCGGGCTTGGCTTCATCTTCACCGCGCGGGACCTCGCGTCCGCGAAGATGGCCCGGCTCGAGCACCGCTTCTCCAGCCTCGACGAGCGGGTTACCGGCGGCACCGACCGCATGACCAGTGCATTCCGTCAGCTCGGCATCGGGCTCGCGGTGTTCACCGCGGGCGCCGCCATGGTGGCCGGCGCCTTCGCGCTCGCCAACGCGGCCGGGAAGTTCGAGCAGGGGCTCGCCGCCGTGGGCGCGGTCACCCGGGCCACGAGCCGCGACCTCGCCATGCTCCGCAACGCAGCCATCGAGGCCGGCATCCAGACCCAGTTCTCGCCGGACGAGGCCGTGGCCGGGCTCCTGTCCCTGGCGACGGCGGGGCAGACCGCGGAGCAGGCCACCCGCACCCTGGTGCCGGTCCTCGACCTGGCCGCGGGCTCGCTCGGCCAGCTCGGCGTGGCCTCGGCCGCCGAGGCGGTGGTGGGCACGCTCAACGCCTACGGCCTCGCTGCCGATCAAGCGGCCAGCGTCACCGACCGGCTGCTGCGCATCACCCAGCTCACCAACTTCCAGACCCGCGACTTCGAGGCGGGCCTGGCCAAGGCTGCGGCCAGCGGCGCGGTGTTCAACCAGAGCCTCGACGACGTGCTGATCGGCATGGGGCTCCTGCGCAACCGCAACATCGACGCGTCGAGCTCGGCCACCGCTCTGCGTGAGGCGACCCGCCGAGTGGGCTCGGACCAGCGAGCGCAGCAGGCGGTCACCAGCGCCGGCATCCAGGTCTTCGATCAGAGCTCGGGCCGCATGCGCTCGATGATCGACATCATGGGCGAGTTCGCCGACCGGACCCGCGACATGAGCGAGGAGGAGCGCAACCGGCGGGTGGTAACCGCGTTCGGCGCCCGAGGGCTCCTCGCCTTCAATGCCGTGATGAACGCGAGCTTCACCACCATGCGCGACGGCGCGGAGGTGACTCTGCGAGGCGCCGAGGCCATCGCGGGGCTGCGCCGGGAGATGACCGGCGCCGAGGGCACGGCCGCGAGCTTCCGTGAACGGCTCCTCGACACCTTCGAAGGGCAGAAGACGCTGCTCAAGGGCACGCTCCAGACCTTCGCCGTGGTCCTGGGCGAGCCCTTCGCCGCCGTGTTCAAGCCCATCGTGCGGGTGATCGTCAACGTGCTCAACGCCATCTTGCGGGCGTTCCAGGCCATCCCCGCACCCATCAAGAAGATCTTCGCCGGCCTGGTGGTCGCGGTGGGCGGCTTCCTCATGCTCGTGGGCGGGGTCATCGCGGCCAAGGCTGCCATCGCCTTGCTGGCCATTGCCTTCAAGGCGCTCGGGATCACCATCGGCGGCATTCTCGCGACCCTGCTTCCGGCGATCCTGATCGTCGCCGTGCTCGGCGCGGTGGTCGCGGCCTTCGTGGTCGCGTTCCGGCGCAACGTCGGCGGCATCGCCGACTTCGCCAGGCGCGTGTGGGAGCGGGTGACGCTGTTCTTCAACGGCCTGAAGCAGCTCTTCGAGCAGGGCGGGTTCTCCGGGGCGGTGCGCGAGGAGCTGAACCGCGCCGAGAACCAGGGGCTCAAGCGCTTCCTGATCTCGCTCTACCAGATCGTCTATCGCATCCAGCAGATCTGGGAGGGGTTCAAGGCGGGCTTCACCCGCACCATCGAAGAGGCGAGGCCGGTCTTCGAGGACCTGGTCGCTGCCTTCTCGGAGCTGGGCCAGGAGATCGCCGGCATCTTCAGCGGTTTGACGGGCGGGGCGGCGTCGCTGCCGAGCGCCGAGTTCCGCAGCTTCGGCGAGGTCGCGGGCTCGGCCATCGCCACCGTGGTCAAGTGGCTGGCCAAGCTCGTCGCCATCTTCGCTCGCATCACCGGCGGCATCATCGCCGGGTTCCGCTCGATGATGGAGTACATCGGCCCGGCCTTCGAGGTGGTGGGCGAGGCGCTTGGCGACCTGAAGAACGCCTGGAACACGCTCACCGGCTCGACCAGCGACTCCACCTCGGCCACCGACGAGTCCACGAGCTCGTGGCGCTCGCTCGGCGAGTTCCTGGGGCAGGTGTTCGGCGGCATCGTCACGGTGATCACCCTGGCGCTCGGCGGGCTGATCAAGATCATCACCGCCGTCATCTGGGTGGTGAACGCGGTCAAGGACGCCTTCGTCATCGCCGGCACCTGGATCGGCGAGACGGCGGCCAAGATCTACCTCTGGTTCACCGAGACCCTGCCCAACGCCATCTCGTCGGCCATCGACACGGTGGTCGGCTTCTTCCGCGCCATCGGGCAGTTCTTCGTGGGCATCGGCCGCTGGTTCAAGAACCTCTTCCGCAGCATCGCCGACGGCATCATGAGCTTCCTCCAGCCGGTGGTGGACTTCTTCCGCGGCGTGGGCCGGGCCATCAAGGCGGTCTTCGACGGCATCCGCGACCTGGTGATCCGCATCCTGCGGCGCATCCCGGACGCGCTCCTGCCGGCGAGCCTCGAGCGGCTCAAGCGCACGCCGCTCTCGACCGAGGTGCGCACCGAGGACGAGTTCGCCGCCGTGGGTCGGACCGAGTCCACTGCCGCGCGGTCCGAGGCGGCGACGTCCTCGATGCCTTCGAGCGCTGAGGCCACCGGCCGCATGAACGAGTTCGCCCAGCTCGAGGCCAACATGATGGCCTTCGCCAACTCCCAGGCGCGGGATCGCGGGCAGGCGCCACCCTTCCAGATCAACGTCCAGGTGGACGGCGAGACCATCGCCCGGGCCACCCACAACGCGGGCTCCGACGCAGCGGCGAGGTCGTTCTCGCCGGTGCCGGCCTACTGAGGTGACGATGGGTATCGAGCTCGCCATGGTCGCTCCTCCCCGCTGCGTGCTCGTCAACGTGACCACGGGCGAGTCGATGGAGTGCCTGCTCAACCCGACGCAGCTCTCGGAGAAGCTCCAGGTCAACTGGAACCGCCTGGCCGTGCCCGGGCTGTCGCACCAGGTGCTGCAGTTCCAGTCCACGGGCAACCGCCAACTCTCGGGAGTCGAGTTCTACCTCGACCGCTTCTTCGCCGTGGAGCAGCCGGGCGAGCCGGACATCATGGAGTTCCGCAGGTTCCTGCGGGCGCTCACCGTGCCGCCCGAGGGCACCGAGGACGTGGCGAGCACGGCACCGCCGCGGGTGCTCGTCATCTGGCCCGAGGTCATTACCGTCGAGGCGGTGGTGACCGACGTCGAGTTCCAGTACCGCCAGGTCGGGGTGGACGGCACGGTGCTCGTCTACGCAGCCACCGTAGGCTTCGAGGAGATCCTCGACGCGCGGGTGACATCCGAAGCCCTGCGGGAGGAGGTGTAGCCGTGCCGCCGCGCGTGGGCTCCCGCCACAGCTTCACCTTCGGTGTCCACGACGCCGACGGCGTGCTGCACCTGACCGAGCGCGAGCCGTACCGGTACAAGGCGCACACCGACAACCGCGTCCACGTCGTGGTCCAGGGCGACACGCTCTGGGACCTCGCGGGCCGCTACTTCGCGCCGCTGCCTCGGGCCTGCGGCTTCTGGTGGGCCATCGCCGACTTCCAGCCCGACCCCATCGTGGACCCGACGCTCGGGCTCGAAGCGGGTCGGCGCCTCTTCATCCCCTCGCTGCGCGTGCTGACCGACGTGATCCTCGGCGAGGCCGGACGGAGGTCGCGCGGATGAACCCGATCATCGACCGCAGCGCCCCCGGTGTCCGCATCACGCTGCTCGCCGACGAGCGCGCCGAGAGCGGCGAGCCGCTCGAGCTCGGCGGCCGCATCATCGGCTTCACCTTCGACGATGCCGAGAGCAAAGCCGACAAGCTCTCGCTCCAGCTCGACAACCAGGATCTATCGCTCTTCGACCGCGAGGACCTGATGGGCGGGGCCACGCTGGAGGTCTCCTGGGGCTACGCGGGCAACATGGCCGTGCCGCGCCGGGTGGTGGTCAAGAAGCTCAAGGGCTTCACCACGCTCGAGGTCGAGGGGCAGGCCCTCTCGACGCTGATGAACCGCGAGGCCAAGACCCGGAGCTGGCAGAACGTGACCCGCTCGGCGGTGGTCCGGCAGATCGCCGAGGAGCACGGCTACGAAGGGCAGTTCATCGATGCCGAGGACACCGGCGAGGTGCTCGACGTCATCAACCAGACCGCCGAGACCGACGCGCGCTTCCTGCGGCGGCTCGCTTCGCGCGAGGAGTTCGAGTTCTACGTGGACGACGGCGGCTTTCACTTCCACGAGCGGCGGCAGGAGGCCGCTCCCACCCATGTCTTCACCTGGTACTCTGATCCGGGACGCGGCGACATCCTATCGATCAACGTCGAGTCGGATCTCATCAAGCGCGCTGGCCGTGTGACCGTGCGCGGCCGCGATCCGATGAGCCGCTCGACCATCGAGAGCTCATCGAGCAACGACACTGCCGGCCGGTCGACTCTGGCCGAGGTGGTCGAGGTGGTGGACCCGGAAACGGGCTCCACCTCGCTCGAGACGCGCAATGCCACGGCGAGCGTGCATCCGACATCGGCACCCACCGCGGGTCGGGCGGCGCGCGAGTCCGCGGCCAGGTTCCGCCGCGCCGAGCGGGCGACCGTGAAGCTCTCGATGCAGGTCGTGGGCGACCCGACCCTGCACGCCAAGAGCATCGTCGAGGTGCGCGGCGTCTCCGGGCTGCTCTCGGGCAAGTACTACGTCACCGGGGTCAAGCACGTCGTCTCTTCCTCGGGCTACACCTGCGAGCTGAAGCTCACCCGTGATGGGCAGGGTCGCCGCGCCCGGCAGGTCGCCCGCGAGCAGCGGGGAGAGCGCAACACCAGCCGCCCGCGCACCGACGGCGAGATGACCCAGGTCGAGGCCGTGGACCCGGAAACCGGCTCGACCCGCATCGAGTACCGACGCGATGGCCGCCGCATCGGCTACGACGACCCCGAGGCCGGGATGAGCGTGATGGAGTAGCCATGTCCTACAGCCAATTCGACGACGACATCGGCGCGCACGACACCCGGCTGCTGGGCATGTACGTGGGCTACGTCACCCATCGCAACGACCCCGAGAAGCTCGGCCGGGTGCGCGTGTGCATCCCGGGCGTGCTCGAGCCGTTCAGCGCCTGGGCCTGGCCGCTCGGCACCTCGGGTGGCGGCTTCAAGGACCGAGGCTTCTTCGCCGTGCCCGAGGAGGGGGCCGAGGTCGCGGTCTTCTTCAACCAGGGCGACGTGGACGCGCCCTACTATCTGTCCGCGCACTGGGGCAAGCCGGACGGCGAGAGCGAGGTGCCCGAGGAGGCCCAGAAGGACCCGCCCGACAACCGGGTCATTGCCACGCCGACCTTCCGCATTGAGCTCGACGAGTCGGACAAGGGCAAGAAGCTCAAGCTCACCAACCGCAAGACCGGCGACCACCTGCTCTTCGACGCCGAGGAGAACACCATCACGCTCGAGGGAACCACGGCGATCACCATCCGCGCGGTCGGCGCCATCAGCCTCGAGGCGGCGCAGGTGACCATCGCCGGCCGGGCCGTGCGCCCGGTCGCGGATCCCATCTGAAGGAGGCGGCCGTGGCCTTGCCCATCTGCATCGAGATCCCTGAAATTCCCGACCCCTTCAACCTGACGCTGCCGGGCGGGATTCAGATCGAGCACATCAACCTGATGGAGGTGATCCAGCCCGCGCTCACTCCGCTCGTGCCGATCTTCGACATCATCGACACCGTGGTCGCGGTGTTCAACTGCATCAAGGCCATCCCGGACACGCTCGGTCCGCCACCGGACCCGACCGCCATCGCGGCTTGCCTGCCGGACCTCGCCGAGAAGGTGGCCAAGCTCCTCAAGCTCATCCCGCAGCTCTCGATCCCGCTCACCATCATCGGGCTCATCGACCTGGTGATCGACACGCTGCTCCGGGCGCGCAGCGAGATCATGCACCTGCAGCAACAGATGCAGCAGATCCTCGGGGTCATCGATCGGGCCACGAACCTCGACGACGCTGGCCTGATGGCCATCGCTCAGTGCGCGCAGGCGAACGTGGCGCAGGAGGCGGCGAACGTGGGCAAGAGCCTGGCGGCGCTCGGCAAGCTCATCGGCATCATCAACCTGTTCATGGGCATGGTGGGCGGGCCCGAGATCCCGGACCTGTCGAACCTCGCGGGCCGGCCGCTCGACGACGTGGTCCCGCCGCTCAACGCCATCGTGGACGCGCTCAAGACCGCACGCGACGCGGTGCCGGTGCCGTAGGAGGAACGCGATGAACGACCACGAGAGCCAGAGCCGGGGCCTGCTGGTCCCGTTCAGGAGGGACAAGAAGCGGGACTTCGCCTCGGACACCGGTGCGGACCTACTCGGGTCGAAGGTGCTTCAGGCGCTCATGACCTGCGGCGCTACACCCCGATCCTCGGGCGAGCTGCCCTGGCGCACAGCATTTGGCGCCGGCCTCGATCTCCTGCGCCACCAGCGCAACGACGCGGCCCTGGCCGAGCTCGCCCGGGTGCAGGTCCGGGACGCCCTCAAACGCTGGGTCTCCGAGGCCGAGCTGGTGGAGGTCTCGGTCAGCCGAGAAGACGCTTCGCTGCTTCTGCGGGTGCGGTTCCGTCCAGCGAGACGAGCCGGTCGTGGTGACGAACAGCCCGGCGAGGTGACGCTGGCGATCGAGGCCTGAGCCTGTCCCCGCCCGGGCCCCTCCGGGCTTTGCCCCTTTGGAGGTGAGACCCGTGGCCGTGCTTCCGACCAGCCTCGACTACACGGACAAGGACTTCGACGCCCTGCGGGCGCGGCTCATCGCGCTCGTGAAGAGCGTGTTTCCGGACTGGTCCGACTTCTCGGTGGCGAGCTTCGGCAACCTCCTCATCGAGATGTACGCCTTCGTCGGGGACGTGCTCACCTTCTACCTCGACAACCAGGCCCGCGAGTCGCGCCTCTCCACCGCTACCCAGCGCAAGAACGTCATCGCGCTCGCCCGCATGCTCGGCTACAAGCTCCACGGCGCTCAGGCCGCGACCGCCGAGGTGCTGCTCAAGCTCGCGCGGCCACCGTCGGCGGACGTGGTCATCCCCGCGGGCACGGTCGTGCGCACCCAGGAGGTGACCGAGCCGGTTCGCTTCCAGCTCCTCGCCGACGTCACCATCCCGGCGGGCGCCGACCCGCCGGAGGTGCTGTGCGTGGTCGAGAGCTCGGAAACCCGCACCCAGCTCTTCGACGCCCGGGGGCTCGTCGATCTCGACATCCTGCTCGACCACGCGCCCTACCTCGACGGCTCGGCCGTGGTCTCCGCGGCCAACGGCGCCTACGTCGAGGAGGACAGCCTGCTCGGCTCCGAGCCCAACGATCGGCACTTCATGGTGCTGGTGGACCAGAACGACCGGGCCACCATTCGCTTCGGCAACGGCACGAGCGGCGCGCCGCCCACGGGCACGGTGCAGATCGCCTACAAGACCGGCGGCGGCGCGGGCGGCAACGTGGACGCCGGCAGGCTCGTGGTCATCGAGGGCGCCTTCGCCGATGTCCACGGTCACCCGGTGCAGGTCTCGGTCACGAACCCGTCGCCGGCAACGGGTGGTGCCGACCGCCAGGGCGTGGCCTCGGCCAAGCTGCTCGCACCCGAGAGCCTGCGCACCCTCACCCGCACCGTGACCCGCGAAGACTTCGAGGTCAACGCGCGCCGCGTACCCGGCGTGGCCCGCGCCTTGATGCTGACCTCGAACGAGGACACCTCGATCGACGAGAACGCGGGCATCCTCTACGTCATCCCCGAGGGCGGCGGCCTGCCCACGGTCGCGCTCAGGAACCTCGTTCTGGCTCAGGTCACCGACGTCTACCCGCACACGCTGACCTTCCAGGTCGCGGTGCAGAGCCCGGTCTACCGCAACGTGGACATCGAGGCGCGGATCTATCTGCGCCAGGGTCACGCCAAGGCCGCGGTGCGCGACCGGGTGAAGGCGAACCTCCAGGCCATGTTCCGGGTGAGCGAGCCGGACGGCACGCCAAACCCGCTCGTGGACTTCGGCTTCAACATCAAGGACGCGGACGGCAACCCGGTGGGTGAGATCGCCTGGTCCGACGTGTTCAACGTCATCCGCGACACGACGGGCGTGCGCAAGGTCGGCGACCGCCATGGCGATCTCAAGCTCAACAACCTGCCCGCGGACGTGCGGCTCGGGATCAAGGAGTTCCCGCTGCTCGGCAACGTGACGCTCATCGACGGCGACACGGGGAGCTACCTCTGATGGCCGTCGCGAACCCGAGCTACGAGGACGCGGGGGCCGCGCCGGGCCAGGCCGAGCACTGGACGCTGCGGACCAGCGCCTCGCTCGAGCGGATCGCCGGCTTCGGTCCCGACCCGTACCGCGCCTGGGAGGACTTCGAGCGCTGGTTCGACCTCGTGCTCTCGCTCGGCCCCGGCGACGTGGCGATCGCCTTCTTCGACCCGCTCGCCGAGGGCTACGAGGACTTCGAGGAGGCCTGGGCCAACGACCTCTTCATGACCGAGCTGCCGAGCGGGCAGGTCGTCACCGCGCCCTTCGGCGGCGGCGCGGTCGAAGACCTGGAGGACGGCTGGGACAACGTGTCCTACGCCTGGGCCTGGGAAGAGGTCGCGGCCGTGACCGGAGTCTTCGACGGCGAGCCCCGCGAGGACTTCGAGGACCAGTGGCGCTCGAACCAGAGCTACGCCTGGTCCTGGGGCTCGGTCACTTCCCAGGCGGCGATGTTCGACGGCGGCACCCAGAACCGCGAGGATTTCGAGAACGACTGGAGCGCCGCCAGCACCATCTGAAGGAGACGAGCATGGCCGAAACCGATTGGACCTACCTCAACGACGGGCTCGACATCGCCACCGTGGATCGGGGCGTGACCGCAGGCATCGCCCGGCCGCCGGGCGGTGGGAGCTTCCTTTTCGCCTTCAACTCGCTTGCGGCCGTGCAGGGTGCGGTCGCACTCTTCGCCAACCTCGTCGACTTCGCGCCCATGGCCAAGGGCGGATCCATCCGCGGCTGCGTGCAGCGCGGTCCTGGCGGCGGCCCGACGGGCTTCTCGCCCTTTCTGTACCTCTGCTGCCAGGGCAACTCGGTCAACGACACGGCGTACCTGCTCGGCCTCTCCGACGATGACCCGCACCGCATCGTGCTGCGCAAGGGCATGGTCGGCGCCGGCATCCCGGACTCGGAGGGGGCGAACGTGCTCCTCGCCTCGGGTGAGAGCTTCGCGCAGGCGACCTGGCTGCACCTCAGGCTCGACGCGATCGTGAACCTGAACGGCGACGTGGTGCTCAAGGTGTTCAAGAACGACCTCGTCGCCCATCCGCTCGGCACCGCTCCTGACTGGCAGCCCGTCTCGGGCATGGCCGATTTCATCGACGACCACCTCGGTATCAACAGCGGCAGCCAGCCGCTCACCTCGGGGCGCGGCGGCTTCGGTGTGACGGTCAAGGACGTCACGCGCCGCTGCTTGTTCGACCACCTCGAGCTGTTGAGGCAGGTCTGATGGAGCTCGACGCCTTCACGAGCCGCCTCGGTCTGGGCCAGGGACGGATCGCGCCGGTCAACGCTGCGCCGGCCTCGGGCGACCACCTGTTCGTGCTGGGCGAGGACGAGCTTGGCCGGTTCTTCGACCTCGCACCCGGTGACCACGCGGAGGTCGTGCAGGACACGGACCTCACCGACGTGGCCCTCGTCCGCGCCAACCTGCGGCTGCGCGTGCCTACGAGCCTGCCGACCACGCACGGCTGGGAGGCGTCGATCGTCGTGGATGGCGTGAAGGTCGCCCGCGCTACCTGCCGCGCTGGACGAGAGCGCCTGCTCACCGACCTCGCGGCCAACGTCTCGAAGCTGACCGGACTGCACGAGGTGGGCGTGCGCCTCGAGCTCGTGGAGGTGTAGATGCCGCTCTTCGAGCTGCCCGCACTCTACGCCGACAACGTCGCGGCCATCGTCACGGTCGACCGGATCGTGCTCGTGAACCGCGATCCGGGTCCGGCCGAGACGGGCGTGCCGCTCGACTGGACCGTCGCCCTCGAGGTGCTCGACACGGGACCGGACGGCGTGGACCGCTCGGCGACTCGTGTCTGGGTGGACAGCGTGCTCGCCTTCGACGGTGGGGCCGCGCCCGAGATCCAGCCCGGCTTCGACGGGTTGAGGGCCGAGGTCGTAGAGACCGCGGACACCCTGCGCATCGTGATCGATCCCGCTGCTCCGTGTGCCAGCGAGGCCGAGGTCGAGGTGCGGGTGGTCTCCACGACGGTCGGCGGCGGCCACGCGCTCGACGAGAGCTACGCCTTCTTCGCCGAGGACCGCACCGCCCCCAGGGTGCTGGCGGCGCAGGCGACCAGCCCGACGACCGTGCAGATCGGCTTCGACGAGGACGTGGTCGTGACCAACCCCGAGGGGTTCGTGTTCGCGCCGCGAGCCTTCCCGGCTGTGCCGGTGCTGGCCGTCGGAGCCTCGGCGCAGGGCTCGGTCGTCACGGTCGAGCTCGACACCGAGATGACCCCCGACGTGTTTCACGAGGTCGTGGTGTCGGGCGTCGCCGACCTGCGAGGCAACCTGGTCCTCGAGGCCCACGACCGCGCGTTCTTCAACGGCTTCAGGCCCGCGCGCCCGGCGAGCCGGCGCTTCGACCTCTGGTCCATGCTGCCCCGGCACAACCGCCGTGGGGACGCGACCGGAGACCTGCGGCGCTTCATCGCCTGCCTCCAGGAGGCGCTCGACCTGGTCCTCGCCGAGGCCGACCGCTTCGCCGACGTGTTCGACATCGAGCGGGCGCCCGAGTCCTTCCTTGACCTCATCCTCCAGGACCTCGGCAACCCGTTCCCCTTCGATCTCGACGTGCTCGGCAAGCGGCGGCTCGCCTCGGTGCTCGTGGAGATGTACCGGCAGAAGGGGACCGAGGCCGGCATCGAGAACGCCATCCGCTTCTTCCTCGGCATCGACGTCACGGCGATCACCCCGTTCACGGGGACCACCCTGGTGCTCGGCGAGTCAGAGCTGGGCGTGGACTGGGAGCTCGGGCCCTCGGACCGCTTCGCTCGCTACGCTTTTGACGTCGAGGTGGACGTGCCGCTCACCACCACGGAGCGCCGCCAGATCCGGGCCATCGTGGACTACCTCAAGCCCGCCCACACCCACTTCGTGGACCTGATCGAGCCAGGAGCCCCGGTCGCCTACGACCACTGGGAGCTGGGCATCAGCGAGCTGGGGGAGACGACCGACCTGCACTGACGTCCCCCCTGTCCCCGTCCGGCGCCCCCGAGGCTTTGCCCCTCTGGAGGCAGACTGCCCAAGGAGCGCCGGATGGCTGGACGAACGGACTACTTTTTTCGCCAGAAGGTTACGGAGGCCGAGCTCGACCTGGCCTTCGAGCTGCTCGAGCTGGCCGACCGCAACCTGGCCGCGGATATCGGGGTCTACGGCATCATCAGCGGGGCCGAGCCCACGCCCCACTCGCCGGTCCCGAACCTCACCGTCGACCTGACCGCGCCGGCCCGGGCCTACGACAACCTGGGCCAGCGCATCTTCTTCGGCACGGGCCAGGTGGTGGACTGCTCGGTGGACCTCACCGGCATCCCCACCGAGGTGCCCGTCGCCGGCCAGGAGCGCTGGCTCGGGCTGTTCCTGCGCTTCGACCGGCTGCTCAGCGACCCGCGCACCGACGGCAACTCCCAGCAGGTGTTCTTCCGGCGCGACGAGTCCTTCGAGGTCGTGGTCCGCCAGGGACCGCTGGGGCCGGTGGGCGGCGCCTCCAAGGTGCCGGTCATGCCCGACGAATTGCTCATCTGCGACGTGCTGCGCAAAAACGCCCAGACCCAGATCCTGGCTCCGGACATCGACGTGACCCGGCGCCAGGCCTTCATCTTCGCCCAGGGCGACGCGGTCGAGATCGTGAGCAGCGTGTGGAGCGTCCTCGCGCCCGCCGTGGACACGGTGCAGGCCGCACTCGACGAGATCGACTCCGAGCTGGCCGGCCACTTCGGCGGCTCGGCACGACGCCATCCGGCGAGCGACATCGACTACACGCCCCACGGCTTCGTCGCCGCCGGCAACGTGCAGGCTGCCCTCGATGAGGTGGTGGACGACCTCTCGGCGTCAGCCGCCGGCAACCCGGGAGCCCAGCGGGTGGGCGCGGACGCGGTGAGCGGCACGCCGCACGCTCTCACGGCAAGCAACGTGGACAGCCACCTCTCGCAGCTCCTCGGTTGGCTCAACGCCCATCTCGCCGCCGCGTCCGGTGCGCACAACGCGAGCGCCATCGCCGCTGCCGTTCATAGCTACATCGCCGGCACGACCGTCCAGGCGCAGCTCCAGGAGATCGTGAGCGACCTGGCCCTGCAGACCGCGGGCTCCGCGGGTGCCTCGCGCATCGGCGCGGACGCGGTCTCGGGCAGCCCGAACGCCCTCGCCGCGGGGACCGTCGACAGCCAGCTCGCGGAGCTGCTCGCCGACGGCAACAACCACGTCGGCGCGACGAGCGGTGCGCATGCGGCCTCTGCCATCTCGGTCGCCGACTCGGGCGGCAACCTCACCGCCTCCAACGTGGAGACCGCGCTCGCCGAGATCCTCGACGCCTTCGAGGACGACCACTACCGGGGGAACGAGAGCAACGCTGGCCAGCACCGAGCGATCCGTCAGCCCAACTTCGGCTCGGGCAAGGTCCTGCTCTGGGACGCGGTCGGAGTCGGATCCAACGCCTCGCACTTCCGCGTCCACGCCGACAGCGACTCGATCTGGTTCACGGTCAACGCCTTCTGGAACGGCAGCGCTTGGCAGCGTGACCTCGCCGGCAACTACGCCGGCGGTTTCCGCTTCTCGCGGACCGCCTTCGAGATGTTCCACGACAACAGCTTCACGCTGACCTTCACCGACTGGACTCGGACCTGGCGCTTGCCCATGAGCGGCACGGTCAACTCGGCCTTCGAGATGACCGGCTCGACAACCGAGGTGGGGCGTCTCGGCTACGAGATGCACAACACCTACAACGCCACGCGGAACATGGCGGTCGGTGGCGCGAACACCTTCCGCTCGCGCTTCCCGTCCACCCCGTCGTCGATCACGTTCTCCGAGACCAGCAGCTACAACACCGACGGACCGCCGGGCCTGTGGGACGCCGACCGCGATGGTTTCGGCTTCTTCGACTACGTCAACGTGGCCGCCAACTCGACCCTCTACTGGTTCGGCACCTACACCGCCGTCGCCTGAGGAGCAGCTATGCCCATTCGTGAGATCAGAGCCGACGACTTCGACCAGGAGTGCAGCAAGTGCGGCAGCATCGTCGCCGTGCCGCTGACCGCCATCGCGGCGGGCATCTCCCGCAGCGGGCAGATGAACCCGAACGTCGTGGCCATGCCGGTCTGCGCGACCTGCGGCGCGGCCGAGTTCCTGCTGCGCTCCCCCGGCGAGGAGGAGCACCCCTCCCAGGGCAGCTACGGCCACAAGCACAAGCTGCTCGTGGACAAGCTGCACGCCAAGCTCGTCCAGCAAGGGCGGGTCGCGGAGGGGCTGACGCCCGAGCAGGTGCCGACCAAGGAGCCGCCCGCCGCCGTCATGGACAAGTGGTTCAAGGACGGCCTCAAGCTCCCGCCGCCGCCGTTCCAGGACGAGTCCGGCCGCAGCGAGCCGAAGTAGGAGGAGGCCGGTGAACACTCGTACCTTTATCGTCGGCGGCAAGGAGATCGAGCCGCCGTCCGGTCTCGACGTCCTCAACTTCACCGACGCGAGCGTCCACCGCTTTCGCGGCAGGGACCGCACGGGCAAGCCCGTCACCGAGCTCGTCATCCACGAGACGGTCACGCGCTCGGCCGCCGACACCGTGGTCGTGCTCAAGAAGCGGCGGCTCGGCGTCCATCTCATCCTCGACGAGCACGGCCGCTTCACCCAGCACGGGGACCTCGCCGACGACCGGCTGGCGCACGCGAGCCAGCACAACGGCCCGTCGATCGGCATCGAGGTCGTCACCCCGTACTACCCGGCGTACCTCAAGCCCGGCATGGTCTGGTCGACTGTCATCGACGCGCCCTGGGCCCACAAGAAGAAGTACGTGCTGCCGACGCCGGTCCAGGCCGAGGCGGTCGCGCGGTTCGTCGAGTGGGTGACCTCGCCCGCGTCGAGCCTCTCCATCCCACGAACGTGGATCGGTCTTCACGGCACCGCGCTCGCGATGGGCCAGATCGAGAGCGCCGCCAAGCTCAAGCCCGGCCTCTACGCCCATCACTACTTCGGACACGCCGACGGCGCCTGGCTCGTGCTCTACGCCTGGCTTCGCCTCGAGGCCGGCCTCGCTCCTGAGGTCGCCTTCGACGAAGCGGCGCGGCGCGCGACCGGCGTGCGCAGGCGAGTGGATCTCTCGGACCTCATGACGGCGGCCGCGCCGAAGGAGTAGCCCATGGACCCGAGCAGCTTCACAACCATCGCCGAGGTCTTGAAGGCCACCGGTCCGTACGGACTCGTTGCCGTCTTGGGCTGGGCCTTCTGGCGGGTGAACGAGAAGAAGGACCGCGAGCTGAAGGACCTTCACGCGACCGTGGTGAAGATGGCCGAGGCGCAGACCGCCGCCATCACCAAGGTCGAGTCCGCACTGGTCGCGCTCAAGGAAGCGATCCGCGAGATGCGCGCGGGGTGAGGCGATCCGGGGACCGCTCCTGGTGCGATTTCTCGCGCCCCTCCCGGCGACGTCGAATGTCCCGCTGCCACTTCCCGCGTGATTTCCGCGACCTGCACATCCGTTTCAACCCATCGAAAATACACGTGAAATCGACAGAAAGACCTTGAGGTTCTGCCCGCGCAACGCCTGTATGTCCATGACGATCGAGATGGGCTCGATCGCGAGCGCGGAGGCGAACGATGGCGAAGATTCTCGGAAGCACGACGACCTACCACGGAACGGAGCACCCCTACCTGAAGGGCCACAAAGTCCGCATCGTCGCGGTGCTCAAGAACGCGGCCCGGCCCGACATCGACGTCGACGGCCCCGACTACGACCACATCAGTGATGAAGACGACCTCGCCCGCGCGGGCGGCGTCACCGCCGACGACCGGATCGAGGTCCAGCCCTGGATCCAGAAGGAGGGCCGCTTCTCCTTCGTGACCAGCGACCCCCGGGCGGTGGACCTCGCCTACTTCGCCGGCGCGAAGAAGGCAGCGAAGAAAGGGGGCCAGCGATGACCACCAGCTCGAAGCGCTACCCGGTCCAGGTCGAAGGCGAGATCAGGTACGTCACCGTCCCCGGCTCGGGTGACCCGCAGCCCGGTCCGGAGAGCGAGGACGAACTCGAGAGCTTCCTTGCCGAGGCCATCGAGGCCTACGCGGAGGCGAGCGAGGTCTCTCGGCCGCGGATCAGCACTTTCGCCGACGCCGGCGTGCTCACCGCCAACCGCGGCCTGGTGGTGCGCATCGGGACCGCCGAGTTCCAGGTGACCCTGGTGAGGTCCAGGTGAACGTCGCCGCGCAGCGATCGGAGTCAGAAACCCGCCGGTGCGGAAGCTAAGCACCGGCCCAGACCGAACGAGGAGGACGACATGAACAAGGAGATCAGGAAGCAGGTGAAGGCCCTGGAGAAGCTGCGGCTGCCCGAGCTGCGGGCCCGCTACGCCGAGGTCCTCGGCGAGGAGACGAGGGCGCCGAATCGCACCTACCTCATCCGGCGCATCACCGAGGCGCTCGAGGCGCGGGCTGCGGAAGCGCCCGAGCCGGCCGAGGCCGAGCCCCAGGCGACGCCCGTCGAGACAGCCCCCACGGAGACGGCGGCGGCGAGCCCGGAGACGGGCGACGCCACCGAGACCAAGCTCAGCAAGCTCCCCATCGCCGAGCTGCAGGCTCGCTACCTCGAGGTCGTCCAAAGGCCAACTGCGTCGGTGCATCGCCGCTACCTCATCTGGAAGATCCGAGAGGCGCAGAAGGGCCGCATCCCGGTCGGACCGCAGGGCAGCCGACGCGCCGACGGCGAGGCGCTCGACTTCAAGGTCCTGCCGCTGCGCATGGAGGCCGACCTGGTCGCGAAGCTGGACGAGGCCCGCGAGCGCCTGGGCCTCAAGAGCCGCATGGAGCTGCTGCGCCGGTCCATCCACCTCTTCCTGGCCCGCGAGGGCGAGGCCGAGGTCGCCGCCCTCTTCGCGCCGGAGGCGTAGATGGCCGGCGACTACGACAAGCGCCGCCTGGTCGAGTGGCTGCGGGCCGAGATCCAACGCCAGACCGGGCGGCGCTACGACCGCCTCGACCTCGACTCGCTCGACCCCGTGAGCCTCCGCGAGCTCCAGCGCCTCCTGCGCGACCTCGACGCCGAGCAGCGGATGGCCATCCAGCGTGCCCGGATCTGCCCCTGGCGCACGCCGTGAGCCCGCCCCCGGGCGGAAACGGCCGATCCCCTCCGGCCGTAACTTGGCGGAACCTTGTCACTACTCAAGTGCTTGAAAATAGTGTTCTTTTCCTCGATTTCGACCTGGACTTCCCCGCCGAAGGAAGCCTGTATGTCCTCAGGATGAGGACGATGCAACACATCGAAAACGAAGGAGAAAACGCGATGAGGACGCTCCGCTTCGGCATCGAGATCGAGACGGTCGGCCAGACCCGCGAGCGGGTGGCCCAGGCCATCCAGCGGGTGGTCGGCGGCACCACCAGCCACGTGGGCGCGCCCTTCAGCTACGACCCCTGGCACGTCACCGACGCCCGCGGCCGGACCTGGAAGGTGGTGGCCGACAGCAGCCTGAACGCCAGCCGCGACCGCCAGGCCGAGGTGGTCAGCCCGGTCCTGACCTACGAGGACCTGCCGGAACTGCAGGAGATCGTCCGGGCCCTGCGCGCCGCCGGCGCCAAGGCCGACAGCAGCTGCGGGATCCACGTCCACGTCGAGGCTGCCCGATTCGGCGCCAAGGGCCTGCGCAACCTGGTCAAGATCGTCAACAAGCAGGAGAGGCTGATCGAGCACGCCCTCGGGATCAGCGAAGCCCGCCGCGCCCGCTGGTGCCGGGGCATCGACCAAGCCTTCCTGGACAAGATCGAGAAGCAGCGCCCGCGCGACCTCGAGGACATCAACCGCGCCTGGTACGGCTACCACAACACCGCGCCGATCCACTGCGACGCCTCGAGGTACCACGGGGTCAACCTGCACAACGTCTGGTTCCGGGGCACGGTCGAGTACCGCTGGTTCGACGGCACGCTCCACGCGGGCAAGATCAAGGCCTACATCCAGTTCGTCCTCGCGCTCAGCGCCAAGGCCATGCGGGCGCGGGCGAGCAGCAGCAAGCGCCGCGAGTTCAACCCGGACACGGCCCGCTACGACTTCCGCGTGTTTTTGCTGCATCTGGACCTGATCGGCGACGAGTTCAAGACCGCCCGGTTGCACCTGATGGCGAACCTCAACGGCTCGGCAGCCTGGAAGCACGGGCGGCCCGAGCAGCAGCCGGCCTTGTGAAAGGAGGCGGCACGATGAAGCAGACCCTGTACTTCGCCTACGGCTCGAACCTGGATACGGCCCGGATGCGCCGACGTTGCCCCACAGCCGCGCCGGTCGGCCCGGCCACGCTGTGGGGCTGGCGGCTCGCCTTCGGCGGACACAGCCGCGCCTGGGGCGGCCCGGTGGCCACCGTGGTGCGCGCCGCGGACGAGCGGGTGGACGGGCTCCTTTACGAGCTGGCCCTCGGGGAGCTGGCCGACCTCGACCGCGTCGAGGGACACCCGCTGAGCTACCGTCGCAAGCGCCTGCGCGTGGTCGATGGCCGGGGGCGGGAGCGCCGAGCTCACGTCTACATCCTGCCGGTGGCATGGGAAGCGCCTCCCGCGCCCGACTACCTCGGCGTGCTGTGGCACGCCTACCGGCGCCTCGGCTTCGACCGCGACTCCTTGCTCGAGGCGGCGGGAGGTGCGGGATGAGCACCGGGACCAACGGGAAGACCAGAGTGTTCGTCTACGGCACGCTGCTCAGCGGCGAGCCCAACCACCGCCTCCTGGCCAGCGCCGCCCGGGTGGGCGAGGCCAGGACCGAGCCCGCCTTCGACCTGGTGAGCCTCGGCGCGTTCCCGGCTATGGTGGCCGGCGGACGGACAGCGGTTGCCGGCGAGGTGTACGAGGTCGACGCCGGGACGCTGGCCGATCTCGACCGGCTCGAGGGCCACCCGCGCTTCTACCAGCGGCGCCGGATCCGGCTCGAGGACGGCGGCGAGGTGCTCGCCTACGTCTTCACCTCCGAGCAGGCGCGGGGCCGGCCGGCGATCGCGAGCGGCAACTGGAGACACGAACGAAAGGAGAGATGGTCATGAGAATCCGAATGCTACGCGACGGGCGCGTCTTCCAGGGCACGCCCAAGCAGATCGTCGAGGCGATGCAGTACATCGCCTTCGGCCAGGAGAACCGAACCCTGGGCGAGTACATCGACTGGCTCGTGGACCAGGTCCAGCGGCTCGAGTCGATTGACCTCAAGGTCGAGGGCGACACCGACGAGGACAAGGCGGCCTCCCTGGTCCAGGCCATGATGGGCAGCGGGCTCGCGGAGAAGATGTAGACCAGGACCGGGAACGCTGGACGACCAGGCATCATCCGGCCGATGTCCCTGTCAACCTAGCGAGAGGGTGACCCACGGTGTGGGCGTCCATTCTTGGGCCGCCTGGAGCCTGCCCGCCACACGTCTCTGCTATTCCTCGGAGTCCAATGTTGCGACCTCATTGAAGATTCGGCGCAATGTACTTGCGAGCGGTTCGCGGTGAGGGTAGATTGGGGAGCCAATCAAAGTCGCCTACCAACCCGGATGGGCTTGGTGGTTTACAGGAGCCCCGGTCGACAACGACCGGAGCTTCGTCGTAGAAGGGCCAGTTCTTGCGGGCGTTTACGCTTCCCGACTCTCGTCGTCTGCTCTCGCCTTGCGATCAGGAAGCGCATCGTCGAGGCCGCCCGGGCTCAGGTGGCGAGGTCCGTCAACACCGCGATGGTCCACGCGTACTGGCTCATCGGCCGCGAAATCGTCGAGGTCGAACAGGAGGGCAAGGAGAGGGCCGACTACGGCGAACAGGTGGTCCGACGGCTGGCCGAGCGACTCGGCAAGCGGTTCGGCAAGGGCTTCAGCTACCCCTCCGTCAAGCGGATGAAGCAGTTCTACCTGTCGTTCCCGCAGGGCTCGGCCATCCCCGAGGGGCTGGGCGGCTATCAGAAAGGCTCGGCGACGCTGAGCCTTTCGCCGGGCTCCGACGTAATCGAAAAAGGCTCAACGCTGCTGAGCCAATCTGCGCGTCACGTGTCCACGCTGTTCCCGCCTCTCCTGTCCTGGTCGCACTACCTGCCGACCGAGGAGCAGCTCCGCGAGGACGAGGCCGAGCACCGGATGGCCGTTCAGCGGCTCGGATCTGCCCCTGTAGATCTTGAGGGGGTTGAGCCCTGCATCGTATCGGTGGTCGGTCGTCTGCCACTACGACAGGAATCGCTTGATCAAAGCAATAGCTACCCCCAGCACTCGGGCGGCATCGACAACATCGCCACGGTCCTCGCCGAGCTCGCCGAGCAGCTGGACCCCGCCGCCCTAGCTTCGCTCGCTCCTCTATCTCCCGTGCCCTGGGCGCAGCGGCTTGGCCATCTCCTAGAGCGGGTCGGTGCCGCTGACAAGGCGAGCCCGCTCGCAGAGCACGTCGCGAGCGTCGTGAACGAGACGACCGCGCTGGTTGCGAGCTCGCCGGCAGAGGGAGCGCCGTACGACAAGCGCTGGCGGCTGCTGGCGAATGTCCAAGTGGAGCCCGACCTATGATCCCCCTCGACTTCATCACCGAATGGCGCCGTACGGCTCCCTGGATCCACGACTCGCAGGTCGAGCAGGACCTCCTCGTGACGTTCAAGACCGATAACCCTGGCTGGGGAGCCAGCCTATGCGCCGGTTATGCTCTCGGTTTCGCGCTCGCGACCGTTTGGAGGTGACTCGACTCCAGTTGAGTTAGGGGGCAAGTGGAGTGTCCCCTGCGCTAATTACATTCATTCGTCTGTTCATTACAGCCATCAGGACAAGTATACTGCTTTTTCCATTCGCCATGTGTACACAAATAGACCCAGAACCTATCATCCCCACCCCGTTTCTCACATACCTTTTCGTCATTGAGGCACGTTCCGCAGACGGTCATTTCTGATTCGCCTTCGCATGAATATTTCAGGGATCCATTATTGTTTTGGCATTTGTCTCCCAGAACGATCTTTCCGGCGACACACGTTTCGAGATGTCCGGCCTGTGTATCTTCGTCGTTTTTGCAGATGTTATTCGAGTGGTTTTTGCACTCGCCGCATTCGTTTGTCACAACGTCGCATGAAACATCATCACATTGGTTTGCATCATCCTTCCAGACGCCGGCGATGCATGTCCTAGGTTTCCCTATTTCATTCTCATCATCGATACATTGCTTGCTCTCGTTTTTGCACTCGCCGCATTCGTTTGTCACAATGTCGCACGAAACCTCATCACATTGGCTTACATCATCCTTCCAGACGCCGGCAAAGCATGTCCTAGGTTTCCCTATTTTATTCTCATCGTCGATACACTGCTTGCTGTCGTTTGCACACTCGCCGCACTCCGTTTCGGATTTGCACGATGCGCCGTTGTCGCAATTTTCTTCGCCGCCGTAAACGCCGCCACTGCATGTTTTTAGCTTGCCATCGACACACTGGGTGTCCCCGTCATCGCACCGTGTGGCACATGATTCCTTGTCTTCCGCGCATCCGGCATCGCAGACTTCGGTGGTAGTCCATGTTTCGCTCGTGCATGTCTGCAATTTGCCATCAAAGCACGAAACATCGCCTTCGGTACAAGAAAGTTCGCATTTCAAGCCGTCATCCGTACATTTCCCAGATTTGCATGCGTCCCCGGCGATGATTTCTCCGTCATTGCATGTGAACAGTCTGCCATCCTCACAGCCATCAGATGTGCAGTTCGCACATTTCTTTTGATCGGAATGGCAGCCTTTGTCGCACGTTTCTCCTTCTTTCCAGGTATTATCTTCGCCACATGTGTACATCCGGCTGTTTGCGCAAAAGACATCAGCTGCGTTGCAGAAGCCGGTCGGTTTTGATTCGGGACATTCTTTGGTCAAATAATTGCATACAAGCCCTGCATCGCACTTTACGTTTTTGCATTCACAGCGTTCGTCCTTGTATGTCCCCCCGCTGGCTTCGCACGACAGTTCAAATGCGGTTTTTGCGCATGCGCCGTCTTTGCACACCACGCCTGCAGGACAGAACGTCTGTCCGCAGACGCATAAATCATTAGCAAACGTGCCGCCGCTATCTTCACATTTCAATTTGGCCGCTGTCTCCTCATCAAGCCCATCGATGGGACACGGCTCCGACGAACCGCAGCCGCCGGTCAAAAAAATGGAAAGCATAAAGAATGCTGCGATACCGAAAGCTCTCTTCATCATGATCTCTCCTTTGGTTTAGCTATAGGAACTTTCATCCCGCAAATCCACCATTCTGGCAAGTATTGTCAAATCTCCCTGGAGTGTCAATTCTGAGTGCGCAAGCATCGGTATCCGCACGAAAATCGTCTCAAACTCTCGCACAAATAGCATGCTACCTGCAGAGGAATAGGCGCCTGTGAGCGAAATTCAAGCAGTCTTTGCGGACCTCGGCCTCCGAGGCCGCAGAGGCGATCATGAGGGGGGGATTCGGTACGACACCCCTTGACTGCTTCAATCCTGCTGCCCACCATTGTATAATCGGGCGCTCGGTTTTTGGGCTGGGCTGTGCCCTGTTTTTTGCTTGTTGCTAACACTTGAGGGTGTGATGAAACGTATCATTCTGTTTTTGTTGACTAACTTGGCGATTATGTTTGTGCTTTCTATTGTGCTGGGTTTGCTGTCTACCCAGCTTGGGCTTGATCCGACCGGTATTGGGGCGGTGGTCCTGTTTGCCTTGGTGTTTGGTATGGGTGGAGCCCTGATTTCTTTGGCGATGTCTAAGTTCATTGCCAAAAGAAGTACTGGGGCACAGGTCATTACCAATCCCAGGTCTGATACGGAGCACTGGCTTATCAATACGGTCCGTGAGCTGGCCAGTACCGCAAATATTGGCATGCCTGAGGTTGCGGTTTATAGGGGTGCGCCTAATGCCTTTGCAACTGGTGCGACCCGTAATAACTCGCTTGTGGCTGTGTCAGACCAGTTGATGCAAAACATGACTAGGGCCGAAGTCCGCGCTGTGCTCGCCCATGAAGTTGGACACATCGCTAGTGGGGATATGGTTACCATGACCCTGCTTCAAGGCGTGATGAACACTCTGGTGCTTTTGCTGGCCAGAATCATCGGTGTGACCGTTGATAAAGCCGTGTTCGGGACCAGAAATGGGCGCGGAATTGGCTATTTCATCACGTATATCGTTATGCAGTTAGTGCTGGGGATTCTGGCATCCATCGTCGTTATGGGCTTTTCGCGACGCCGTGAGTTTGCTGCTGACGCCACCGCGGCTAAATTGTTGGGCTCGCCAAGGGATATGATTGCCGCGTTGCAACGACTGGGTTCCTTGGAGCCTGGCGCCTTGCCCCAGTCAATGAAGGCCTTTGGTATTACCGGCGCCCCAAAATGGGCGGCACTGTTTGCCTCCCACCCTCCCCTGGAAAAACGCATCGAGCGCCTGGAAAGAGCCTAGTCCCAAAATCCAAAACAGGATTCAAAACTTCAAGCCGCCACCATCGCTAGCACCGTTGCCAACACTCGCACGGACCAATCCCAAAATCCAAAACAGGATTCAAAACTCCAAGCCGCCACCATCGCTAGCCAGCCACCACCCAAAACTTTTCAGCTACTTATTAGACAAGGTATGGTCACAAGCACCCAGTTCGCCTGCATTTCCTCCCCTCAGGGCACGGTCCAGCAGCACCCCACTTAGTTGAGCAAGTGCATCCTATTTCTTGATCGCACACATCTGACCTGTCATCACAAACGGAAGACCCCGATTCATGCAGGCAATAACAACCACCAATTCCATTGCAGTCAGGATTTAGGCGATTTTTGCATTGATATACGGTCCCTGTACACTGCTTGTTTGCATCGCAGGCATCACTGTGGGTACACATGTTGGCGTCGTTGCAGGGCCTTCCAACTGCAGGCGGATACGAGCAGCTGCGGTCCTCCAGACACTTCGCCCCAACCATAGTTTCGCAATACCCTGGCGCATCACAGTCCGCTGCATCAGGGTCTGGATAATATAAACAGTCGCCATTACCCAAACAAGCCGCACCCGCTGCGGTCTCGCAAAAACCAGGATCTTCGCAAGTATAAGCAACGCCAGAGCATGTTTTGTCTTGCTTACATGTATCGTTATACGTACATAAATCGCCATCATCACAGGGAGCATCTGTGTTAGGCGGATAGTAGCAGGTACCGTCGCCGTTACACATGGCACCAACCGCAGTCTCACACGCCCCAGGTAAACTACACGTATAGAAGAATCCTTGGCAGACGGGCACCCCACCTGGTCCTGCCTTGCACTTGTCATTCCAGGTACAAGGGTCATGATCATCACACTCTGCTTCCGAATCTGGGGGGTATTTACAGGTGCCGTCACCGTTGCAGGTTGCACCAACTACAGTGCCGCAATATGGAGGGTTGTCGCAAGAATAGTCAACTCCCACACACGAACCATCTAGCTGACACACGTCGTCAAAGGTACAAGCATCGCCATCGTCACACGATTCCCAAACCGCGATCTCGTATGTACAAGTACCGTCCCCATTACAAATGGCACCATCAGCAGTCTCACATAAACCTGGTTCGTCGCATGAATAGGAAGTCCCCAAGCAGATTTTGTTGGGTCTGCAGTTATCGTCATAAGTACAAGGATCTCCATCATCGCACGCCCTATTTATGTCCGCCGGATAGTTACAGGTACCATCGCCGTTACAGATCGCTCCCTCGGACGTTTCGCAAAACCCTGGAGAATCGCATTCGTAGAGTGTTCCAAGACAGACAGGCAAGCCATCTTGGCCCTCCTGACAGTGGTCATCAATGGTACACGGATTGGCATCATTACAGGCTTTTCCCTGTTCTACAGGATAGTTACAGGTGCCATCACCGTTGCAGGTTGCACCTTCAGCTGTGGTGCACTCTGGAGGCTTATCACACATGTAGAAAGTGCCCCGACAAGACTTGTTATCCTGGCATTTATCATCATAGGTGCACGCCAGTTCATCGTCGCACGGGGCGCCGGCATCAGCTGGGTAATTACACGTACCATCACCCTTACAAGTTGCCCCCTCGGCCTTCTCACAAAACCCTGGAGTTTCACATGCATATGCGGTTCCAGCACAAATGCCGTTTCCGAAGCCATCATCCATGCACACATCGTTAAAAGTGCATAAATCCTTGTCGTTACAGGCAGCACCAACGTCTACCTGATAGGTACAAGTACCATCTCCATTGCATATAGCGCCAACTTTGGTCTGACAAAAACCTGGGGAATCGCATTGATAGGTTGAGCCCCTACAACTTTTATCGGCCTGACAAACATCGTTTATTGTACAGGGGTCACCATCGTCGCATCTAACTCCAACAGCCGCCCTATAGGTGCAAGTGCCATCACCATTGCAGGTTGCCCCTTCGGCAGTTTCACAAGGTCCAGGCGCATCGCAAGAATAGCGAGTCCCAATGCATTGAGGGCCTCCCGCCACATCGGATCGGCACTGATCGTTTACAGAACAAGGATTGCCATCATCACAGGGGTGTCCCTCATTGAACGACCATTCAGTTGGATGCGCTGGGTCACATACAAGGCATTTCCCCTGTGTTGTTTGAGCCCTATGACAAACAAGGTCAATCAGGCAGTAGTTCTTTTTGATTCTTTCAAGGCAGCCTCGGACGGGGTCACAGTAGTTGTCAGTACAGACAAGCCAGCCTTCGCAATTCTCGTCGGGGCCGCTGGGCACACAAGAGCCTTCAACGCACTTCTGGGCTAATAAAAACGTCAGCCCGTCGCACCTACTTCCTGGGCAATCCCCACATTCTCCACCGCATTGGTCAGGGCCGCACTCCTTGCCATCACACTTAGGGACACAATTCTTGCATCGCGCATTGGCACAACCAGAGTGACACTCTGCAACGACTTCACCAGCTTGACCGCAAGAGTCAAACCAGCAGACGTTATCACCACAACAGTCCTTATGATGCTTGGGCTCGCAAGTACAAACGCCCTCTATACAGATTTCACCACCATCACATTCGCCACACGTGCCTCCACAACCGTCTCCACCACAATTGCGACCCTGGCACTCTGGCACACATACCTCATCATCACGTCCCTGCGTTAACTCATCGAGGTCAGTAATGTCGTTGTCATCTGAGTCTGGCGAGACCGCCTCCGCGCCAACCCTGTCAGACTCGGCGTCGGTGTCACGGTCTCCAAAATTAAACTCTGGTTGACCATAATCATATCCTTCGCCGTAGTCCCTGCGGTTTGGATCCGAGGAACCAGGCTCCAATGTCGGGCCAGTCCCACCTCCACATGCTGACAGGATCGATAACACTGCAAATACGGGTACAAGCCTATGTGTCATGATTCACCTCTCAGCACGGCATGAAAACGCCTTTTAAAATGGTCTAAAAAGTAGCAGCACACAACCATTTTTCCAAAATTACTAGCGCCATCATTAAGACTGGCATATCCAAGGGTAATGTCAAGTCCAAAATCCCCAACTGGCATTATACAAAATTCTGACAGGGAACGCTTGCCCAAAATCACCCAATGATTCGCGCAGTAGCCGTGATTTTTTAGACCTTCCCCACTGCAATAACGTTCGATTTGGTCATAATCGAGCGCATACGACTACTTTGATTCAGGAAAAATGGACATAAATTTGGCGAGTTTTCGTGAAATGCTGTAAGCATGATCTTGGAACATAGCTGCTGGCAGCGCAAAGACACGAAAGGAGGCTCGCCAATGGAGATTGTGCGACAGTTGGGTAAGTTTGTCCA
>Ga0209718_1001165_pt1 | contig 30996 bp, 28 predicted proteins | sample AD_JPNAS1_MetaG_FD_184420 | JGI IMG/M metagenome (GOLD analysis project Ga0209718, IMG submission 184420) | Active sludge microbial communities of municipal wastewater-treating anaerobic digesters from Japan - AD_JPNAS1_MetaG (SPAdes) (version 2) | ecosystem: Engineered > Bioreactor > Anaerobic... | reverse complement strand
TAGGACGGATCGTCCTCGTGGCCGCGTAGGTAACGCTCGAACTCGCGGGCGATCGCATCACCGCTGGCCTCAGGCAATTCGGCCGTGTCGGTGGCTTCCTCCAACGACTGCACGTAGTCGGCCACCTCCTCATCGCTCTCGGCCATCTCGTCGACGCCGCGCTCCCACGCCTTCGCCTCGTCGGCGATCGCCCGGGCGGGGATCGACACGTCGAGCACCTCTTCGAGGCGGCCGAGCAGGGCCAACGCGGCCTTGGGCGACGGGGGACCACCGGCGTAGTGCGGCACGGCCGCCCAGCACGACAGCGACTCGATCCCGGCAGCCCGGACGGCTTCGGTGAGAACCCCAACGATCCCGGTCGGGCCTTGGTATTCGCTCGCCTCAGCGCCGAAACGATCCTGCACGCTCACGTCGTCGGAGCTGGTGTTGATCGGAATCGCCCGGGTGTGCGGGACATCAGCGAGATAGGCGCCCAGGGTGATGACGGTCTGCACGCCCAGGGCCCGGGCGACCTCAACGAGCTCGTCGGCGAAGTGTCGCCAGCGGATCGAGGGTTCGATGCCTTCGACGATGACGACGTCATGCGGCCCGGTCGTGCCCTGGCAGACGAAGATCCGCGTCGTCGGCCAGGTGATCCGACGCTGACCATCCACGAGGGTGATCTTCGGCCGATTGACCTGGAAGTCGTAGTAGTCCTCCGGGTCGAGCTCACCGACCTGCTGCGCATCCCACACCTCGATGAGGTGGGCGGCCGCCGCAGACGCGGCCTCACCGGCGTCGTTCCAGCCCTCGAAGGCCGCGACGAGCACCGGCTCGCGCAACTCTGGGATGGAACGGAGCACAGGCACAGTCACCTCGCAGGGCAGGAATCGGAGGACACCACCCTAGGGCCACGGCCCCCAGCCGGTATGCCGCCGCGCCTCACCCGGCGGACCAACACGCCGCGGTCGGTAGACTTGGTGGGCTCGTCACCCTCCGGCGGCGGCGAACGCACCACCACCTGTGAAGGGGTCTCACCAAGATGTCTGCCCGCCTGCCAGCGGCCGTGTTGTGGGACCTCGACGGCACTCTCGTCGACTCAGAGGCCTACTGGGTCCTCGAGGAACGCGCTCTGGTCGAGGACTTCGGCGGCGTGTGGACCGAGGCCGATGCCTTCGCTCTGGTGGGTCGCGCGCTGACCGACTCGGCGGCATACATCAAGGACCACAGCCCCGTGGACCTGCCGATCGATGAGCTCGTCGACCGACTGGTGACCGGCGTCGTCCGCCGGATCCGGGCAGAGGTGCCGTGGCGCCCCGGGGCGCGGGAACTGCTCACCGCGCTACGCGAAGCCGGCGTCCCGACTGCGCTGGTGACGATGTCCTACCGCCCGATCACCGACGCCATCGGCGACGCCTTGCCCGGTGGCGCCTTCGACCTGATCGTCTCGGGCGAAGACGTCACCCACGGCAAACCGCACCCTGAGCCCTACCTCCGAGGTGCAGCCGGGCTGGGGCTGGCGCCAGAGGAGTGCATCGCCATCGAGGACTCCGAGCCGGGAGCCCGCTCGGCCGCGGCGGCCGGCGCCCAGACCATCGTGGTGCCCAGCGTGAAGCCGGTGCCCCGGATGCCTGGCGTGGTGCAGATCCCGACCCTGGTCGGGGTGAGCCCAACGGATCTGGTCGGGCTGCCGGGCTTCGCGGCCCTTCCGACCCGCAGCTGACCGACCCGCAGCTGACCGACTAGTCGTCGGCCGGCACTACCCGACCGGTGACGGCCGGATCGAGCGCCCGAGCGGGTGCGTCGGTCGGCAGCGGCGGGGGAGTCCCACCCCATTCGGGGCAGAGCGACTTGTGATCGCACCAGTCGCACAGGCGCGACACCCGGGGCCGCCAATCGCCGGTCGCAGCGGCGCGCTCGATCGCCGCCCACAGGGCCTTGATGCCACGCTCGGTGGCCAGCAGGTCGGCCTCGTCCGGCTCGTAGCGCACTACCTCGCCGTTGCCGAGGTAGACCAGTTGGAGCATACGAGGCACCACGCCGCGCAACCGCCACAGCACGAGGGCATAGAACTTCATCTGGAACAGCGACGAACGCTCGAACAACTCCGACGGGGATCGCCCGGTCTTGTAGTCGACCACCCGCATCGACCCGTCAGGGGCCACGTCGAGACGGTCGACATAGCCACGCAGGACCAGGCCGTCCACCTCCGCCTCGACATAGAGCTCGCGCTCGGCCGGCTCCAACCGGGTCGGGTCCTCGAGGGTGAACCACCGCTCGACCAGCCCGACCGCCTGCGCATACCAGGCGTCGGCTGCGCCGTCGTCGTCGGAGTCCAGCAGGCCCGCGAGCTCGGGCTCCTCGGCCACCAGCCGCTCCCATTGCGGCGCCACCAGCGCGGCGGCCGCGGCGGGGGTCCGCTCGTGGGCTGGCAGGTCGAACAACCGCTCCAACACCGCGTGGACCAGGGTGCCGCGCGCCGCCGCAGCGGACGTCGGCGACGGCAGCCGGTCGATGACCCGGAAGCGATAGAGCAGCGGACACTGCTTGAAGTCCGAGGCCCGGCTCGGGGACAGTGCGGCGACCATGGACCCACCGTATGCCGTCCCCCTGACACCCGGTCGCGCTCATCCACAGGGCAGTTCCCAGAATCGGTTGCGGCGCCGTGCAGCGAGGGAGGACGCTGCCACCATGGCCACCGCGATCCGCGTGGAGATGCTGCCGGCCCGACTCGGCGACTGCCTGCTCGTCGAATGCCTCCGGCAGGGCCGCCGACCCTGGCGGATGCTCGTCGACGGCGGGCCACCGGACACCTGGCCGCTCCTCAAAGCCCGCCTGGACCGGCTGCCAGCCAGCAACCCCGCCATCGACGTCGCCGTCGTGACCCACATCGACAGCGACCACATCGGCGGGATGATCCCCTTCCTCGCCTCCGACTTCGCCCGCACCCTCGTCGGCGATGTCTGGTTCAACGGGCATCGGCAGGCCAGCTCGCCACGCGCAGTCCCGCGCAGCGTCGCCCAAGGAGAAACGCTCACGGCCACCTTGAGCGGTGCTCCCGGAGCCCAGCCAGGTATGCCGTGGAACGTCGCCTTCGCAGGCGCCGCCATCGCCACCCCGGTCGATCCGGGCTTCGCGGAGGTGACGATCCCTGGCGGGCCTCGCATCACCGTCCTGTCCCCGAACGGCCGCCGCCTGGCTGCCCTCGCCAAGGTCTGGACCGAGGCCCTGGACAAGGCCCTGCATCCCGAGCCCGACCGACCGGTCCCCGACCTGCCCGGCCCGTTGGGTGATCTGGCCACCCTCGCTGCCCGCAAGACCTCGAAGGACGGCACCCCACCCAACGGCAGCAGCATCGCCCTGCTCGTCGAGCACCGCGGCGCCAGCGTGCTCCTTGGCGCCGACGCGTTCGGACCCGTCCTCACCGATGCGCTGACCGCCCTCGCCGGGGCGCGCGGCATACCTGCGGTTGCGGTTGATGCCTTCAAACTGCCGCACCACGGCAGTGAGGCGAACGTCCTCGCCGACCTCGTCGCGGCCGCGCCCGCGACGCACTACCTCGTCTCGAGCAACGGCGACACCTTCGGCCACCCAGACGACCCGGCGATCGCGCGGGTCGTCACCGGAGCACCGCCGGGGGCGACCGTGTGGTTCAACTACCGGAACGCCCGCACCGAGCGTTGGGCCGACCCCGCGCTGAGGACCGCCCATGGGTATGCCGTGCGCTTTCCCAGCGACCCCGCCGCCGGGGTCCTGGTGAAGCTTCCGGTGCGAGCGGGCTGACTACTCCGGCCCGCTCCGACTTACCCCGGCCTACTCCGGGTCGTAGCCGAGGTTCGGCGACAGCCAACGCTCGGCCTGGGCGATCGTCCACCCCTTGCGGTCGGCATACTCGGCGATCTGGTCGCGCCCAACGCGGCCGACGACGAAGTACTGCGCGTGGGGTGCCGCGAAGTACCACCCGGAGACCGAGGCTCCCGGCCACATCGCCATCGACTCGGTGAGCACCATCCCCGTCGCGGCCTCGACATCGAGCAGGTCCCACAGGAGGGCCTTCTCGGTGTGGTCGGGGCAGGCGGGATAGCCCGGGGCCGGCCGAATCCCTTGGTAGTCCTCGGCGATGAGGGCTTCGTTGCCCAGCCGCTCCCCGGGGTGGTAACCCCAGAACTCACGCCGGACCCGCTGGTGCAGACGCTCGGCGAAGGCCTCGGCGAGCCGGTCGGCGAGGGACTCCAGCAGGATCGCGTTGTAGTCGTCCAGGTCGGCTTTGAACGCGGCCACCCGCGCGGGAAGGTCGACGCCAGCGGTCACCGCGAAGGCGCCCATGTAGTCACGCAGGCCCGTGGACTTCGGGGCGACGAAGTCGGCGTTGGACCGATTCGGTATGCCGTCGCGGTGCGCCCCCTGCTGACGCAGGTGGTGCAGGACGGTGCGGACCTCGGAACGGGACTCCGCGGCATACACCTCGATGTCCTCGCCCACGGAGTTGGCGGGGAACAGCCCGATGACGCCCGCCGGCCGCAGCCAACGCTCAGCCTCGATCCGATCGAGCATGGTCAGCGCGTCGGCGTAGAGCTTGCGCGCGGTCTCGCCGCTGGCGGGGTTGTTGAGCAGGTCGGGGAAGCGACCCTTGAGCTCCCACGCGGCGAAAAACGGCTGCCAGTCGATGTATTCGCGCAACTCGGCCACGGGGTAGTCGCGGAACACGCGGGTGAACTGGGTGACGTGAGTGGGGTTCGCGCCCGAGGTCGCCGCGGAGACGTCGCGGGCTTGCTGCAGCAGCAGGTGGGGCCGCAGCGGCTTGTATGCCGCCCAGTCCACCGGGGTCGCGTTGGCCCGGGCCGCTTCCAACGAGATCAACTGCCGGTCACCGGCTTTGGCGGCATGCCGGACCCGGATCGCGTCGTAGTCGGCCTTGACGTCGACCAGCAGCCCGGGTCGCTGTTCGTCGGAGAGCAGCGCGGCTGCCACCGGCACCGATCGGGAGGCGTCCTTGACCCAGATGACCGGACCGTCGTAGCGCGGGGACACCTTGACGGCCGTGTGGGCCTTTGAGGTCGTCGCCCCGCCGATGAGCAACGGCAAAGTCAGCCCGAGCCGCTGCAACTCGGCGGCGAAGGTGACCATCTCGTCGAGGCTGGGCGTGATGAGGCCGGAGAGCCCGATGATGTCGGCCCGGTGCTCGCGGGCGGCATCGATGATCTTCTGAGCGGGCACCATGACGCCAAGGTCAATGACCTCGTAGTTGTTGCACTGCAAGACGACCCCGACGATGTTCTTGCCGATGTCGTGCACGTCGCCCTTGACTGTCGCCATGACGATCGTGCCGTTGGTGTGCGCTTCCGCGTCGTCGGCGCTGCCGCCCGCCGCGAGCCGCTCGGCCTCGATGAAGGGGACGAGATAGCCGACGGCTTTCTTCATCACCCGAGCCGACTTGACGACCTGGGGGAGGAACATCTTGCCGGCGCCGAAGAGGTCGCCGACGACGTTCATGCCGTCCATCAGCGGGCCTTCGATGACCTCGATCGGTCGGCCACCGCTGGCGGCGAGGTCGGTACGCAACTCTTCGGTGTCGGCCTCGATGTGGGCGTCGAGTCCCTTGACGAGGGCGTGCGTGATCCGTTGACCCACGGGCAGGGACCGCCAGGCCTCGTCGGCGACCTCGGCCTGGGTGCCCGCGACGTTGAAACGCTCGGCCACCTCGAGCAGGCGTTCGGCGGCGTCGGCCCGGCGGTTGAGGATGACGTCCTCGATGCGCTCGCGCAGCTCGGCGTCGATCTCGTCGTAGACGACCAGGGCACCGGCGTTGACGATCCCGAGGTCCATCCCGGCGCGGATCGCGTGCAGGAGGAACACCGCGTGGATCGCCTCACGGACCGGGTTGTTGCCGCGGAAGCTGAAGGACACGTTGGAGACGCCGCCGGACACCAACGCGCCGGGGAGGTTCTCCTTGATCCACCGGGTGGCCTCGATGAAGTCGATCCCGTAGGCCGAGTGCTCCTCGATGCCGGTCGCCACCGCGAAGACGTTGGGGTCGATGACGATGTCTTCGGCCGGGTAGCCGACCTCGTCGACAAGGATCCGGTATGCCGCGGCGCTGATCTCGCGTCGGCGCGCCAGGTTGTCGGCCTGGCCCTGCTCGTCGAAGGCCATGACGACGATGGCGGCGCCGTATTTGCGGCAGAGCCGGGCGTGCTTGACGAACGCCTCGACGCCTTCCTTCATGGAGATCGAGTTGACGATCGGCTTGCCCTGGATGGTCTTGAGGCCGGCCTCGATGACCTCCCACTTGGACGAGTCGACCATGACCGGGACCCGGCAGATGTCCGGCTCGCTGGCCACCAACTTGAGGAAGCGGTCCATGGCCGCGACCCCGTCGATCATTCCTTCGTCCATGTTGACGTCGATGATCTGAGCGCCGGCCTCGACCTGCTGCCGGGCGACAGTGAGGGCGGCGCCGTAGTCACCGGCCTGGATAAGTTTGCGGAAGCGCGCCGAGCCGGTGATGTTGGTCCGCTCGCCGACGTTGACGAACAGCGACTGCTCGTCGATCGTCAACGGCTCCAACCCGGCCAGCCGGGTGGCCGACGGGACCTCGGGAACCGAGCGGGGCGGCATACCGGCGACGGCGGCGACCAACTGCGCGACGTGCTCGGGGGTCGTGCCGCAGCAGCCGCCGATGATGTTGACGAGGCCCGACGACGCGAACTCGCCGACGACGCCGGACATGGTCTCAGGGCTCTCGTCGTATTCACCGAAGGCGTTGGGCAGGCCGGCGTTGGGGTAACACGAGACGAAGGTGTCGGCAACCCGGGAGAGCTCAGCGACATAGGGACGCATCTCGTCGGCGCCGAGGGCGCAGTTGAGGCCGATCGCCAGCGGCCGGGCGTGGCGGACGGAGTTCCAGAAGGCCTCGGTGACCTGACCGGAGAGCGTGCGGCCGGAAGCGTCGGTGATCGTGCCGGAGATGACGACTGGCCATCGGCGCGCGCGCTGCTCGAAGAGGGTCTCCAGGGCGAAGATCGCGGCCTTGGCGTTGAGCGTGTCGAAGATCGTCTCGATGAGCAGCACGTCGGCGCCGCCGTCGACCAGCCCGCCGGCCTGCTCGAGGTAGGCCTCGACCAACTCGTCGAAACTAACGTTGCGGGCGCCCGGGTCGTTGACGTCGGGGGAGATGGACGCGGTCTTGTTGGTGGGGCCGAGCGCTCCGGCGACATAGCGCGGCTGGCCGGGGGTGCGGGCGGTCGCCGCGTCGGCCTCGGTGCGGGCCAGCGCCGCCGCAGCGATGTTGAGCTCGTAGGCGAGGTCGGACATGCCGTAGTCGGCCAGCGAGATCCGGTTGGCGTTGAACGTGTTGGTCTCGATGAGGTCGCTGCCTGCATTGAGGTAGGCCCGGTGGATGTCGGCGATGATCTGCGGCTGGGTGATCGTCAGCAGGTCGTTGTTGCCCTTGAGGTCCTGACCCCAGTCGGCGAACCGGGCCCCGCGATAGTCGGCCTCGGTGAGCTCGTGGCGCTGGATGAGGGTGCCCATCGCGCCGTCCAGGACGAGGATCCGGGTGCGCAGCGCCTGCGTGAGCGCGACAGTCGCGTCGGGACGGGAGCTGCTGGGCACCTCCGTCGCTCGCACGGGCGCTGACACGGTTTCGGGCGCGGTCACAAGGGTCCTTGGTGGGGTGGGCGGGGCGGCCGGACCAGTATGCCGCGCACGCGGACGCCTGCGGGGGATCGACCGCGACCCGGACGTTGGGGGCGGCGGGGCGGGCTTGGGCCGGGTGGAGCGGGCAGGAGCGGAGAGGGTGGTGACGTAGGGTTTGCGACCATGAGCCCGGCCGCAGATCCTCAGTACGGCTGGTTGCTGGGGCGAGTGGCCGGCATACCTGTCTATATCGGTCGGTCCTGGCCGATCATCGCCGTCGTCGTCGTGATGACCTTCGGCCCGCAACTGGCCGGAGCGCTTCCGGGAGGCGCGGGGTATGCCGTCGCGGCGGCATACGCGCTGCTGTTGTTGGTGTCGGTGCTCGTCCACGAAGCGGGTCACGCGCTCGCGGCTCGGTCGACCGGCAGCGAGGTCAGTCGGATCGTCGCGAACCTCTGGGGCGGGCACACCGTCTTTGGGTCGGGGCAGCGTCGGCCGGGGACCGCAGCATTGATCGCGATCGCGGGGCCCGCGGGGAACCTGCTGCTTGCGGGAGTCGGGTGGCTCCTGTTGCAGGTCGACCTGCCCGCAGTGCCAGCGCTGCTCGCCTGGGCGTTGGCCTTCTCGAACGTATTTGTTGCGGTCTTCAACCTGCTGCCGGGGCTGCCGCTGGACGGTGGCTTCGTCGTCGAGGCCGTGGTCTGGAAGGTCACCGGCGACCGGTGGCTGGCCATGGTCGTCGCGGGATGGTTGGGCCGCGTCGTCACGGTGCTTGCGGTCGTCTACCTCCTCGCCGAGCCCCTGCTGTCAGGCGGTCGACCCTCCCTGGTGACGATCGTGTGGGTCGCGCTCATCGGGGCGTTCCTCTGGCAGGGGGCCACCCAGGCGATCCGCGCGGGGACGGCCCGCCGGGCGGTGGCGCGGGTGCGGGTGGGACAGGTGCTGCGTCCGGTCGTCGTCGTGCCGGGGTCTGCCAGCGCGGCCACTGCGCTGGAAGGGTTCGCGCGGCTGCCGGGGGCCGAGCGCGCCGTCCTGGTCGACCCGATGGGGACGCCCGTGGGGTTCCTGGACCTGGCCGCCTTGAGTGCGGTGCCCGTCGATCAGTTGCCTGTGGTTCCTGCGACGGCGGTCTTGGTTCGTCCGCCCTCGGGGTGGGTCGTGCAGGCCGACCCTGGTGACGATGCGTCTTTGGTCGTTTCCGCGCTCGCCGGCCATGTCGAGGGTGAGAATGTCAAGGAGGCCGTGCTGGTCTGCGACTCGTTGGGCCAGCTGATCGGGACCGTCTCACTCGCCGATGTCGAGGCCGCTCTGCGCTGAGCCTTTGTGGGGGCTGGCTCTGGTTGTCCACATGCCCGTGGTCGGTCGTCCCACTGTCCACAGGTTCCCCTGGGGCGCTGGATTCACCCACCTGGTGGGTGTGAGGTGTCGGTGTCGGCGCGACCACACGGCGCCCGCGACACGGGCCCGCGGGCACCGGGAGGAGTCGAGATGGCGGCGGAACGCGCGGAGGATCCCGTGCTCAACGAGGTCCACTTGGCCGGTCGGGTGGGTTCAGAGCCGGAGGAGCGGGAGTTGCCCAGCGGCGACCTGGTGGTGACGCTCCGGCTCGTCGTGCCACGAGGGGCCGCGCGGCGATCACCGCGCGGCCCGACAGTGGACGCGATCGACGTCTCCTGCTGGACGGCGGCCACGAGACGCTCGGCGCTGCGCCTACGTCCCAACGATCAGGCCGTTGTCGATGGCTCGTTGCGCCGGAGGTTCTTCCGTACCGGCGGGGGAGTGCAGAGCCGATACGAGGTGGAGGCTGTGAAGGTGCGGCGGCGGGCCACCTAGACTCACTCGCCATGACTGCAGAGCCGAGGCGAGGCACCCAAGCCCAGCGAGGGGCGTTCGTCGTCGGTGATCGGGTGCAACTCACCGATGCCAAGGGACGCTTGCACACGATCACCCTGGAGGCGGGCCGCGAGTTCCACACCCACCAGGGTCGGCTGGCCCACGACGAGCTGATCGGGGCACCCGAGGGCAGCGTCGTCGCCAACTCAGCGGGGGTCGAATACCTCGCGCTGCGACCGCTGCTAGCCGATTACGTCATGTCGATGCCACGCGGCGCTGCGGTCATCTATCCCAAGGACGCCGGGCAGATCGTCGCGATGGGCGACATCCACCCGGGCGCCCGCGTTGTCGAGGCCGGCGTCGGTTCCGGGGCACTGTCGATGTCGCTGCTCCGTGCCGTGGGCGACGAGGGGGAGTTGATCTCCTTCGAGCGTCGGGCCGACTTCGCCGGGATCGCCCAGGGCAATGTCAGGGCCTTCTTCGGGCGCGAGCACCCGGCGTGGCGCGTGGTGGTCGGCGACCTGGTCGAGTCGTTGCCCGGTGAGGTGGAGCCCGACAGCGTGGACCGGGTCGTCCTGGACATGCTCGCTCCCTGGGAGTGCATCGACGTCGTCGCCACGGCGTTGCGGCCCGGGGGAGTGCTCGTCTGTTACGTCGCGACGACGACCCAGTTGTCCCGGGTTGCCGAGGCGTTGCGCGAGCACAGCGGGTGGACCGAGCCGTCGGCCTGGGAGTCGCTTGTGCGCGGCTGGCATCTGGAGGGTTTGGCGGTCCGTCCGGAGCACCGGATGCATGGCCACACCGGCTTCCTCATCTCGGCTCGGCGGCTGGCGGACGGGGTGGTCACTCCGCGCCGGACGCGCCGCCCCGCGAAGGGGGCCTACGGCGAAACGGGGGCGGACGGCATACCCGATGGGGGTGGCGAGGCGAGCGGGTCTGAGGCGGTCGCGGGCGTGGCTGACGCCGACTGGACGCCCGAAGCGCTCGGCGAACGCCCCATCAGCGACCGGAAGGTGAGACGGGCACACCGAACTGTGACCGGAACGTCCGCGGAGTAGGGGCCGGCGGGAGTTAATGTCAAGAGTCGGGGGTTAGTGTCAAGAGAGCACCGCTGACCGACCGCGTTCCCCCGGCGACGGCCCAACCCAGGACAGGAGGCGTCATGGCACAGGAGCCCACTCCGCACCCGGCCACCGACGACCATGCCGAAGCCGTTGCCGCCCAAGTGGCGGCCGAGATCACCCACCTGCAGGCCGAGGTGGCCGAGCTCCGCCGAGGGCGCACCGACCCGGCCCGCGTCCGCGAGCTCGAACACCGGATCGCCGCGCAGGCCAGCTCGATGGCCACCCTCTCGGCCCAGAATGAGCGCCTCGTGCGCACGCTCAAGGACGCTCGCAGCCAGATCGTCAACCTCAAGTCCGAGGTCGACCGGCTCGCGCAACCGCCGAACGCGTATGGCCTGGTCCTCGAGCCGGCCGCAGACGGTGTCGTCGACATCCTCACCTCCGGTCGCAAGATGCGCGTCGCCGTCGGTGCGGCGATCGAGTCGCAGGTCCTGCCTGGCCGCGAGGTCATGCTCAACGAGGCCCTCAACGTCGTCGCCGTCAAGGGCTACGAGAAGGTCGGCGAGGTCGTCCTGGTCAAGGAAGTGCTTGACGACGACCGTGTCCTGGTCGTCGCGCACGCCGACGAGGAGCGGGTATGCCGTCGCGCCGAGACGCTGCGCGGCGAACACATCCGCGTCGGTGACGCGCTGACGATCGACCCGAGGTCGGGTTTCGTCTTCGAACGGGTGCCTAAGGCGGAGGTTCAGGACCTCGTGCTGGAGGAGGTCCCCGACATCGCCTACGAGGACATCGGCGGGCTGGCCGGGCAGATCGAGGCGATTCGTGACGCCGTCGAGCTTCCTTACCTGCACCCCGAGCTCTACCGCGAGCACCACCTCAAGCCGCCGAAGGGCGTCTTGCTGTACGGGCCTCCCGGGTGTGGCAAGACCCTGATCGCCAAGGCCGTGGCGGCGTCGTTGGCCCGCAAGGTCGCGGAGAAGACCGGGAAGCCGGTTGAGAAGAGCTACTTCCTCAACATCAAGGGCCCCGAACTGCTCAACAAGTACGTCGGGGAGACCGAGCGGCACATCCGGTTGATCTTCCAGCGGGCTCGTGAGAAAGCCTCGGACGGGACGCCCGTGGTGGTGTTCTTCGATGAGATGGATTCGCTCTTCCGCACCCGCGGGTCGGGCGTGTCCAGCGACGTCGAGACGACGATCGTGCCGCAGTTGCTCTCCGAGATCGACGGTGTCGAACGGCTTGAGAACGTCATCGTCATCGGTGCCTCCAACCGCGAGGACATGATCGACCCGGCGATCCTGCGTCCGGGCCGGTTGGACGCCAAGATCAAGATCGAGCGTCCCGACCGTGAGGCGGCGCGCGACATCTTCTCCAAGTACCTGACCGTTGACCTGCCCCTGCACGAGAACGACGTCGCCGAGCACGGTGGAGACCGGGAGCGCTGCGTCGAGGCGATGATCCAGACCGCCGTCGAGCGGATGTATGCCGAGAGCGACGAGAACCGCTTCCTCGAGGTGACGTACGCCGGGGGCGACAAGGAGATCCTCTACTTCAAGGACTTCAACTCCGGCGCGATGATCCAGAACGTCGTCGACCGGGCCAAGAAGAACGCCATCAAGGAGTTCCTCTCGACCGGCCAGAAGGGCGTGCGGATCGAGCACCTGCTCTCCTCCTGTGTGGATGAGTTCAAGGAGAACGAAGACCTGCCCAACACGACCAACCCGGACGACTGGGCCCGGATCTCGGGCAAGAAGGGGGAGCGGATCGTTTACATCCGCACCCTCATCAACACCAAGGACGGCACCGAGCCTGGCCGGTCGATCAGCAACGTGGAGAACACCGGCCAATATCTGTAAGCGATGTCCCCGTGGCGGGGCTGCAGCGTGGCACCTAGGGTGAGCCCATGAGCGATGCATTCCAGGACGCGGTGGCAGCCGTCGGCACCCTGACCAAGGACCCCGGTCCGCAGGTCAAGTTGGCCCTCTACGCGCTCTTCAAGCAGGCCTCTGAGGGCGACGTCAAGGGCAAGCGCCCTGGCTTCACCGACTTCGTGGGCCGTGCGAAGTACGACGCGTGGGCTGCCCTGTCCGGTACGTCGGCCGAGCAGGCCAAGGCTGACTACATCGCCAAGGTCGCCGAGCTCCAAGCCGCCGAGTAGGGGCCGCAGCTCAGATCTTGACCTAGGTCAGGACTCGGGCAGTCGAGGGATGTGGCTCGAGAAACCCTCCTGGTGCCACTCAGCGCGCGGGGCAGCCAGATCGCCTGGGCGCGTCAGTCCAGGTCGCGCTGGTAGAAGCGGATCCCCAGCCATCGGTCGAACTTGAAGCCGACCCCATCGAGCTCCCCGGCAGCGCGGAAGCCGAGCCGTTCATGCAGTGCGTTGGAGGCCGGGTTGGGTTGAGCGACCACGCCGATGATCACGCGAATACCGTCGGCTCGGCAGAGTGCCTCGACCGCGGCATACAGGGAACTGCCCACGCCGCGGCCCCGGGCGCCTTCGGTGACATAGACGGACCACTCGCGGGTGAACCGGTATGCCGCGCGCGGCCTGAACGCGGACGAATAGGCGAAGCCGACGACGTGCTCGCCGACGCCATCGCCATCGGGCGCCGAGGGATCGACGGCGACAACCACGTGGTCGCCCATGCCACAGTGCGGGAGCTTGTCCAGCCAGCGCTCTGGCCCCGGTGGGGTGTCCTCGAAGGTGGCTACCGAATGCAGGACGGCGGCGTCGTAGATGGCCGCGATTCCCAGCGCGTCCGAGGGGATCGCCGGACGCACAAGCGCCTCCGTCATCGCAGCCGAGCCACCCGGCCCGCCACCCAGCGCCAGCCGAGGAGGAAAACCGCCAGCACCGTCGCGGCCACGAGGATGAACGATGGCGCGGTGCCCAGACCGGTCACGGTCCGCAACAGCATCCCGACCACCAGTGTGGACGCCCACACGGGTATGCCGTTCCCGACGGTGAGCGGCCACCGACCCGACCGCCAGCGGACCAGTCCCCAGCCCAGGCCAAGACCGACGAGGAACGGCCAGGCCGTCGCGAGCGCACCGACGACGGGGTTCTGCTCGGCGTGGCTCGCGCGTCCCAGAGCCGCGAACACGATGACCAGGGCAGCGTCGATCACGGGCGCCCACGGCATACCGAGAAGGGCGGAGGCGACTGACCCGCGACCGCCGCCTGCCGAGCCGGGCTGCTCGCTCACAGCGTCGGCAGGGTCGGGGCGAGGTCACCGAAGGGGAGGCGCGGCTGCGGCGGCCCGTGGGTGGGGTCGACACCGTCGAACAACTTCGAGATCGAGCGGCCAGCGTGGATGCGGGCAATCGCCTCGGCGAAGAGCTCAGCCACCGAGCGCACCTGCAACTGCGGCCAGCCCAGGGGCGGCGGCACGGTATCGGTCGTCACGACCTCGGTGATCATCGGGTGGTCGCGCAACCGCTCGACCGCCTTGCCGGTGAAAAGCCCATGCGTGCAGGCGACCGACGCCTCAAGACACCCGAAGTCCTTGAGCCGTTCGAGCAACTCGACGATCGACCCACCAGTCGCGATCTCGTCGTCCAGGACGATGGCGCGACGCCCGGACACGTCGCCGACGATGGAGTCGATGACGACCTTGTCGTCGGCCATCCGCTGCTTGCTGCCCGCTGCGACCGGCAGGTTGAGCAGCCGGGCGAAGAGGGTGGCCGTCTTGGCGTTGCCGAGGTCGGGGGAGACGACGATCGCGTCCTTGAGGTTGCGCTGACGGAAGTGGTCGGCCAGGACGCCGATGGCCGTCAGGTGATCCACCGGCACCGAGAAGAAGCCGTGGACCTGCGGCGCATGCAGCGCCATGGTCAGCACGCGAGTCACCCCGGCGGTGGCCAAGAGGTCGGCCACCAACCGGCCGCCGATGGAGATTCGGGAGGCGTCCTTCTTGTCCGAGCGGGCATAGGCGTAGTGGGGCATGACCGCCGTGATCGAGGCCGCCGAGGCTCCGCGCGCCGCATCAATCATGAGGAGGAGCTCCATGAGGTGCTCCTGCGTCGGCGGAACGAGCGGCTGGATGATGTAGACGTCACGCTGGCGACAGTTGGCCAGCAACTGGGCCTGCAGACAGTCGTTGGAGAACCGGCTGATGTTGACCCCGGAGAGTTTGACCCCCAAATGGTCACAGATCCGCTCGGCGAGCGCGGGGTGTGCGTTACCGGTGAACACCACGACGTCGGCCACAATCACCCCCATGCTGCAACGGTTGAACTGTGCAAGGACACCCTAGTCCAGCGTCGGCACGGTCACCGGATGCAGGTGCCGACGCAGCTCGACGACCAACTCGTGTTGGGCCTGCTTGCCGATGACGGTGGCCCCGGGGATGCTCGCAAAACCGTGCACCGCGCCCAGATAGTTGGTCACTCGGACGGGCACGCCGGCGTCGGCGAGGCGCGCGGCATACGCCAGTCCCTCGTCCCGGATGGGGTCGATGTCGGCCGTCTGGACCAGCGCGGGCGGCAGCCCGGTGAGGTCGGCACGCCAGTAGGGGGAGATCTGCGGGTCACGCAGGTCCAGCCCGTCCGGCCCGACGTAGTGGGCGATGAAGGCATCCATCTTCGCCTCGGTGAGCATGGGAGCGTTCGCGTTCTCCCGCACCGACGGGAAGTACTTCGACATATCCGTTGCGGGGTAGATCAACGCCTGGTGCGCGATCGCCGGCCCACCCGAGTCGTATGCCGCGTGGCAGACGAGCGCGGCCAGGTTCCCTCCCGCGGAGTCCCCGCACACGGCCATCCGGGCCGGGTCGCCGCCGAGGTCGGCCGCCGCCGTGGCGGCCCAGCGAGTGGCATCGATGCAGTCGAGGACGGCCTGAGGCGCGTGGTGCTCCGGACCCATCCGGTAGTCGATGCTCAGGACGAGGGCATCGACCCGGGCGGCGAGAAGTCCGCAGAGCGGGTCGTACTGCCGTGTACTTCCGAGGACCCAGCCGCCGCCGTGGAAGAAGACGATGACCGGATGCGGGCCGGGGGTCGACGGGAGGTAGGCCCGGGCCGGGCGTTGTGACCCGTCGCGGACGGGGAACCACAGATCGCGCGTCTGCACGTCGGGCGGCATACCCCCCGTGACCCACGTGAACGGACGGCGCAGCGGAGCGACCCGCGTGCGCGCGTGCTGGATGCCGGGAACGTCCAAGTCGGTGATCTTGGGGTGAGTGCCGTGATCGAGGACGAAGGTGAGCAGACGGGTCCGCAATGGCATCCGGGGCATGCGGGTCAGTCTGTCAAAGCCGCCTCCCCGGGCGCAGCGGTCAACTTCGTGAGGGAGGTCAGACGTCGACCGGGACGAGGTGGGCAAGCCGAGTGGGGTTGAGGTGGCGGCGAAGCTCGCTGAGCAGCTCGTACCGTGCCTGCTCGCCGATCGTCGTCGCCCCCGGGAAGCTCATGAAACCGTGGACGGTGCGCAAATAGTTGGTGGCCCGCACTGGGACGCCGGCATCGGCGAGCCGCTCGGCATACGCCAGGCCCTCGTCGCGCAGGGGGTCGAGGTCGGCGGTCTGGATGAGCGCGGGCGGCATACCGTGCAGGTCCTTGCGCCAGTAGGCCGAGACGCCCGGGTCGGCGGGGTCCACGGAGTCGCCGAGGTAGTGGTCGGTGAACACGCGGATCTTCTCGGCGCTCAAGACGGGTGCGCCGCCGTGCTCGGCGGCCGACGGGAAGGACTGGGTCGCGTCGGTCGACGGGTAGAGCAGCGACTGATGCGCGATCGCCGGACCACCCTCGTCGTATGCCGCGTGGCACACCAGCGCGGCTAGCCCGCCGCCTGCGCTGTCGCCGCAGACCGCGATCCGAGTGGGATCGCCGCGGAACGCCGCGGCGTTCTCGTAGGCCCAGCGCAGCCCGTCGATGCTGTCCTCGACGGCCTTCGGCGCGCGGTGCTCCGGGGCCTGGCGATAGTCGACCGACACGACGACCGCCGGAACGCTCTTGGCGAGGAAGGCACACAACGGGTCGTACATCCGGGTGTTGCCCAGGACATAACCGCCGCCGTGGAAGAACGCGACGATCGGCAGCGGCCCGGGGGAGTAGAGGGGGGCGTAGATCCGCAGCGCCCGCTCGACCCCGTCACGGGCGGTGAACGCAGCCTCCCGGATACTCACCCGACCAGACACCCCGCCGGTCACCCAGGTGTGCGGCCAGCGGGCCGGCGCCGCCCATTGCCGAGCGGTCGCGATCTCACTCTCGTCCAGGTCGAGGATCGAGGACCGGCCGAACCGGTCGAGGACGACGGTGAAGATCGCCGTGCGCAGCGGCATACGGGGACGAGGGACGCGGCCGAGACGAGCAGTGGGACGAGGCACCCTCCATTGTCACCACATGGGGCCCGGATCGCAGGAGGTGACAGCCGCCATAGGGTGGGGACATGGGTGTGCAGCGGGTCATGGGGGTCGAGACCGAGTACGGCGTCGCGGCGCCCGGTGACCCCACCGCCAACCCGATGTGGCTCTCCGGCCAGGTCGTCACGGCCTATGCGCGGGCCAAGGGGCTGCTCACGGGGCGAGGCGCGTGGGACTACGCCGACGAGGCCCCCCTGCGCGACGCGCGCGGCTGGGAGTTGGGCCGCGCGTGGGCCGACCCGAGCCAGTTGACCGACATCGACGACCCGACGATGGCCAACGTCGTGCTCACCAACGGGGCGCGGTTCTACGTCGACCACGCCCACCCGGAGTATTCCGGCCCGGAGGTCACCACGCCCCGCGCCGTTGTCGCCTGGGACCGGGCCGGTGACCTGGTCATGCAGGAGGCGGCGCGGCTGCTCAACCCCGACCCGGCGCGGCCGACCGTGGCGCTCTACAAGAACAACACCGACGGCAAGGGCGCCTCCTACGGCACCCATGAGAACTACCTCATGCGCCGCGAGACGCCCTTCCACGACATCATCCGTCACCTGACGCCGTTCTTCGTGGCCCGGCAGGTCATCGCGGGCGCCGGCCGGGTCGGCATCGGGCAGGACTCGCGGGTCGCCGGCTATCAGCTCACCCAGCGGGCCGACTTCTTCGAGACCGAGGTCGGCCTGGAGACCACGCTCAAGCGCCCAATCCTCAACACCCGAGACGAGCCGCACGCGAGCGCCGACCTCTATCGCCGGCTGCACGTCATCATCGGCGACGCCAACCAATGCGACGTGGCCAACCTGCTCAAGGTCGGCACGACCAGCCTCGTGTTGGCGCTCATCGAAGACCGCGCCATGCCAGGGGACCTCACCGTCCTCAACCCGGTGTCGACCCTGCACGCCATCTCCCACGACCCGACGCTGCGCACCCTCATCACGCTGCGCGACGGCCGCAAACTCACCGCACTGGAGCTGTTGTGGATCTACCACGACGCGTGCGCGGCATACCTGCAGGAGCGTTCGGGCGACCCCCTGGGCGGTGACGCTGACACGCACGAGGTGATGACCCTGTGGGCCGACGTTCTCACCCGCCTGGGCACCGACCCGATGAGCTGCGCCCGCGAGCTGGACTGGGTCGCCAAACTCCGTCTGCTGCAGGCCTATCGCGACCGGGACGGGCTCGCGTGGACCGAGCCGCGGCTGGCCGCCCTCGACATCCAGTGGAGTGACATCCGGCCCAACAAGAGCGTCTTCGCCAAACTCCGCGCCGCCGGTCAAGTCACCGAGTTGGTCAGCGCGGCCGAGGCGCAGGCGGCGGTCACCACCCCGCCGGAGGACACCCGGGCGTGGTTCCGCGGCCAGTGCCTGAGCCGGTATGCCGCGAACGTCGTCTCCGCGTCGTGGGACTCGGTGATCTTCGAGGTGCCAGGGCAGACGTCGCTGCAACGCATCCCCATGCTGGAGCCCTTGCGCGGCACGCGCGCCCAGGTCGGTGAGGTGCTCGAACGTAGCCCCGACGTTGCCACGTTGCTGCGTGAACTCATCCGCTCCGGCGACTAGGTTTGGCAGTGTCGGTCCCCGAGGCCGACATCGACGCACGAGCAGGTGGAGGACCCATGGCCAGCCAGGAGCAGAGCCGTCCGCAGCGGCGCGAGGGTGACCCCGACGCGCCGCCTCCCGAGGTTCCCGTGGGCGGCGCGCAGACCCAGGTGTCCAACGCCGACATCGACAGCGTCCTCGACGAGATCGACGAGGTGCTTGAGGTCAACGCCGAGGAGTTCGTCCGCAGCTTCGTCCAGAAGGGCGGCCAGTGAACCGCAGCACCCCTCCGCCGGACGGCCGCGCTGGAAGTCTCCCAGCGGCATACCTGAGGCCGGGGAGCGCGTCGTTCACCGAGTTTGTCGCGGGCGTGGCCCCTGAGTTGTTGCCTGGTCGGCGTCCCCTGCCCGCCGGGATGTCCCTGGAGGCGCCGCACGGCACGACCATCGTCGCGGCCGAGTTCGCCGGCGGAGTGGTCGTCGCGGGGGACCGGCGCGCGACGATGGGCAACCTCATCGCCAACCGCGACATGGAGAAGGTGTATGCCGCGGACGAGTACTCCGTTGTCGGCATCGCCGGGACGGCCGGGATCGCCGTCGAGCTGGTCAAGCTCTATCAGGTCGAGTTGGAGCATTACGAGAAGATCGAGGGCACGATTATGTCCCTCGAAGGCAAGGCCAACCGGCTGGCCTCGATGATCCGCGGCAACCTCGGGTTGGCCATGCAGGGGCTCACCGTCGTGCCGATGTTCGCCGGGTTCGACCTCGACGAGCGGCGCGGGCGGATCTTCTCCTACGACGTGACCGGCGGCTGCTACCCCGAGCGCGACCACCACAGCATCGGCTCCGGGTCGCTCTTCGCCCGCGGATCGCTCAAGAAGGTCTGGCGACCGGGGCTGTCCGAGGCCGACACCGTGCGGGCCTGCCTGGAGGCGCTCTACGACGCCGCCGACGACGACTCGGCGACCGGGGGACCGGACCTCGGGCGGCGGATCTGGCCGACCCTGGCGGTGCTGGACGAGACCGGAGTGCGCTTCCTCAGTGACGACGACCTGGCCGTCCGGGTCGAGGCCATCGTCGCCGACCGCTTCGGCAACCCGGGGGGCGCGCGATGAGCGCCGCCCAGCGAGCAGGAGGTGCGCGATGAGCATGCCGTTCTACGTCTCACCCGAGCAACTGATGAAGGACAAGGCCGACTACGCGCGCAAGGGCATCGCCCGCGGCCGCTCGGTCGTCGTGCTGCAGTACGACCGGGGCATCGTCTTCGTCGCGGAGAACCCGCAGAGCCTGCGCAAGATCTCCGAGATCTACGACCGCATCGCGTTCGCCGCCGTCGGCATGTACTACGAGTTCGAGAACCTGCGGGTTGCCGGCATTCGGTATGCCGATCTGCGCGGCTACTCCTACGACCGCTCCGACGTGTCGGCGCGAGGGCTGGCCAATGCGTACGCCCAGACCCTGGGGACGGTTTTCACCCAGGAGCCCAAGCCCTACGAGATCGAGATCTGCGTCGCCGAGGTGGGTGCGACCCCCGAGCGCGACCAGATCTTCCGACTCACCTACGACGGGTCGGTCGCCGACCAGCACGGGTTCGTCGTCATGGGCGGGTCAAACCAGGCAGCGGAAGAGCGCCTCAAAGCCGGTTGGCAGGAGGGTATGCCGCTCGCCGACGCCCTCATCCTCGCCGTCGCGGCCCTCGCGGCCGACCCCGCCGGGGGAGAGCCTCGAACCCTCAGCCCCGATCAGCTCGAAGTGGCCGTCCTGGACCGCAACCGGCCCCGGCGGACCTTCCGGCGGATCGTCGGTCCGCTGTTGGCCGACCTGCTCAACGTCGACAGCCCGACCTCGCATGCGCCCGAGTTTGACGAGGATGTGCCCGGCCACCACGACACCCTGTCCGGCCAGCCCGCGGCCCACCCCGACCACGACGACGACGGCAACCAGGGCGAGGACAGCCGCTGATTCGACCTCGGGAGGTGTGCTTCTCAGACCGCCCGAACGTTACCTGTTTGTGATGTGTTCGGTTGCGGGACAGGCCTTTTGGGGTGGGGGGTCTGTCGGTGGTCGCTGTTAGCGTCGGGGTTATGGACAGCAGCGAAGTGATTCGTGACTCGGCATCTCGCCGGGCTGAGATTCGTGCTGCGACGAAGACTGTCACTGAGTTGGTGGCGTCGTTGTGGCAGGTCCAGGGTGGCGAGTTAGGGACGTTGTTGGGTGAGTTCGACGCTCTCGCTGCGGTCGCGTGTGGTGCTCGGGTCGCGGTCGTTGGTGAAGCCGAGTCTCGTGGGGAGATCTCCGCGTCGCAGGCGGGGTCGACGGCCGGGTGGGTCGCGGAACACGCCCCCACGTTGGCGGCCGGGAGTGGTGCGGGTCAGGTCGCCCGTCTCGTCCGCGAGTGTGCTCGTCCGGACCTGACGACCGTCCAAGCGGCTGCGGTCTCTGGCCAGGTGAGCGTGCCGACGGCTCTCACTGTGGTCAGTGAGTTCGCCCGCCTGAAGCCACGGCTGCGGGAGGAAGCCGCCCCGACCGTCCTGAAGGGTTTGTTGGACATGGGGATCGCGGACGGACCGAAGGGGGTCCGGTCGCTGCGGCCCGCCCTGTTGGCCGCGCATGGCGCGGATGGAGAGTTCCAAGCCGACGCCGACACCGCCGAACGACTCGTCTCCCTGTCTCGCCCGTCAACGGATGAGTTGGGTGCGCTGACCTACCAGTTGATCTTGGACCCGGCCGGAGCTGCGGCGTTGGAGGCGGCGATCGGCCCCTTGTCGGCCCCAGTCCCCGGCCCCGACAGTGAACGCGACCCGCGCAGCCCGCAGTTACGTCGCGGCCAGGCCCTGATCGAGGTATGCCGCCGCGCCACCAGTGCCGGCGATCGCCCACCGGCTGGGGTGAAGACGACGTTGATGCTGACGATGTCCTACGACGACCTCGCTGGCCGGGTCGGCGCCGCGACCGTGATCGGTTCCGCCCAGGGCGGTTCCCTCATCGCGCCCGAGACGGTCCGTCGGCTCGCGTGCGACGCGAACGTCATCCCCACCGTCCTGGGTAGCCGCGGGGAGATTCTTGATCAGGGTCGCTCGACCCGGTTGGCGACACCCGGGCAGTTGGCGGCCTTGTGGTTGCGGGACTCGGGGTGCACGTTCCCCGGTTGCACGACTCCGGCGCATTGGTGCGACGCCCACCACCTGGTCCACTGGGCCGATGGCGGGAAGACGGACCTCACCAACCTGGCGTTGTTGTGCGGACGACATCACTCCGTCGCCCACCGAGACCAACTCATCGGCCACGTCAGCGATGCGGGGGCTGTCACTGCGGCTGTCACCTGGGACCTGATTCCGGGCAGCTACCAGCGACGCGACGACGGGCCTTCACCGCGCGGCGACCATCCTCCAGGCGACCCACCCCTAGGCGACCCACCCAAGAGTGGCCAACTGTCAGGCGATCAGATCCCGGTCGACCTGGGATCCGCTAACCCGCGCGGGCCCCTGACCTGTCCATCACCACGCCAGCATGAGTGGGACAGCCCTGCCCCCGGTCCGGAGGCTGACCCCCGGTCCGAGTCTGGTCCCGCGGCCTAGCCCCACCGTCCGCCCCCGCGGTCGCGGCGGCAGACCCGGAGGCTGACCCCCGGTCCGACTCGGGCCCTGCGGCCTAGCCTCACCAAACCACCCGTGGCCCGAGCCCCCGTGGTGTCAGCACACGGCATACGACGAAGGCGGCCCGGACCACACTGGTCTGGGCCGCCTCCGGTGCTTTTGCGCGTGGGGCTCAGCCGCGCCGACCGGCCTTGCCGTCGGCCTCGGCGAGCAGTTCCTCGGCCAGGTCGGGGATGTCGACGATCTGCTCGACATCGGTGTCCTGGGCCACGGACTGCTCGACCGCGTCGGCCTCGGCGGTGACTGCTTCGACAGTAACTGCTTCGGCGGTGGCCGCGGTAACCGGCGTCGGCTCGTCGTGACCGGTGAGGGGGCTGAACATCGACGCGCCGGCGCCGCCAAGGGTGGCGAGCATCTGGCGGACGTTCGTCAACTGCGCGGTGATCGAGTCGCGTCGGGCCGTGGCCGCAGCCAACTCGCGGTCGGAGTCGCGCTTGATCCGTTCGGCTTGCTCACGGGCCGATGCGACGAGCGCGCCAGCCTCCGAGCGGGCCTGCTCCAGCAGCGTGGCAGCGTCGGACTTGGCGGTGTGGTGCGACCGCTCCGCCTCCGACGCCAGCGCCGATGCGCGGTCCTGAACGGCGACCAGGGAGGCCTCCTGCTGGGACATGGCAGCGGCGAACTCAGCAGCGGCCTTGTCGCGGCGAGCGGCCAACGTCGTCTCGAACTCGGCGGCCGACTCGGCGGCCTTCGCGCGCTGGTGCTCGTAGATCGCTTCGGCCTCCTCGCGTCGAGCCGACGCCTCCCGATCGGCATGGTCGAGGATCTCGTCGGCCTTGCGCTTGGCGTCTTCGAGGATCCGGGCCGACTCGGCGTCGGCCTTGGTCCGGACGTCCTCGGCGTAGCGGTCGGCGTCGGCGCGGGAGGCGGCCGCGGCGTTCTCCGACGAGGTCCGCAGGGCGGCGATCTCGGCAGCGGCGGTCGTGCGCAGCGAGGCGGCCTCCTCGTCGGCGAGGGTGAGGATCTGGCCGACCCGGTCACCGAGCCCCGCGAAGCTGGGGGCTGCGGCGGTGCGGTTGCTCTCGCGCAGCTTCGTCAACTGAGCCTCACGGGCCTCCAACTGGGTGCGCAGGTCGGCGTGCCCTGCTTCCAGTTTGCTGGCCTGGACGCTGACGGTGGCGGCTTCCTGCCTGGCGGCTTCGGCGGCGGCGGTGAGTTCGGCCACCACCTGGTCGACCTGAGCGGGGTCGTAGCCACGGAGCACGGCGCGGAACTGAGTGTGGTCGGTCATCAAGATCCCATCGGGTGAATGCGAAGGTCGGTCAGGAGAGAGGGTGAATCAGTGATCGGTCATCCGCGGAGTAGGCGATGACCTCGACGGGCTCCGCGTCGTCTTGCTCTTCGGCACGGTGGACGGCGCGGTAGGAGGCAGCGGGTGCCGGGGCAGGAGTGGTCGGCTCGGGTGCAACTGGCGGGACCGGGGCAGGAGTGGTCGGCTCGGGTGCAACTGGCGGGACCGGGGCAGGAGTGGTCGGCTCGAGTGCAACTGGCGGGACCGGGGCAGGAGTGGTCGGCTCGAGTGCAGCTGGCGGAACCGCGGCAAGGGCGACAGGAGCAGCCGCCGCAGGTGCGGCGGGAGCAGCCGATGCAGGGGAGACCGGAGCAGACGACACGGAGGGGCGCAACACGCCGTTGCGCTCGAGACCCATCCGCTCGGGGACGGCGAGCGCCTCGATGACGTTCGACAGGTGCCCCAGTTGGGTGTTGATGTCGTCTCTGCGGGCCGCCAGGGTGTGCACTTCGGCCCGGGCCGAGTCCACCGCCTCACGGGCCTGCGTCCGCAGTCGGTCGGCCTCCTCACGAGCCTCGGCCAGGGTGCGGACGAGTTCTTCGCGGGCGGCCCGTCGGTCGGCGTGCGCCTCACGGTGCAACTTCTCGACCTCGGCAGCGGTCCCCTCACGGATGAGCCGGGCGCCGTGCTCGGCCTCGGCCAGGCGGTGCTCTGCGCGCTCGACCGTCGTCTGGGCCGCGGTCTCTGCGTCGGCGACGAGCCGGGCGGCCAGCGCGGCAGCCTCGGCCTCGGTGCGCTTGGCGTCGGCTGCTGCCGCTTCGAGGATCGCCTCGGCCTGGGCGCGGTTGCGGCTGGACTCCGCAGCTGCATCGTCCAGTCGCTGCCGCGAGGTGTGGGAGACGCGGGCCAGAACACCTTGGAGTTGCTGGCGCCGCCGCCGCGAGTGGTCGGCCAGGGACCGGGCCGTCGTCATCGTCACTCGCTCGGCCTCGGCGTTGGCGCCGTCGATGATCTCGCGCATGGTCCGCTCGGCCCAGTCAAGGTGGGCTTGGGCGGCGCTGAGCATCGCGTCGGAGTCCGCGCGGGCCGACGCAGTGCGAGACTGCGCCTCCGCCGCGGCCTGGCGGCGCAACTGGGCCGTCTCGGCGACGGTGCGCTCGCGCAGTGCCTCGGCGGCGGCCTGGATGAAGTCGGCCTCTTCACGCGCTGCAGCGGTGCGTCGCTCGGCGTCTGCGGTGGCGGCAGCGACGAGCGCCGACGCGCTCGTGTTAGCCATCGACAGGCGGTTGGCTTCCTCAACCTCGACGGCAGACAACCGCTCGTCCAGCGCCACCGAACGCTCGGCCTCATGAGCGGCGAATCGGGCCATCGCGGTGTCGAAATCGACCTGAGCGGCACGCCGCTGCTGCTCGGCGTCGCTCAAGGCTGCGGCCCGCAACGCTTCGGCGTCGCGACGAGCCTCCTCGATCTCGGCCTGGCTGCTGCGCGCGGCCGCGTCGGCAACGAGAGATGCCTGGGCTGCCGCGTCCCGCAGCAACGAGGTGGCATCGTCGTGGGCCGACGCCAGCACTGCGGCGGCCTGGTCGCGGTCGGAGACCGCGGCAGCGTGCAGTGCGCTGGCCTCCCGTTGGAGTCGCTCGGCCTCGGCGGTGAGCTCGCGGGCCCGAGTCTGGGCAGCCGAAAAGACCTCGTCGGCCTGCGCCTTGACGGTATCGGCGTGGGCTTGGGCACGCGCGAGGATCTCCAACGCGTGCTTGGTCACATCTCCGACATCGCCCCCGGCGGAGACCGACGGGTTGGCGTACGCCGAACCGTCGGACATGTGGACATGATCTCAGATATGGGCGCTACTTCCCACACCCGCGTGTGTCGGCCAATTCTCGGCCCAACGGACGAACTGTCTGGTCCTGTGGGCCTACTGGCGCCCAAGGTCCCTCGGGACGCGGCATACCTGCCCGTAGGGTGAGGGAATGAAGCGGCGGATCTTCGGAGTCGAGACCGAGTTCGGGGTGACCTGCACCCACGAAGGACAGCGACGTCTGACCCCCGACGAGGTGTCGCGTTACCTGTTCCGCCGCGTCGTCGCGTGGGGACGGAGCAGCAACGTGTTCCTTGGCAACGGGTCGCGGCTCTATCTCGACGTCGGGAGCCACCCGGAGTACGCCACCGCCGAGTGCGACTCGATCCGCGAGGTGGTCGTCCACGACAAGGCGGGCGAACGGATCCTCGAGGGCCTGGCCGAGGAGGCCCAGCAGCGCCTGGCCGACGAGGGGATCGCCGGCGATATCTACGTCTTCAAGAACAACACCGACTCGGCGGGCAACTCCTACGGCTGCCACGAGAACTACCTCATCGGGCGCACCGGAGAGTTCTCGCTCGTCTCAGACATGCTCATCCCCTTCCTGATCAGCCGTCAGATCATCTGTGGCGCAGGCAAATTGGCCAGCGGCAGCAAGCGAGCGACCTACTGCGTGAGCCAGCGGGCCGACCACATCTGGGAGGGTGTCTCGTCGGCGACGACCCGCAGTCGCCCGATCATCAACACCCGCGACGAGCCCCACGCCGACGCCGAGAAGTTCCGGCGCCTGCACGTCATCGTCGGCGACTCGAACATGTCCGAGACCACGACGCTGCTCAAGGTGGGGTCCGCCGACCTGGTCCTGCGCATGGCTGAGACGGGTGTCGTCATGCGCGACCTCGCGCTGGAGAACCCCATCCGGGCGATCCGCGAGATGAGTCACGACATGACCGGTCGCCGGACCGTCCGGTTGGCCGACGGCCGCTCGATGTCGGCGCTGGACATGCAGTCCGAGTACTTCACCCGGGTGCGGGCTTTCGCCGACCGCGAGGGGCTGACCGACGGCGCCCACGCGCGGGTGTTGGAGTTGTGGGAGCGCACCTTGCACGCCGTCGAGACCAACAACCTCGCCCTGGTGGAGAGGGAGATCGACTGGGTCATCAAGTGGCGCATGATCGAGCGGTATGCCGCCAAGCACCAGTTGTCGCTGGACGACCCACGCCTGGCCCAACTCGACCTGGCTTACCACGACGTCAACCGTCGACGTGGGCTGTTCTACCTGCTCCAGCGTCGCGGCCTGGTCACGCGTGAGGCCAGCGACCTCGAGGTCTTCCGCGCCAAAACCGTGGCGCCGCAAACCACCCGGGCGCGGCTGCGGGGCGAGTTTGTCAAGGCCGCCCAGGCCAAACGCCGCGATTTCAGCGTCGACTGGGTCCACCTCAAGCTCAACGATCAGGCGCAACGCACCGTCCTGTGCAAGGACCCGTTCGCCAGCGTCGACGCCCGGGTCGACCGACTCATCGAGGCCATGTAGGGCTCCCTGCGGCCAGTCGCCCGTCCGCCGCCACAGGGCACCCGGTTAGAGTGGCGGGGTTTGCCCGTCCCCATCACGACCCGAGGTCCTCCCCGTGCCCCAGCCGTATGCCGCCCACCGCCTCCGCGCCCAGACGCTGCGGCCGCGTCCTCACCTGAGCGTCGTCGGCCTCGCCGTCACCGCCCTGGTGGCTCTCACCGCGTGCAGTTCATCGACGGGCTCCAGCACGCCCACTGGCACGAGAGCGGCGACCGCCACCGCCACCGCCACCGCCTCCGCAGCCCCGACCGGGCCCTTGGGCAGCGCCGCCGACCAGGCCGTGCTCGACACCATCACGGTTGGGACGGCCGCCTCGGGGATAGCTCCGACGATCACCCTGCCCACGACCCCCGTCTCTGTGTCGATAACTTCCCGCAAGATTCTGACCCCTGGCGGGGGGGCGTTGAGCGCCATCGGGGGACTCGTCCGGGCCAACATCCTGCTGGTCAAGGCTTCCGACGGGACCACCCTCGACTCGACCTATGAGGGATCGCCTCAGTCGTTCGCGCTGAACCCCAAGAACTACCTTCCTGGGCTGGCCAACGGCCTGGCCGGGCTGAACCTCGGCTCGCGGATCCTGTTGGCCATCCCAGCTTCCGAGGGCTTCGGGACGGCTGGCCGCCCGGACTTGGGCATCTCCGGAACCGAGACCCTCGTCATGGTGGTGGACATCGTCGACGTTGCCAACGCCATCCCTCAAGCGACCGGCACGCCCGTCGCGCCGGTCACGGGCCAGCCAACGGTGACCTTCGACCCAACCACGGGGCCAACCATCACCATCCCGGCCGGTGCGGCTGCACCGACGACCCTGGTCAACCAGAACCTCATCGAGGGGAGCGGCACGAAGGTCACCGAGGGTATGTTCCTCCAGGTCCACTACACGGGAGTGCTGTGGAAGGACGGCAGCGTTTTCGACTCCTCGTGGCCCCGAGCTCAGTACTACACCTTCCAGACCGGCACGAACTCGGTGATCCCCGCGTGGGACAAGGGCCTGGTGGGTCACACCGTCGGCTCGCGCGTCCTGCTGGTCGTCCCGCCGGCCGATGGGTATGGCCCGGACGGAAACCCGCCCAAGATCGCCGGCACCGACACGCTCGTCTTCGTCGTCGACATCCTCGCCGCAGCCTGACCGCGTCACTCACTGACCGCTTCACTCACTGACCGCCTCACCCCCTGACCACTCCGCCGACAGGAGAAACCGACATGTCTCTCGACCCCAACCGCAGCAAGCCCGAGCTGGATTACCCCGGGGACGCCGTTCCCACCGACCTGGTCATTGAAGACCTCATCGAGGGTGACGGCGCAGCCGTCGAGGCCGGCCAGACGGTCACCACCCACTACGTCGGATGGGCGTTCTCGACCGGCGAGGAGTTCGACGCCTCGTGGAACCGCGGGGAGCCGCTGTCGTTCCGCGCCGGCATCGGTCAGGTCATCCGTGGATGGGACCAGGGGCTGCTCGGCATGAAGGTCGGTGGTCGTCGCAAGCTGACCATCCCCTCGCACCTCGCCTACGGCGAGCGTGGCGCAGGTGGCGTCATCAAGCCGGGGGAGTCGCTCATCTTCGTGGTCGACCTCGTCGCCGTCCGCTGAGGTAGCGTCGGGAGGGTGAGCGTCCAGCCGAGCACCGCAGCCAAGACCGAGCGACTGCTCAACCTGGTCATCGCCCTGCTCTCTACCCGTCGGCCACTCACCAAGGCCCAGTTGCGCACGGCGGTCCCGCACTACCAGCAGACCGCGTCGGATGAGGCCTTTGACCGGATGTTCGAGCGGGACAAGGACGAGTTGCGCGACCTGGGGATCCCCTTGGCCACCCAACTCGTCGCGGCGGCATACGACGATGAGGTCGGCTACCGCATCGACCGGCGCGAGTACGCCTTGCCTGAGATCGCGTTCGAGCCCGACGAAGTCGCCGCGCTTGCCCTGGCCGGCCGGGCCTGGAACCAGGCGAGCCTGGCCTCTTCCGCGGCGGCCGCGCTCACCAAACTGGCCTCTGCCGGGGTTGAGCTGGATGAGCGTTCCGTCGTCGGGATCGAGCCCCGGGTCCGCACCGCCGAGGCGGCCTTCGCGTCCGTGCACGCGGCGGTCAAGGCCCGACGCGAGATCTCCTTCGTCTATCGCAAGGCCAACGGCACGGCCGACACACGGCGACTGCAACCCTGGGGGATGACCCAGTGGCGTGGCCGCTGGTACGTCACCGGGATGGACGTCGATCGCCAGGCCGAACGGGTGTTCCGCCTCGGCCGGATCGAGGGCAAGGTGAGCATGTCGGCGCGGGTCGCGGCATACGAGATCCCGACCGATCACGTCCCGCGGGTCCTCGTCGCCGCGTCCGAGCCGCCCGTCGTCGACCAGCCTCCCGCGGTCCTGCGCATCCGCCGAGGCGCCGGCAACACGCTGCGCCGCCGGGCCCGCACGGTCGGCGAGGTGGATGACGAGTGGTCCCAGATCGACCTCGACTACCGCGACCCCGAGGGCCTGGCCCAGGAAGTTGCCGGGTTCGGCCCGGATGTCGTCGTCGAAGCGCCCGACAGCGTGCGCGACGCGGTGATCCGCCTGCTCGGTGCGGCGCGCGAGCGGCATACCGCGACGCCCGCTGACGCCAACGCGCCTGGAGGTATGCCGTGACCGCCACCCGCGCAGGCCGCCCCGTGCAGGAGAGCGCCACCGCGCGGCTGTCCCGGCTGTTGACCATGGTGCCGTGGCTGCTGGCTCGCCAAGGCGTCGATGTCGACGTGGCGGCCGCTCAATTCGGAGTGAGCCGCGAGCAACTCGAGTCCGACCTGGCGCTGCTGTTCGTCTGCGGCACCCCCGGCCACCTGCCCGACGACCTCATCGAGGCCGACTGGGAGGACGGACAGATCTATGTCGGCAATGCCGACGCCATCTCACGCCCGCTGCGGTTCACCGTCGACGAGGCCCTCACGCTCATGGTGGGGCTGCGTGCCCTCGCCGCGACCCCCGGAGTCACGGGAGCCAGCGGCGCGGACGGCGGAGAGGCGATCCTGCGGGCCCTGACCAAGCTCGAACAGGCGACCGGTGAGGCGGCCGGTGTCGCCGCGCGAGTGCGGGTCACCCTCGACGACGGCGCCGCCGAGACGATCCTCGCCGACGCCTCCCGAGCCGTTCAGGAGCGCCGCCGCGTGCGGCTGAGCTATCAGTCGTTCGGTCGTGACGAGGTGACCGAGCGCGAGGTCGACCCGATGCGGGTGACCAGCCTGGATGCCCGTTGGTATCTCGAGGGGTGGTGCCACCGGGCCGAGGACGTGCGGCTGTTCCGCCTGGATCGGGTGCAATCGCTGCAGGTCCTCGACGTCGACGGGACCCCGCCGGAGTCGGCCCAACTGCGTGACCTTGCCGGCGAGACCTATCAACCCTCGCCGGACGACGTGCTCGTCGAGTTGCTCGTCGAGCAGGCGGCCGCGTGGGTCGCCGACTACTACCCCGTGGACTCCGTGACCGATGCCGGCGACGGTCGCCGCCGGATCCTCCTGCGCGCCGCTGACCCCAGTTGGGTCCGCCGGTTGGCCTGGCGGCTGGGCGGGCACGTGCAGATCCTCGCCCCGCAGTCGCTGGCCGAGCAGGTGGCCGCCGGCGCGCAGGCAGCGCTCGCGGCATACCCCGTGCAGGTCGTGCAAGGGCTGGCACCGGCGGGTATGCCGCCCGCCTCCGATGGCGTGCGCTGATGCGCGGCCTCGTCTGGACGCTGATCTGGCTCGCGCTGGTCGCTGGGGCCGCCTGGTATCTCTGGCGCCGGCTGCGGTGGCTGTGGGGCCGGACCGAGATGTTGGGCGACACCCTCGCCGAGGCTGAGACCCTCTTCGCGGCGGCGACGGAACGCGAGGTCGACCCCCGCGATGGGGTGACCGATCACCGACCCCAGGTCGAGTTGGCGATCTTTCGCGCACCCGCCGACGTGGCTCAGGAACGAGACCTCATCCGAGAAACGTTGCGGGGGGAGCGAGCGGCGCGTCGTCGGGCATCCCTACCAGGGTGGGCACGCCGCGTAGACTCGATAGACGCCGACCATCGAAAGGCCTGACCAGCATGTTTCTCCGTGAACCCAGCCACTGGCTCATTGTGGTTCTTGCTCTCGTCCTGCTCTTCGGCTGGAAGCGCCTGCCCGACATGGCCCGCAGCGTGGGGCGCTCGATGCGGATCTTTAAGTCTGAGGTCAACGAGATGAAGAACGACGGCAAGGAAGGTCGGCCCAGCCCGGCCGCCGACGACGTCGTGCCCGGGGACGTCGTCCCGCCCCGTTCGCCCGACGACCGCCCCTCGGTCTGAGAGGACACTCGGCACAGCTGAGTCGCCGCCCTCGGGCGGTC
>Ga0209718_1001161_pt1 | contig 31059 bp, 20 predicted proteins | sample AD_JPNAS1_MetaG_FD_184420 | JGI IMG/M metagenome (GOLD analysis project Ga0209718, IMG submission 184420) | Active sludge microbial communities of municipal wastewater-treating anaerobic digesters from Japan - AD_JPNAS1_MetaG (SPAdes) (version 2) | ecosystem: Engineered > Bioreactor > Anaerobic... | reverse complement strand
CCGCCCTTGCCGCGCACAAAGGCCGTCTTGATCGCCGTCGCGTCCTCACCGATCAGCAGCCTCCAAACCACATCGTCGCGCCCCTCGAACGGCAGCGGGATCGGCCGTGCGGGCCGCGCCGGATCGGGCATGGCCTGAGCCTTGCACGCCCCTGCCACCGGACAGTACACCCGCGCCGTGATACGGCCGTCGCGCATGCCGTAGATCCAGTAGCCGTCCACACTCTTGACATGCGTGGCCTGAGTGATCCGGGTACGCGGTAACGCGAACTCGCGTATGCTGTTGCTGTGCACATGGCCCGCCAGCAACCAGAGCGGCCCGGTGTGTTCCGAAAAGTGGGCCCGCACCATGGCGGGGATGCCGCGCTCGCGTTCCGTCATCCCGAGCGAGGGCTGATGCACCAGAATCACCACGCTTTTGTCGCGGGGCAGGCCAGCGCACTGCTTCCCGATCCAGACACGCTGCGCCGGATCGATCGCGCCATCATGCGCGCCGTTCCAAATCTGGAAACAGATACCGGAAACCTCGAACGCCTCGTAGGGCCGGCATGCGGGAAAGACCTTCCGGAAGAATGCGGCATCCGTCTCCCGCGGCAGGGTGTCGTGGTTGCCGATCACCAGCTTGAGCGGAATCTCCTTGCGGAGCTTGGCGGTCTCCGCGCGCAGCCCCTCCAACTCTTTCCGTGCGCGCTCCAGCCCCTTCGCATCAGGCGTGTGCCCGAAACTACTCGAAACGTTACACACGTTGTCGCCCAGCAGAGCCACGAATTGCGGCGCAGGCCGCATGGCGTTCCATGCCTCGATCTGCGAAGGGAGGTGTTGGCCGTACTGCGGAAAATGCACATCCCCGCACACCACGAACACGCTGTTTCCCGCTGCAGCGGGATCGAACCCCGCTGCGCGGAAGGCCTCCAGCCATCCCTCCCGCGCCGCCGTAACCGGCTGTTGCGCCGCAACGGATCGCCAAGCCAGAGCCGCCCCGGCCGAAGCGCTCAAGAAATCACGCCGGGTCCATGTCATGTGCTCCCCCCCCTTTTTTCCGTCCTCATCAAAACATCTTGATGGTTGTGCCAAGCGGATATCCGCGGCGCGGCCGCACGGCGGCTTACCGCGGTTTCGCGTGGTAAACCTGCCGGTCGATCAGGCTCCCGTCCAGACGCTTGAGGTCCACCGTCATCTGCCCCTTGGCCTTATCAAAGGTCAGCAGCATGTAGCTTGAAACCCGCTCACACACGACCGCCAGCGGATCGCGGTAGACATCGCCCGGCCGGGCCACGCAGGTGTTGTAGTACGGGAACCCGTTGCGTTCAACGGCACGCTCGGCATAGTACCCGTATCCCGTCACAAAGATCGTGCCGCGGCTGAACATCTGGTGCCACGCGCCTTTCTCGCGATTCCTGCACCGGCTGTCGGCATTCAGCAGTGTCACCGCGAATCCGGTCTTGAGGTTACGCGTCTGTTCATCGTACCACGCGAACTGCTCGGAACCCTGCCGGTGGTCGTGACTGGTCTGGAAGGTCGTTCCGAAATCAGACAGGTGGTGCATGTCCAGCGCCAGGAAGGTCACGTCCGCCTGCGGGATCGTGAAAGCCCAGCGCCACCCCGGCTCGGGCAGCGCGAACACGCTCAGGTACGCCGTGGCGTCGATGTCGTACGTCTCCTTGCTGGAGCCCGGCCGCTTGTTGACGCGCGGCCCGACCTGTTTGTCGTGATTGCCGAGAATCGGCATAAAGAGTGTGGACGCGAAAAACGCCGCCTCCGACCTGAGCAGGCCGATGTAGGGCCGGATGTTCGTGATGTCGCCGGGTTGCTTGCGGTTGATGACATCGGACACATTGTCGCCCACGGTCATGAGGATGTTCGGCTTGTCCGCCTTGAGCGCGGTCAGATCCGGACGGTTCGCATATCCCCAGTCACCCACGATCGCCACGCGCACGCCGTCCTCCGGACAGGTCTGAAAGGAGTGGACCTCCGATTTCTGGTCTCCGGTCTCCACCCGGTAGAACACGGTGGCCCCGCGCTGCGGCGTGTCGATCTCCACATGGTGCACGCTCCGCTCACCCGCGACGGACGCCGTCTGCCCGCAGGCCGCGTCCGCACCATAGGCCACGCGTGACGGCCCCGGCGTCACGCTCTTCCAGCTCACCACCGTCTTTTCCGGCGTGGCCGAACGGTGCGTTAACCACACCGCCTCCACCTGCGCCCGCGTTGTCAGCACCGCACCCGCCACACAGGCGAACAGCATCGTCCTCATCCCTTCCCCTCCTCTTCTTGTTTTTCGTCATCGGAAAGCCTTTTCCGGATCCCGCGCCACACCACCTCATCTGCAAAAAGCATAACAAAACCGTTGCGCACAGGTAAACCCCGGATTATCCTGACGGGACACTTTCGTGGGTTTCTGGGTTTCGGGGTTTCACGGTTTCAGGGTTTCAGGGTTTCAGGGTTTCAGGGTTTCACGGTTTCAGGTTTCAGGGTTTCAAGGTTTCATCCAAATCGGGGTCGGGATCGCTATCGCTATCGGGATCGACCATTTAACCACAGCCTCACCGCCTCACAGCCTCACAGCCTCACAGTCTCACAGCCTTTGAGATTGCGGGCTCCGCCCGCATCTCAATACGTCAAAACCCAATGTTTACGGGGCTTTGCTAGAATTCCACCTGTTCAACTGCTCCTTTTAGTTTCAATCGTATACGCCTTTTTTGCGTGTCATTCCCATATCCTTTTTTGCGTAAGCGGTGGCCGGTCTTGCACCATATCCCCGCCTTGCGTATACTTTCCCATATGGCTTTGCCCCGTCAGAACACCAACATCCCCAAAATCGCGCTTTTTCTCTCGCTCAACTTCAAGGCGCACCGCGATTGCCTTTCGGGGATTCTCGATTATGTGCGCACACACAAACCGTGGCACCTGCATTTGATGGAGGGACGACGCGGCGGGCAGGGCCTGATCCAGATTGCCCGCTGGGGTTGTAACGGCATCATCGGCAGTGCGCTGCACGACGATGTGGTGCGGCTGATCCGCAGGGCGCAGGTCCCCTCGGTGGTGCTGATGCCTCCGCCGGCGCTGCGCGCTCCGAGCCATCCGCTCGCGGCCTGTTCCTGCCTGACCTACGACTCCGAGACCATCGGCCGCAGGGCCGCCGAATATTTTCTGAAGGGTGCGTACCAGAACTTCGCCTATGTCCGCGAACCGCTCAACCTGTTCTGGTCGAAAGTGCGGGGAGAGGGGTTTGCCGCCCGCCTCCGGCAGGCGGGGTTCGCCTGCCACGTTTACGAAACCGGCTCGACTCAGGCCAAACATGATTGGGCGGTCGAGCAGCCCCGTCTGACCGCCTGGTTGCAGGCCCTGCCCAAACCCGTGGCGGTCTTCGCCTCCATGGATGAGCGCGGGCGCCAAGTGATCGACGCCTGTCTGGAGGCGGGTATCCGCGTACCGGAGCATGTGGCGGTACTGGGCGTGGACAATGACGATTTGCTTTGTGAAGCGACCTTCCCGCCGCTCTCCAGCATTGAAACGGATATGCGCAAGAAAGGATATCAGGTTGCCGCGCATCTGGAGAGCCTGTTGCGGAACCGCCACACGCGGCCCCGTGTCCTGAAGGTCAAGCCCGTGCGGGTGGTGCTGCGGCGTTCGAGCGATACCACGGCCCACGCCGTCAACCCGCTTTTCAGCGCCCGCGCATTTATCCGGGAAACCGCAGGTCAGGCACCGATCCGCGTACCGGATGTGGCCCGGCGGATCGGCGGATCGCGCCGGTTCGCCGAACAACGTTTCAAAGCCCTTTTCAAAACCACGATCCGCGAGGAGATCGAACGGGTCCGGATGGAAAAGGTCCGGGAACTCCTGCGCGACACCCGGATTCCGTTGCGTGAGGTGGCGAAAGCGTGCCAATTCGCGCAGGCGGGTTATCTCGGACGACGTTTCAAATTGCATTACGGCATGACTCCCGGCGAATACCGGGCCGGGGACAAGCGTTCGTAGCGGAGAGGCATATCCGGAGCAAAAGTCAAACCGAGCGAGGTGAGGAGATGGAACGGAGCGCGTTGCCCAAAGAGACGGCTGAGGAAATCCGCAGGCGGGTGTTTGAGGAGCCCGGCTTCATGCGCGTGACCCAGGTGACGCGGCGCGGCGGGAGCGTGTTCCGCGTGAGCCTGCGACCGGTGGCGCTCCAAGACGGACGGCAATATCAAGGCGAGATGACCGAGGCGGGGCAGACCACAGTGAAGAATTTTACCGGCGATGCCGCGCGGCGAGGTCTCGAAGAAATGCTGGGACAGACCGGTCCGCGCGAGTTGCATCTCGTGACCGCCTCAGGGGACCTGCATGTGCGGGTCACCCGGAAAGGCAAGGCGATGGTGTCGCGCAGCGCACCGTTGACGCGCAAAGCCGAGGCGTATCCTGCGCACGACCGCATCAAGCGTCAGCCGCTGACGGCCTTCGACTCCGGCGCGCTCCTGCGGGTCATCGGCATCGCGGGTGCGGATGGGCGCATCAAAGCCTCCATGCGCGGCAAATACGACCAGATCAACGAATTCCTCAAGGTGATCGACACCGTGCTCGACGGCCGGGAGGAGCGGGAACTGCGCATCGTGGACTGCGGTTGCGGCCGGGCCTATCTGACGCTGGCAGTCCACGCCTATCTGACACGCGTCCGCGGTTACACGGTACGGGTGTGTGGCATCGACCGCCGGGCCAGCGTGGTGGCCACGGCGCGCCAACTCGCCGAGGATCTGGACGTCGCCGGAGAGGTTACCTTTCTTGAAGGTGACATCGCGACCTGCGAGCCGGAGTTCAAACCGGATCTGCTGCTGAGCCTGCACGCCTGCGACACCGCCACGGACGAGGCTTTGGCGCGCGGCATCGAGTGGACGTGCCGATACCTGCTCTGCGCGCCGTGCTGCCAGCACGAGTTGCACAAAACCCTCAAAGAGGGCGGCCCGATGCAGGCGATGATGCGTCACGGAATCCTGCGTGAACGACTTGCCGACCTCCTGACCGACACGTTCCGCGCACAGATTCTGCGCGTGCTCGGATTCCGCGTCCGCGTGGTGGAGTTCGTCTCCGCCGAGGCCACGGCCCGGAATCTCCTGATCCGGGCCGAGTACTGCGTGAAACCGGGTCAGGCGGTGGCGGTCGCCGAATATCTGGCGTTGCGGGATTTCTGGAAAGTCACCCCGTGGCTGGAGACGCGCCTGCAGCGACTGATGGAAAAACACCTCGCCCGTTACTGAGACGCGCTCCGGGGCGGCGCATGCACCACGAACGCGCTGATGCCCAATGCCCCCTCCGTCTCCGGTTGCAGCGTCAGAGTGTGCGGCCCGTTGTCGCAGCCCTGCATCAGCAGCGTGCGCGTCCCGGCCGGTTGCGGCACATAGGTCTCGGCGAACAGCGGATAGGCCTGCCACGTGACCGTGAAATCCTTGGGCATCGCTTTCTTGAAATACTTGAACTGCCAAATGCAGCCCCAGTCTTCCTTCTCGATCACGACCCGTCCGGATGGCGACACGAAACGGTTGGTGTTCCATCCCTCGCCATCCGGCCCCGTCACACTGCCGCGAAGCGTGAAGTGCATCGGATTCGCATTGGTCGCGGAATCCGGCAGCGCCTGAAGCGTCCACGTCTCCTTGATCGGGGGGCGTTCAAAACCGATGTTGTTGATCGCCGGCATCCACGCCGGGCCTCTGCTCGGCCGGGTCATGGCCCACAACTCTTTCTTTCCCGCCATCGGCTGACCGTCCAGCAAGACGCGGGCGCGGGCGCCGGCCGCGCCGGTGCCGTCAGAGAGCGCGACCACGCGGTTACCGGTGAAACGCAGGGTCAGGCTGCCATCCGCGCCCCGTGTCACCTCGGGCGCGTTGCGGCCGAAAGTCGTGATCGTGCCGGAGGCGGACGGATTGTCTCCCAACTCCGGCGCGCGCACCAACTCCTCGGCGATGAACCGGGCGTAGAGATCGCACCCTTCGGGCTTCAGGTGCACCGAGTCGGTCAGCAGGTTGGTTGAAGGCAGATTGTGGGCGATCAAATGCTCGCACCATTTCTTACGCAGATCGATCTTGAGGCAACGGTAGGTGTCCGCCACCTCGAGAATCTTACGCGTGCGCTCATCGGGTTTGGCGATCAGTTCCTCCGCCTTTTCCTTTGAGTTGAGATGACTGGTCCAGAGCACGATTTCCGCTGACGTGCGCTCGCGTGTGCGCCGGACGATCTCCTCGTACTTGTCGGTCGGCCCGTACACGTGGAAAAAGAGCAGATCCGGATACCAAGGGTACAGATCGTGATCCGCAGTGCGGATCAGCACCTGCGATCCATACCCGCCGATCGCGGCGTTTTGGAACTCGAATCGCACGGTGGGATAACGTTCCCGCAATTGGTTCTGCACGGTCTTGGTCCACCCCTGCGCCACAATGGACTGACCGTAGAACAGCACCCGCACATGCGCGGGAGCCTCGGCCGTGGACGTTTCCAGCGCCTTCATGGTGCGCTGGATATACGCCGCCGTGGGGTTCCCCGCCATAACCGCGAGCGCACAGCCCGCCCAAACGCCGATCACCCTTGTCCAACGTTTCATCAATCCCCCTGTTTTTCTCTCTTCCACATTGTTGTGCAGAGTCCGCATCATACTCCTTTGACCGGCGCGGCGGCAAGTTCTAACAACGAGACAAGCCAGAATTAACAATCCAAATCAGTATCGCTATCGGGATCGCTATCGGGATCGATCATTTAACCACGGAACACTTTCTTGGGTTTCTGGTTTCTGGGTTTCAGGGTTTCAGGGTTTCTGGGTTTCTGGGTTTCATCCAAATCGGTATCGGGGTCGGTATCGCTATCGGAATCGATCATTTAACCACGGAACACTCTCTTGGGTTTCTGGTTTCAAGGTTTCAGGGTTTCTGATTTTCATGAAGTTTCATGTGTTTCAAGGTTCCATCCAAATCGGTATCGGGGTCGGTATCGCTATCGGAATCGATCATTTAACCACGGAACACTTTCTTGGGTTTCAGGGTTTCAAGGTTCCATCCAAATCGGTATCGGGGTCGGTATCGCTATCGGAATCGATCATTTAACCACGGAACACTCTCTCGGGTTTCTGGTTTCAAGGTTTCTGGTTTCTGGTTTCTGGGTTTCAGGGTTTCAGGGTTTCAGGGTTTCTGTGTTTCAAGGTTCCATCCAAATCGGTATCGCTATCGGTATCGCTATCGAGATCGATTGTTTCACCACACCACCCACATTACCAACACGGATTTGAGACACCTCTTTTTTTGACTTGCGACGTTCAATTTATTTGGGGTTTGAATCTTGCGTTTGACCGCTCGAACGTGTACCGTAGATGCGTTTTCTGAGGTGGAGGAGCCTGACTCTGACCCGAGGAACCGCATATCCGGTCGACGGCCTGTTGGCGCGGCCGCTTTTCGAACCCGGTCCGGTGCCTCCCCTGCCCCGCAGAAATCAAACCGAGGAGGCCTCATGACCGCACAGACCTTGACATCCGCTCCGTTGCGTCGTTTCGCCAATGCGGCCGACTACCGCAAACGTTTCATCATCCGGGAACAGATCGACCGCTATCTGCCGGGCGGCCGGCACTACCTTGACGAGGCGGAACTGGAGCGGCTTCTTGCCGCCGCCTCAGCCGCGCCCGCGAACGACCCGGTCCGCGTCCGTGAAATCCTCGCGAAATCACGCGCCATCGAAACCCTGCTACCCGAAGAGACCGCATCCCTGATTCAGGTCACCGATCCCGCCCTGCTTGACGAGATGGAGACCACGGCTTTGGCGATCAAACACGCGGTCTACGACAACCGCATCGTGATGTTCGCCCCGCTCTATATGAGCAACCTCTGCGTCAACCGTTGCGCCTACTGCGGATTCCGTTGCGGTAACGAGGATCAGAAGCGCCGCATGCTGACCATGGACGAGGTTCGGCAGGAAGTCGACGTGCTGGCAGGCAAGATCGGCCACAAACGCCTGATCGCCGTCTACGGCGAACACCCGGACACCTCGACCGAGTATTTCGCCGAAACCATCCGCACCGTTTACGCACACCAAGTCAAGTCGCCCCAAGGCACGCCGGTCGGCATCCGGCGCGTGAATGTCAATGCGGCACCGCTGCCCATCGAGGACCTGCGTGTGCTCAAGCAAGTCGGCATCGGCACTTTCCAGGTCTTTCAGGAGACGTACCACCGCGCGACATACGCGCGCCTGCACCCCGCCGACACGGTGAAGGGTGATTACGACTGGCGCACCACCTGTTTCCACCGCGCTCTGGAGGCGGGGGTGGATGATGTGGGCATGGGTGTGCTGTACGGGCTCTATGACTGGAAGTTCGAACTGCTCGCCTCACTCTGCCATGCGCGCGACCTTGAACGCCAGTTCGGTATCGGCCCGCATACGATCTCCTTCCCGCGGCTGGAACCCGCCAGCGGAACGGATCTGCCGACCACCTCGCCCTATCGAATCGATGACGCCACCCTCCGCCGTATCCTCATCATCACGCGTCTCTCCGTGCCGTACACCGGCATGATCGTGACCTGCCGCGAACGGCCCGAATCGCGCGATGCGTTCGTGCGCTGCGGGATCACCCAGATGGACGCGAGCAGCAACATCGCGATCAAAGGTTACAGCGACTTCGCCAGCGAGACCCACCAGGAAAAGCACCGCCAGCAATTTGTGCTCTCGGACACACGGACCCTCGAAGAACTGATCGCGCACTTGGCTCGCGAAGGCATCATCACCTCTTTCTGCACCGCCGGGTATCGTTGCGGACGCACCGGCGGCTGCATCATGGACGCGCTCAAGACCGGCAAGGAAGGAAAGTTCTGCAAGATCAACGCGGTGCTCACCTTCCGTGAGTGGCTCGACGATTTCGCCAGTGCCGCCACACGCATGTTGTGCGAGCCGTTGCTGCGGCGGGAACTGGCCGAGATCGAGACCACCCTGCCGAAATTCTACCCGACCGTCAAAGAGCATTATGACCGGATCGCCAATGGCGAGCGCGATCTCTTCTTCTGACGGACCGTATCTCCATGCTTTCCCTTTTCATCCTCTCACTCAAAACCTCGTGCCCTACCGGACGGAAGCCTGGAGCGGTGCGCCGGAACGTTCGGGACGGTAGCGGTAGTCAGGCCACAGCGGGCAGTTGAGGTCGATCCACGCCGTCAGCGTGCGCCGTTCCTCCGCGCTGAGCCTGACCTCTCGGTGCTGTTCTTTTTTCAGCGCGTCGAACAGACGGCTGCGTAGGGTGCCGAAGGTCAATGGCTCGGCCTTGAAGTGCCGCGCACCCCAGATCCAGTCGAAATAATGAACCCATCCGCCCGAGATCAGCGTGCGATAAGAAGTCGGGACAAAATCCGCGTCCGGTGTCCCGCGCAGATCGGGGCGTCCTTTTTTCATACCGTCGTGGCAGGATACGCAGCGTCGATCCAACACCGGCTGCACCACAGCCGCATAATCGAACGGTCCCCCACCCCACGCCGACGGATCCAGTGCCCGTACCGGTTGCGCCAGTGCCTCGGTCGTCTGCCGCATGGCCGGCAACTGCAACCGGTCCTCGTGGCAACCGACACAACTCCGCCGCTCGCCCGGCTGGAGTTGCAGCACGCTGCGCATGCGCTGGATCTCGTTGAAGTGCTCGTCCAACAGATGGAAGTAAAGAACCTTGCCGGCCGGCGCGGTGAAGTTGGCGGAGCCGTCCGCCTGCACCGGAACCGTGCCCAGCACGCTCTTGGCCACAAAACTCGGCCAGCCGCCGCGCTCAGTCACAAGGAATGTGCCGTCCTCCCGTGTTACCGCACTGCCCTGACGGAAAGCGTGCGCCCCCAGTGCGTTGCGTGTGCGCGTCACGATCTCGTGTGACGGACCCTTGACCTTGTGCACCGGCGTCGCGTAGAAATCCATGAACGGACCGTGCGTGTTGCGGTACTGCCCGCAGCTCAATTGCTCCAGCATCGCGGGCATCTCCTGCGAGACCTGGATATATTTAACCCGGCCTCGCGGAACCGTCGGTCCGAGCCCCTCGTACACATCCTGCACCGTGAACTGCCCGAGCTCCTGCGCGGCCAGCTCCGCGTCCCGCATGGGGGGCATCACCGGTGGCCGGGGACGCGGACGGAACAGGGAGGGCTTTTTGCTGCTGATCAACGGGTCGAGGTAGAGCAACTCGCGGTTGCCGTAGCGGTCGATGAGGTAGAGCCCCCAGTGCGAGCGCCGACCCGGACTGTGGCTGACTAGAAAATGGTCGCGTGAGACCGGCTCCGGGAAACGGAAAGTCTGATGATGCGAACGGCCCATCTGGTATTGCGGCCGCGTGTCCGGCGTGATGCTTGTGATCGCGGCAACTTCATACAGCCCCTTGGAGCGATCCAGCAACGCGATCGGGCCCTGATGGTCGCCGTGTGAAATCAGTGTGCAGACGATCTCCGCGCTGCCCGGCACCTCGCGCGCGTGACCGTACCCATATGGCGTGTTGTTGCCGAAAACCAACTCCGGATGGGTGCCGTCCGGACGGATCGACCAGAGCGTGTGCCCGAAATCGGCGCCTTTGTCCTGATATTCGGACCGGGTCCAGAGGATCCGCCCGTCACGCATCATCACGGGATCCCACTCGCTTAGATTCGCGAACGAGAGCCGTTGCATTTCCCCGCCATGCCGGTTCATACGGTAGAGCACGTAGGCTTGCGGCTGCCAGCAAAGAAAGCGCGCGGCGCATCGGGTGGTGATGAACCCCAGATCGCCGTCCGGCAACGCAACCGGATCGAAGTCATGAAAGGGTCCCTCCGTGAGCTTGCGCGCACCGCCGCCGTCGGCGTTGACGGACCAGAGGTGCCAGTACGAATGCCACCCTTTGACCTCGGGCTTGTCGGGCCGGTACACGAAGAAGACGGTCCCCGCGTCGAAATCCGATACCGGATGCCTCACGATGCCGTCGTTCCCGTCGAAGAGCGTCTCCACCTCGGCCCGCGCGGGATCGAGGCGTCCCGCCGCATCGCGCGGCACATGGAGCACGCAGATACCGCCGCCCGACGTGAACTTCCCATCCATATGCTCGCTGTAGTTGTGCGACGGCTGCAACGGATGGCGCTTGGCAAAGAGCACGCGCTCAACCGGCGCCAGCCGCGGATCGCGGAAAAAGAGGCGGCGCTTGGCGTGGCGGACGGCCAGATAGAGCGCATCCGTTTCGCCTTCAACCTGCAGGCGGGCACGGAGCGTCTCTGCCTCTTTGCGTTCGGCCGTGACATCCAGACCTTGTTCAGCGAGACACATGATGAGACCGTCAAACTGCATCAGATTCCGTGCGACATGCGGCAGGCGCGCCAGTTTGCCCCAATACGGTTCCGCGCCGGGCACGGCCGGACGGTCGTTGCGCAATGGCGACAACTCATCCTTGCCATCCAGCGTACCCCACGTTTCGCGCTCGCACAAAAAGGCGTAAGTCACGACCCCGTCCCATGTCGGTTCGCTCAAGGCGGATGCGGGCAACATCAACGTCGGCAGTACCTGCGCGGAACCGGTATGTTTGCAGACCGTTTCCCACGCCCGACCATCTTTCGAAAGCCTCACTTCCACCTCGTGCGGCTGGCGGTCGGTGTATCGGCCCGTGCGGTCGCGCGAGAATACGACGCGCGCCACGGATACCGGTGCGGGCAGCTCAATCTCAACCCACTCTTCGCCGGTACCGCCCGCGATCCAACTGTGGTCATTGCCGTACAGTCCGTCATTCAGATGCGCGGTCGCGTGGATCGCATACCCTTTGATGACGGACGAGGCGCTCGCCCGCACGCCCCGCGCCGCGAGTGCAAGATTATTTGTCCCCACAGGACCGAACACTTCCAGTTCATCCACCCCCGCCTCGCCCCCTTGAGTGCTGCGGATCACCAGCCGGACACGTTTCGTCTCCTGTGGCGTGAACGTCAGTGCGGTCACATGCGCCTCCGTCACCGCTCCGGCCGCCGTGACGGCAAGATTCCGCCGCAGTTCCTCTTCCACGCGTACGCGCGGCCCGGCCAGAACCGCTCCCGCCAACACCCATGCGCCCACCCCGTACACAAACCGTTTTTTCATGCCTATCCCCGCGCGGTGATCGCTGCCCGTTCGCGCCGCAACCGATCTTTTGACGTTTTTCTTCGTCATGGGTTTCCAAACCTCTCGTCCCCCCTACCGGTAACGTCGTGTTAAGTCCGCATGCGCTCTCTTCCCGCCCTATTACACGACTTTATCCTGCAAAAGCGATTCCCAACGGTGGAAATACGGTACCGCACCGCCTTTTTTGCGTCAACCGTCGAATCGCACAATTTGGCGATTACGGAAAATTCGCGATTGACTTTTAAGCGAATATGCGATTGAGTACTCACAATCAAACAACCGGATTGCGACCTACGGGCTGACCGCGTGAACATTCTGCTCAAAATCATAACCCGGACAACGCTCTTCACCGCATTTTTATGCGTGTTTGCGGCGGGGGTGATCATCATCCCGCCGAAGATGGCGCAGTTCAAACGGCTGGAGCAGCAACGCAACGAGCTGTTGCGCCGGATCGACCACAAGAAAGCCGAGATCAAGGTGCTGAAAGAGAAGCAGCAACGCTTCAAGACCGACCCGGAGTTTGTCGAAGCTGTCGCGCGGCAGAACAAGCGGGTGCGTCCCGGCGAAATGGTGTTTGTGTTTGATTCAGAAGATGCCAAGTAGGATCGCGACGGCATGTTGCGTCTGCTCAGACTGATTGCCGGTGTGCTGTTGCTGCCGCTATGCGTGGCCGTGACGCTCGCTTTACTCGATACCCTGCGCAGCATCCCGGACACCGGTGTGCTGTTGTCGGCGGAGACGCGCACCCTGCTGGCCGGATTTTTCCTCTGGCTCGGCATGTGGTTCTTCCTGCCCCAGCCTTTCCGCGCCTACGTGGTGGCGCACGAACTCACCCACGCGTTCTGGGGCGCGCTGTTCGGCGCACGGGTCAGCGATCTCCGGGTCTCGGAACGGGGCGGCAGCGTGCGTCTGAGCCGGAGCAACCTGCTGATCACGCTCGCGCCCTATTTCTTTCCCCTCTACACGATACTGGTGGTCCTGCTGCGCCTGCTCGCCGGACTTTTCCTGAACCCCATGCCCTGCCCTCTGCTCTGGCTCTTTTTCGTGGGGTTCACCTGGTGTTTTCACATCACCTTCACGCTCCAAAGCCTGATGACCCGGCAACCGGACATCCAAGAGTATGGGCGGATCTTCTCCTACGCCGTGATTTACCTCTTCAACCTCGCGGGGGTGGGCCTCTGGGTGGTCTGCACCACCACCGCAAGTTTCGATACTCTCGCGACGGCGCTGGCGCTACACACCCGGACCGTCTGCCAGCAGATCAATCAGACGGTTCTGCTCTGCTCCCGGCAGGTGTATGCGTTGCTGTTGCCGGCCCTGAAACGGCTGTGGATCCGACCTGCGGCCTGAGTCACTCCAGCGCCAGTTCACCGAACGCCTCGGGCAGATGGAAATTGAGTTCCGGGACCGGAGACCAAGAGAGCCAGTGCGGGTGTGAGGTCTTGTCCCCGCATTTGTAGAAGTTGGCACGCCAGACCGCGCCGGAAAGCGAGACCCCACCCACAAAGGCCCGAAACAGCGCAAACGGGATTCCGATCGTCACCCACCACGTCAGCGGACCCACCCGCTCGGGCTCGACCACGCGCGGCAGGGAGGAGCGGACCTCCACCTGCCGCCCCCACTCCTCCGGCACTTTCACAAACGTCCGGAAGCCGCCTTCCACCCGCGCGGCATCTGAGATGTAATACAGCAGCAGCGTGCCCCCTGCGTTCACCTCAAAATTGAAATACCCCTTGTCCGGACGGGGCTGCACAAAAAACTCCACGCAACTGTCCGTGCAGACCGGCGCCTGGTACGCGGTCTGGACCGACCGCACGTAATGATCCCGCACGTCAAAGCGGACATACAGACGTTCGCCGTCATGCACCACCCGGAAGTCTGTCTCGGGACGGTGGCCCGAGGATTCGGGACGCACATGCCCGATCCGGCCCTTCTCCGCTGTCCCGAAAGCCACTGACGCCACTGATGTCGGCATCACCCGTTTCACCGTGTACCGCAGCATACCCGCCTCTCCCGCGCGTCCGTCGCGCCGGCACATCCCGCCAGCGCGCGCGCATGTCGGTTTCGGAATATCAGGATTCGAGTTTAGAAAGCGCCGCTTTCGCCTCGCGCTTGCCCATGGCCCGAACGGCGGCCAGCCCGGCAAGGGTGTGACCGCGCATGCGGATGCGTCCGGGCGCCGCCTCCCATTTCGAAACCGTGAGGCTGGAGACCCCGGCCAGTTTCGCGAACTGCGCCTGCGTAACGCCGAGTTTTTTCCGGAGACCGCGGATCATCTTGGCTGTGGGGCGCATGGCCGGCACTTCGCTTGCGGCGGAGGTGGTCCGTGCGGCGGCAACAGAAGGCTGCCGCCGTCCGGCGTTCCGGATCAACCGCTTCAGTTCCGCGATTTCGCGCTTGAGTTGGGCCACGTCCCGACGGATTCCAGCGATCGGCTTACGGATCACTTTGGTTGCGCCTTTCGTGATGGCTTCAGATAGGACTTTATTCAGATTCACGGGGTACTCCGTTTTTGAGGTGATCTATTATCGGCAACGTATGCCTAACGGCCAGCAAGGCCAACAAACTTATATCATACCTTTACCCCCCCCTCTGCGTCAAGTCCGTGATTTTCGCTTTTTCGCTTTTCATACGCCGAGGGTAACGGGGCGCATCCGAGTCATTGCACGTTGAGGTTGCGTGTTTCGACAACCCATCCTCGTCTATGACCTCAATGATAAATTCTGTTAATCCCGGTTTTCTTCCCGCCGAAGCGAAGCTGTCGGAAATCCCGGCTTGCCTTATCTTAAGATTGAACGCTTGATCCATATCCGCCCACGAAAACGCGAACGGGGCGAACCCGGATTCTTTTTCAAATCCAGTACTGGATTTAACCGGTTTTTACGCTAAACTGTGCGTCATTTAACCAGCAGGTGTCTATGCGATACGATCAAAACCATGCTTTGCTCGAAAGTTCGATTCCGGGTCTGCCGCCGCCGAAACGCGGTAAAGTGCGTGACCTGTATGATCTGGGCGACCGCCTGTTGCTGGTCGCCACAGACCGGATCAGCGCCTTTGATGTCGTGATGCCCAACGGCATCCCGGACAAGGGGCGTATCCTGAACGGTCTGAGCGTCTTTTGGTTCAGCCTCCTGACTGAGACCGCCAACCACCTGATCACTGCGGATGTGGACGCGTATCCGGAACCGCTGCAAGCGGTGAAAGAGCATTTGCGCGGCCGCTCCATGCTGGTTCGAAAGGTTTCGATCATCCCGTTCGAATGTATCGTGCGCGGGTATCTCACCGGCTCGGGCTGGAAAGAGTATCAGACGCACCGCACCGTCAACGGCCAACCGTTGCGCGAGGGGTACCGGAACGGCTCGAAGCTCGACAAGGTTCTCTTCACCCCCAGCACCAAAGCCGAGCAGGGTGCGCACGATATGCCGGTCTCGGCCGCAGAGCTGGAAGCCGCGCTGGGCGCGGAAAAGGCCGGACGCCTGGCCGCCGCCTCGATCAGGTGCTACACGAAAGCCGCAGAGTACGCGGCGCAGAACGGTATCCTCATCGCGGACACCAAATTCGAATTCGGCGAAGAGGGTGAAGGCCAGCTCGTGTTAGCCGACGAGGTGTTGACGCCGGATTCGAGCCGGTTCTGGCCGCAGGACCAATACCGGGTCGGCAGCAACCCGCCCAGTCTGGACAAGCAGTTCGTCCGCGACTGGCTGGAGAGCGTGCGCTTCAATCACCAGCCGCCCGCGCCGGTCCTGCCGGACGATGTGGTGGCGCGCACCCGCGAGAAATATGTGGAAGCGTACGAGAGGCTGACCCGGCGACGCTTCGGATGAACCCGTCCCGATAAAACGGGGTGAGGCGACGGAAACCCGGCGCCTCACCGTTGTTGCCGGCCTCAGTCTGCCCGCGCCTCACGTCGCCGGTTCACACTGGTCTTTGCCTACCCCGCAATCAGGACAGCACCAGTCCTCCGGCAAAGCCTCAAACGGAGTTCCCGGCGCAATCCCGTTCGATGGGTCACCCACCTCAGGGTCATACACGTAACCGCACACGTTGCACACGTATCGCTGCATATCGCACGCTCCTTTCGGGTCGTAAGTTAACCTTCTTTTCTCATTCCGGTCAACCGGATTCGCGCATTCCTGCCATGACCTAAAAAGAGCGTTGAAAGCAACGCTCTTTGGTTTCAGGGTTTCTGGTTTCTGGTTTCTGGTTTCTGGGTTTCAGGGTTCCTGGTTTCAAGGTTTCAGGGTTCCATCCAAATCGGGGTCGGGATCGCTATCGCTATCGGGATCGACCATTTAACCACAGCCTCACCGCCTCACAGCCTCACACCCTCACAGCCTCACCGCCTCACAGCCTAACAGCCTAACAGCCTCACACCCTCACCGCCTCACAGTCTCACAGCCTTTGAGATTGCGTTATCCGCAGGTTGACCCACGACGGGAAATGCAGTACCTTATCATTATGGTAAACGTGACCATTACTGTAATGCCCGCGTTCCGGCCTCCCCATGGTCTCGTCCGCCTCACGTACTGATTTTCAACAAAAGGAGGGTTGTATGCATAAAAGTGTGTTCTGTGGTGTGTTCGTCGCCATGCTGTTCGCATCGGAGACGTGGGCCCGCACGATTACATGCGAAGGAGTGAAGACCGACGGAGTCGTCACCTCGTTCAATCTGACATTCGGTGCGTCGGCAGACGGAAAGACCCTCGGCCTCTACTGCGCGTACGGTTCCGAGGATTGCGGCAGCGATCCTGCGGCATGGCCGGATCTCAGACGCTGGGCGACCGTGCCTTCGACCGTCAATGTGCTTGGCGCAATGCTTCCTCCGAACTGGGGCGTGAGTGTTTTCGCGCTTCGCTTCTTCCTCTTCGAAGAGGAGAACGCCTCGCTCGGCTATGATTCGCGCGTCGATTATCTCCAGTCCACTGGTGTGCAGGTCATCGACTCAACCTATCGGGCGAACGGGAACTCGCGTTTCGTTCTTGAGATGACCGGAATGCCCTCTCCGTTACATTCGGAAGGTTTTGTCTTCGGTTACCGTTCGACTCATTGCGCGCCGGATTCGTTCGGTCTTTACCAGCATTGCGGAAAAAACCACTGGAAGACGCCGGGCTGGCGTTACGGCACCCAGATCTTCACCGGCAGCGTCGACACGAACGCTCATCATATCCAGAACCGTTGTATCGTCAGCAACGATCTGAGCCGGATCTATGTGTCGCAGAATGGCGTCGCCACCTGCATCAATCCCGATGCGCCGGACGACTGCGGCTTCACCGGCTCGTGGAACCTTGCAATCTTCGGCGCGTATTATACCAGCAACCGGGATACCACCGGACTCGTCCAGACGCGCATCCATTCGCTTTCGTTCTACGAGGGCGACACCGCGCAGCGCGAATTCATTCCAGTCCTCAAGGACGGCGTGCCGGGGCTCTGGGACAATGTGAACGGTCAGTTCTATCCGAAAACTGCGGGTAGCGCCGATTTCCTTTACGGAGAGCGTCTGGACAATCCGGTCGGCGCGACGACGTTCGTCTCTTCGAGTGAGCCCTGGGTTCGTGCGGAGCCGAATGCATTGTTCAACATCGCCGCGAGCGGAATGGCGATCCACGGCTTTGGCACGCTTTATACCTGCGGCGACGGCAACAACGAAGTCGATGTCTATCTTGCCTGTGCGAAATCGACGGAAGAGCTTCCCGCGCCGACTCTCGTCTGGCAAAGCTGGAAGGACGACCTCGATACGCGCTTCAATACGATGATCAAAGGCTTGGAACCCTCGACCGCCTACAATTACTCCGCCTATGTGATGAATCCCGCAGGGGTGAAGAGTCTGGTGACGAACGGCACCTTCACGACCGGCCCGATCATCGAGGTCGCGGTAAACGAAGACCCGGTGTCCGCAGTCAATGCGGCAGCGGCGGGTTCGGAAGTACGCATCGCAGAAGGGACCTACGTCATTTCCGGAACAATGGCGCCGAAGGCGAGCGTCGCGGTCGTGGGGCAGGGCGCGGGCGCGGTGCTGGACGCGAACTTCGTCGTCGACCGGCGTCACGTTTATACCTCGGTGGCGCATGTGACGCTCGACAATCTAACCTTCAAGAACGCGCGCCACGAAACGCACACCGGTTACGCCAACTGGGTCCACTGCGGCGCGGCGGTCCGTTTTGGCAACAACGGCGGCAATTCCACTTCGTCGCAGTACGCCTGGATCACCAACTGCCTCTTCTCCGCGAATACGAATGTGAACGAGGGCGCGGGCGGACTCTTTATGGAGTGCGCGAACAAGGTCGTGGACTGCGTCTTCGAGAACAACTACGGCGGTCCGCATCCTACGAGCGGCCTCACCGGCTGCGGTGCGGCGTTCGTCCATCACGGCAATGATTACTCCCAGTTCTCCCATTGCATCTTCAAGGACAACGATTCCGGCTCCTACGGTGTCGTGGGGAGCGGGACGTACACGTCTGGCAGTGCTCTCGGCATGAGCCGGTACGGTTTCGTCTGCAACGACTGCGTCTTCACCAACAACACCTCCACTTCCGGAGGGATTCTCGCCGGCAAGATTTCGATGGTGAAGCGCTGCGAATTCATCGGGAACCGCTCCGCCAACGGAGGGGTCTGCTGGGCAGGGTATCCGGACTCGCGCTGGATCACCAACCGGTTCGAGCAATGCGTCTTCCGGAACAATTCCGCGTCAGCGAGGGGCGGGGTGATCGCCTCTGACTATTGGCGCTATTTCGTCTTCACCGACTGCGCGTTCATCGGCAATGTCGCGGCCACCGCTGGCTCGGTTTTCCGCGGGAATGGCGATTTCCTCTGCACCGGCTGCCTCTTCACCGGCAATGACTCCACGTCGGCGACGTTGGGGAACGTGGCCGATGCCAACGGAACGATGATCGCGGCGCAGGTGCCGCGGCTGTACGACTGCACGGTCTCCAACAACACGGCAACCGGGTACAGTCTCGTTTACGTCTACAACAACGCCGACGGCGGCAAGTTCCACAATACGCGGTTCATCGCAAACCTGCTGAGCGGCGCCGACGGGACGGATATCCAGCGCGGTGTCCTCTGGCCGCACAAGGCCTCGGAGATCCGGAACTGTCTTTTCGCGGTGAACACGAACGCCTGCGGCTACGGCTGTGCAATCGCGCTCTACAGCAACAGCAACGAAGTCGATAACTGTACGGTCACCGGCAATCGCTGCTATTCCGAGGGTAACTCGGGTTGCGTCGGGATCTACCGCAACACCGGCACCGAAAACCGAATCCGCAACTGCATCGTCACTGACAACCGGAACCTAACTCAGGACAACCTCCTGCATAATTTCTATGGGTGGGGTATCGATCAAGTCTCGTATTCGCTCGAGGACGGCACGCAATTGCCAAACGGGGTCCGCGGCAATATCAACGAGGCGGATCCGAGGTTCGTCTCACCGGAGAAGGGCGACTATTCGCTCTTCTGCCGGTCCCCCGCGCGTAACGCCGGCGTGAACGACGATTGGATGCTGGGGGCAAAGGATCTGGCTGGACAGGATCGCATCCTTGACGATGTCGTCGATATGGGCTGCTATGAGTACCGGACCATCCCCGGCTTCATGATCCGCCTGCATTAAACGGACCGTGCGCGCCCAATGAGTGAGTGGGGAGTAAACAGGAGAAATTAGTGTGAAACGTCTACTTATCGGTTTATTGGCGGTCAGTGTGTTTGCGTCTTCCGCCTCATCAACAGTTATTTACGTCTCGCCGTACGGCAGCGATGAGACCGGCGACGGTTCGCTCGAGAATCCGTATCGGACTCCGACATATGTCATCGACAATGATTCGGGGCGCAAAGTCACGACCGGATGCACGGTTTGCATTTTGCCGGGTACTTATGCGTCGGTGAAGAGTGCTTATACGGACGTGAAGATCACTGTTCGGGGGCTGCATGAGCCGATCGGTCCGAATGGCGAAACCGAGCCGATTATCGATGGGGGCTATCCTTTGACTGAGCATCGGATCTTCTATCTGAACAATGCCGACATCGTTGTTGAGAATTTGACGTTTCGTAACTGTTGCGCCCGCTACCCGGGCAACCAGGACGGTTCGGCGATTCTGGGCAAATTCGCCGCTGTACGCAATTGCACCTTTACGAATTGCGTCATGCGCGAGGCGTACCACGGCGGTGCGATTTCCGCGCAGGGGACGTGCGAGATATCGAACTGCACCTTTGTCGCCTGCAAGTCGATCGAGCCTGCGTATCGCAATTGTTCCGCCCTGTTTGTGAGTTCGGGCACTGCAACCTTAGTTGACTGTAAGTTCAAATACTGCACGTCCGTCGGCAATTCCAGCGGTACAGCCTGTCTGTCGGCGACCGGCGTAGTGAAAAACTGTACCTTCGAGCATAACCTTGCGCGTACGCAGGCGGGTCTTTATATCGGCGGCGGCGATTATGATATTTCCGACTGTACGTTCGTTGACAATGTCGCAACCGAAGGCTCTGGCGCTGGCATTACGATCGATGGGACAGGAGCCGCGGGAGGGCGTATCGTGCGTTGCACGTTTAACGGCAGCAAGGCGGCCGGTAACTGCGCACTATCCGTCAGCGGGGCACCTGCTTGGATCGAGAACTGCACGGTTTCCAATGCGGTCGCGGGTTTTGCGACGTGTTTGGCGGTGACAGCGCCGGCAACGGTGACGAACTGCGTCTTCACCGATTGCTTCTCGACTAACGGCGGTACGACCGTTCAGGCGAAGACATCCGAACAGACATTCATCGACTGTATTATTGCCGACAATCGTGTGGAATACCGAAAAAACGGTGAGATTAATACGGACTACGGTGCCGGTACCGGCGTTTGGTTCAGTGGCGGTAAGAAGGTTTTCCGCCGTTGTTCGATTACCAATAACTACACGACGTGCTGGCAGGCGGGTGGCATCTATGGCGAGGTGACGTCCGAATGGTATGACTGCCTCGTCTCTTCGAACAGTGCCGGTTATTATGGCGGCGGAACAATTCGCGGAAACGGAACAATCGTGTCGAATTGCGTTTTCTCGGAAAACGTCGCCCGCTCGGGTAATTGCGGCGGCCTTTACATACAAAATGGCAGCGATGTGCTCATTACGGATTGCGCCTTTATCGGTAATAAAGCGCCAACATCAATCGCAGGAGCGCTTACCGCGCCTGCGGGGATGACCTGCCGCAACACGCTCATTGTGCGCAACGTCAGCAAAAATGAACCCGGCGGTGCCTCCATCCCCAAAAATAGCCGCTGGGAGAACTGTACGGTCGTGGGGAACGTGAGTTCAAGCGGGATGTGTAACCTTCAATCGGGCGATGGCGCGGGTAGTGTTTTCGTGAATTGCCTGATTGCGAAAGACCTCGTCAGCAACGCAGCCGGCTTCTGGTGCGGAGGGTCGCATACGCTGACGAGTTGCATTCTGGCCAGCACGGATTTGTCGAATGCCTTAACGGAGGGCTCGACGTATCAGGTCGTTTACGGTGCCGCCCTGAAACTGGGCGAAGACTACCGTCCGATTTGCCAGTCCTCTCCTTGTGTGGACGCCGGTACGGATGAACTGGCGTGGATCGCGGGAGCAAAGGATCTCGGTGGACGCCATGACCGCAAAATCGGCGAGCATGTCGACATCGGTTGCTACGAGTATAAGCCTTGGATAGGCACTACGCTGTACTTGAAGTGATCTTTTTTTGTCGACAGATAAAATCAAGGGGGAGATGGGATGATGAAGAAACCAATGATTACATTGGTTGCCTTGGTGGTAGCTATTGCGGCGCAGGCGGCGGAACTGCCATTGGGGACGGATACCTCGCGGAATTATCTCAAGAATGGCTCGTTCGAGATCGGCCGGGACAACTTCGATTACTGCGGCTGGCAGAATAACGATCCGACGGGCTGGTCGTTTTCGATCACCAATGCCGCGTCGGCCGGGAAACGTGCGCTATTCGTTGAGAAGGCCGGATCCTATCTCAGTCAACATGCCTATGTTCCGGGCGGAACCTATGTTTACACCGTGACGATACGGGCGAATCCGGAAACGGACTTCCAACTCGGGAAGGGCAAACCGCCGAAGGGGCTCGGCATGAGCTATGGAGCCAACTTCCGGATGGAGAAGGGCGGCAAGGAGACGCGCCTTGGCGGACATCTGCTTGGCGGCTGTCCGAAGGACGGAACGCCGGCCTGGCAACGGCTTGTCTCCGCGCCGATCATCATCCCGACGAATATCTACGGTAATTGCTACATGCACATCCAGTGCGGCGTCTTCCATGTACCGAAAGGCACCGGGCTCATCGACGACGTAGCCCTCTATCGCGTAAATGCCCCAACGGATAAAAAGTAAGATGAAGCGCCTTTTCCTGTTCCTGTTCGTCCTCGTATTGGCTGTCGCGGGCGTTGTGCAGGCGGTCGAAACGGTGGCTGTGCCGGTTCTCGATTCGATTCCGTCACTGGTCGACGGCATGCTGACGGACGACTGCTGGTCGAAGGCGCTGACGCTTGCGCCCTTTACGCCGATCCAGCCGAACCAGAAACCGCTCGTCCAGAAAACAGAGGCAAAGCTGTTCGTGACAAAGGACGCGTTCTATCTCGGACTGATCGGCTATACCGAGGATGCGGCGTTCACGCACCGGCAGTCGACGGATGTCAAAGCGGGGCCTTTCGGTGTCGACCATTTCGAGATCTTCGTTGACCCAGGCCATTCGGGCAATCTCATGCAGCTCGCCTTCGGTGTGAACGGCTGTGTCTATGGTAACACGTCGGGACGTATCCGCTTCGGCGTTCAGGTCTATGACGACCGTTATCAGATCGAGGTGGAGATTCCCTTCGATATCTTCCCCCTGAAGCGGCAGGGCTTCAATTCCGAATGGCTGTTCAACGTCGCACGCGATGCAAAGCTTGCGGGAGTTGATGTGTGTGCGGGCGAATACTCGAGCTGGTCGCAGCTCGTATCGGGTACGTTCCACGAAGCGGATAGCTTCAACCGTCTGACCGGCATCGGCTATAATCTCGCGGCATCATTTGCCTTACAGGCCGCTGCCACAAAAAAACCGATCGAGCTTGTCGCCGAAAAGCATCTGTGGATGTCCGATACGGTCCGCATCATCGCCGAAACGAATGGCAAGGTGCCGTTCGTAGAGATTTCGTGTGCGGTTTCGAACTCTACCGGATCGGTCGTCTGGCAGGGTAAGGTCAAGGCGACCGGGACGAAGGCGGCGATCGAGATCCCGTTGAAGGGATGCGCCGACGGACGTTACCGTTTCGAGGCGAAGTTCGTAGACGCTTCCGGCAGGACGCTGGTCGAGACGCACGGTGTTGACTTCTGGAAGATTCCGCCAAAAAAGACCGTGCCGAGGACGATATTCACCTGCAGAGACAACAACATCTATAAGAACGGCGAATTCTTCTTTCCGATCATCACTTGGGGCGGTGCACCCGAGTGGGGGGTGTTACGGAACCACCGCTTCGACACGAATGCGTTCTTCCGCTGCTATCATGCTATTCTCGCCGAACAAAAGGAACTTGGTTTCAATACGATCCTGACGGGGGCAGAGTACTATCCCGACCTCGCGCGGCGTGCGCTCACGGACAAGACCTGCCGAAAGTACTTCCCGGCGTGGAAGGACTACCGCAAAATCGCGCAGTTGCCGTTCGACTTCAACGAGTCGATTGCGCTCCACGCTGAGCACAACCTCGCGATCATACCCTATCTGCATATCGACAAGCCGCAAAATGCCGAAGACGTCGAGTCGTGGCTTGGTTCGGTGCTGAAATGGCGCGAGGCGGACAACATCCTTTGCTGGCACCTGTCGGACGAGTTGGACGGCGCGATCGACCATAACCGAATGTTGAACGAATTGCACCACGATGTCGATCCGGACCGCCTGACGTGGATAAACTGCATCCAGGGCATTGCCGCCAATCGCGACAATGCGGATATCCTCTCGACCGATCCGTATCCGATTCCCCACAGCACGGTGACGATGGTCGGGTTCCACGTTAAGCGCCTGATGGATACCTGTCGTCCAGAGCAGTCCCCCTGGTTGTGGCTGCAAATGTTCGGCGGTGAGGGCAACTGGACGCGTTCGCCGACATTCGCCGAACTCAAGTCGATGGTCTACATCACACTCAACCGCGGTGTGCGTGGTATCGCCTACTTCATCTACAAGCCGGATCTGGTGGACCGCGACGGCATCCGCAGCATCACGCAGGAGGACTACGATAAGCTCGGACCGATGAACCGCCGCGTCGCGCGCCTTGCAAAGATGTACTGCCTTGGCGAGGTCATCGAGCGGCAGGCGGACGACAGAAAGCTGACGGACGTCGCCGTCATCAAGTACGACAGATCCTTCTGGGTGTCCGTCGTGAACGGCAACACGGCAAAGCAGCGCGTGCGCGTGAAGCTTCCCGTGTCCCTGCCGCAGTCCGGCATCGCCGATGTCGATGACGAAAACCGGACGGTTTCGTTTCAGAACAGCGTGATCGAAGAGGAGTTCGAGCCGTTTGCCGTCCATGTATACAAGATCAGACATATCGCACAATAGGCAATTGAGACTGGATATCATGAAGTGCTTTGTAATCGCCCTGTGTGTCCTTTGCCTCGTACCGCAGACTCAGGCGACTGATGACGAGCCGATCCGCATCAACTACTGGGAACAACCGCAGCACGGTGGACGCGACAAGGCGATACAGTGGTGCAAACAGAATCTTTTCGGAACAGCGTCAACGCGTGACGTGATATCCTCACCATGTCCGGGTGATATTGAGACATCTGATATTGATGTGACGAAGATATCGCGTCCACAGCGAACGTCCACTGTGTGTCCTGCACCGGTTATTATTTTCTGCGGTAATGATGCGAATGCGGTGTTTCCGGCGGACTTGATCTTGCGTCGTGGATATGCTGTAGTTCGTGTTGCGCCTGATACGGATGGTGTGCGTCGTGCGATCGACGTCTTGATGCATGAAAAGAATCTCGACACACAGCGCATTGCGGTGGTCGGCGTCGGTTCTGTTGCCAAGACGGTGCTTTGGGCCGCCGCCAATGATGAGCGTATCGCTTGCGTGGCTGTTCTAGGCGCATCGGCTCATGAAAAGCTGCTCCAGTTGATCGCGCCTCGGCTGCTGTATGTCGTGCCATGTACGTCGAAGAACCGGAAGGAGGCCGAGGCAACCTTTCTGTCCATACGACGCGCTGCCAGACTCTGGGAGACGGCGTACGGACTGCCCGGGCTTGGCATTAAAACGTACCCGAATCCTGATTTCGAAAGAGGTGATGGACGCATCGGGTTTTACGAGAGCGCGACGCCGCATTCTATAACGCGCACGGGCTGGGTTCGTTATCTCGATTTCGTCGACCGTCATCTCGGTAAGCCAGCGACTGCGGCGGATGCGCCGTGCGAGCCGGCCTCACCGTTCAAGGTGACGGTATCGTCCGAGCCGAAACTCCCCGTCGTCAACTACGTGAAGAACGGCGATTACGAACTTGGTTTCAAGACCTACGTCTTCGGTCCGGGCGCGGAGAAAATCATGGCGATCACGAACGATGCTTACGAGGGAGACTGTGCCCTCTGGACAGCGAAAGGTTGCGGACATTCGATCAATACGCGCGGCGTGGCACCGCCCGGAACAACCAACCGCATTGCCATCACCGTCAAGCTCGGCCCCGAGCACAAAGGACTCACCGGTCTTGGCGCGGGCTTCAGCCAGTCTTATTACGCGGCCCCATCGACGGGCGGCAAGCTCGTGCCGTTTGCTGCCAGCGGTGTCAACCTTACATGGCAGCAGGCGGGCTCTTACACAGGGTGGCAGCGCATCGAGTCGGAACCATTCGTCGTCCCCCCCGACGCGACGAATATCGTCATGAATATCCATGCCGGCTCGCTCTGCTACTGTGCGACGGGCGGAATCGTTGATAACCTCTTTTGCGGACCCGCCTGGACAGACCTTTCGTTTGTGATCGAGAACACGACGGGACTTGCGCAGGTTACGGTCGAGGACGAGAACGGTGACCGCGTCTTCTGCGCGGACGCCTTTCCGGAGAACCTGACCCGTTTTGAGAGGACGATCAAGGTTTCCGCAGCGATGCGCTATTGCGTGAAATCCGTCGACCGCAAAGCGCAGAGTATCGCGAAGTGGTATCCGAGTCCGCGCCCGGACTCAGCCGCAGCGCGTGCGCCGTTGTCCGTCAAGGGGCTGCGTCGTCTCTGGCCATCAAACGAAAAGGCGGCCGTCTTCTTGGTCGAGATGCGTGATGTGTGCGAACTCGCGGGAGCCTCACTTGTGGCGGCGGTCACAGCGACAAACGGCGTCGAAGTCATGCGTAAGACCTTCGCCCCGGTTCTCATGCAGAACCGGATCGAGATTCCGATCACGGAACTGGCCGATGGCTGCTATCAACTCGTGGCCTCGTATCATGACGCGAAGGGGGCGGCCGTCACCGCCAAGGCACCGGTCGATTTCTGGAAGTTCCCGGCAATGGCTGGCCGTCCGCGTGACATCTATACGATCAAGGATCGCAACATCTACAAGAACGGCAGGTTCTTCTTCCCGATCTTCACTTGGGGCGGCTTCCCGGGATGGGGGACGCTCCGCAACCATCGCTTCGACACAAATGCTTACATTCGGTGTTGTCATGATGCGATTGCGGAACAGAAAGCGTTGGGGTTCAATGCGATTCTAACGGATGCGTGGTACTTTCCGGATCTCGCTCGCCGGGCTTTTAGTGAAATTGCCTGCCGCAAATATTTTCCGGCCTGGATACCTTATACGCAGGTTTCGCAGATCCCTTTGGATTTCCTAGATATCGCACGGATGTATGACGAGCGGGGCCTCGCCATCACCCCGTATCTCCACATCGATCGCCCTGATCGGGTGGATGACGTGGATGCGTGGTTGAAGGCCGTGGTCAACTATCGCAATGCCGACAACATTCTCTGCTGGCATTTGTCGGACGAGCTGGACGCGGCGATTGCGCACAACAGAATGCTCAACGACCTCCATCACGAGGCAGATCCGGACCGCCTTACGTGGATCAACTTCATCAACGGTGCGCGGAACAATCGCGATAACGGCGATATCCTCTCCGAAGATCCGTATCCGATTCCGAACGAGCGCATCGCGAAAGTGATCTGGCATGCCGAGAAGGTTCGGGACTGCACGCGTCCCGACCAGAGTGTCTTCCAGTGGCTTCAAATGTTCGGCGGTGAGGGTACGTGGACGCGTTCGCCGACGATTGCGGAACTGGAGGGCATGGTCTACATGTCGCTCAACCATGGTGTGCGGGGTCTTGCCTACTTCGGCTATACGTATTCCCTGGCTGACCGAGACGGAATACGCTCGATGACCGAGGCCGATTACGCAAAGCTCGGCACACTGAACCGCCGCGTGGAGCGACTTGCGCCTATCTATTGCCTTGGCCAAGCACTAGAACGAGTATATGATAACAATTTACATTACGATAGGGCGGTCTTCCGCTATGCAGGCAGGATATGGGTTTCCGTCGTGAACGGGCTTCCCGAAGCGCGGCATCTGAGGATTCCGTTACCGCAGGACGTGAAGCGTGTCGGCAAGGCCGAAGTCGTCGACGATAACCGCCAGATCTCATTCAAAGACGGGGCAATCGAAGAAAAATTCCTGCCGTATGCGGTTCGTCTTTATCGTCTGAAATGAGATATGTATCTCTCATCTGCGTAGTCAGCGTGGTCGTAGGCGCGATTCATTTTCGGTGTCATGAATTGTGAGGCAACGCGTCTGGTGCCGGTGCCGGATACCGGCGCATTGAACAGCGTGCCCGGTTATCCTATACTGAGGGTATGCGCCATTTTCATGTCCTTGTTCTGATGGAGTGGTACGACCATCCCAACCGCGTCGGGATCGGCCGGTACGCTGCGGAACAGAACTGGTATCTGACCGTTAGCGACGGCTGTGTCCCGCCCAAGGGTTGGTCCGGAAACGGCATCCTGACCCTCATCAACGAGCGCAACGATATCATCGACTATGTCCGCTCGCAGCGCGTGCCGTGCGTGGATTTCGGTGCCTACCGGCCGGATATCCCGCTGGCCCGGGTCTGCGGCGACCACCGGCGGATCGGCCTGGTGGCAGCCGACCATCTGACCGAACGCGGACATACCCAAGCGGCTTACTTCTCCACGGGGACCGGCCATCCGCAGATGCTGCGCCACGCGGGGTTTACCGAACGGTTCGAAGCCCGCACCGGCCATACGCCTCTTCCGCTCGTCTGGGCCCACCGGCCCGGTAGCGCGAACGACGATTGGCAGTCTCTCAACCGCTGGCTCAAGCAAGAACTGCACCGGTTGCCGAAACCGCTGGCCGTCTTCTGCTACTGCGATTACGACGCCGCCAAGGTGGAGAACGCCTGCCTGGAGGCGGGTTACAAGATTCCGGAGGATGTGGCGATCCTCGGCGTGGACAACGACACGCTGGTTTGCGAGAACCTCCGCATCCCGCTCTCCAGCGTCCGCCACGACCGGGTCCGCGTCGGGTATGAGGGGTCTGCCTTGCTGGACCGGCTGATGCGGGGCGGCACCCCGCCGACCGAACCGGTTCTGATCCCGCCCCGCGGGGTGGAACTGCGCGCCAGCACCGATGGCTTCGCAACCGCCGATCCGATCATCCGCGCCGTGATCCATTTCTTCCGCGAGCACCTCGACCGCAGCATCGGCGTTGCGGAGGCCGCCGCACAAGCCGGCCTGCCGCCCCGTCGGCTGGAGGAGCACTTCACGCGTGTGCTGGGTCAGACCGTCTACACGACCCTGACGCGCCTGCGCATGTTCGAGGTCAAACGGCTACTGGCCTTCTCCGACCTCCCCGTGAAAGAGATTGCGCGCCGCACCGGCTTCTGCCACGCGCAGCATCTCAACAACGCCTTTGTGCGCCTCGAACGCTGCACGCCTCTGGCTTACCGCAAAAGCGAGAGCCAGGCGGCATCTCGCCGGTAAAACAAGCGTCTGCCCCCGCATTGGAAAAAGGGGAGCGGATTACGTCCGCATCAGACTGACGCAACTCCTTTTGCCGACCGCAACTCGCCCGCGGAACTTGGATCGAGAAACACCGTGCAGTCCGCATGCGTCTGCAGAATCGAGGCGGGGCAGAGGTTCGAGACCGGTCCCTCGATCGTGTTCCGCACCGCCGGAGCCTTGCGCGCGTCCGGCACGGTACAGACGATCCGGCGGCTCTTCAGGATCTGCGGGATCGACATCGAGATCGCCCGTTTCGGCACCTCCTCCAGCGAGGCGAACCAGCCCTCGCCCACCTGCTGGCGCCGGCACGCCTCATCAAGATCCACCACCAAATACGCCGCCTTCGCGTCGAAATCCGCAGGCGGGTCGTTGAACGCCAGATGCCCGTTCTCGCCGATACCCACGCAGGCCACATCGATTGGCGCGGCATCGAGCAGGTTCTGCAAGCGGCGGCACTCTGCGGCCGGATCCGGATTCTCGCCGTCCACCTCATGAAACGCCGCGAGCGGCGCGGGCAACGCGGCGATGAACCGTTCGCGCAAATACGCTCGGAAACTGGCGCGGTGGGTGATGGGCAGCCCGACATACTCGTCCAGATGAAACCCCGTCACCCGGGTCCAGTCGATTTCCGGCGCGCGAACCAGCGCTTTCAGAAAATCGAACTGGCTCGCGCCGGTCGCGACGATGATGCGGGCGCAGCCGCTCCGCGCGATCGCCCCGCGGACCCCCTCTGCGGCACAGGCCGCCGCCGCAACCGCCATCTCTTCGGTACTCTTTGCGATTTCAACCTTCATTCCCATGTACTCTTCCTCTCTGCTTTTCCCCTTTTTCGCCACGCATCGTGCCCCTCCCCTGTCCGCTTCGGGGTTACAGCGTAACGATCTCCAGCGGGTCGGCGGTTTTCCATCCGCCGCGCGTGAAGTCCGGTACCCGGACCGGTCTTCCGTCACGGGCCACCGAGTCCACGCTGAGCCCCACCACGGAACTCCAGAGCGCTGTGTCGTAGACGCTGATGTCGAGCGGCAGGCCGTTCTGGAGGCAGTGGATCAGGCGCATGTCCATGAGCATGTCCATCCCGCCGTGCCCGCCCATTTTCTTGGCGTACTCGCCCTGTTTCGCCCATAGCGGATGCGTGTATTTCGCCTTGAGTTCCTCCAGTTTCTTGTCATCCAGCCACCGGTGCGGATCCGGCTCCAACGCCACGCGCAGCGGGTAGTCGGAAAGGATGCCCTTGGTCCCGGAGATCAGATTGAGGCGGCTGTAGGGCCGCGGGCTGGTCGTGTCGTGCTGCACCATGATGGTGCGGCCGCGATACGTCTTGATGATGGAGGTGTTCATGTCGCCCTGCCGATAGACCGCCTTGGCCTGCGGACTGTTCGACCCGTACTTCTTGGCGGCCGCGCGCGAGATGCCGAACTGACCGCTGCTGACCGAGGTGAGATACTCGAACTTGTCGCCGCGGTTGATGTCCATATACTGGCAGACGGGGCCGAGCCCGTGCGTGGGATAGGGGTTGCCCGAAAACTGCCTGGCCCAGTTCAGGCGCCACTGGCCCTGATAGCCGTTCTCGTGATCTTCCCGCAGATGGCTGGCGCGCAGATCGTGGATATAGGCGGCCTCACCGTGCACCAACTCGCCCAGCACGCCTTTGCGGCACAGCATCAGCGCAAACATCTCATTGAAGCCGTAACAGCAGTTTTCCAGTATCATGCAGTGACGGCGCGTCTCCTCCGCCGTATCCACAAGTTGCCAGCACTGCTCCACCGTCATCGCCGCCGGAACCTCAGTGACCGCATGTTTGCCGCATCGCATCGCGTAGAGCGCCATCGGCGCGTGCCAGAGCCAAGGCGTAGTGATGTAGATCAGGTCGATCACGTTGGATTCGCACATCCCGCGCCACGCGTCCTGCGAACCGAAATACCCCTTGGGCGCGGGCAGACCCTTGTCGGTCAGCACCTTGACCTGCTTGGCGACCCGATCTTCATACAGATCGCCGATCGCGCGGATCTCAACTCCCGGA
>Ga0209718_1001152_pt1 | contig 31273 bp, 29 predicted proteins | sample AD_JPNAS1_MetaG_FD_184420 | JGI IMG/M metagenome (GOLD analysis project Ga0209718, IMG submission 184420) | Active sludge microbial communities of municipal wastewater-treating anaerobic digesters from Japan - AD_JPNAS1_MetaG (SPAdes) (version 2) | ecosystem: Engineered > Bioreactor > Anaerobic... | reverse complement strand
ACGAGAATGGCCCAGGACTTCTCGATGAGGAAGACCCTCGTCGACGGTCAGGGGAACTTCGGCTCCCTCGATGGGGACCCCCCGGCGGCGATGCGCTACACCGAGGCCAGGCTTTCGGCCCTGGGCGAGCAGATGCTGGCCGATATCGAGGAGGACACCGTCGACTGGGGGCCCAACTTCGACGACTCCCTCAAGGAGCCCCTGACACTCCCGGCGAGGGTCCCGAACCTCCTGGTCAACGGCAGCACGGGCATAGCCGTCGGCATGGCCACCAACATGCCCCCCCACAACCTGGGGGAGGTTGTGGACGCCCTCTGCCTGCTCCTGGACGACCCCTCCGCCGGGCTGGAGGACATCCTCGCCGTCCTCCCGGGGCCGGACTTTCCTACGGGAGGCGTGATCCTGGGAAGGCAAGGCATCCTGGACGCGTTCCGCACCGGCCGGGGGAAACTGGTCATCCGGGGCGAGGCCCATGTCGAGGAGGGGCGCAAGGGCAAGGACTTCATCGTGATCACCGAGATCCCCTACATGGTCAACAAGACGACCCTCCTGGAGTCCATAGCGAAGGGGGTCCAGGCCAAGGTCATCGATGGCATAACGGACCTCAGGGACGAGTCCGACTGGAGGGGGGTCAGGGTCGTCCTGGAACTGGTGAGGGACGCCACCCCCGAGGTCGTGCTCAGGCAGCTCTTCCGCAGGACCCCTCTCCAGACGACCTTCGGTGTGATAAACCTGGCGCTGGTCGACGGTCGGCCCGTGGAGATGTCCTTGCCCGCCATGCTGGGGCTCTTCCTTGACTACCGCCGGGAGGTCATCCGACGGAGAACCGTCTTCCGCCTCCGTAGGGCCGAGGAGAGGGCCCATATCGTGGAGGGGCTGGTCAGGGCCATCGACATCATCGACGCCGTCATCGCCCTCATAAAGTCCTCGAAGGACCCCTCCGCCGCCAGGGTGGGGCTCATTGAAAAGCTGGGCTTCAGCGAAGCCCAGGCCCAGGCCATACTGGACATGAGGCTCCAGAGGCTGACGAACCTCGAGAAGGGCAAACTCGAGGAGGAGTTGGCCCAATTGATCGCCGACATCGAAAAGTACAAGAGCATCCTGGGCAACCCCGCGACCCTCGACATGGTCGTCCGGGAGGAACTGCGGGAAGTCCGCCGGGATTTCGCCGATGACAGGAGGACGACCATCGTCGACGCCATGGACGAGGTCTCCATCGAGGACCTGATCCCCGAGGAGGAGATCGTCGTGGTCCTCTCCAGGGATGGTTTCCTGAGGAGGATGCCCCTCGAGCAGTACCGGCTCCAGGGGCGCGGCGGCAAGGGCGTGAAGGGCGCGACACCGAAGGTGGGGGACGAGGCGGCGATCATAACCGTATCCTCCACCCACAGGGACATTTTCCTTTTCACCAACAAGGGGAGGGTCTTCGCCCTGAAAGGGCACGCCATCCCCGAGCCCCGGACGGGCAAAGGACGCCTCGCGAGCCAGTTCATCTCCCTCGAGAACGGCGAGTCCGTGGTGGCCATGAAGGACAGGCACCTCCGGGGCGCCAGCTTCGTATTCTTCATCACCGCCAGGGGAGTGGCCAAGAGGCTCCCCGCCGGGGAGCTGGAGAACCTCACCCGGGCGGGGAGAAGAGTGCTCTCCCTGGACGACGGCGACGAGATAGCGAGGGTGCGCTTCACCAGCGGTGAGGACGAAATACTCATGGTCACCGCCAAGGGGCAGGCCCTGCGGGTCTTTGAGGACGAGTTCAGACCGCTGGGCCGCCAGGCCAGGGGGGTGCGGGGAATACGCCTTAAGGCGGGTGACAGCGTAGTGGGTTGTGATATCGTCAAACCCGGCCACCAGGTGCTGCTGGTGAGCGAACTCGGCGTCGGCAAGAGGACCGCCTTCGACGAGTTCACGGCTCACCACAGGGCCACCGCGGGGGTCCGGGCCATGAGGATCTCCTCGAAGACGGGTCTCCTCGTGGGGGCCTGGGGGCTCATGGACGAGGACCAGATCATCGTCATGACCAACAGGGGCCGGGTCATCCGCATGAACGTGGACGAAGTCTCCACCCTGGGGAGGACCGCCACCGGTTACAGGGTGGTAAAGGTCGCCGAGGGTGACATGGTGGCCGATATAAGCGTCATACGGTCCGGCGAGGGGGAGGGGGAATAAGGGCCCATGCTCGCCCCCGATGGGAAAAGAACGGTCCTGTTCTTCGCCGGCGCGGCGGTCCTCGCGGCCCTGACCCTGGGTGCCCTTGCCGGGTGCCTTCTCGGGGCGGCGGCGGTTTTTCTCGCCTGGTTCTTCAGGGACCCTGAAAGGACCACCCCTGAAGGGTCGGAGGCCTGGGTGAGCCCCGCCGACGGCAGGGTGACGGAGATCCGCCCCTCGCAGCACCCCTTTACCGGCAAAAGCACCGTGGTGGGGGTCTTCATGTCGCCCCTCGACGTGCACGTGAACAGGATGCCCTTCGACGGCACCGTGACCTTCATGGAGTACGTGCCGGGGAAGAAACTTATGGCCTACAACCCCAAGGCCTCCCTCGAGAACGAGCGGTTCTACATGGGTTTCCAGACCCGCCATGGCAGGGGGATGACGGTCCAGGTCGCCGGGTTCCTGGCCAGGAGGATAACCTGTTCCAGGAAGAAGGGGGACGCCCTGGCTCGCGGTGAGCGGTTCGGCATGATAAAATTGGGCTCAAAAGTCGACCTGTACCTCCCGGAGGGAGTTTCACCGGTCGTGACGGTCGGGGCGAAGGTCAAGGCCGGGAAGACAGCGATAGGAGTGAGAAAATGATATGAGCCGAGAACGTAGAGGTAAGCCCGTACCGATGAAGACCCTGGTACCCAACATGATCACCTGCGGGAACATGCTCAGCGGCATGCTCTCCCTGGTCCTGGCCTTCCACGGTCATTTCGTCCCGGCCTCGTGGCTGGTCTTCTTCGCCGTGTTCTTCGACTTCATGGACGGCAAGATGGCCAGGAAGCTGGGGGGCAGCAGCAGCTTCGGCATGGAACTGGACAGCCTCGCCGACGTGGTGAGCTTCGGCGTCGCCCCGGCCATGATCATCTACTCGGTTTACCTTAAGGGCTTCTTCGGCGTCACCGGGGCCCTCGTGGCGGCCTTTTTCGCCCTCTGCGGGGCGCTCAGGCTCGCGAGGTTCAACGTCCACCACGTGGACGGCTCCTTCCAGGGCCTGCCCATACCCGCCGGCGGCCATTTACTGGTCTCCTTCGTAGTGGCGGGCATCCACCTTCCCCCGGTCCTCATGGCCCTCCTGGTCACGGCGGCGGGATTCCTGATGATCTCCAGCGTTCCCTTCGGCAACCTGAAAGCCCTGAAGGCCGGCAGCCTAAACAAGCGCAAGGCCGTCTTCATGTGGGCCTCCGCCTTCATGCTGATCGCCGTCCTGAGGAACAAGGCCCCCCTCGCGGGGATGCTCATCTATATTGTCAGCGGCTTCGCCGGCGTCGACTGGGGCAAGTGGCTCTCCCTGGAGGAGACAGTGGGCGAGGAGGACCTCGCCGAGGAGGACACCTAGATAGAATGACTTGCCCGGAACGGGGGTGAGGGGTTCCATGAATGATCTTGTCGGTTACCTGGTCGTCGGCATCATCGCGGGATGGCTGGCCGGGAAGGTGTGGCAGGGGAGGGGCTTCGGCTTCTTCGGCAACCTGGGCGTAGGGGTCATCGGCGCCTTCATCGGGGGGGTCATCTTCAGCTCCATCGGGATCTACCCCATGGGCTTCCTCGGTTCTCTCGTCATGGCCTTTGCCGGGGCGGTCGTGCTGCTGTTCGTGGTGGGCCTCCTGAAAGGCAAGTGATCTCACCGCCGCCGATAGGGGCGGGAAGCCGGGTTGACCCGGCTTCCCGCCCTTTTTCATGCCCTTTTCGAAAGCCTGGGCCAGATGATGTAGACGGCGACGATCGAAAGGGCCAGGTTCGGCACCATGAAGGTAGCGTTGTAGACGGTGGAGTAGAGCCAGACGTTGCTCCCCTCGGGGGCGTAGGCCGCGAAGAATATCGCCCCTGAGAGGACGTGACATAAGAGGCGGGCCGAGGTCCCCAACGTCAACCCCGCCCACAGGGGCTTCCTCCAGAGGGCGGCCAGCGCCAGGGCGGCAAAGGCCAGGGGATAGTCCAGCAGGGCCTGGGCGGGATGGATGATGTAGCCGCCCAGCACCAGTTGCAGGAGACCCGCCACCGATCCCGCGCCGAGGCCGGCCTTCACGCCCCACCGGAGGGCGAAGAGGAAGAGGGGGACGTTCTCCAGCGTTATGGATCCCCCCTGGGGCATCCTCCATATCCTCACGTAGGATAGCGCCACCGCCAGGGCCGCCGTCATGGCGCCCTCCACCAGGATCCTCACCTTTTCGCTCTCCATCGCTTCCCTTGTCTCCCTTCGATAGGGTCTTTGAGAGGGAGCCTGACTTGGGGGGGACAAGAAAAAAGCCCCCCGGGTTCCGGGGGGCTTTCGGGGCATCTTCCTTGAAATTGTCCCGCAATATCCCTTCGCCGGCATTACCCGGATCAGGTTCCAGGGGTCGAGACCTGTGTCTCCTCTCAGTCGGACCGTTCCGACTCCCCCATTGCGCCTCCTTTATACGACTGCGAAGCCGGCTTGTCAAACCGGCCTTCTTCCTTCCCGCCCCGGGTAATGTTATATTAAAAAGCAGCCGGGGTCGCGGGACCCGGCCCTTTGAGAGGTGATCTTCCTGGTAATTTACTTTTGCCCCCGCTGCGGCCGTTCATTTAATGAAACCTCGAGGCCCGTCAGTTGCGATTGCGGGACCCCGCTCAAGAGCACCGTCGACTGGGCCGACCTGGAGATCGACCCCGGGGCCCGGGGTATGGCCCGGTATTCCAGCGCTCTGCCGCCGCTGGACCCCTCCGTTTCCATGGGCGAGGGCTGGACCCCCCTCGTGCGTTCCCGCTCCGGTGGGCCCTATTACAAACTTGAATACCTGTTCCCCACGGGTTCCTTCAAGGACCGTGGTTCGGTGCTGGTCATGACGGAGGCGAAAAACCAGGGTCAGGAGAGCGTCGTTCAGGATTCCTCGGGGAACGCCGGGGCGTCCATAGCGGCCTACGCTGCCCGGTGCGGCATCAGGGCAACGGTGATCGTGCCCAGGGACACCGCCGAGGCAAAGAGGTGGCAGATCGAACTTTACGGGGCCACCCTCGAGATCGTCGACGGGGACCGCGCGGCGGCGGCCTTGGTGGCCTTTTCCCTTTCGGGGAGCACTTACTACGCGAGCCATGTCTGGAACCCTCTTTTCCTGGAGGGCACAAAGACGGTGGCCTTCGAGATATGGGAGCAACTCGGCTTCAGGGCGCCCGATGCCGTGGTGGTCCCGGCCGGCAACGGGACGATGCTGCTGGGCGTCTTCAAGGGCTTCAGGGAACTCCTCCAGCGGGCCAGGGTGAGGCGCATGCCGAGGATCTACGCCGCCCAGGGCACCCAATGCGCCCCCCTCTACGCCGAGTGGAACCGGACGGAAGAGAAGACCTTCAGGGCCACCATCGCCGAGGGGATCGCCGTAACGGCCCCCCCGCGCATGAGAGAGATGATCGACGCCCTCCGCGCCAGCAGGGGCGATGTCATCACCGTCGACGACCAGGATATCCTGGCCGAACAGGAGCGCCTGGCCCTCGAGGAAGGGCTGCTGGTGGAGCCCACGGCGGCCGCGGCACCTGCCGCCGAGAGGGCCCTCAGGGCGGCGGGCGTGATAACCGCCGAAGACACGGTGGTGGTCCCCCTGACTGGGAGCGGGCTGAAAAAGGTGCCCCCCCGGCGACCGAAGAAGCAGGCTTCCCCCGATGAGGAGCGTCCGCTCTTCGAAACCCGCGCGAAGAGGGTCGGCTCCCCTGTGATGCCGGGCAGGGCTACCGGGCTGCGGAGGTAGTCTTTTACGGATCGGACCAAGGACAGCACCCTGGAAGAGGGGATCAACCCAATGGCAAAGGTCAGAGAGGTCGAAGCGTCCCTCGTCACCGAGGCCGTCAGGGGTCTTTTCTTCAAGGCCAACGTGTCCATCGGGCAGGACGTGTACAACGCCCTGGCCCACGCGAGGGACAGGCTGGAGGAGTCCCCCCTGGGCAGGTCCGTGCTGGACCAGGTCCTGCGCAACCACGACCTCGCCAGGGACGGCCATGTCCCCCTCTGCCAGGACACCGGCATGGCCGTGGTCTTCATCGACCTGGGGCAGGAGGTGCTCCTGGTGGGAGGCGGCCTGGTCGAGGCGGTGGATTCGGGCGTGGAGGAAGCCTATCGCGAGGGGTTCTTCCGGAAGTCCATCGTCACGGACCCTCTCTTTGACCGCCGGAACACCGGCACGAACACCCCGGCGGTGCTCCACACGAGGATCGTCCCCGGCGACAGGGTGGGGCTCCTGGTCGCCCCCAGGGGCTTCGGCGGCGAGAATGTGAGCGCCCTCCGGGTACTGTCGCCCGATCAGGGGCCCCGGGAGCTACTTGAGTTCGTCCGGGACACCGTCGAAGCCGCGGGCCCCGAACCGTGCCCCCCCACCCTCGTGGGTGTCGGCATAGGGGGGACGGTGGAGGCGGCCGCCGTCATGGCCAAGAGGGCCACCCTCTACCCCGTGGGGCGAAGGAATCCCGACAGGCGCTACGCGGAGCTGGAACTGCGGACCCTGGAGGCCGTGAACGCCCTTGGAATAGGGCCGGCCGGGCTGGGGGGGACCGTCACCTGCCTGGACATCCACATGGACTTCGCCCCCGCCCATGTCGCCGGGACGCCGGTGGTGGTCAACATCTGCTGCCACGCCGCCCGGCACGCGGCAGTCACGATATAGGGAGGTACGCCCGATGAGGCACGCCTCGAGACTGGTCGCTCCCCTAGACGACGAAGCGGTGAGGCCCCTCCGTACCGGTGACAGGGCCCTCATCAGCGGGGTCATCCTCACGGCCCTGGACGAGGCCCACCGACGGATGACCGAATACGCCCGTGAGAACAGGCCCCTCCCCTTCGACCTGAAGGGGCAGGTCCTCTGCTACCTGGAGCCCTCCCCGACGCCCCTCGGCAGGGTCTGCGGCCCCATCGGGCCGGTCGCGAGCGGCAGGATGGACCCCTACACCCCGCTCCTCCTCGGCCTCGGCCTCAAGGGGATCATAGGCAGGGGAAGGCGGTCGCCGGAAGTCATCGATTCCATCGTGAAGAACAGGGCCCTCTACTTTGGGGCCGCCGGCGGCGCGGCGGTTCTCCTCTCCGGCTGCGTCACCAGGGTGGAGTCCGTAGCCTGGCCGGAAATGGGGCCCGAAGCGGTCTTCAGGATGAGGGTGGAGGACTTCCCCGTGGTGGTCCTGGTCGACGCCCGCGGGAACGACCTCTACCGGGACGGCCCGGCCCGTTACCGCCGCGGCGGCTCGCCCCCGTCGAAAGAGGGGCTGACCGGTGGCCTCTAGGCGTGCCGGGGAGGACGCGCCCCGCCTGGCATGGTGCGGCGACGCCTGCCTGATGGCCGAGTTCGGCGATGCCATCGACCCCCGGGTGAACTCCCGGGTCCTGGCGCTCGGGGTGAGACTCGCGACCCTCGCGCCCCCCTGGCTGGTGGAGACGGTGTCCACCTACCGGTCGCTGGCCGTCTACGTCGATCCCTGGGAAGGCCCTCGCGATGAGATCGAAGCCCTTGTGGCCCGCCTGGCCCTATCGGCGAAAGGGGAGCCCCCCCAGCCGACGGGGACCTTTTCCGTCCCCGTCTGCTACGGCGGCACCTGGGGCCCCGACCTGGAGAGGGTCTCCGGGCACACGGGGCTTGAACCGGACGAGGTGGTCCGTCGCCACTCCGGCGGCCGCTACAGGGTTTTCATGATGGGGTTCACCCCGGGGTTCCCCTACCTGGGCGGCCTGGACCCTGCCCTCGAGACGCCGAGGCTCGAGAGCCCCAGGGGGCTGGTGGCAGCGGGCAGCGTGGGGATAGCGGGGCGCCAGGGGGGCATCTACCCCATCGAAAGCCCCGGAGGGTGGAACATCATTGGAAGGACGCCCCTGGCCCTCTTCGACCCGGGGCGGGAGCCGCCCTTTCTCATGGCGACGGGGATGGACATAAGGTTCGTACCAGTCACGGCGGGGGAGTTCGAGGAGATCGTCCGAGGAGGAAGGGGCGTGACGCCTTGAGCCTGGAGGTCCAATCGCCGGGTTTGCTGACTACCGTCCAGGACCTGGGGCGGAGCGGCTTCCGGGCCTTCGGCATGCCCCTGTCCGGAGCGCTCGACCCCTTCTCCCTGGCGGCGGGGAACCTGGTCGTCGGCAACGGCCCGGGGGCCGCGGGGCTTGAGGTGACCCTCGTCGGCCCGGGCCTCGCCTTCCGGTCCGAGAGGCTGGTCTGCGTCACCGGCGGCGACCTCTCACCGAGGGTCAACGGCAAGGCCATCCCCTGCTGGGAGGGGGTGCTGCTTCGCGAGGGCGACGTCCTCACCTTCGGTGGCGCCGGGCCCGGGGGGGCGAGGTGCTGGGTATGCGTCGGCGGCGGCATCGATACGCCCCCCGTCATGGGGAGCAGGTCCACCTACCTGAGGGGGAAGCTGGGCGGGTACAAGGGGCGTCGCCTCGAAAAGGGAGACATCCTCCCCCTGGGCGTCCCCGACATCCTGTCGCCCCGGGGGGAAGGTTTCGCGGTCCCCGGAGAACTCCGCCCGGGTTTTATTGAAGGCCCCGTGGTTAGGGTCATCCCAGGACCGCAGGAGGGTCATTTTACTGAGGAGGGGCTCGAAGTCTTTTACAAGTCTTCCTATTGTATAGACCCGGGGTCCGACCGGATGGGCTATCGGCTCCGGGGCCCGGCCGTTCATCACCGGGAAGGGGCGGACATCATTTCCGACGCCGTCCCGTGGGGGGCGGTGCAGGTCCCCGGCAACGGCCTGCCCATCATCATGATGGCCGACGGGCAGACCACGGGCGGCTACCCCAAGATAGCCGCCGCCATAAGCGCGGACCTCGGCCTACTCGCCGCGGCGGCCCCCGGGGACTCCCTTTCCTTCCGCCGCTGCGGGCTCGGTGAAGCCGCCGCCGCCTCACGGGCCCTGAAAGGAAGCATGGACGGGCTCAGGGTGCTCCTGGCGGGTTACCGGTCAAGGCCGGTCCGATCGGTCCCGAAGGCTGACAGGGGAGCCCTGCGGCTTCACTTCGATGGTGGATCCTTCGACATAACCTGGGAGATAATAGGACGGGAGGGTCGGTAATGGCCGTATCGGTGGACCTCAACAGCGATCTGGGTGAAGGTTTCGGCGCCTGGGGGATGGGCGACGACGCCCTTATCATGGATCATGTCACCTCCGTCAACATCGCCTGCGGTTTCCACGCCGGCGACCCGGAGATCATGATCGCCACCGTCGAGGGGGCGTTACGGAAGGGTATAGCCCTCGGGGCTCACCCCGGTTACCCCGACCTCGCCGGTTTCGGCAGGAGGGAAATGGGTTGCACGCCGGGGGAGATCTACGCTTTCTGCCTCTACCAGGTGGGAGCCCTGTCGGCCATCGTCAGGTCCCGGGGCGGGAGGTTGCGGCACGTGAAAGCCCACGGGGCCCTTTACAACAGGGCGGCCGGGGATGAGGCCGCGGCCGGGGCCATCGTCCGCGCCGCCAGGGACCTCGGGGAGGGGCTCATCATCGTGGGCCCCCAGGGTTCATGCCTTGAAAAGGCCTGCCGTGAGGAGGGCCTGCCCTTCGCGGCAGAGGCCTTTGCGGACCGGGCCTACACCCCGGGAGGGTCCCTCGTCCCCCGGTCGGCGCCGGGCTCCGTGATAGAGGATCCCCGGGAGGCGGCCTCGAGGGCCGTCAGGATGGTCCTCGAAGGAAAGGTGACCGCCCTGGGAGGGGAGGATATACTACTGAGGGCCAATACGATCTGCCTTCACGGGGACACCCCCGGCTCGGCCGGGATGGCGGCCCTTGTCCGGTCATCCCTGGAGGAGGCCGGCGTGAGGGTGCTCCCCCTGGATGCCTTCCTCCGGGGCGCCCCCTGACGCGGCGAGGGTTGTCTTTCCCCCGGGGCAAATTGAATAGAATTGTCTCGCAATTCAATGAAATGGTTGCATCTTTTGAGATGATAGGGAATAATGTCAATACCTGCTTGAAGATTCACAAAGGGACCGGAATTTTAAGCACTGTTCCGTCAATTCGGCCTTTAGGTCCCGCTCATGCGAGGAAAGGGGCGTTTGAAAAAAGTGAACGAAAGCGAAGTCTGTGGGGATCTGCTGGAAGGTAGGAAGGAATACGACCAGGCGGTTGCCAAGGGGCTTTCGAGACACCCGGAGATGAAGGAGGCCTTCACTACCGGAGGGGGCATACCCCTGGAGCGCCTCTACACCCCTATAGACATCGAGGGCCTGGACTATTGCGAAGATCTGGGTTTCCCCGGGTCTTACCCTTACACGAGGGGTGTCCAGCCCACCATGTATCGCGGCCGCTTCTGGACCATGAGGCAGTACGCCGGTTTCGCCACGGCGGCCGAGTCGAACGCCAGGTATCGCTACCTGCTGGAACAGGGTCAGACGGGGCTTTCCGTCGCCTTCGACCTTCCGACCCAGATAGGGTACGATTCCGATCACCCCATGGCAAGGGGCGAGGTCGGCAAGGTCGGGGTCGCCATCGACAGCCTGGCCGACATGGAGACCCTCTTCAGGGAGATCCCCCTGGCCAAGGTCTCCACGTCGATGACGATAAACGCCCCGGCGGCGGTCCTTTTGGCCATGTACATCGCCGTCGGCGAGAAGCAGGGGGTGCCGGCGTCGGAACTGTCCGGTACGATCCAGAACGACATCCTCAAGGAGTACATTGCCCGCGGCACCTACATTTTCCCACCCAAACCCTCCATGCGCCTCATCACCGACATCTTCGGCTTCTGCAGCGACAATGTCCCCAAGTGGAACACCATATCCATTTCGGGCTACCATATAAGGGAGGCCGGCTCCACGGCCTCGCAGGAAGTTGCCTTCACCCTGGCCGACGGTCTTGCCTACGTCCAGGCGGCGGTGGCCGCCGGGCTTGACCCCGATGTATTCGGCCAGCGGCTCTCTTTTTTCTTCAACGCCCACAACGATTTCCTCGAGGAAGTGGCCAAATTCCGGGCCGCCAGGAGGCTTTGGGCAAGGCTCATGAAGGAACGGATCGGCGTCACGGAGCCGAAGGCCCTCATGCTTCGCTTCCACACCCAGACGGCGGGGAGCACCCTCACAGCCCAGCAGCCGGAGAACAACATCGTACGCGTCGCGATCCAGGCCCTGGCCTCCATCTTGGGAGGGACCCAGTCCCTCCACACCAACAGCTTCGACGAAGCCCTTGCCCTGCCCACGGAGAAGAGCGTGGGCATAGCCCTCAAGACTCAGCAGATCATCGCCTGCGAATCAGGGTCTACCTCGACGGTGGACCCCCTCGCCGGGAGCTATGCCATCGAGGCCCTCACCAACGAGATAGAGCGCCAGACCCTGGAGTACATCGACAAGATAGAAGAAATGGGCGGCATGCTGGCGGCCATCGAGAAAGGCTATCCCCAGCAGCAGATCCAGGGCGCGGCTTACCAGTACCAGAAGTCCGTCGAGAGCGGCGAACGCGTCGTGGTGGGCGTCAACAAGTTCCAGGTCGATGAGGAGAACGGCGGCCGGGAACTCCTCCGGGTGGACCCTTCCGTGGGCGAAGGCCAGGAGAAGGCCCTGAAGGCCATGAAGCAGGGGCGTGACAACGTGCTCGTCGGCAACCGACTCGAAGCGATCCGATCCGCCGCCGGCGACGAAAGCGTCAACCTCATGCCGGCCATTATCGACGCGGTGAAGGCCTACGCTACGGAGGGCGAGATCTGCGGCATTCTCCGCGAAGAGTTCGGGGAATACAGGGAGAATATCGTCCTTTAAGGGACGCCTGGTGTCAGGAGGGACGGGAAATGAACGAACGCAGGATCCGTGTTATCGTGGCCAAACCTGGCCTTGATGGTCATGACAGGGGGGCCAAGGTGGTGGCAAGAGCCCTCAGGGACGCGGGCATGGAGGTCATCTACACCGGCCTCAGGCAGACCCCCGAGAGCATAGTGGAGACCGCCATCCAGGAGGACGTCGACGCCATAGGGGTGAGCATCCTGAGCGGAGCCCACGAGCACTATTTCCGTGAGATAATCCGGCTGTTGAAGGAGAAGAACGCCGAGGACATCATCCTCTTCGGCGGAGGGGTGATCCCCGAGGGAGATATAGGCGGCTTGACCGGGATGGGCGTCGGGGCGATCTTCGGTCCCGGGACCCCCACGGGCACCTGCATAGAGTGGCTCAGGGACAAAGTACGGGATAAGAGGTCCAGGGAATCCTAGGGAAAAACCGGGCGAGGGCCGGCCTCGCCCCAGATCGGAGGGTTATCATGAAGCCTACAGCGATAGATCATATCGGCATAGCCGTTGCCAGCCTCGACGAAGCTCTCAAGTTCTGGGAGCAGTCGCTGGGGATCAAGTGCACGGGGGTCGAAGAAGTGGCGGAGCAGAAGGTCAGGACGGCCTTCCTGCCCCTCGGCGACACCGAGGTGGAACTCCTCGAGGCCACCGACCCTGAAAGCCCCGTTGCGAAGTTCATCGAAAAAAGAGGTGAGGGGATCCATCACCTCGCCATCCGTGTCGAGAACCTGGAGGAGTCCCTCCAGAAGATGAAGGCCCTCGGCCTCAGGATGATCGACGAGAAGCCGAGATACGGGGCGGGGGGTGCGAGGATAGCCTTTGTACACCCCAAGACGGCGGGGGGTGTGCTGCTGGAACTGAGCGAACGTCCAGGGTTGGATAGCGGCCGATAACGGGAATATGCAAAAGGGAGGAAAAGAGATGTCTGAGAGGACGATCGGTGAACTTTGCGAGGCCTTGGTCAGGCTCCGTGAGGAAGCCGAGGCGGGGGGCGGCGAAAAGGCCGTCGCGAAGCAGCACGAAAAGGGCAAGTTGACGGCGAGGGAGAGGATTGACAAACTCCTCGACGAGGGGAGTTTCGTCGAACTCGATACCTTTGTCGAACACCGGTGCATACACTTCGGGATGGGAAAAAAGACCTACCCCGGCGACGGCGTGGTCACCGGCTACGGAACCGTCGACGGGCGCCTGGTTTACGTCTACAGCCAGGATTTCACCGTCATAGGGGGTTCCCTGGGCGAGATGCACGCCAGGAAGATCTGCAAGGTCATGGACCTGGCGATGCAGAACGGGGTCCCCGTCCTGGGGCTGAACGACAGCGGCGGTGCGAGGATCCAGGAAGCCGTCGACAGCCTGAGCGGTTACGGCAACATCTTCTACCGCAACACCGTCGCCAGCGGCGTCGTGCCCCAGTTGTCGCTCATCCTGGGCCCCACCGCCGGCGGTGCCGTGTACAGCCCTGCGCTGACCGACTTCATCTTCATGGTCGACAAGATAGGCATCCTCCACATTACCGGGCCTGACGTCATCAAGGCTGTCACCGGCGAGGACGTGACCAGCGAGCAGATCGGGGGGGCCATGGCCCACAACCAGATCTCCGGCAACGCGCACTTCTTCGCCACTACCGAAGATGAGTGCTTCGCCCAGGTAAGAAAGCTGCTCTCCTACCTGCCTTCCAACAACATGGAGGAGCCGCCCTTCTACGACAGCGGCGATGACCCCTACCGCACCGACGAAAGCCTGAGGGACCTAGTCCCGACCAACCCGAACAAGGGCTACAGGGTCCAGGACGTCCTTACCAGGATCGCCGACAGGGGCGAGTTCTTCGAGGTCCAGGCCATGTGGGCCAAAAACATCGTCACCGGTTTCATGCGAGTCGGAGGGTATGTCGCGGGGGTCATAGCCAACCAGGCCGCCATAATGGCCGGCTGCCTCGATATCGACGCCTCCGACAAGGCCAGCCGGTTCATCCGTTACTGCGACGCCTTCAACGTCCCCATCGTCACCTTCGTCGACGTCCCCGGTTACCTCCCCGGCAAGAACCAGGAACTGGGGGGGATCATCAGGCACGGCGCGAAGATGCTCTACGCCTACAGCGAGTCCACGGTGCCCCTCATCACGGTGGTCCTCCGCAAGGCCTACGGTGGGGCCTACCTGGGCATGTGCAGCAAGGACCTCGGCGCCGACGTGGTCCTCGCATGGCCCCAGGCCGAGATAGCCGTCATGGGCGCCGAGGGTGCCGCCAACATAATCTTCAGGAGGGAGATCGAAGGTTCACCCGATCCCCAGGCCCTCAGGGCGCAGAAGATCGAGGAGTACCGGGAGGCCTTCGCCACGCCCTACCAGGCCGCCAAGAGGGGCTTCGTGGACAGGGTGATCCTCCCCGAGGAGACCCGCACCGAGATCTACCGGGCCCTTGTCCAGAGCGAGGGCAAGCGCCAGCAGCGCCCGAAACGCAAGCACGGCGTTATGCCGCACTAGGAGGTAGTGGATATGGAAATCTCTCGCATTGCCGAGCAATTCTCCCACGGAATGGGAGGCCCCATTGCGTTATCGTTGATCGCCTTTTCGACGGTTTTCATCGTGCTGATGGCCCTTACGCTCATGATAATGGCGATCCGATACCTCGCCGCGCTCTCGGAGCGCAAGCCGACCAAACCAGCGGGGCCCGAACAAAAACCGGCACTGGCTCCGACGACTCCACCCATCTCCGCGGCGCCTTCGGGTACTGACAAGAACGTAATCGCCGCTGTCATAGCGTCCGCCCTGGCGGCTTCGGGCATCGGGAGACCCCTGACGCTGAGGCCCCTGGAGGTCATCGGCCGGGGTAAACCCACCGCCTGGAAGATGGCCGGCAGGATGGACCTCCTGGAGGGATTCGAATAATAACGTGAACCGTGGAAGGTTTCGCTTCACGTTTTCTGCTTCACGATTCCCGATTCCCGTCTTTTGTTTCAAGTTTTTCGATTCACGATTCACGATTCACGATTTACGGCCCTTGCGATTTACGGCCCTTACGATTCACGATTCACGATTCACGGCCCTTACGATTCACGGCCCTTGCGATTCACGGCCCTTACGATTCACGGCACTTAAAACAATGGTTCGATCACTAGATAAAAACAAGGAGGAAGAACCAAGCCATGGCCAAAAAATACAGGATCACCGTCAACGGGGTCGCCTACGAGGTAGAAGTGGAGGATGTCGGTTCCACGGCATCGGCTCCCGCCCCAGCGCCCGCTCCCGCCGCGGCACCCGCACCTGCCGCCGCCCCTGCTCCCGCCCCAGCCCCGGCCCCGGCAGCCGCTCCTGCGCCGGCGGCAGCCGGAGACACCCCCGTGGTCGCCCCCATGCCCGGTAAGGTGCTGAGAGTGCTCACCAGCGTCGGCGCCTCCGTCAACACCGGGGACGTTCTGCTCGTCCTCGAGGCTATGAAGATGGAGAACGAGATCCAGGCCCCTTCCGCCGGGACCGTGAAGGAGATCAAGGTGTCCGACGGTTCCCCGGTGAACACGGGCGACGTGTTTCTCGTGATCGGCTAGGACTTGAAGGTCCTCGAAGGGGAGGTTCAATATGGGACTTGTCATTAAGGCCCTCGCGGAGATCCTGGAACAGTCGGGGTTCATGGGCCTGACCACCGGAAACGTGATAATGCTCGTGGTGGCCTGTATCCTGCTTTACCTGGCCATCGGCAAGGGGTTCGAGCCCCTTCTCCTGGTCCCCATAGCAACGGGTTGCCTTCTGGTCAACCTGCCGCTCTCCGGGATCATGGATCAAGGCGGTTTCCTGCGCTACCTGTTTTATGGAACGGAACACGAGATCTACCCCGTGATCATCTTCATGGGCATAGGAGCCCTGACGGACTTCTCTCCCCTCCTGGCGAACCCCCTGACCTTCCTCCTGGGGGCCGCCGCGCAGCTCGGAGTTTTTGTGGCACTCTTCGGGGCCATGATGATGGGCTTCTCGGTCCCCGAGGCGGCCTCCATCGGGATTATCGGTGGGGCTGACGGGCCGACCGCCATCTACACGACGATGAAACTGGCCCCACAGATCCTGGGGGCTGTAGCGGTGGCCGCCTACAGCTACATGTCCCTGGTGCCGCTGATCCAGCCGCCCGTCATCAAGCTGCTCACCACCAGGAAGGATCGTGCCATCAGGATGGACGTCCTGCGTCCCGTCAGCAAGAGGGAGAGGGTCCTCTTCCCCATAGTCAGCACCGTTGCCTCGGGGCTGGTACTGCCAGCCTCGGTGCCCCTGATCGGTCTTTTGATGTTCGGCAACCTTCTCAGGGAGTGCGGTGTCACCGAGAGGTTGAACCAGGCAGCCCAGAACGAGATCCTCAACACCGTGACCATCCTGCTGGGGCTTTCCGTCGGGGCCACCATGGCCGCCGAGAGCTTCCTCACCCCCGCCACGATCAAGATCATCGTCCTTGGCCTGGTGGCTTTCGCCTTCTCCACCGCCGGCGGGGTAATGTTCGGCCAGCTGATGAAGGTCCTCTCGGGGGGCAAGATCAACCCCATGATCGGCGCCGCGGGGGTGTCGGCCGTGCCCATGGCGGCCAGGGTCGTCCAGAGGATAAGCGCCAGCGAGAACCCGGGGAACTTCCTCCTCATGCACGCTATGGGGCCCAACGTCGCGGGGGTCATAGGGACGGCCGTGGCGGCCGGTACCTTCCTCACCCTCCTGCTCAACTAGGGAGACCCTTCTCAACGGTCCTTTGAAAAAGATCCCCATCGCGCGCGGGGCCCTTAGGGGCCCCGCGCTTCGTCCGCCCCGTCGATATGACCCGCCGGCCTTGTTGCCCGGGGGCCTTTGATGTAAAAATGTGACGTCGACTACAAATTCCTAAGGGGAGGTCTCTCTATTGGATATAAGGACGTTCCTGGCAAACGAGGTGAAACCGGCCCTGGGCTGTACCGAGCCGGGCGCCGTCGCCCTGGCCGCTTCCTGGGCGGCTAAGCATGGCGGGGGCCCGGTAAGGTCCATTACGCTCCGGCTTTCCCCAAATATCTTCAAGAACGGCCTCCATGCCGGCATACCCGGCACGGGGGGCGGCACGGGGAACTTGCTCGCCGCGGCCCTCGGCGCCCTGAAGGGCGACCCGGAGAAGGGCCTGATGGCACTGGACGGTGTAACCGCCGAGGACGTGGAAGCCGCGAAGAAACTGGTCGATTCCGGGGTGGTGACCCAAACGGTGGTCACCGACATCCCCTCCGTCTACGTCGAGGTTGAACTGGTCGATGAGAGCGGGACCGTCACCGTGATCATTTCAGGCAGGCACGACAGGGTGGTCCAGGTGAGGAAGAACGGGCGGGTCGTGAAAAGGCTCCTCGAGGCCGACTCCGACAGTGGCGGGCGGCTCCCCTATATCGAGGAACTTCTCGGCGAGGACATGGAAGGTCTCTGGAAACTTGCGGGCGGCCTGGAAGACGAGGATGCCCGGTTCCTTCTCGAAGGTTCCAGGATGAACATGGAGGTGGCCGAACAGGGTCTCTCCAGGTCCTGGGGCCTGGGTATAGGTTTCAGCCTTTTGGCCCTGGAGGGGATGGACAACCTGGTCCACACCGTGAAAGCCTGGTCCGCCGCGGCGGCCGACGTAAGGATGGCCGGCGGCCCTTGGCCCGTCATGAGCAGCGCGGGGAGCGGCAACCACGGCATCACTGCCATCGTCCCCCCCTCGGTGGTGGCCCGCGCCTGGGGGAGGTCCGACAGGGAGCTGGCGGAGGCCCTCGCCTTGAGCCACCTCGTGACGGGTTTCATCAAGGCCCACACCGGGCGCTTGACCCCCGTATGCGGTTGCGCCATCGCCGCCGGGGCTGGGGCGGCGGCCGCGCTGGTCCGGCTTGGCGGGGGTACCCCGCGGCAGGCCGAGATATCGGTCGCGCTGCTCTTGTCTTCCCTCCAGGGGATGGTGTGCGACGGCGCCAAGGGCTCCTGCGCCATCAAGGTGGGCACCGCCGCGGCCGAGGCGTGCACCGCGGCGCTGCTCGTCCTCCAGGGCCTCGAAGACCCGGGGGACCAGGGGATGATATCCTCCGACTTCGCCGTGACGGCGAAGAACGTGGGCGATTTCAGCAGGGAAGGGCTCATGGCCGCCGACTCGGCCATCCTCCGCATACTGCAGGAAATGGAGGCCGCCTCCAGGGAGCGCCCCTGAAGGGAGGGCTTCAGGAGGGGATAACCAGGACGGGGCAGGGCGACCGCTCTATGATGGCTTCGCCGGTGCTCCCGACGATGAGTTCCCAGAAGTGCCCGTGGACCGAAAGCCCCACCACGAGCATGCCGGGCTTGATCTTCTCGACCCTGCGGAGGATCTCCACCTCGGGATGACCGCCCAGGACCTCGGCCCCCGTCCCGGGGTTCCACTTTTCCACCGACGCCCGCACCTCCTCCAGCGCGGCGGCGGCGGCCTGGAACATCTCGGTCGAGGTGAGGGTGTCCTCCATGAACAGGGAGTGCAGGATGGTCATAGGGACGACCCTGCCGGCCAGGAGCTTCTTCAGTTCCCTTAAGACGACGTCGGTCCTGGTGGGTGAGAGGTCCGCCGCGACCGTTATCCTGCGGAAAGGGTCGGGTGGGGGCATGACGCCGCCCGACGCCTTGAAGACGAGGTGGGGCAGGGCCATGAGCCGCAGGGAGGGCACCACCACGTCCTCCCGGTCGGCGAAAAGCGCGCACAGGGAGCACCCCTCGGAATGGGCTATCTCCGGCAGTATCTCGTAGGGGTCGCCAACCACGACGAAGGACTTGTTCCTGATGCCGATGGAAGTGAGTTCCGCCTCGATGATGCCTATCGACCTTTCCGCCTGGTGGACCATCGAGCCCGTGTCCATGCCGACTATGGGCTCGAGGACGTGGACCAGGACCATTTCCGAGGACGGGTCGGCCACGTTCCGGGCCGTCCAGGCCAGCCCCTTTCGTGAGAGGTCGGAAAGATCGATCGGGAAGAGGATCTTTCTGAACATGGCCGATGCCCCCTTTAATTTTGTGCTAGACTAAAATGAGTTTAACAGATGAAGGTATACCGTCAAGGATGCCGGCCGATCATCGCTCTTGTGAGGAGGTCCGCCTTTGAAACTGTCCCAGGATGTCACCTGGCGCCTGCTCCAAGGCTTCGGGTGGATCGTGAACAGGGCACCCCACGGCCTCGCGGTGAGGCTCGGGGGGTGGGTGGGTGTACTGGTTTGGTTCTTCAGCCGGGCCAGGGTCGATCGCGCCGAGGCCAGGTGCGTCAGGGTCCTCCAGGTCGGTGTGACCACGGCCAGGGCTATTGTAAAAGAATCTTACCGCAACCTTGGGATGGGGCTGGCCGAGGTGCTACGGCTCCCCTCCCTTTGCCCGGGGCTCATGGACTATGTCCAGGTCCACGGCGAGGAGAACCTCAAGGAAGCCCTGACGAAAGGCAAGGGGGTCGTGGCCCTGACGGCCCACTTCGGGAACTGGGAGTTCGCCGCCGCTGCCCTTGCCATGAAGGGTTACCCCATGAACGCCATCGGCGCCGAGCAGAGGGACCCCCGTATAACGGACCTGGTCGTATCCTTGCGCTCATCCTGCGGTGTGAAGACCATGAGCCGGGGGTTCGACCTCAAGAGCGCCGTCCGCTGCCTGAAGAAAGGCGAGATCCTGGGTGTGCTCCTCGACCAGGACTTCGGCGACGATGGCATCGTGGTCCCTTTCATGGGCGTGCCGGCGAGCACACCCTTCGGACCGGTCAAAATGGCCGACAGGATAGGGTCCGCCGTGGTCCCCCTTTTCATCGTCCGCCGGCCCGATGGCGTGCGCCACGACCTCTACATCGAGCCCGCCCTGGGCGAGGCCGGGGGGGCCCCCTTCGGCGAGAAGGTGGAGGCCTCCCTGGAACTGTGCAACGATACCCTGGGTGAATGGATAGCACGCCACCCCGGGCAGTGGATGTGGCTCTACCCTCGTTGGGGCTCAACGACGGAGGGCCCTTGAGATGCTCATAGCCCTCGACCCCGGGACCGACAAGTTCGGCTGGGCCGTCACCACCGATTCGGGTGACCTCCTCCTATCGGGCGTCTCCGCCCTGGGTGACCTCGAGGCCTGGGCCGCGGCCGTCCTGGGGGGGGACTTCCCCTTCCTGCGCGAAAAGGCCCTCGAAAGGTCTGGTGCCGAGGACAGCCGTGTATTCCCCGGCTTCGTCATCGTCGGTTCCGGCACGGGAAGCGCCCCCTGTGTCAAGAGGCTGGTCTCCGCGGGGCTCAGGGTTGAAAAGGTATCCGAAGAATTCTCAACGGAAAGAGGAAGGGAACTCTACTGGCTTATCCATCCCCCGAGGGGACTGCGACGCCTCCTTCCCAAAGGGCTGCTGGTTCCTCCCCGAACTATTGACGACTTGGCCGCATTGAGCCTGATCCTCCAATATCTTGGCCGCGGTAGGGATCACTTTCGGGTGTGAAGGGCTGACGATTCCGCCGTCCGGCTGGGATGTAGCAGGGGATCAGACGGTGTTGTAGATCCTCTCCAGGCAGGCTTCGGCCAGGGATCTGAGGCTGGAGACCATCCCGCCGGGGTCGAGCCCCGAAGCCCGGTAAGCGAGGGCCAGCTCGGTGCAGGCCCCGATCACGGGGAGGTCCCTTTGCAGCTTGAGACGGCCGACGGCTTCGGCCATGGCCGCCCCCGAGCGGGCCAACTGGTTGGCCTTGACCAGGGTCACTATCTCCTGCAGCTCCTCCTGGATGTCCGGGCCGGGGAGGAGCAGTTCGTACCCATACTTCTGGGCCTCGCGGCTGTAGATCCCCGAAGCGACGGTCCCCATCGTAGCGGTGAGCCAGGCCCCTTCAGGGCTCCTCCGGCGGGCCCGCTCCAGGGTCTCCTCGACGATGTGGACCAGGGGGACCTTCAGTTTTTCGCGGGACCGGTCGATGAACACGTGGGCCGTGTTGCAGGGGACCGCCAGCAGGTCGGCGCCCCAGGATTCGATCCTCCTTAGGCCGTCGAGGATAGGTGGGGCGGGGTCTTCCCCGCCCCACAAAATTGCCGCGGTCCTGTCCGGAACCTGGGGGTTCGAAAAGAGGAGGACCTTGGGGTGGTCCTGGTCCCTCTCCACCTCGGCCAGTTCGGCGAGCAGGCGCAGGAACTCCGCCGTCGCCGCCGGGCCCATGCCCCCGAGTACGCCGAGGATCTTATGCGGCTTCCTTGACATCCTTCAGTTCACCCTCCGTTTTGGCCACCACGACGGCGACCGCGGCGTCGCCGGTGATGTTGATCGACGTCCGGGCCATGTCGAGCACGGCGTCGATCCCCGCCAGGAGGCCCACACCCTCCACCGGCAGACCTGCCTGGGTGAGCACCAGGGTCAGCATGATCAACCCAGCACCCGGCACCCCGGCCGTCCCGATGGAGGCCAGCGTGGCGGTCAGTAGGATACCCAGCTGTGCGCCAATGGACAGTTCTATCCCAAAGGCCTGGGCCACGAAAAGGGCGCAGACGCCCTGGTACAGGGCGGTGCCGTCCATGTTGATGGTGGCTCCCAGGGGGAGCACGAAGGAGGCTATCTTCTCGGAGACCCCCAGGTTCTCCTGGGTCACCCTCATGTTGACCGGGAGCGTCGCTCCGCTGGAACGGGTCACGAAGGCCATGATCATTGCCTCCCGCACACCTTTAAAGAAGCGCAGGGGCGAAAAATGTGCCCAGATGGTGAGAAGTCCCGAGTAGACGATGGCCGCGTGGAGGAAGCAGCCCAGGTAAACGGCGAAGATGACCTTTCCGAAGGGCGCCATCACCGATATCCCGTACTTCGCCACCGTCGTGGCGATCAGGGCGAACACGCCGTAGGGTGCCACCTGCATGACCATGCCCGTCAACTTGTACATGGTCTCCGCGAGGGAGTCCATGACGCTGATGAGTGGTTTGCCCTTCTCTCCGGCGAAGATCGCGGCCATTCCCAGGAAGAGGGCGAAGACGATTATCTGGAGCATGTTGGCCTGTGCCATCGAGGCCACGGGGTTCTTCGGGAAAAGATCTATGATGACCTGGCCGATCTTGGGTGGGGTCGGTATCTGGAATGCCGAGAGATCGGCCCCTAGGCCCATCCCGGCGCCTGGGTTGATGATATTGCCCAGGACGAGCCCGATGGCTATGGCGATGGCCGTGGTGACCAGGTAGAGGACCAGGGTCTTGACGCCCACCCTGCCCAGGGATAGGGGGTCACCGATCGAAGCCGTGCCCACCACGAGGCTCGAGAAGACCAGGGGGACGACGAGCATCTGCAAAAGCGCTATGAAGATGGTGCCGACAGGGGCGATGACTGAGATCTTTTCGCCGAAAGCCACACCGGCAAGGATGCCGGCCACGAAACCGATCGCGATCTTCCAGACAAGGGGGATCTTCTTCTTTCCAGCCATTTCAATCCCACTCCTTTCAATTGCTCACGGGTTTTCGGCTTTCTCTCTCGTTTTTCTTTCCTGGTTCCAGCGCCTTTTCATCACCTCCGGCGGGGGACAGGAAGACAGGGGGAAGGGGTGGAATTGCGCTCCTTTACAAGGGTGATTATATATCCTCATGGTGCTTTTGTCCTTTCCCGCGGCCCCCTGATCGCCCATAGGGGGGGTGAAGGAGGGCTTCGCCTTGCCCCGTCTCCCTTTTGTGCCTAAAATGTGCGGTATACCTGGAGGGGCGCCGGCAAGGCGCGACGGGATGAGGAGGAAGGACGAATGGCACGCAACATCGTTCCCAGGAAAGAGGACTATTCCCAGTGGTACCTTGACGTGATCAAGACGGCGGAACTGGCCGACTACGCGCCCGTGAGGGGTTGCATGGTCATCAGGCCCAACGGTTATGCCCTGTGGGAGTCGATCCAGGGGCACTTCGACGAGGTCTTCAAGGAGACCGGCCATGTCAACGCCTATTTTCCGCTCCTCATCCCTCAGTCCTTCCTGGAAAAGGAAGCCGAGCACGTCGAGGGCTTCGCGCCGGAATGCGCCGTGGTGACCCACGCCGGCGGGGAGGAACTGGAAGAACCGCTGATAATCCGCCCCACCTCCGAAACGGTCATCGGCCATATGTACAGCAAGTGGGTCCAGTCCTGGAGGGACCTGCCCATCCTCATCAACCAGTGGTGCAACGTGATGAGATGGGAGAAAAGGTCCAGGCTCTTCCTCAGAACCTCCGAATTCCTCTGGCAGGAGGGGCATACCGCCCACGCCACCAGCGAGGAGGCCATGGAGGAGACCCTGAAGATGCTGGGTGTCTACCGGGACATCATGGAGAACGTCCTGGGCCTCCCCATCCTGGCCGGCGAAAAGTCCGAAGGCGAACGCTTCCCCGGCGCTGACAACACCTATTCCTGCGAAGCCATGATGAGCGACGGGAAAGCCCTCCAGGCCGGCACGAGCCACTTCCTGGGGCAGAACTTCGCCAGGGCCTTCGACATCACCTTCCAGAACAGGGAGGGCGAACTGGACTACGCCTGGACCACCAGCTGGGGGTCCTCCACGAGGCTCATCGGCGCCATAGTGATGACCCATTCCGACGACGACGGGCTGGTGTTGCCCCCCAGGGTCGCGCCCGTCAAGGCGGTGATCGTCCCCATAAGCCCCGACCAGTCCTTCGTGGACGAAAAACTCCTCCCCCAAGCACGGCAGGCGGCGGGAAAGCTCGACGCCCTCCTGGGCAAACGCTCCGTCAGGATCGACACCGACTTCCACATGAGGCCCGGCGACCGCTTCTTCGCGAACCTCCAGAAGGGCATCCCCCTGCGCCTGGAACTGGGCGAGAAGGAGTTCGGGAAGGGCCTTTTCCAGGCGGTCCGGAGGGATACCGGTGAGCGCCTGGACATCCCCTGGGACCGGGTGGAAGAAAGGGTGCCCGCGCTGCTCGAGGAGATCCAGCAGGATCTTTTCGCCAAGGCCCTCGCTTTTCGGGAGAAGAACACCGTCAGGGTAGGCGACTTCGGGGAGTTCAAAGAAGTATTCCGCGGCCGCGGCGGTTTCGTCGAGGCCTTCTTCGCCGGTGGCCGGGATGAGGAGAAGACCATCAAGGAGGAGACGGGAGCCACGGCTCGCTGCTTCCCCATGGACAAGGAGGAACGGGGCACCTGTTTCTTCACCGGCCGTCCGGGAGCGAGGCTGGCGGTGTTCGCCAGGGCCTATTGACCGGCCGCCCCTGCCGCCGAGGTGACCGACCTTACGGCCGGGTCGGCCTTGCCCTATAATTGAAGTACGAGAGAGTTCCATGACCGCCCCGCTGACCCATCGGGATGAAACGGGCTGGGAGGAGAGAACATGTTGTCCGAGCGAACCATCGGGGGGACAGTGATCCAACTCCGCAAGGGTGATATCACCTGCTACGAAGGGGAAGCCCTAGTCAACGCCGCCAACTCGGCCCTCTGGATGGGCTCCGGCGTCGCGGGGGCCATCAAGAGGCTCGGCGGAGAGTCCATCGAGAGGGAGGCCCTGGGCAAGGGGCCCATTGAGCCGGGTGAAGCGGTCGTCACCGCCGCCGGGACCCTCAAGACCCGGTACGTGGTCCACGCCGCGGCCATGGGGCCCGACCTCGTCACCAGCGAGGGCCTCATCAGGGCCGCCACCCAGAACAGCCTCTACAAGTGCGACGAACTCAAGATCCGGAGCGTAGCCTTTCCCGCCCTCGGTACCGGGGTAGGGGGGTTCCCCGTGGACAAGTGCGCCCACGCCATGATCGACGAAGTATTCCTCTACCTCCAGGAGGAGACCGACACCTCCCTGAAGGAGGTCGTCTTCTTCCTCTTCGGCGAGGAGACCTACCGGTCCTTCGGCAAGGCCCTGGAGGAGCGGGCGACGGCGTGAATTGGGGGTCGCGGGTTCAAAAGCCCGACTCGGCCCTTCCGTCTTGCAGATCCATAAAATAAGAGTTAATTCTTCTGCTGCGGTAGACTCTGATACAGGACAGGCTCCCCCGGCGGCCGGATTGTAGTGCCTTCCAGGAAGCGGCCTTCGCCTTTTTTCCCTTCAAAGAGCCCTTAAAGCGGCTTGAGACACCCCCCTTGTGGAAGAAGAGACCCTCTCGCTTTCAACCCCATGCCCTTTACCGCCGGTTTCTTATAGTTTACTAACGGACACCCAAGATGATTTTAAAAAAAGTTTCCAAAATGGCTTGACATACCCCTTGAGGTACCTTATCATTCCCTCTTGATGCATTCGATTTTAATTTTTTGTCTTGCTTTACTACTGAACTTAAAATGGAAGGTGTTTGGACCTGAAAACCTATGAACACCTTGTTCAGAACGAATTATTTGCCCGAAAATTCCTGTTGAGTTTTTGCTGGAAAAACCAACAGCGTTTCTGCACGAAGTGCAGATCAAGGTCCTTCACGAAACTGGAGGACGGCCGGAGGAGATGCAAGCGTTGCGGGTACCTTTACCATGATTTCTCCGGACGCTGGATAAACCTCAGCCGCCTGGCGCCGGACCAGTGGTTGCGGGTGGTCAAACTCTTTGAACTCGAATTACCGGCGAGCACGATCGCCCGACAGGCCGGCATTGCCTATAACACAGCCCACAGGGCGGTGACGGTACTGAGGATGGCGATCCTCGCCCACGGGGAGGATGCCTCGTCGCTCCTCCCGGTCATGATGGAACGGGGCGGACCCCTTTTCGGGGGCAGGCGCCAAGGCGGCGATGGGTCGTGGGAGGTCCCTGTCTTCGGGCTGGCCTCCCGGGGCGGGGAGGTAGTGGTCCGGGTCATCCCCGGCTGTAAAACCGAGGACCTTCTCGACTTGGCCGCCGAAAAGGCCCGTCACGGGGACGTCCTATTCCCTGATCGGTTCAAAGCTTACGATTCGCTCCTGTACTGCGGGTTCAGCCACCTTGCCGTGGATCACGAGGAAAACCCTCCTGGCGGTAAGGTCCGCGTGACCGGATTGGAAGGTTTCTGGAGTTTCGCCAAGGAAAGGTTGATGAAGCATCACGGCGTTTCCCGGAAGTACTTCCCCCTGTACCTGAAGGAATTGGAGTTCCGGTACAACCACAGGCAACAGGACCTTTTCGACCGGTTGTGCCAGTATCTTTGCAATTTCGTGCCCGATGTCGGATGATCGCGTCCTCCTCCTAAATATTTTTTAAATTCGTTGAGGGACTAGCTGAGGTCAGGAGAGGGCACCATGCGACTTTTGATCGATCTGTAGAATTGTGCTTTTTTCCGGGAGCAAAAAATTCAATATATTTAATTTGAAAGCTAGGAGGTATGTCGAAGTGCGTCTATTTTCGAAAAAGGGTCTCCAGTTGTCGCTTTACCCCTTACTATTCATCCTGTGCTTGACTTTGGGGGGTACCCAGGCGGAATCAAGGGAAGTCAGCACCGTTGACTCTCTGCTCAAAGCCATATCAACTAACCCGGAAGTCCATGCCAAGTGGCACTCCTTCAGGGCTTCCGAAAAGGAGCTCGGGTCCGCCCGGGGCGGGTTCAGGCCCCGGCTGGACCTGACCGCCGGTATAGGCCGTGAAAACCTTGACGGCCTGGGCTACGCGGGGCGTGACTTCCAGGAATATACCAGGGATGGCGTTTCTTTGAGCCTCACCCAGATGATCTTCGACGGGAACTATACCTCCAGCAGGGTCAAGAAGCTGAGCCATGCCCAAAAAATGCGCTACTATGACCTCATTTCATCGATGGAACAGGTCGCCCTGGCCGCACTGAGAAGCCACGAGGACATGATCAGGTACAGGGCCCTCGTGGAAATGGCCAGGGAGAACATGGCGAAACACGAAGAGATCAAGAATAAGGTCCAGGAGAGGACCGCCGCCGGGGTCGATAGCCAGGTCAACCTCGAGACGGCGAAGGGGCGGCTCGCTCTCGCCCGTGTCAATCTCATGACCGAAGAATCCAACCTGCATGACAGCGGGACCCAGTACGTCAGGGTCGTCGGCGAGAACCCCGGGGAGGGATTGGAGAAGAGCGCTATCGACCTGGCGTTGCCCCGGGAGATCGACTCTTCCATTGAAAAGATCCTGGCCGATAACCCCCTGGTCTGTTCCCACCAGGAACAGGTCAGTTCCATGTCTTACGCTGTCAACGAACAGAGATCGAAAATGAGCCCCAGGCTGGACTTCAGAGCGAGCACCAATTTCGAGAACGACGTCGACGGCGTGAGAGGCCGCAGGGACAGGAGGGTCGTCGAGCTCATATTAAGGTACAACCTCTACAATGGGGGTTCCGATAAGGCCGACATCGAGAGGTACGGGGAACTCCTGAAGGAAACGGAGGAGAACAAGAACAGGGCCGAACGGGACGTGCGGCAGATAGCCCTCGTCTCTTTCAACGACGTCAGGACCTTGAGCGAACAGCTTGAAAGCCTCGACCAGCACAGGCGATACGCCGACCATACCAGGAAGGCCTATGGGCAACAGTTCGAGGCCGGAAGGAGAAGCCTACTGGACCTGCTCGACGCTGAAAACGAATACTTTCAGGCGAACAGGGCCTATGTCAACGCGGGATCCAACCTGACGATAGCCAAGGCCAGGTACCTCGCGGCATCGGGGCAGCTGCTGAAATACTTTAACGTCTTTGGTGACAGCCTGCCGTCGCCGGAAGAGATCCGGTTGGAGATCGTAAAAGACAAGGTGCAGTAAGGCGACCATGCGGGACAGCGCCGAAGCGGAAGCCCGAAGGATGAACGGTCCTGCCCCCGAAGGAGAAAGGCAGGGAGCGGTTGCGGAGGATACTTTGCGGGGCGGCCCGTTAGCCGCCTCGCTCTCGGTCCTTTCGAGTTTCCATGGCGTGCATACCTCTATCGATACGCTGTTGGCCGGTCTGCCTCTTGAGAACGGCCGGCTCACCCCCTCTCTCTTTTCCAGGGCGGCCGAGAGGGCGGGCCTTTTGACCCGGGTTGTGAGGACTCCCCTCGACAGGCTCAACCCTGTCCTGTTCCCCGCCGTCCTGATCCTTGCCGGGAACAACTGTTGCGTGATCTTTTCGGTCGACAAAGAGGCCGGGAAAGCCCGCGTCGCCTTCCCCGAGGTCGGCCCGGACGAGACGGAAATAGGTTTGGAAGAACTGGGCGAAAGCTATACCGGCTTCGCGATCTATGCCCGCCCCCGGTTCCAGTTCGACGAGCGGACGGTGCGCACGAAAAAACTGGAAAAGGAACACTGGTTCTGGGGCGTCATCTCCGAACATCGCCACCTCTACCGCGACATAATCGTCGCCTCCGTCCTGAGCAACCTTATCGCCTTTTCGATGCCCCTTTTCGTAATGAACGTGTACAACCGGGTCGTGCCCAACAGGGCCGTCGAGTCTTTGTGGGTGATGGCCATAGGCGTGTTCGTGATGATCACGGCCGATCTCGTCATTCACATGACGAGGGGGTACCTCGTCGACCTTGCAGCGGCCAAGACTAACGTTAAACTCTCCAGGGAAATGATGGAGCATGTTCTCGACATGAGGAGCGAGGAGAGGTCCCCCTCGGTGGGGTCTTTCGCCGGCAGCATTCAGGGCTTCGACAGCGTTCGTTCTTTCATATCATCGGCGACGGTCCTCGCCTACGTCGACCTGCCCTTCGCCCTCCTCTTTTTCCTGGTCATCGCACTGATATCGTGGACCCTGGTCATCCCCCTCCTGGTGGCTTCCGGGCTGATCCTCCTCCATGCCGTCCTCGTCCAGGGGCAGATGCGCGAACTCTCCGAGACCACCAGCAGGGCCAGTTCGCTCAAGAACGCGACCCTCATTGAAAGCCTCGTGGCGATGGAGACGGTGAAATCCCTGGGAGCCGAGGGGCACATCCAGTCCAGGTGGGAGAAGACCGTGGCTTTCCTGGAAAGGACCAACATCAAGCTGAGGCTGCTCTCCTCTTCCGTGGTCAACTCCGTCCAGTGGGTACAGATGGCCGCGTCCATAGCCACCATGGTAGTAGGGGTCTACCTGATAATGAGCAACAGCATCAGCATGGGGAGCCTCATCGCCACCTACCTGCTATCGTCCAGGGCCATCGCCCCCATCGGCAGGGTGGCGGCGCTCCTGATGCAGTACCATTCCGCCTCCCGGTCCCTCAAGGCGCTGGACGAGATCATGCAAAAAGAGACGGAACGCCCCGCCGGTTCGGTGTTCATAAGCACGCCCCGGATCCGCGGGTCCGTGCAGTTCCGGGGTGTCTCCTTCACCTACCCCGGGCAGGAGAGCACCGCCCTCTCCGACGTGTCCTTCACGATAGGCGCCGGCGAGAAGGTCGCCCTCCTGGGCCCCATCGGTTCCGGTAAGACCACCGTCAACAAGCTTGTCCTCGGCCTCTTCAGGCCCCAGGAAGGGAGCATCCTGATCGACGGCAGGGACATCCGCCAGATCGACCCTTCAGAACTGAGAAAGAACATAGGCGTAGTCCCCCAGGACGTAATGCTCTTTTACGGCAACCTGAAGGACAACCTTCTTTTCGGCAGCCCTGCCGTCACGGACAGGGAGATTCTCATGGCGTCTTGGGTCAGCGGGGTGGAGATGTTCGCCAACACCCACCCCAAGGGTTTTGACATGCCCATAGGGGAGAGGGGGAGTTTCCTCTCCAGCGGCCAAAGGCAAGCCGTGGCGATCGCCCGGGCGATCATCAAGAACCCGCCGATCCTCATCCTGGACGAGCCCACGTCGTCCATGGACCACGTGATAGAAGAGCACATAAAGAAGAACCTGGCAGCGCTGGTGAAGGACAAAACGGTCATACTCACCACCCACCGCACGCCTCTGCTCAGCCTGGTGGACAGACTTATCGTCATGGACCGGGGGAAGATCCTGGCCGACGGTCCGAAGGAAAAGGTGTTGAAGGCCCTCCAAGAGGGCCAGGTAAGGAGGACGGCCTGATGGCGGGCCCCTTCGGCAAAAAAGAGTTTGACCGTGCGGGACGCCTTATCTCCGCGGCTGAACAGGTCGGTGACAAGGTCACCGGCGGAATATTCAACAAACTCTTCTCCGGCGAGGGCGGCGGTCCCTATGACTGGGGGACCGACGCCGAATGGGCTATCGAGGAACAAAGGCCAATAAGCAGCCGGATCATCATTTACTGCCTCTTCATAACGCTGGCTCTCCTTTTGACCTGGGCCTCTTACTCGTCCCTCGACGACGTCGTCCGTGGAATGGGCAAAGTGACTCCCACGTCGGGGACGCAGCTTGTCCAGGCTGTCGACGGGGGGGTAATAAAGGAGATCCTTGTAAAGGAATCGGACCTGGTCGAAAAGGATGCCGTCATAGTCAAGATCGACTCGACCCGGTTCACCTCCTCCTTCGGTGAAAGAAGGGCCCAAATAATGGCGCTCACGGCAAAAACCGCCCGACTGGAGGCCCTTATCAAGGGACACGACTTCGAAGCGCCGGAAGACGTGGCGGAAGCCGCCCCCAACGTAGTGGAGCATGAAAGGCAGCTCTACAGGACAAGCCTGGACGAACTGAACTCTACGATCTCCGTCGGCAAGGACAGGGTCACCCAAAGACGGCAGGAACTGGTCGAATCCACATCCAGGTTGGGGCAGCTCTCCACGGCTTTTGACCTGGCGATGGAGGAACTGAGCGCGACCAGGTCCTTGCTGGAGTCCGGCGCTGTATCCCCCCTCGAAGTGACGAGACTGGAGAAAGAGGTCGCCAGGGCGAGGGGGGACAGGGACCAGGCGAAAGCGCAGATCGCGAGGGTCAAGTCCTCCGTAACGGAAGCGGAAGGCCAGGTCCGCGAAGTCAGCCTGAGATACAAAAACAACTGGAGCAACGAACTATCGGTAACAATGGCCAACCTTGAAAGCCTCATCGAAGGGAACAAGGCCCTCGAGGACAGGGTTTCCCAGTCCGAGGTGCGCTCTCCGGCCAGGGGGGTCGTCAAGCGGCTCTTCGTGAACACCGTCGGGGCGGTCGTTATGCCTGGAGGGGCCATAGCGGAGGTAGTCTCCGAAGAGGACGAACTGGTCATAGAGGCGAGGCTCTCCCCCAGCGACAGGGCCTTCGTCAAACCGGGACAGGAAGTGGTGGTGAAGTTCACCGCCTATGAGTACGCCATCTACGGAGGACTCGACGGGAAAGTGGAGTACATTAGCCCCGACACGATCGTCGATGAGAGGGGCGGCACCTTTTACACGGTTAGGGTAAAAACGGCAAAAACGACCTTGGGTCAAAACAGGCCTATCCTCCCGGGGATGGTCGCGCAAGTGGACGTCGTGATAGGGAAAAAAACGGTGCTCTCCTATATTCTAAAGCCTCTTTTCAGAGCGAAGGAAAAAGCGTTGCGAGAACACTGATCCCATATATAGCTGCAAAAAAAGACTATTTTGGCATGGAGGTTGAAGATAGTGGGCAATAATAAATTAACCGTTGTCAAAATAACCGGTGAGGCCTTCAGGCAGACAGAAGACAGGCTGCTGATCCCCATCCAGAAGGGTGACCTCATCCCCGAGGGAGAAATAATAATGGTGATTACTCCCTATCT
>Ga0209718_1001125_pt1 | contig 31807 bp, 10 predicted proteins | sample AD_JPNAS1_MetaG_FD_184420 | JGI IMG/M metagenome (GOLD analysis project Ga0209718, IMG submission 184420) | Active sludge microbial communities of municipal wastewater-treating anaerobic digesters from Japan - AD_JPNAS1_MetaG (SPAdes) (version 2) | ecosystem: Engineered > Bioreactor > Anaerobic... | reverse complement strand
TCCGGTGCTGACCATGCTCTCGTCGCCATCGCCGCGCATGCCGACAGTGACGAGATTCTCGAAGTCCTTGTTGCGCGCGATGCCTTCGCGGAAGAAGCGCTGGAGCGCCTCGGCGTTCGTCGCATAGTTCCACTGGCCGTTGCCGTACTGGGCGCGGCGCGTGGTCCACTCCTTGTGCGCACGCATCATGGGCTCGTGATGCGAGGTTCCCATGACGATGCCGTACTCGTCGGCCAAGCGGGGATTGAGCGGGTCGTCCTCGTTGAAGGCGTTGTCCCACATCGCCGGCCAGAGGTAGTTGGCGCGCAGGCGCAGCAGCAGCTCGAAGACCTTGGTGTAAAACTGCGAGTTGAGGCCGCCGAACTTTTCCGCGGCCCAACCGGTCAGGCACGGGGCCTCGTCGTTGAGGAAGATGCCGCGGTATTTCACGACCGGCTCGCCGGAGACGTAGCGGCCGGGGCGCACGTAGGCCTCGGTGCGTTTCTTCGGCGGCACGTCGGCCCACCAGTACCAGGGCGAGACGCCGAGCTGTTCGGAAAGTTCGTAGAGGCCGTAGATCGTGCCGCGCTTGTCGCTGCCCGCGATCACCAGTGCACGGGAGACGCCCGGCATGGGCGCTTCGACGGTGGAAATGACAAACGACTCCCACTTGCCCGCAAGGTCCGTGGTCGGGAATTTTCCGGCAAGGACGAGCTGGTCGATCAGCGCGCTGCGGCCCAAGGTCCCGGCAATCACCACGGTATCACCGCGGGGCTGGTCGCGGGTGTTTAGCGCCGGCTTCCCCCCTCCCACCCGTTCGAAATCAGCGCACAGATCGGCGGCGGCACGCAGCACACCGGCATGATCGGAGGCATCCATGAAGATCGGCGCGGCCCCGTCGCGAGAGAAGAGGCAGAGCGCCTCGCCCTCATCTTTTCCAGTCACGATGTCGGTGGGGAGGCCCAGGCTGGCCGCGGCCATTTCGATCGTAGCGAGACACGCAAACGCCCACAGGCACAGCGCGCGACACAGGAGAGCACGGACAGAAAAAATGCAAACCGGCGAAAAGAAGTGGATGGGCCGATGGCCACCGGGAGGCACAAGGTGCATAGGGAAAGACGAGATGGAGTGGGAGAATCGAAGAGTGTGCTCGTGCTGGCCGAGACGGAGGACTGCGGGATGGACGCACCGAAGGGGAAATGGTTGCAGGCACGCGGCAAAACACCGGTAGCGCGTGGCCCAAAAACTTGGGCCCCTCCAAACCCAAATGGAGGGGCCCAAACCCTGGTCATATTCCTAAGAACGCGGTACACTGGTCACGAACAGGTCCTGGGATGGCGCAGCGCCGCGAAAAACAAGTACCCGTTTTCGGGCTGAAAAGCATCCGGCCTCCGCTCACTTAAATAAGAGAAGGCCGGAGCTGTTTTCATCGTCTAGAACGAGAACGTGTTGGTCAGGGACCATTCCTGCACCGGCTTGATGCGGAAGCCCGCATAGGTGGTGCCATCCGACTGGATGTTGACCGGAATCAGGCCCTCGTTCTCAAACGCGTCGCGGATGTTCAACTGGATCTTCCAGTCGATCTTGTCCGTAAGCTTGCGTTTATAGCTGACCCAGAAGTCCAGACCGTCTTCACGCGGCCCGTAGACAGGGCTGCTGAGATCGTATGACGGATTGCCAGAGGCGTCCGCGATGATCGGGTACCCGATGACGATTCGGTCCTGCCAGCGGTAGGCGGCGCCGATGCCGACACCCTTCATCCAACCTTCCGTGAAGGAGTAGTTGGTGATGATGTTGAAGCGCCACTTGCGCAGTTCGGAGGAGGTGACCTTCTCGCGGAGCATGAGCAGGTTCCAGTCGGTTTCGAAACTGGTCCACGCGTCGCGTACTTCGTTGCCGTCACGGAAGTCGCCGTTCCAGCGACGCATGTCGCCAGCGATGCCGTCCATCTGTGCATCAAGGTAGTTGTAGAGCTCGCTGATCGCACCGTTGCCGACATTGCTGGAGATGGCCGTCGTCTTGGCCGCATTGAAGGCCAGGCGCCAGTTCTTCGTGATGTTGGCCGTCGCTTCGAACTCATAACCTTCGGACTCCTGGTCCTCGGTGATGGCAAACCCGGTCGGAGCCGAACCGCCATACTGCCACATGGACGCAGAGTCGGGGGTATAAGCGGCATTTTCGACGATGCCGGCCGCGTTAACGGTGCCGGTGGCCTCGAAGGTACCGCGGTTGGTGAGCGCCGACGCAGTCGTCGGGCCCGCGCCGTAGTTCCAAGCTTTGAAGAAGCCCTTGTCGGTCAGCCAAGCCTGGATGTTATTCCAGGCATCGATGCAATCATCGCGGTGCTTGATGGCTTCAGCCTCGGTCTCGAGGTGAGAGCCGGCAGGAGCAGCCGCATCGGTCGGATACATGGAGCTGCCAGCGTAGATCGTCGCAACGGGACGGCCGTTGGAGTCGACATACGCAGGCGTCCAGTAGTGACGAGTGTTGTAGATAACGGTCTGGCCGTTAAACGTCGCGGTACTGCCGGCATTCTGCGCCGCACGAGAGTCCCAGTTATAGCTGGAAAGCTTATAAAGGAACACATTGCGGAACTGGAGCCCGTAGTTAATCGCACCATGGAAGTTCGTGCTCGTCGAAGCCGTCGCATCCTTGATGGTGGTCTCGTACTTGATCGCACGGAAGGAGAAGCGGTTATCCTTGGTGGCGAGCAACACGCCGTACTCCTTGGTCTTGCCGGACTGGTTCGCGATCGGCGAGCCGAAGACATCGACACGGGGCGTATCGACCTTCACGTTGCTCGAGTCATTATAGCTGAAGCTGATGTTCAGCGGAATATAATTATCCCAACTCATCGGCACGGCCTTGTTGAGGTGGAGCACCACGCCGCCTGCGGTCGAATGGCTCTTGTAGAAGTTAACGTTCTTGCTCCCCGAATCCCAGTCGGGCAGCGAGAAGTTCGCCTCATCAAGCTTCAGGTAGTTGTTCTTGGTGGAATCAGCCAAGGCATTTACAGAGCGCATCTTGACCGAATCGTAGCGCCAGCCCAGGGTCGGCACGATCGACTCGTTCCAGAGGAAGCCCTGCCAAGTCCCGGCGTAGGAAGTGACTTTCTGCTCCTTGCGGTTTGCAGACGTGTACAGGGAATCGCCTTCGTTATGGCTGAGGAGATCCAAGTAGCGGTCGTTGCTCCAGCCCTTGTAGTTGGCTGGGTTGGAAGCCTGGGTGGTCGCGGTGCTGTTGAACACCTCGGTCAAGCGACCGGAGGTGGTCCACGCAGCGCCCGGGGTGACGGTCGAGGCGGCATTCCAAGTCGAGTCGAACAGATACACACCGGTATCGTGCATATGAATGTCGGACTCAATCCGCTGGAGGTTGGCACCGGACGCGGTGGTCGCATTGGCCAGCGACGAGCCGAGATAGATAAACGAGAGCGGCGAATTATAGTTGAACGCCTTGTTCGTACTCTTGGTCAGGAAGGTATTCCAAGAGTTGGAGTTGGCATACAGGTTGAAGTCGCGACTCTCCGTCTTGTAGGTATCCTCGCTGATGACTCCATTCAAGCGGTGCCGGCCGAGCAGTTTCACCAGGAACTTGTTATCGAAGACATCCGATGCACGGCCTTCCGCGAAGAGTGAGGCACGCATGGCCTCGCGCTCCGTGGTCGCCCAGTTTCCACTACCGCCGCCGGCGACGGAGGAAACATACGGACGGCCGTAATTCGGGTTGGTCGTGCCATCCTGAAGTGTCCGAGCGATATTGACATCGATCGTCGGCGCAGATCCTAGGACGGACCAGCTGTCGTTGTCGTATTTCTCGTAGTTATAGGTTAGGTTGAGGCCGACGCGGTCACCCCAGGCATTCTGGGTCAGGTCGACATTATAATTCGTCCAACGGGCGGTTGCGCCCTTATTGTCGCCATCAATCAAGTTGTTATAGAAATCGAAGACCGACGAGTCGGTCAGCATCTTGTTCTTATATTGAGCGTACTGCCAGTACGGTTGCTTGGAGTACTGGGCGTACGTCTGATAATTGGACAACCGGGCATATTGCTCTGCATAGCGCTGACCGAGGGCATTATCGCCCACACCACGCACACTGCCGTTGGCGTTAAGGAAGCCGTTATTGATATAACCGCCGGTGACGTTAGTGATCACACCGGTGCTGCCTTCCGTCAGGAAGAACGCGGTCTGCTGGCTGCCGGTGGTCGACACCCAGGGGTTGGTCAGATTGGCACTCGAGCCCAGGTCATACAGCGAGTAGGCATCGGCCGCGGTCTCGCCGATCGAGATCTTGCCGGCACCACCATCGGCCGTGGAAACGAACCACGGAGTGAGATTATCGTAAGGCGTCGCCGTACGGGGCTTGTTGGCCTTGATATCGCCCTTTTCGGCTTTGACCTTGATGCTGGTCTTAAAGTCCTTGCCGAATAGTTTCGGATCAAAACGCAGGGCTCCATAGATCCGCTTATCCTTTTGGTAAGCCGGCTTCTGCTGGTACTTCTCATTGGACCACAAACCGTCCACGCGCAAGGAGAGCACGTCCTTGATGAGCTCATGATTCACATCAAGCGAGGCACGCGTACTGCCGTAGGAGGCCACGCGAAACTCCGCGCTCCCCTTATTCTTAAACTCGGCATTGCGAGTCGCGGCATTGACGATGCCGGCCGGGCTGCCGAGGCCGAATAGGATGGAATTCGGACCGCGCTGGATGTCGATGCGGTCCACATTATAAGCGTCCCACGGGATGCTCGTGGAGTAGAAGTCGCGCGTGTTATCCACGGCAGAAAGGCCACGGACACGGTTATTCGTGCCGATCGAGTTGGCGCTCTCATACAGAGTCTGGCCATTGCCGAGCCCGCCATAAGTACCACGTGTACCAGACACCTCAGCATTCGTTGTATATTGGAGCAAGGTGGAGGTATCGGTCGCACCGATGTCCTCCATAAACTCCTTGGTGACCACCGAAATCGCGGAACCGACGTCGCGCAACTCTGTGCGGATGCGGGTACCGGCGAGAGTCTCGGTCGCCTGATAACCGGTGTCCTTGCTACTGTTTACTTCGAACGGAGAAAGCTCGATGATTTCTTCCGTGGCTTCTTGGGGTGCGGCGTCCGCAGGCTTCTCCTGCGGGAGCGACTGGGCTTGCGCCATCACGGTGCCAAGCATGGCGAGTGCAGCGGCCTGCATCGTCACCAGCTGGCTCCGGTTTCGTACTCTGACGAATTTGGGAGTCATTAGTTTTTTTGGGGGGGTGTTTGATATTGAGAGAAATCCGCCCCACACACCTGCATGAGGCGCGAGCACTCTCGGGGTCTCAGCAGGAATCCGTCAGATGGGTGCAGCAAGAAGGCATTGGTCGATGCTAGGGCTATAACTTTCGACTAGTTCTGTTTAACAAACACCACAGAACAAAATACTAATAAAACGAGTTTCGATGGCGCACTGAGGGTTTCGCCACGGTGTTTGGCGAACAGCCCTTGCACTAGCCCGCACGTCCATGTTGCAGTCCATTCCCCCCTCCCCCTGTTTCGACAACTCGCCCAGTCCCGTTAGCCAACGACATCTTCCCTGATCGGTATGCGCGGCCCAACAGCCATTTTTCGTAGAAGCCTATTCATCGCGGGGTATAGCGCCTGGCTCTTGTGCAGCTTGGTTTTCTCAGGCGGCCACCTAGCCGCGGCCCCAGAGCGAGCACGCGGACTCCCCTTCATCCGCAGCTATCCCCTCGACGAGATTGGCAATGTCCCGCGGGGGCTCCGACTCGGTTTCGATGAGTTTGGCCGGCTCGCCGTCATGTACGACGGCATCTACACTGTACTCAACGACACCACCTGGGTTGACCGGGTGGGCACGCCCTCCGCCGTCGAAATGCGGATGACCACCCTCACCGTCACGGACGGGCGCTACTACTATGGAGGCCGGGGCTCTTGGGGCGAAGTGGAGGTCACCCCTGACGGGCGCTTCAAACCCAGACCACTCGTACCTGCCGATGCGCCGGACTGGACGAAGATAACCCCCTTCAACAAGATCATTAGCACCTCCACCGGCGTTTATTTCTACGAACTAAAGGGCGTCGTCTATTGGGATTTTGCGCGCAAACGAAACTCGTTTTATGCGATGCCGCGCCTCACCACCCTCTTCACCGTGGGCCCACGTGTATTCGCCTCCTGCGACGACGAGCGCATACGCGAAATCCTGCCCGAACAAGAAACGAGTCGGCTGGCCACCAACACAGGCCTTGAGGGGCAAGTGGTGAGCTTCGCCGCCCCATTGGACCCATCGCACACCCTGCTCGCTTTGCGGAGCGGCCAGCTGATGAGTTTTGATGGGCAAACCGCCGTGCCATGGCGCCCCGACAAAGACCATCCAAGCGAGGGCCGCATCACAGCCATGGAGCGACTCGTCGAAGGCGGCGTCGCCATTGCCGTCGCAGGGAAAGGTATCCGCCTGTATGATGCCGACGCCTCGCTGCGCTGGGCGCTCGACCTGCCTGAGCTCGAAGCCACCCGCTTCCTGGCCAGCGGAGAACCGGGGGTCCTGTGGGCCGCCGGAGGCAGCGCCATCCATCGCATATTCTACGACTCGCCACAGACGAGCTTTAGCGTCGCGCTCGGAGCAAACGCAATCTGGCCATCCGTCGCACAGTGGAACGACAAGCCCCTCGTCTGCGCGGGCAACTCCCTATTCGAGATTGCCCCTGCCGCCAAGGGATACGTTTCAACCGTCCGCACCATCGCCGAACGCGGAAAGCAGCCCAGCCCGCACATAGCCACCAGCGGGAACCACCTGCTCGTCGGAAATGCCAACGGCGTCTTTTCAGTAGGGCCGGACGACCAAATCACACCGCTGATCTCCATCGAGTCCGTCGCCGCACTCGACTTCGTTTCCCCAGAGATCTGCCTCGTCATTGGCAGCAGGGAAATCACCGCACTACGCTATGCCGATGGCGAGTGGACAGAATGCGCCCGGCGCATCCAAGGCGTCGGCGATGCCCCCATTCACGTGGAGAAATCCCCATCCGCGCGTGAGCCCAACGACGTACTCTGGATCGAGCTGGGCGGCGATCAAGTGGCCCGGCTCACGCTCCGCGATCAGACACTCCACCTTCAGCAGCTCACACTCCCCTGGAGTGGCGGTCAATGGGCCAACATCGGGCGCATCGACGACATCGTCATCATCAGCAGCGCGGCCGGTCAGCGAGCCTACTTTGATGAGACAAACGGCGTCTTCTGCCAGGCGCCCCATCTAGATAAACTCCTCAATAAGTCGCCATACTGGATTCTCCACTGTGAGAAGGACACCTCTGGCACCATATGGGCCGCCCACTCGCAAGGCGTCGTCACGTTCACCCCAAAAGACAACGACTACGTGGTAGACGCCACGACCTTCGAACTGCGCAACGACTCCTACCCGGCGGTCAAAATACTGCCGGGCGACGACATCTGGATCACCGCAGGGAAATCACTCTACCACGTCGAACCACGCGGGCGCCCCAGTATAAAAACACCTCAGCTGGGACTGGTATCCCTGATATCCGACCAGCAAAACCGCGAGCTTCTCCGTCCAGGAGAGGGACTCGAACCGCACCCGACATTCTCATTCGACGACAATAGCCTCCGGTTCCGCTTCTTTTCCGGCACGTATGCCTGGATCACTCCACGCCAATACCAATACAGACTAGGGCCTTCCGAGCCCTGGCGGCCATTGGACCCAAGCATGGTCCTGAATTTTCCCAGACTGCAGGATGGCGCGTATCGCCTGGAGGTTCGACCCTCCATGGCGAAAAACGACGGCGAAATCCCGTTCGGATTCGCCTTCACAATCAGGCCCCCATGGTACCGGACCCCGGCATGCTACACTCTCTGCGTCGCCGCGCTCCTGCTAGCACTCGTGGCCACGGCACGCTGGATCAACCACCGCTCCCTCAAACAAAACGCCAAGCTCGAACGCATCGTCCAAGCACGCACCCGAGAGCTGCAGGCCGCCATGGAAAAACTCGGAGAGGAGACCCGCCACGCCGCCACCCTCGCCGAGCGCAGCCGCCTCGCCGGCGAAATCCACGACAGCCTTCAGCAAGGCCTCAGCGGATCCATCCTCATGCTGGACACCACCATGACCAGCACCGAGCTCCCCTCCGCCATCCGAGAGCAGCTAAACCTCATGCGCGGCATGCTCTCCTACTCGCGCGAAGAGGTGCAACAAGCCGTCTGGGATCTCGCCTCGCCATTCCTGCAAAACGCCACCCTCGGCGAGGCCCTCCGGAAAATCACCAGTTATATCAACTCCGGCCCCGCGAAAATCGACATCGCCATCACCTCTGAGCCGGTCGCACTCGACTCAAAGATCCAGCATCACCTCCTGCGCATCGCCCAGGAAGCCATCACCAATGCCGTGAAACACGCCGCGGCACAGCACATCGAAGTCACCCTGCAATCCGACGATTCCACCCTCGTACTCAGCGTGCGCGATGACGGCAGAGGCTTCGACCCGAAGGCCTGCGCGCAACTCCAAGGTCACTTCGGACTCCGAGGACTCAGTACGCGTGCCAAAGCCATCCATGCACAACTCCAGATCACCAGCACCCCCGGCGCTGGCTCGATCGTCCGAGTCTCAATCCCCCTCCACGCAACCTCCTCACATGACCCATCACGCCAAGCCCAATAACGCCACTCCCATCCGGCTCATGATCGTCGACGACCACATGGTCATGCGCATGGGCCTTGCCTACGCCGCCTCTGCGCAGCCCGACATTCAAGTCGTCGCAGAAGTCGAGTCTGGCGAGGAAGCGATCGAGGCATACCGCACGCACACGCCCGATGTCGTCATCCTCGACCTCCGCATGCCCGGACTAAGCGGCATCGAAACGATCCGCGCCCTCCGCCAAGAGTTTCGCGACGCACGGATCGTCATCTTCAGCAACTATGCACGCGGCGAGGAAATTTATCAGGCGATGAAGGCCGGCGCCGCAGGCTTCGTCGTCAAAAACATGGACCTCGCCCAGCTGCTCGACGCCATACGCAAGGTGCACGCCGGCGAACGATGCCTCCCCCCTGACCTCGCCATTCGGATGAGCGAGCGCATCCTCTCCCCCCTCTCCGAACGCGAAACCGAAGTCCTGGCACTGATCGCCAAGGGACGAAGCAACAAAGAAATAGCGTCAACCTTGAGCGTCACGGAAGGCACCGTGAAACTTCACGTCACCAACATCCTCACGAAACTCGAGGTCAACACACGCACCGAGGCCCTCGTCGTCGCCGTGCAACGCGGCATCATCGACATCGTCTAGCCTCTCAGGCCCGCACTCCGAGTTTAACACGTTCCACCGCCGGACTCGCAGACAGAGCAGCTGCCAAAGCGAGCCGCTCAAAAATCGAGGGCCGCTATTGCACGGGGCCTGCGTTTCCTCCCATTATGCCGTGGTCGTCGGCGTCTGCCCACGGCCAGGATCATGCCCTCCTCCCCCGCCGATACCCCATCCCGACAGGCGTTCAGAATCGCCGCCAGCTACGGCATCGTTGCATCCGGATGGATCCTCTTCTCGGACCAGGCAGTCGCGTGGTACTTCTCCGATCCCCATGCCCTGACCATCGCCGCCATGATCAAGGGCTGGTTCTTTGTCCTCGTCACCGGCGCAGTGCTCTTCCTTCTCGTACGCCGACAGTTTCGCAAGGTCTCCGAGACCGCGAAGGCTCAACAGCTCGCCGAAGCCGCCGTCCACCGCAGTGAAGAGCGTTTTCGCGCCCTCACCACACTTTCCCCCGACATCATCAGCATCTTCGACCGCGAAGGCCACCTCACCTTCAACTCCGCCGCCGCCCTCAAAATCCACGGCTATCGCGAGGAGGATGTCCTGGGCCAAAAGACCTTCAACCTCGTCCATCCAGACGACCGCGACTCCATCCAGGCGGCCTTCGCCGAGGCCCTTCGTGATCCAACCAAAACCGTCCTCGCACGCTATCGGTACCGCAATGCCGATGGCTCCTACAGGTGGATGGAAGCCCTCGGCTCCAACCAACTCGACAATCCCGACATCCAGGGAATCATCAGCATTTCCCGCGACATCAGCCAGCAAGTCCGCGCGGAAGACGAGCGACGCGCCATGCAGGAGCAACTCCTCCAAGCTCAAAAAATGGAGGCCATCGGCCAGCTCGCCGGAGGCGTCGCCCACGATTTCAACAACATCCTCACGGTCATCTCGCTAAACCTGGAAACGCTCAAAAATCCCGACCCGGATACGAACGTCGGCAACGTCGCCGCCGAGATCGAAGCCGCGACCCAGCGCGCCACCGCCCTCACACGCCAGCTCCTCCTCTTTGCACGCCGCCAGGCTGTCCAAAAGCGCCCCATCGATCTCAACCAGCTCATCGGACGCCTCCTCGCCATGCTCCGCCGCCTCATCGGCGAAAACATCGCCATGGAGTTCCTCCCCTCCCCGCAACCCGTCTGGGTCCACGCCGACGCCGGCATGCTCGAACAGGTCATCGTCAACCTCGCCGTCAACGCCCGCGATGCCATGCCCCACGGCGGCCGCCTCGTCATCGCCGTCAGCCTCCAACAATTCGAACCCACCCCCGCACACCCAACACGACGGCCTGGAAGTTTCGCCTGTGTCTCCGTGGAGGACAATGGCTGTGGCATTGAACCCGCCGCCCAGGGCCGTATTTTCGAACCCTTTTATACCACCAAAAAAGAGGGAAAAGGCACAGGGCTGGGCCTCGCGACCGTCTTTGGCATCGTCGAACAACACGAAGGTTGGATCGAACTCGAAAGCACCGTGGGGCACGGCGCCACCTTCCGGGTTGCACTCCCCTCTTCCGACAAGGGATTCGCCCCACCCGCCCCCATCCAAGCCCAACCCGCCGGTGGACAGGAATCGATCCTCGTCGTCGAGGACGACAACACGATCCGCCTGCTCTGCATGCGCGTGCTGCGCCGCCTCGGGTACCGCGCGGCCGAAGCCTCCCAAGGGAACGAAGCCCTCGAAGTCTGGCAGCAACACCAGGGCGCGTTCGACCTCCTCCTCACCGACATGATCATGCCGGGCGGACTCTCTGGCCTTGATGTCGCACATCGCCTCCGCACTGAAAAGCCAGAGCTGAAGGTGATTGTGATGAGTGGATACAGCTTGGAGCTCAAGCAACTCGGCAACATCGACACAAAAGAGATCGCCTATCTGGCCAAACCCTTCACCCCCGCCGCACTCGCACAGTCAATCCGCCTCGCACTCACTCAGCCCCGGCAGTGACCGGCAACGGTCAAGACCAGGCGGTGCGGCAAGCCACAAGCCAGTCGCACCACGACCGCCCAAGTCAGGGAGCCCGCCCAGCACTCGCCACATGGCGGGCCAGCACATCGAGCGTGTTTTGCAGCAATCCAGGGTCCAGGCGCGCGCCATGCGCCGCCACGACGGCATCGACGGCCAGGGGTTGCAGCAGGCGAATCCCATCACCCCAGTGGTCGAGATCGGCCTCGGCCAGATTGCCCGGCCGGTCTCCGGCGAGGATCATGCAACTCCCGTAGAGCAGTCGCCGCCCGGGAAAGTAGATCGCAACCTTGTCCGGCGCTTGCGTCGGTCCTGGATAAATCACCCGCACCTCCTCGCCGCCAAAACGGAGCGTAAGCCCGTCCCCTATCGGAAAAACATGGTCGGGCGGGACAAACCGCAGCGCCGTGTGCGCGGCACGATACGGCGACGATTGGTCGGGGATAAACCCGAGGGTGTGCGCACGCATGCGTTCGCCACGCTCGGCAAGCAAGCGCACCGTGAGATCTGACCCATACACCGGAAAGCCAGCTTCGATAAACGCCCCGTTTCCACCCAGATTGTCGAAGTGGTACCCACTATCGATGGCCACCACGGGGCGCCGCCCATGCTCACGCACAATCCAGTCGAGCACCAGGCGCGCCGCCTCCGGAAATCCCGGTGTTCCCCCGAAAACGAATGTGCCATCGGGCATCTCCACCAACACGGAATTGCAGAGAAACGGACAGTCGTGCCGCACGACGTATGCCCCCGCGCCGATGCACAACAGATGCAGATCCGGCGCCAGCGCGATCTCAGCCGTCACGGCAGGCGCGACCTTGCGCTCATGCGCCACCGAAGAATCTTCGGCGGCTACTTCACAGACGAAAGCCGAGCCGAGCATCAGCACGGCGAGCACCAGGCGGTGGAAAATCATGCCCCATTGATCCGACCCTCGCGAGACCACCGCAACACCGAGTTGTTCACAAAATCACATCGCGGGCCACCGCCCCTGCGCGCGATCAGCATCCCACGCGCACCACGCGCAGCTCACTCGAAGAAAAGTCCGCCGCCACCCCGCAATAGTAGCCCGCCAGCACCGGAATATCCTCGGTGAACCAGTCGGACACCGCACGCGCATCCATCGATTCGAGCCACCCACGTGCACGTCCATCAGTGAAAACCCGGAAACGATCAAGCGGCAGAGAGAGCCCCGTGCCGCAGGCTTTCAGCACCGCCTCCTTGCGCACCCAACAGCGGTAAAACGCAGGAGCGAGCTCCTCCGGCGGACACTGCTGGAGCGCTGCGTACTCCGTCGGGTGCAACATCGAAGCCAGGCGGAGCAGATCGCGCGACTCCCGGCATTGCTCGACGTCAATGCCCACATGCCCGCGCCCGGCAAACGCGACCCAGACCAGATTGCCCGAATGGCTGATCGAGAAGTCCGCACCGGCACCGGCACAAACCGGCTTTCCGTGTGGCGTGATCGTGAAGTCGCCAACGACGTTTCCAACGATCCCGCGCATCACCCAACGCGCCAGCCCGCGCCCCACCAGATGCCGCACTCCATCGATCGGGTGCAGGAAGCGTTGCGCCTGCCGCTGCTCCGCGTCCGTGGTAAACGGCAGCGCAACCCGACGCCACGCCTCAGGTTCCTCTCCCAACGACACTCCGATGCAAACGATCTCTGCGCCCTCTGGCACCGGAGGTGCCCCGAGAAAAACTTGGTCCGCCTGCGTCACCGCGCGACCTCCAGTGATTGAAGGATGAGCGCAGCCAACGCCGATCCGTGGTCGTGCATATAAAAATGCCCGCCATCGAAAACATGCCGGGCAAACCCACCGGTCGTGAGGCTCGCCCAGCCGTCACCGGCCCCCGCAGTCACCTTGTCACCATTGCCGAGGAGCACCACGATAGGCACCGGAATCGCAGGCAGTGCTCCCGGCCGCCACGCCCGCAAGGCCGAAAAATCCGCGTGCAACACCGGCTCCAGATACGCCCGGAAATCCGGCGACGCTTGAATCTCCTCCGGCACGCCACCCAGCGCGACGACATGCTGCCACACCTCTTCACGACTTAGCGGTGGCCGCCCCGCTGGGAAAAACATCCCCGACTCCGACGGCGGCGGGCACGCCGATAAAAACAAGGTTTCCGGCAGGCGCGTGCCTTGTTCGAAGGCCCGCACCGTGCAGAGATAAGCGAGCATCGCACCCAGGCTATGCCCGAAAAGCGCGTACGGTCCGCCCTGCGCCGCGGGTCGGATGCAGGCATCCAGGTCGGCCACCATCGCAGACATATCCTTCGCCAGCGGCTCGCGACAGCGCCGACCACGCCCCGGCAGCTCGACCGCGCTCACGCGTACAGTCCGGGGAAAGAGCGAGGCCAGCGGCGAGTAATACGCCGCACTGCCGCCGGCGTGGGGGATGCAGAAAAGCGTGATGCCGCTCGAAGCAGCCGCCGCAGTCGTGGACGGATCGCGGCGCATGTTTATTCCAGCGACACCCAACCGTCGCCGTCGCCGATCTCCTGCAAAATCAGGCGCGACGCCTGCGCCTTGTGTCCCGACCTCGCGTGGATCTGCTTCAGCACGAGTTTTCCGTCGAGCAGGCCGCACACTTCGAGTTTTCCGATGTCGTGACCGAGGATGAATTTGAACCGCTTCGCGTAGCCATCCATGCCGCTTCTCGCCTCGTCCACGATCTCGACAGCCTGCTTCAGCGGCACCTGGAAGTGGTGGCTGACGCCCGACACCGGCATGCACTGGTACAGGTAGTAGGGGTTGACGCCGATTCTGAGCAAACCGTCCATCAGGGCCTTCAAGTCTTCCGGGCGGTCGTTGACGCCACGCAACAGCACGGCCTGGTTGTTCACCGTGACTCCGGCCATGCGCAGCCGACGCACCGCCTCCGCAGCGGCCGGCGTGATCTCCTTCGCGTGATTAAAATGTGTCGGAAGGTAGAGCGTCTTTTTCGAGCTAAACTCCGTGAAGAGCTCGATCAGCTCGTCCTCAAAAATCCGGCACGGATAAGTGACCGGCGTCCGTGAGCCGATGCGCACGAAGCCCAGATGCTCGATCTCGGCGAGCGCCATGAGGAGCGTGCGCAGCAGCGGCGTCGGCAGCATCAGCGGATCTCCGCCGGAGAGGATGACATTGGTCACGTCTGGATGGCTGGCGACGTACTCCACGGCCGCCTCGAAGTCCTGGAGGATGTGCTCGGTCTTGCGACCGACGATGCGACGCCGGAAACAATGGCGGCAAAACATCGCGCACGACTCGGTCGTCACGATCAAGACTGAGTAATCGTACTTCTGGAGCACGCCGTTCCCCTTGTCGTGCTTGTCGTCACCGTAGGGATCGCGCGTCGTCTCGCCCATGGAGCCGGCGACGACCAGCTCCTCCATGCAGGGAAAACACATCTTCTTGATCGGATCATTCGGGTCGGCCTGATCGATAAGACTCAGATAGTATCGGGGGATGTTGACCGGAAACTGCCGGATCACGTCCGCGATCTCGCGCGCCTCACGCTCGCTCAGATCGATGTAGCCGCGCAATTGCTCGACACTCGTGACGTTGTTACGCAGTTCCTCCTTCCACGGGAGCCTGGTCCAGTCGATTTTCGCAGTGATCATGGCAAAGTCTCCGGCGGCGGGACGGCGGCCCGCAACGCCTCCAGAATCCGGGCACCGAGCCGCATGGCATCGGTGATCTTCCGTTCGTTATTCACGCTGATCGCGACGGCGAAGCTCGTCTGACGGTCGTAGAAATAAACGGTGCCAAAACCCGGGAAGGAACCTAGTTTGCCCAGGACCGTGATCTTCGGATCCCCGAAGATGAACAGCGTGCAGCCATCCAGCTCGCTCTGGACGGTGCTCCAGCCGCCGTTGTCGGCCACGTACTGCGTCGATTTTCCATCATCGAGCACCAGCGGGGCGAGCGGCAGGGTGTCGAAGACATTGTTTTTTAGCACTTCGCCGAGGTTGACCAGCCTCACAATGTCGCACGGCGTCCCAAGCAGGTTGCCAGTGCCCTTGGCGATCGCGATGCTCGCCATCATCGGCATCCACAGTTGGACCGCAGGCGAGCTGGTATAGCCGCCGACCATCCTCGCCACCACCGCCGTGTCGGTACCGGGCTGAAGCGATTTCATGTTGAGCTTGCCGAAAATCACCGCACGGAGCTGCTCCTCGTAGGTCTGGCCGGTCACCTTCTCGACGATGCGAGCCAGGATGAGATAGCCGGTGTTGCAGTACATCTGGTTGGTCCCCGGTGCAAAGAAGGGCGGCTGCGCGCCGGCCATCGCGATCAGCTCGTCAGGCGCCCAGCACTTGGTCGGATTCGTGGCCACCGCCTCCAGTCGCAGCATCTCCATGATGCCCGAGGTATGCGTCAGCAGGTGCCGGACGGTGATGTGGCTTCCGTTGGGAAACTCCGGGTAGAAGCGATCGATCGTCGTCGTGTAGTCGAGCCGACCGTCCTCGATCAGCTTGTGGATCAAGGTCGCGGTGTAGACCTTCGTCAGTGAGCCCACTTTGAAGACGCTCGCCGGCGTCATCGGCACGTCGTTTTCGACGCGTGCGGTGCCAAAGGCCATCGTTACCGGCTCGTGTTCCCCTTTCTTGAGGACGGCCACCGAAAAGCCGGGGAGCGCAGAATCGCTCTTAAGTTCTTTGCTCAGACGACCGACGATTGCCTCGATTTCCGCACGATCGACCGCGAAGGCCGACGCGCCCAACAAGAACGCACCAAGTGCGAACGCCCGGAATATGGCTTTGATCGCGTTATTCATGAGTGAGGTATTCCAAAAGGTGCTTGGCCACCCCTCCAACCAGCCCCGGAGAAAGCATGGTCTCATGGGAACCTTCGGTCCAGCGCAGGGTAATTTTCTCCTCGGGGAGAAACGCCCCCCACCCGAGGTATTTGTCGTGGACGTAGGCCTGGGTGCTCTCCGAAACTTCCAGCGCACGGACGAGCAGGATGTCCTTGTCGGTGCGCGAAGGTCGCACGTAGCGCGCCGCGGCGACGGCGTTGCTGCGATAGGTCTGGAGCAGATTTTCCATCTGCACGATGTTGAAGCCCTCAGGCAGAAGACCGCTCGCCTGCACTTCGCCAACCAGATAGCGCAACCGCTCGTCGCGAGGAAGCCTGCGCAGCGTCTCCTCGTCCAAGGCGATCAAGTCCTCCAGGATCGTTTTGAGCATGGCTGCATCATCCTTGGTCGCGACAGTCCTCGCCATCGAGTTGTCCACCATCGTGTCGAGGATCAGCACCGCCCCGCAGTCACGCCCGGTCCGCGACTGGAACAGGCACGCCGTCTCGTAGGCCAGGATACCGCCAAAGCTCCAGCCGCCGAAAATGACCTCGCCGGAGGCGACCTTGAGGATCTCGCCGAGATAGTGCTCGGCCAGATCTTCCACGCTGTTGAGCTCCGTGTTGAGCACGTTGCGCTCGGGGCTGAAGCCCGCCGCCTCCACCGCGTACACCGTGAACTTATCCCCGAGCAGCCGGGCGAGTTCGCTGTAGCAGAAAACGCTGCCGCCGATGGGGTGAAACAGAAACAAGTTTTTCGCGCCCTCATGGTGAGAAAGCCGGATGACCGGGCTGTTCGCCTGCGTGGTCTTCCCTGCGAAAAGAGCGGAAAGCTGCCCAATGGTCGGATGCGTGAACAGATCGCTCAGCGTCAGGTTCAGCGAGAGCTCCTTCTCAATCATCGCGATCAGCCGGACCGCCAGGATACTGTGCCCGCCCAGATCGAAGAAGTTCGCCTCCGCGTCGGTCACGGTCACGCCGAGCAGTTTCTTCCAGATCGCAGCCAGGGCCTCCTCGACCGGACCGGAGAGCTTCCGCCCCTCGCGCCGGGTCGCGGCGAGCTTCGGCGAAGGCAGCACCTTCTTGTCCACCTTCCGATTCGTCGTCAGCGGGAGCTCCGACATCGGCACGAAATAGCCCGGCACACAGTACGACGGCAGAAGCTGTTCGAGATAGCTGCGCAACTGCGTGAGATCGACATCGCCGACCACATACGCCGCCAGCGCCTTGTCCTCGTTGGCCAGAAACGAATCCGCCAGCACGACCACCTGCCGCACGCCGGGATAACCGGCGATGGCGTTCTCGACCTCGCCGATCTCCACGCGGTTGCCGCGGATCTTCACCTGCTGGTCCTCGCGCCCCAGATAGAAGACGACGCCTTTCTCCATGAACCCGAAGTCGCCGCTCCGGTACGCGCGCTGGCCGTCCAGCGTCACAAACGCGGACGAACCATCGACGTTGAAATACCCGCGCGAAACGCCTGCGCCCGAGATGCAGATCTCACCCGCGACCGAGTCGGGTAGCGCCTGACCGTTCTTGTCACGGATCGTGACGACCGTCCCTTCAAGCGGACGCCCGATCGGGAAGACCGGGAACGAGCCGTGGTTCGCATAATCGATGCGGTGCGTCGTCGTGTCCACCGTGCACTCGGTGGGACCATAGACATTGAAAATGACGACCTTCTCGTTGCCTGGGATGCCGTAGAACTTCTGGACGGTGTCGGGCCGGAGCACCTCCCCCGCGATCAACAGCCGCTTCATCGGCAGCGACTGCTTGTGCGCGGCGAGATGCTCCACGAGCACGTTGAAAAACGCCGGCGTCATGTCCGACACGTCGATGCCGTGCCGCTCGACGCAGCGCCGGAAATTCTCCGGAATCTTGCGATCCTCGTCCGACAGGATGCGCAGCGGCTTCCCGCAGAACAGCGACAGACAGAGCTGCTGGATCGAGGCGTCGAAAGTGAGCGGCGCGAACAACGCCACCCGCTCGCAACCTTCGGAAAACTCCTTCAACGCTGCGATGATGTGCAGCAGGTGCCGGTGCTCCTCGACCACGCCTTTCGGCACGCCGGTCGAGCCGCTCGTGTAGACGATGTACGCCGCGCGGTTGGGCTCGCACTCGGGCAACTCGCACGGCGGAAGCGCGCGCAGACACCCCGTGCCCAGACGCCGCTTCTCGGCGCGCGCCTTGGCTGTGACACTTTTCCGGATGACCACATCAAAACGATAGTCCGCGATCTCGGCGCAATTGACCGCGGGCGCGGAAATCGTGTACTCCACCGGCGTCCGACTCCCCGCAGCCCAGTCGGCGAAGAATCGCTCAGACAGGAAGAGCTCGGCCGCGTCGTCGAAACGGATCAGCCCTTTGTTGTCGCCGCGTTTGAGAGCGTGGTCTTTCAGTGCGGTGCGAAACGCATCCCGCTTCCCTAGATCCCACGCGGCGCCGATGAACAACACCCCGTCGTCGGCGAGTCGTTCCACCGCGAGGTCGAGCACCTTCCGCAGGTAGTTGTATCCGGGGAAATTCTCCACGACGCTGTTCAGGCAGATCAGGTCGAAGCGCTCGCCTTCGAGGAAGCAGATATCCGCAGCCGCCAACTGGTGGACGGTCACGCGACCATCATTCGCGAGTACCTCCACGCGGCCAAGTTCGTTGCGCGCCAGATCGATTCCCGTGTAGCGGTCCGCCTCAGCAATCAATGCCCGCGCCACCGCACCGGAGCCGCAACCGATATCGAGGACCCGTTTGCTCGTCCGGCCAGGCAGCCCGGTCTTTCGCAGAATCCCGGCGCCAATCTCCTCGAGCACACGAGCCGGCACCTTCTCCCCGTCAAAGTAACTCCGCCAGCCCTCGTCGCTGCCCGCCTCCGCCACATGCTCCCAGAATGAAGTGCGCCCCAGCTCGTTTCCGCGGTCGGAGACCTCGTCCGGCTCGCCCGCGTCCAGACACAGGATATGCTCGATCCCCGGATTCTTGTACTGGAAATACTCCGCGTCGCGCAGGCAGCTGCTGTCCGTCAAAATCAGTCGCACCGGCTTCAGCATCGCCTCCACCCGAGCCTGCGGCATCTCGCGATCCACCGGCAGATAGACCGCTCCCGCGCGCATGGCGCCGAGACCCGCCGCGATCACGAGCCCGCCGCGCCGGCACATCACACCGACAGCCGGCTCGGGCCCGTAGTTTTTGCTGAGGATGAAACGGGCGATCGACGCGGAGAACGCATCCTGCTCCGCGAAACTCATGGAACTCCGGGCGTCCACCAGCGCCGGAACGTCCGGGTTACGGGCCACCAGCTCCGCCCAGAGCGCTTTGAGCGAGCGCCCCACGTGGACAGTCGCTGGTTTCGCAACAGGAGCGGGTTTGGCCGCATCGAACTTGATCGCAGAAATCTTCACGGTGTTGGTCCCTTCGTCACTTCGCTCAGAAATAGTTCAAAATAGCCCAGCCAGTTCTCCGCGGTCTCGGCGAGCAGCGCATCGCGGTCGAAATGGAAGCTCACTTGGCGCACTCCGCCGCGTCGCTCCACCGCGCACACGAGCCCGCCACCGGCAAGCACATCGAGCGCAGCCGTCCCGCTCGCAGAGTAGGCAAACCCGAGCGCCATGGGTGATCCCTCCCCTGCCCGCCCCAGCGTGGACGCCGTGATGGAGCCCGCTTTTGCGGCTGTCGTCTGCGCCCTCTTGGCGACGGAGAGCAGTTGCTCAAACTCGGTGTTCTCATCGACGACGAACTCGGCAACGGCGCCTCCGTTCAACCGGATCGACAGCTCGCTGCGCGACATCACCCGGCTCAGCAACGCCGCAAATGTGGCCAACAGGACGTTCTCGACGGAGTGACCGCCCTTCGCCGCAAAGGTCTCCACTTGCCGCTCGAGTTCGCCAGCGAGCGCATGCCCGGTGCGGTCCAGTGCGACACGCGGACGCGGCTCAAACTCCAGCACGGCTTGGCTGTCGCCGGAGACCATCCGCTCCAACACGGTCACGAGATCACGCGCCATCTCGCGGACATTCTCCGCCGTGAACAGGTCGGCATAATACTCGAGGAAGAACGCAATGCGCCCAGCGTACTCGCTGGCAAAGATCGAGAGGTCGGCCTTGCTGGCGGGATTGTGGAACGGGAGCGTTTCGAACAGAGCGTCCGCGTTGTCGCCGAACTCGAAGTTCATGTAGGACAGGATCACCTCCGAGAGCAGCGTGCGGTCCAGATTCAGCGGCGGGTGAATGTCCGTGAGCAGATCGTTCAGGATGTAGGATTGGTGCCTGCGCGCGTCGTTGCTCACCTGCTGGACCTCGCGCAGGAGCGCTCCGGTCGGCTTGCCACCGGTCGTCCGCATGCGCAGCGGCAGCAGCGCCGCGAGCATGCCCGCCGTGCCGAGATTCTCCTCACGGCCATCCGCCGTCACCGCAATCACGAAGTCCTCGGAGCGCGTGTAGCGGTGGATCAGCAGGCGCCAGGCCGTCAGCACGACCGTATAGCGGGTGACGCCTTCCCGGCGCGCCAGCGCTTCGATGCCATCGACCAGCGCGGGGGAGAGCTCAAACTCGTACGTGGCGCCGCGGTTGGTGTGCGTCGCCGGCCGCTTCAAATCCGAGGGCAGATCCAGCTTCGGCAGCTCGCCCTGGAACAAGGCCGACCAGTACGCCTTATCCTCCGCGTTGGAGTGCGTGAACTGGTGCCAGGCGATGTCCTTCTGCTGCAGCCCCACCGGCGCCAGCGGCCGCCCATGATAGAGCGCGTGGAGATCGGCGTTGAGCAGAGAGATCGTCCGTCCGTCGGCCAGCGCATGATGGATGTCGAGGAACAGGACGCGCTCGCCGCCGCTCACGCGCAGCAGCTTCGCGCGGAAGAGTTCTCCCGATTTCACATCGAAGGGCACGATCAGGGTGTCCTTGGCCGAAAGGTCTGCGAGCGCCACCTCCTCCAGCGTGAAGGCGCGAGCCGGGTGCACGATCATGCTCGGCCGCTCCTGCTCGAAATCGCAGAACGTCGTCCGCAGCACTTCATGCCGCTCGATCAGCGCGGTGATGGCCGCCTCCAGCCGCGCCTTGTCGGCATCCGCCGGCAGCTTCAGGAAAAGCGGCAGGTTGAAACCCGTGTGGGTCCCGCTCAGCAACTCCGCGTACAGGATCGAGAGCTGCTCGCGTCCGACGGGGTACTTCTCGCGTGGCGGCGCCGGCAGCATCGCCGGCTTCTTCGATGGCGCCTCCTCGCCCAGCGCGTCGCGGACGCGGTCGATGAACTCGCCCAGCGTCGAGCAGTCGAGCAGGTCCATCACGCCGACATCGACGCCGAAGGTCTCGTTGATGCGTGCGATGACCTGGGTGGCGGAGATCGAATCGCCGCCCAGCTCGTAGAAATCGCTCTCGCGGGACAAAGTCTCGTCGTAGCCCATCGCGTCCCGGACGATTTCGAGCGCCTTCGCCTCCGAGAAACGCGGCCCCTTGGCCACTACCTTCGTTTCTTCACTCGCGCGCGGCGCGGGCTGGCAGACCTCCACGGCACGGAAGCGCGCGATGTCCTCGCCCGCCATGGCGACGACCAGTTGCGCGCCATCATGGGTGAGTGCCTGCTGCATCACGCCCCATGCCTGGTTCGGCGCGAGGGCAAAACCGGCGTTGTCCGTGCCGAAACGCGCGGCCATGCCGACTTCCGCCCAGGCGTTCCAGCAAATGGCGACCGCGGGCAGCCCCTTGCTCCGGCGGCACTCGGCGAACGCGTTGAGATAGGCGTTGGCCGCCGCGTAGTCGCACTGGCCTGCCGCGCCCGTCAACGCCGTGCGTGACGAGGCGAGGATGAAAAAGTCGAGGGAGTCGCCGAGGCTGGCCTCGTGGAGATTCCACGTGCCCGTCACCTTCGGCTCCAGCACCCGCTCGTAGGCCGCTTGCTCCTTCGTCAGTAGGATGCCCTCGCCGGCGAGACCCGCCGCATGGACGATGCCCTTGATCGGCCCGTGCTCCTTTCGGATCTGGGCAAACACCTCCCGCACGCGCGTAGCGTCGTTGATGTCGCAGCGATAGTTGGCGAACGCGCAGTCGCCCGCGCCCTCCGTCCGGCGGTGGAGCAACACGACCTTCGCCTGCGTGTGCTCGGCAAACTCCTTCGCCAGCGTCTGGCCCATTCCGCCCAGCCCTCCGGAAATCACCACGCAGCCGTCCACCGTCGGCGACGGACGCGCCACGGCGCCCAGCAGCGCCAGGGTCTGAGCACGTACGACGCCCTCAGCACCGATCAGATACGCGCCGCTGAAGCGCCCCAGGCTGGACTTCAACGTCGCAAGAGAAGCGGCGTTCCTCGACTCGAGTTCCAGGTAGGCGCACGAGAGCAACGGTTCCTCCTGTCGGAGTGAATGCAACAAGCCCAGCGAGAGCGCATCGTGCGGCGTCGAATCGTGATTCGCAAAGGCGCCGGAGCCGACGACCGTGACGTGCAGCGGAGCACGAAGCCGGGCGCGACAAAGTTCCTGCATCAGGCTGGCCACCGCCCAATGCGGGCAGTCGGAATCCAAAAGACAGACAACATGCGACACACCGCCCTCGACGACCTCACGCGCCAGATTCACCCGGGCGTCGCGATCCGCCGGAATCTCACGCCGGAGTGACGCGATCCCTGCGAGCTCGCGGTGGAGTGCATGCGACTCGCGGCCAAGCAACAGCAGCTTGCGCGCGCCAGCGGGCGCGGCGGCTGGGAAATCGGTTTTCTCCCAACGAAGCGAATACAGGACAGGCTCCGCGCTCCGCTTCGTTTCCGGCTCGGAGAGCCGGTTCTGCAAGGAGACGAAAACCAGCCCGCTCATCTCGATCAGAACCTGCCCGTCCTTGTCCGTCACGACGCAGTCCGCTGTGACGAGCTGCGGCTTCCGCTCCGTGATCGTGACGCTCGCATAGACTTCAGCCGGGAGCGGCTTGTGCGGCGTGATTCGGTGGCAGCGCGCCGGGACAAACCCGGCCGTCTTGTGCAGGGCCAGACTGGCCGCCAAGTCCAGCATGGCCGGGTGCCATTTGTAGGTGTTGAGGTCGGTCTTGAACGCGTCCGGCAAAACCAGTCGCGCCAGCAGGCGATCCTCGCGCTCGGATACCCAGAGCGCAGTCCGGCAATTCCAGCGTTCGCTCACACTCACCAGCGTCTGCTCGCCCATCACGTCAAAGGGCCGCAGCGAGTCACGCAGAGCCGCGAGATCGATCTCGCGTGGCGCCGCGGGCTGACCGAGCCGCAGCTTGGCGCTCATCGCGAGGCTCCACTTGTCCTGCTGCGCATGGTGCAACTCCACCGCGAGCGCCGCGTCAGCGCCCTTCTTTAGGAACAGCGCCGCCTGGCTCCCCTCGACAAAGGTCACCGGCCGGTGCCAACTGAGATCCTCAATCGAAAGCGCCGAGGAGCCCGCCGCCTCGACGATCAGGTCGATCGAGGCCATGCCGACGAGCGTAGGCACCTGATTCAAGCGATGCTCGGCCACTGGCCAGAAATCGGGTTTCCCGATGGCGACCGAGAAGGCCTGGCCGTCCGGGGTCGGCAGCGGCTTCGACAGGAAACTGGATTTGAAGCGCGGCCAGAGCGGCTTCCGCAGGAACGGCGTCGCCGGCAAGTGGACGCGATGCAGCGGCCGATCCTCCGGCCAGTGCAGTCGCTGACCCGCCAGAAAGGCGTCGGCACACCGGAGCGCTTCCTCACGGCTAGAGAACGCCGCGGCGTCGACGGACGATGACAGCAGTTTCGCTGGGCGAACTGGACTGATCTCCTCGGCAAGCCGATCCAAAAGCTCCGCACGTGTGGAGACCACGAATGCCACTCGCGCCTCCAGCGGCTCGCGTCCGGCGGCCAGCGTCCCCGCGATCGCGTGCAACGGCCAAGTCTCGTTCTGCGAAACCGCCTCTCGCAGTTGTGCAGCGTAGGCCTTCAGCCCGGCTTCATCGCCAGCGGAGAGCGGCACGCAGTACCAGCCGGCCTCGTCGGCGGGAATCGGGGCGGTCGGCGCCTCGCGCAGGACCACGTGGGCGTTGACGCCGCTCAGGCCGAAAGAGCTCACGCCACAGAGCCACGGCCGGTTCTCCTCGGGCAACGCTTCGAGCCGCTGCGCCACGCGCACGGGCGCGGCATCGAAGTTGATATGCGGATTCGGACTCTCGAAATGCGGCTGCGGCGGCACCGCGCCGCGCTTCAGACTCATGACGGCCTTGGCGACGCCCAGCGCGCCGGCCGCCGCGTCGAGGTGCCCGATGTTGCCCTTGATCGAACCGATCAGCGCCTTCGTGGCGCGCGCCGGCTGACCCTGCGCCCTGGCGGCAAATGCGCGCGTGAGCCCCTCGATCTCGACCGGGTCGCCCAGAACCGTCGCCGTGCCGTGCGCCTCGAAAAAGTCCATGTCGCCCAGCGCGACCGACGCCTTCTCGGCAGCCAGCGAAATCACCTCGGCCTGCGCGGCCGGATTGGGCGCAGCCATGCTGGACGATTTGCCGTCCTGATTGATCGCGCTGCCCGCGATCACCGCGTGGATGCTGTCGCCGTCCTTCAACGCCTGATCGAGGCGTTTCAGAACGAAGACCGCGGCGCCCTCGCCTCCCCCAACGCCGTCCGCCTTCGCGTCGAAGGTCCGCGTCTGCCCGGTGCTGGACTCGATCGTGAAGCTCCGCTCCGCCTTCACCGGGAGGTTGATGATGTTGGCTCCTCCGACCACCGCGGCGTCGCAGGCTCCCACACGCAGGCTCTCGCACGCCTCGTGCAACGCCGTCAGCGAGGACGAACACGCCGTGTCGACGGTCGCCGCGGGGCCGCTCCAGTTCTTCAGGTAGCTGATGCGCGCCACCACATTCGAGGGGACATTCAGCAGGTAGATCTGCTCCGACTGCTCCGGGAAGGCGCGAGACAGGGCGTCCTGGAACAACCGAACCGGGCTCGCGCCGACAAACACGCCGACCTTCCGATCCTGCAGCGCGGTGCCGCCGTAGCCGGCGTCGTCGAGCGCCCGCAGCGCCGTTTCGAGGAACAGCCGCTGTTGCGGCTCGATCAGGCTGGCGTCGTTGGGCGACAGACCAAAGCGCTTGTGGTCAAAGGAGGAAATGTCCGAAAGGTACGCAGCCTTGTTGAGCCGGGCTTCGTCGTACACCAACCCGACGGTCTCCAGAAGCTGCCGGATTTCCACACGCCGTTTTGGCGGCAACGGGATGGTCTTGTCCGCGCCCGCCGCGAGGTCGACCCAGAACGGCGCAAGCTCCTCGTAGTTGCCGAGCCGCACCGCCATGCCGATGATCGCGATGGACGCATCGTGCGCCACGGGCGCGCTGGCCTGGTTGCGTTTCACGGCGCCAGACTTCTCAAGAAGCGCGGCCTGCGCCGCGATGGTGCTCTCGGCAAAGAGCGACGCGATGGTGAACGCACCCGGCCACTTCGCCTCCAACAGTGTGTGGAGCCGCGTCAGCAGCAGCGAATTTCCACCCGCTTCGAAAAAGCCACGGTCGATGTCCGGCGTGCCAAGCTCCGGGATGACCTCCTGCCAGACCTGCGCGATGGCCTCCTGCGAGGCCGTCAGAGTTTTCTCTCCTGCGTGCTCGGCCGCAGCCGCGAGAGGACGGCCCTTGAGGCGCTTGCGGTCGGCCTTGCCCGAACTACTCAGCGGAATCTCGTCCACCTCGTGGAGCAGACCGGGGCACATGTACGCCGGCAGGAGGGCCGCGAGCTCACTCTGGATGACGGATGCCGAGAGCGTCGCACCCTCACGGGGAAGCAGGAACGCTTCGAGCGAATCGTACCCGCCGACCTTGCGCACGCGCACCACGGCCTGCGAGACGCCGGTGCAACGGCCCAGCGCCGCCTCGATCTCGCCCAGCTCGATCCGGAAGCCACGGACCTTCACCTGGTCGTCGTTGCGCCCGAGGTATTCGACATTTCCGTCCGCCAGCCAGCGGCCGAGATCGCCCGTCCGGTACATGCGGTTGCCGGGGATGAACGGGTCCGCCAGGAAGCGCTCGGCCGTGAGCTCCCTGCGGTTCACGTAGCCGCGAGCCACCTGCACGCCGCCGATGTAGATCTCGCCGGCGACGCCGATCGGCACTTCGCGCAGTCGCTCATCGAGCACGTAGATCTGCGTGTTGCTCACGGGCCGCCCGATTGGGATGACCTCGCCCGGAGCCTGAGTGCACGGGTACCAAGTCACGTCGATGGCGGCCTCCGTCGGGCCGTAGAGGTTGTGTAGTTCCGCGCTCAGGCACGCCTGGAAACGCAGCACCAGATCGCGGGGCAACGCCTCGCCGCTCGCAAAGACGTAGCGCAGGCTAGCCAGCTTGCTCCGCTCCTCGGGGAACGTTTCGAGATACTCGAGAAACGCACGCAGCATCGACGGCACGAAATGCAGGACCGTCACCCGGTGCGCGTGGATCGCCTCGACGATCTTGCGCGGCTCCTTCTCCGCCTCCGGTTCCAGCATCGCCAACGCCGCGCCCGTCCAGGACCACCAGAGCAGCTCCCAGACAGACACGTCGAAGGAGATCGTCGTCTTCTGCAAGACGACATCGCCCGCGCCGATGGGGAAACGGGACTGCATCCAGAGGATGCGGTTCAACAGGCTGCGATGCTCGACCAGCGCGCCCTTGGGCCGCCCCGTCGATCCCGAGGTGAAGATCGTGTACGCAACCGAGCCCGGATCGATCGGCGCCAGACGCACCTCGCGCGCGGACAGCCGCTGGATGTCCGGCACGAGGACCGGTTGCCCCAACGCCTCAAACGTCTCCGCGAACTTCGCCTGACAGAGCACCGGGCAACGCCCGAGGTCTTCGAAAATCGACTGGAAACGCGCCGCCGGCAGCGACGGGGAGAGCGGCACATACGTCGCCCCCGCGCGCAGTACCGCGAAAATGGCGACCATCAGGTCCAGCGAACGCTCGTAGCAGACGCCCACGAAATCGCCGCGCGCGACGCCGTTTGCCAGCAGCCAGCCCGTCAGCGCCGAGACCTGCCGGTCGAACTCCGCATAGCGGCACGCGACTCCCGAAGGCTCCACGACGGCGGTCGCCTGCGGCGTCCGCGCCAACTGCGCCCGGAAACACCAATCGGCATCGTGCTCGCTGTCGAACGCCTCGGCCGTGCGGTTGAACGCGGCCAACTGCTCTCGCTCGTCCGCCGGGATGATTTCCAGCGCAGACAACGGAGTGCCGGCGCGCCGCAGCACAGCGTCGAGGAGACACGTCAGGCGCCGGCCGATGCGGTGGATGCTCTCGTCTCGAAACAGCGCGGTGCAGTACTCGATATGGACATCGTAGGCGCCGGTTGGCGTCTCCTTGAAATAGAAACTCAGGTCGAACTTGCTGCGATCGTGCGGCAGCTCCACCGGCTGCATGTCGAGCGGCGCCCGGCCGAACTGCGCCCACTCGGCGCCCTCCAGGGCGATGAAGACGTCGAAGAGCGGATTGCGCGACGGCGTGCGCTCGACCTTGAGGCTGTCGAGCAGCCGGTCGAAGGGGCAGCTCTGGTTCGACAACGCCGTCTGAAATACGCTCTGCACCTCCCGGACCAGCACCTCGAAACCTTCATCCGTCTTCAGCGTGCTGCGGACCGCGAGGGTGTTCACAAACAGCCCCATCATCGACTGCGTCTGCTCCAGCTCACGATTCGCGGCGGGGCAGCCGACGACCAGATCCTTCTGGCCCGCGTGGCGGTAGAGGAGCGTTTTGCAGAGCGCCAGCAGCACCGGAAAAACGGTTACGCCAAGATCCGCCGCGTAGCGTTTCAGCCCCCCACTCTGCGCCTCGCTCAGGCGAAACGCGTGCACGCGTCCCTCCGAGCTCTGGAGCGCCGGCCGGGGAAAATCGAGCGGCAGCGCCAGTCGCTCCGGGAGCGGCAGCAACATCTCACGGACCGCTTCGAGTCCCGGCGTCCCTTGTTTGGCCGCCCACTCGACGTACTGCGCGTAGCCGACATCCAGCGGCGCCCAGTCCGGCATCCGCCGTTCCAGGACGGCGGCATAGGCCTGGTTCAGTTCGCGCACGAATATCTCGGCCGACCAGCCGTCGAAGACGATGTGGTGCGCGCAAAACGTGAGCACGAAGCCGCCATCCGGCTCCCGGAAAAGCGCGACCCGCACCAGCGGATTCTCGAAGCCGAACGGCATCTCCGCGCGCGCCATCTCCTCGGCGGAGAACGGCCGGTCGAAATACTCGAGGCGGAGCTGGCCCGGTGGCACCAGCCGCTGCTCGGGCTCCGTGGCCGACACGCGCAGGCGCAGCGCGTCGTGCCGGCGCTCCAACAGCGAGAGCGCTTCCTGCAACGCGTCCCGGTTCACCGAACCGGAGAGCCGCGCCGCAAAGGGGATCCGATGCACGCGGCTGTCCTCATGCAGCCGTTGCAGGAACCACAGGCGCATCTGGCTCGACGAGAGCGGAAACTTCTCCTTCGCCGGCCCGGCGGCCAAACGCTCCACCGGTGCCGTCACACTCTCGATGAACCGTGCGAGTTTCCGCACCGAGCAGTGACGCATCACGTCGTCGATGGTCAGCCGGACGGAGAATGCCTTGGACACCTGCGCGATCACGCGCATCGCCAGCAAACTGTGCCCGCCGAGGCGGAAGAAATCGGCGTCGACCGACGGCACCGGACAACCGAGCACCGACTCGTAGATGCCCAGCAATGCGGTCTCAATGCCACGCGGAGCGGCGGCTTGCGTCGCCGGCGCCTCCACCGGCATTTCGAGCACGGAGATCACTCCGCTCCGCTCGGCGTCCGACGAACGCGGTTCCAAGGCCGGCGACTGCCCTCCTGCGACTCCGATCAGTGTCGATTCGAGATCGCGGCAGGACACTTCGCTGTGCGCGGCGACAGCTTCGAGCAGCGCCAGAATCTTCGCTCCGAGCCCCTGCACATAGCCGCGATCCAGCCGCCTCGGATCATAGAGGAAACGGAACAGGAGGCCGTTGCCCTGCACCACTGAGATACCAAGCGGATAGGGAATTTGCTCGAACCCATCGACACGAGCCAACTCCACCGCGCCGCCGTCAAACGTCGTTTCGTACGGGTAATTCTCGAAGACGAGCAGGTGATCGAACAGATCGCGGCCAATCGCCGTGAGCGGCAAATAACCGTGCTGCATCTGCGCGAGGCTCTGCTCCTTCAGATCCGTCAGCAGCCGCGAGAACGCGTCGCCCGCCTCCCAGCGCGCACGGACCGGCAGCGTCTGTATAAACAGCCCGACGGTGCGCTCGATGCCCGGCAGATCGGCCGGGCGCCCGCTGGTCACCACGCCAAACGCCACGTCGCGGCGCGCGCCCGTCTCCATGCCGAGGAGCACGGCCCAGAGGGACTGCACCAGGATGGGAAGGGTCACCGAGTTCGCGCTCGCGAAGTCTTTCAGTTTCGCGGCGAGTCCAGCCTCCACGACCAGCTCGTGCGTCTCGGGCTCGGCCTTGGCGCATGGCGCCGCTTTTCCGCAAAACGGGGCGACGGGACGGAAGCCCTCCAACAGCGACTGCCAGTAACGTTTCGCCGCACCTTCGTCGAAACGCGCGCGCCACGCCACGTAGTCGTTCAGCGGGACCGGCGCCGGGAGCAGTCCCGCCGCGCCACGTCGTCCAGGCTGCGCCTGATAGAGGCCAAACAGCTCGCGCAGCAGGATGCCGATGCACCAGCCGTCCATCAGCAGATGGTGGAAACACCAGCTCACCATGAGCCGCTTCGGCCCGAGCCGGTGGAATTGCGCGCGCAACAGCGGCCCACTCCCGAGCTCGAAGCCACGGGCCCGCTCGGCCGCCAGCAGTGCGTTGACCTTCTCCGTCGCGAACGTGCCGGGGAGGCCCGACAGATCGTGATACTCGGTGCTGGTCCGCGCCCCCTTCAGGACGAGGCGGTAGAACTCGCCCGGATGCGGCATCGGGAAGAGCGAGCGCAGGCTCTCGTGCCGTGCGAGCAGCGCGCGCCAGGCCTTCATGAGCGCGAACTCGTCCACCTCGCCCTCGAAATAGAACTCGATCTGCTGCGTGTAGGTCGCGTCGGCCGCGGCGAGATGCTGGTAGAGCATCGGCTCGTGGCACGCATCCGGGCTTCGGATGCTCTCGATGTCGGCCAACGCACACCCGCTGAGCTCGGCGAGGCGTTGCCGCAACTCTTCCGGCAACACCGGGGCGTAGGCCGGCAGTGTCTTGAGCGTCTCGACCCAACCGTCGAGCAATTGCACCACCCAGCCCGCCGGCAGCACCTTCGGGCTGAAGTACGCGCCCAACTGCAACACGCCGGCTTCGTCGAAATACGCCACCAGATCGAGCGGGCTGGCCGGCTCAAAATCGGGGTGGATCAGCTCGGGCACAACGCCAGGCATCGCCACCGACGGCAAGGGCTTGAAGCCCTCCGCCATCCCGGCGAGGTGCGAGCCGAAATAGTTGAAACCGATCTGGGCGTCGCACGCGAATGCCGCGGGCTCCGCTCGTTTCAGATAGCCGTGGGCATGGCCGCTGGTCGGCCCGAAATGATCGCTCATCCACGGCAGGATCTGCGCGCGCGCCTGCTCCACCGACTCGGCTGGCGCCAGCGGCATCGGGCACACGGAGGTGAACCAGCCCAGGCTCCGGCTCGTGTCGAACGCCGGCAGCAGTGCATCGCGCCCATGGCTCTCCAGCGCGACGAAGATCGGTGTCCGCTGCCCGGATGCGTGCAACGCGCGGGCGAGCGCCGAGAGGATTTCCGCGGCGGCCGATTGCGACGCATCGGAGAATCCCTCCAAGCGCCGGGACTCGAACACGCGTTCTGCGGCGCGGTCGCGTTGCCCGGTGATCAGCGCCTGCAACTTGCCCGTAGGCGTCGCGGCGACCGTCTTCCAGAACTGGCGATCCTCCTGCGTCGGAAACGCGCCGGACTGGACCCGTTTCGCGACCTCGACGGCACGCGTCGCGATGCCGAAGGGCTCGGGCTCCGCTTCACCCGACGCACAGAAGCGCCGCAAATCCTCGCGTAGGATACCCAGCGAGAGCGCGTCGAGCACGAGGTGGTGCCCGGCGAGGACGAGGAAACGTTTGCCCGCCTGCTCGGCGAGGGCTGCGCCGAACGTCCGGCCCACCGCAGGATCGAGATCGGCGGCGATCTGCTTGAAACTCTCGCGCACCAGCGTCGGCAGCGCCACGCCGGCGTCGAAAGCGCACGTCTTGAGCGCGAGCCGCTGCGGCTCGGCGAGGACCACGGCACCCGCCGGCGAGAAAGCCAGGCGGAGCGCCTCGAAGCGGGCAGGCAAACCGCGCAGCCACGCCTCGATCTTCGCCTGCGGCACTTCGGGCCCGAGCTCCAGCGGCAGGAGCATATGGAACGACTTCCAGTGCTCCGGATGCCCGGCGAGGAGCTCGGCTTGCAACGGCAACAGCGGCAGCGTTTGCCCAGGCGCCGGAGCAGCATAGTCGGCACCGGCGGTTGCGCATGCCGACGCATCCGTCTTCAGGAGACGACACAGATCGGCAAACGTGGGAGTGCGGAAAAAATCCGCCGCACCGAGCGTCTTGATGCCGTTTCGATGGAGAATGCCGGTGATCTGGATGGCCTTGATCGAATCGCCGCCAGCCCGGAAGAACTCGCTGTCTGCGCCGGGCTCGACGCGCAAAATCTCGCGCCACGCCTCCGCCAACACCTGCGTCCGGTCACGTGGGGCCGCCGCGCCGCACGCGTCGGCCAGGAACCGGCTCAACTCCGCAAGCAACGCGTCGCCGTCCGCGATGAACAGCGCGTCGTACTCCAGCACGAGCCGCGAGGTCGCGCCCGTCTCGAGGGTGAAGCTGGCGGAGAGCTTGCTGGCCTTGAGCCGCATTTCCACGGTCCGCA